>MDTD01172412.1_pt1 | contig 26211 bp, 26 predicted proteins | sample 811221 | NCBI WGS metagenome assembly MDTD01 (sample SAMN05326646, study PRJNA326480) | marine metagenome | isolation source: seawater | place: Pacific Ocean: South West | collected 2011 | reverse complement strand
AGCGCCGCCAGCGCGGGTTCCCGCTCGATCGGGTCGAGCCACGCATGATGTGATTCGATCTTGCTCATGGCCTTCGATCGTCGCCCCCGGTGCGACGAACCAGTCCCGATTCAATGAGGCGACGAATCGTCATCGGCCCGATGCCGGACACCAACGCCAGATCCTGCACGTCGATCCCGGGGCGGAGCGAACGCAGTTCAATGATAGCGCGTGATCGCACCGGACCAATGCCCGGCAGCATTTCCAGTTCGGCCCGGCCCGCCGTGGCCAGATCGATCCTCCAGGCGGAGGTCGCCGCTCCGGGGCCCGGCTCCGGCCAGGCAACCCGGGCACGTGACTGCATCAGGAAAACGAGCGATCCCGACAGCACGATCCACAGGAGGAACTCGACCAGCCGGCGGCTCAATCCGCACTGCCGCCGGACTTGGGAGGAAGCTTGAGCGGGCCCAGCGGCTGCCGGAATCGCTTGCGGACTCCGAGCAGCTTCTGCAGGACGGGCTTGGACCGCCCCTCCTCGGACAGCAACCCCGACCGGGGCGGCATCGTGCCTTCATGATCGAAGAAGTCCGACCAGAAGAACGACTCGATGTACGGCTTGGACAGGGCCAGCGGGAAGATCTTCGTCGCCCAGGATGCCTGACGGGACGGCGACCACTGTGAATGCCACCACCCTCCCGCAGCCCCGATCTGCTCACTGGGCGCACCGACGTTGGACAGGATGATCGGAAGCTCGAGCAGGAAGAACCGGTCGAGCAGCCGCGACACTTCCATCAGGTCCCGGCTGACCATACCCCCCTGCCCGTCTCCCATCAGAAGCTGGACGCCCACCGCATCCAGACGAACCCCCTCCTGGATCAGCTGCTCGAGGTAGACCAGCGGTGCCAGCGACTGATCGTTTCGCCCCATGAACTCGCCCCAGGGCTGCGAGAGCTCGACCATGACCCGACGCCCGCGTCGCCCCTGACGAATCAGGACCGCGAGGGTGCGTGTGAGATCGGTCATCTGCTTGCGATCCAGCGAACAGAGTTCGTTGGTATTGATCCCGGATGCGATGTTGTACATGCCCACCACGTCACCGTAGCGTTGCAGCACCATGGAAACGTGCTCGTATGCCAAATCGCTGAGGCGTTCGTAGTCGAGGGATCCACCCTGGTAGACCCACTGCGGGAGGCCTCCGGCATTCATGTCCAGCAACGGACCGGCCACGACCTTCACTCCGTTGTCCTGGGCCCAACCCATCCAGCGATCGCTGTCACTCCAGTCGTACTGCCCCTGCCGGGGTGCCAGTCTGGACCAGGGCAGCGGCATGACCAGCAGGTCGAACTGCGACTGGATCAGCTCCTCGAGGGCCTTTCCCTTCTTGGATGGGTCAAGACGGATCCCCAGAGTGCCGGAGGACGCCGGCCGCTTGAGATAGCGACGGTGCAGGAGAATCTCGGCGTGGGCGAGGGCGAGCCGCTCCGACGCCTCGATGCCCAGCGTCAAGGCGTGCCGGGCGTGCTCCTCGGCCACGGCCGGATCACGGGCGACGAGTGCCTTGGTCAAGGCCTGCCGAGCCTCTTCCCACTGCCGCATCGCCGGATGCTCCATGCTCAGATCCAGCATCTGCCATTCCTCGCTCTTGACGAGGAAGGTGGCGATCCGGTGCCGGGCCAGTTCCACCGACAACTGGTACGGACGGTCACGATGGGGCAGCAGGCAGGTCTGGATGGCCAGACTTCCCATTTTGCCGGTGTCATAGAGCAGGCGGAGGCCGATCGCTCGCTGGCTGCTGACGGAACACTCGATGCACCCGTCGCGAAAGCGGATCGTGCCCGGAATGACCCGATCATCCTGATCGACGAGACAGGCGTGGTGCAGCGACCACTCCCTGGCGGGGCCGTCTTGATCGTAGACCGAAAATCGAAGCATGGGCAGGTGGAGGTCCGAAACCGGCGGATCATCGGGGTTCGGCTCGGCCGGTCAATGAGCCTTCGCCATTGTGACGACACCGGGCCGTTTCGCAAGGTTTCATGGGCCGTCCGGATCGGATAGAGTGATGAAAACCAGAAGGATCCCACCCATGACCACCACCCACCACGCCGTTCGTGAAACCGACCTTCCCCTTCCCGGCCGCCGGCAAGGCAAGGTCCGTGACATCTACGAGGTCCCTGCCGCCGAAGGACGCCCCCCGGCCGTGCTCATCATCGCGTCGGACCGCATCAGCGCGTTCGATGTCGTGCTGCCCGACCCCGTCCCCGGCAAGGGCTGCGAACTCACCCGGATCAGCACCGAATGGTTCCGGATGGTGCGCGAACAGGGGATCATCAAGGACCACCTCCTGAGCGTTCGACCGGAGGATGTTCCGGGACTCGATCCCTCCCACTACCCGCAGTGCGAAGGCCGCATGATGCTCGGCCGCGCCGCCGAGGTCATTCCCGTCGAGTTCGTGGTCCGCGGCTGCATCACCGGCTCCGGCTGGAGCGAGTACAAGAACAACGGATCCGTCTGCGGCATCAAGCTTCCCGACGGCCTTCAGCAGTGCCAGCGACTCGACGAACCCATCTTCACTCCGGCCACCAAGGCCGTCGAGGGACACGACGAGAACATCGACTTCGATCGGGCCTGCGAGATCGCCGGACGCGACGTGATGGAGCACCTCCGCGACATCTCGCTCCGTATCTACTCGTGGGGCCGCGACTACGCCGCCGAACGAGGCATCATCCTCGCCGACACCAAGTTCGAGTTCGGCTGGGCCCTCGACGAGGACGGAAACCGCACCGATGAGCTGCTGCTCATCGACGAGATCCTGACCCCCGACAGCTCGAGGTTCTGGCCCGCCGAGGATTACGAGATCGGCCGCGACCAGGACAGCTTCGACAAGCAGTACGTACGTAACTACCTGCTGACACTCGTCGAGGCCGGCAACTGGGACAAGACCCCTCCGGGCCCTCCGCTGCCGGAAGAGATCCTTTCGACCACGCTGGAGCGATACCAGGAAGCGGCCCACCGACTCTTCGGTTGAGCCGGACTTCAGACCGAACGTTCCGCCGCCTCGACGGTGTTTCGAAGCAGCATGGCGACCGTCACGGGGCCGACCCCTCCGGGCACCGGTGACGCCCAGGCGGCGACCCGGGACACGGTGTCCAGATCAACGTCGCCGACCGTGCGGGCCTTGCCCGTTGACGGATCCTTGATTCGGTTGATGCCCACATCGATCACCACCGCACCGGGCCGGATCATGTCACCCGTCACCAACGACGGAACGCCCGCCGCCGAGACGACGATGTCCGCCTGGCGGGTCATCGAGGCCAGATCCGGCGTATGGACGTTCGTCGAGACGACGGTGGCCTCGGCCTGCATCAGCAGCACCGCGACGGGACGGCCGACGATTCGGCTTGCGCCGACGCAGACCGCCATGCGACCCTTGATGGGCACCCCGGTCGATTCGATCATGGTCATGACCGCCAGTGCGGTGCACGGCAGGAGACTGCGACGGCCGTAGATGACGTTTCCGATGTTGGCCGGATTGACGCCTTCCACATCCTTGTCGGGGTGGATGAAGGACTGGACCACATCCGGATCGATGCCATCGGGCAACGGCATGTGGACCATGATCGCATGCACATCCTTCGCGTCGTTGAGATCGGCGACCACGTTGAGCAGTTGCTGCTGCGTCACGTCCTCGGGCAGTTCGTGCAGGCGGTACTCGATCCCCATCTGGCCGCAGGTCCGGGCCTGACTGGCCGCGTAGACCGATCCGGCATCGTTTCCGCCGCTGATGACCGCGTCGAGACGGACCGGACGACCCTCGTCGGCCAGCGCCGCGATGCGGCCGGCCAGACCCCGGCGCACCTCTTCGGCCAGTTCGCGTCCGTCGAGGATGTTCGCGGTCACCGCTTCGCTCATGGGAGAGAAGGATACCCGGACGGCATTGAATCGGCCACGCCTCCCCGGCTTCCCATACACTGCAAATCCAATGTCCGAATCAATCAATCTCATCGCGATGAACGTCGGCAACACCCGGACCCAGATGGGCCGCTCCGTCTCGGGCGAGTTGACCGACGTGACCAGTCTCTCCAACGAGGATCACGCCGGCATCATCGACCAGGTGGTGACCTGGTGGTCCTACCTGCCGGACACGAGTCCCCGGGCTGTGCTGCTGGCTTCGGTGAACGACCCGATCGCCGACAAGCTCGCTTCGACCCTGACCGACCAGCTCTCCGAAGCTCCGTACCGCATCGGACGCGACCTTCCCATCCCCATCGCGGAGGAACTGGATCCCGAGACCCTCACGGGCGTCGATCGTCTGCTGAATGCCGCAGCGGCATGGAACACCGCCAAGCAGGCCTGCGTGGTGGTCGACGCCGGAACCTGCATCACGATCGACTTCGTCGACGGCGCAGGAACCTTCCACGGCGGCGCGATCACTCCCGGAGCGACCATGCAGCTGGATGCGATGCACCGGGGCTCCGACGCCCTGCCCGAACTCGATTTCATGCGTCCCGACGACGACCCGTTCGGACGGTCCACCGCCCAGGCCATGCTGCACGGCGTCTACCACGGCATCCGGGGCTCCGTGCGCCAACTCGTCGAACTCTACGCGTTGCGGTACGGAGCCTACCCCATGGTCATCGCCACCGGCGGCGATGCGGAGATGCTGTTCGCCGACGACGAACTCATCGACCGCATCGTGCCCAACCTGACTCTGGTGGGGATCACCACCACCGCCCGCCAGGTGCTCTCGGCCGACGGCGGAGACGACTGACCTTCGGCATGACGGTCGTACGCCCCCTCACATCGTCCGCCCCCGGCGCGATCGCGATCCTCCAACTGGAGGGGGAACTCGACCGCATTCTCGGCGCCATGTCCAACCACGAACACTGGCCGGCGGGCTCCGCCAGACTCGCCAGCCCCGGCGGAATCGACGACTGCATGGTGGTGCGGATCAACGAGACCACCGCTCAGATCATGCCGCACGGGGGGCCCAGAGTTCAGCAGCGACTGCTCGCCTGGCTGGGCGAACGCGGCATCGGATCCGCCGACGAGCGAGACGCCGACTGGCCGGAAGCGGGCGATGCGATCGAGTCGGCGATGCTCTCCGTGCTCGCCACCGCGGCGTCCCCCCTGGCCGTCGATCTTCTTTTGGCCCAACCGGCTTACTGGCGCGCCGGCGGGGCGTGGACTCCGGAGGACGATGCCCGGTCGCGACGGCTGGACCACCTTCTCACGCCCCCCCGCGTCGTGGTCGTCGGCGAACCGAACGTCGGCAAGAGCACCCTCCTGAACACCCTGGCGGGCCGTGACCGGGTGATCACCAGCGATACGCCGGGCACGACCCGCGACTTCGTGACCGCGGAGGTCGAGTGCGCCGGACTCGTCGTCCACTGGTTCGACACACCGGGAATACGGACCACCGACGACCCGGTCGAGGAGCAGGCCGTCGAACTGGCCCGGCGACTGGTGACGGAAGCCCATCTGCTCATTGCCGCCGCCGACGCCGAACGCGACTGGCCGGACCTTCCCCGGGCTCCCGACCTCCGGATCGCAACGAAGGCCGACCGATCACCCCGTGCGGATGCCGACGTGGTGGTCTCCGCGACGACCGGTCACGGCATCCCGACCCTGGTCCACACGATCCGGGACACGCTCGTACCTCCGCAGGACCTCGCTGCACACCGCCCTTGGCGGTTTCACCCCGACCTGCCGACCCGGGCCTGACCCCCGGCATGCGTCTGTGGCTTCGGATACACTTTGGGTCTCCACTGCGCGCGTAGCTCAATTGGATAGAGCATCGGTCTTCGGAACCGAGGGTTGGGGGTTCGAATCCCTCCGCGCGTGTTGACGAAGCCACCGTCGATCACCTGCTCGAGGCTCCGGCTTGCAAGCCGATCCGCTTGCTGCCATGATTCCGACGTAGCGGATTCGACTCCCAACGACACGAAGGAGATCCCATGGGCCTCATGGACGGCAAAAAGGGACTGATCGTCGGCATCGCCAACGAGCGAAGCTATGCATACTTCATCGCCGAATCGCTTCTTCGCGAAGGAGCGCAGTGCCTGTTCACGCACCTGCCCGGCGAGAAGATGGAGCGGAGGGTCCGCAAGGCCTGCGAATCGCTGGGGGCCGAGGACCCCTGGCTGCGTCCGCTGGACGCCTCGTCGGACGAACAGCTCGACGCCGTCTTCGACGCCGTCAAGTCGGATGTCGGCGAACTGGACTTCATCGTGCACTCGATCGCCTTCGCCGACAAGGACTGGCTGAAGGAGGGCCTGTTCCTGTCCACCCCCCGCGAGGTCTTCACCCAGGCCTGCGACATCAGCGCGTACACCTTCGCCGCGATGGCGGATCGCGCCGCACCGTTGATGAGCGAGGGCGGTTCGATGATCGCCATCAGCTACTACGGCGCCGAGAAGGCCGCCCCCGGCTACAACGTGATGGGAGTCGCCAAGTCCGCCCTGGAGTCGACCACCCGCTACCTCGCCAGCGATCTGGGCCCCAAGAACATCCGGTGCAACGCGATCTCCGGCGGCCCCTTCCGGACCATGTCCGCGATGGCGGTCGGTGGATTCGGCCAGATCATGGACGTCGTCGCCGAACGTGCCCCCATGCGACGCAACGTCGAGGGACGTGAAGTCGGTGATGCCGCCGTGTTCCTGCTCAGCGACCTCTCGACCGGCGTGACCGGACAGGTGCTCTACGTCGACTGCGGCTTCTCATCCATCGTCATGTAAAAGAACGACCCGGCCGGAGCCGGGTCGCAGACGTTCGATGAGATGCGGAGAATCAGGCAGCCTTGAAGCCGTCGCACGCTCCGTTGGCGGGCGTCCGAAGGTGCAGACCTTCGACTGCGGGATGGCCGCACTCGTTGATGTATCCCTCGGGAGCAGTCCCGTCGATTCGAATCTGCACCAGCATGTCATCCGAGTGGTGCTCGCCGTAATGGGCGCAGAGCCCGCATTGGCCCTCGTTCACATGGATCATTCGACATCTCCTTCGATAGAGCCCTGATGAGAAACCGGGGCGTCGATCAACCGACGCACCCGGTCTCCCATCGACTACATAATGACTTCAAACGGCGCGGAAACCGCTGAGAAACGGTTTCGATTGACAATCGAGATCGAGTCTCGTTTTCGCCGCATGCACCGCGAACGTGCATCGCGGGGGCCACCCCGATATGATTCCGCCCAATGACTAGCACCCCCATCACCGTGGCTCTGATCAGCGATGTGTTCTTCGGCGACGATGCCCGGGATCGACTGAGAACCCGTCTCATCGAAGCGAGGGAGGCCGGTGCGGCTCTGGCCGTTCTCCCCGAGATCGCAACGCTGCCGTGGGCGCCTTCCACCAAGGAAGCGAAGGACGAGCACGCCGAACCACCCGGAGGCCCCCTGCACACCATGCAGGCCGAACTCGCACGCGAGGTCGGCATCGGACTGCTGGGCAGCATGATCGTCCGGGAGGAGGACGGGCGGAGACTGAACACCTGCATCCTGCTGGATGCCCGGGGCACGCATCTCTACAGCTACTGCAAGATCCACATTCCCGAGGAGCCGGGATTCTGGGAGTCAAGCCACTACGAAGCGGATACCCGCCCGCCGGCACCCGTCGAGGCATTCGGCATGCGACTGGGCGTGCAGATCTGCAGTGATGTGAATCGACCCACCGGCTCCTATCTGCTCGCCGCCCAGGGCGCCCACTGCATCCTCGCGCCCAGGTCGACCGAACTGGCCACGTGGTGGAAATGGCGCCCGGTGCTCATCGCCAATGCGTTGACCAGCTGCACCTATGTGCTCACGGTCAACCGTCCCGCCCCGGAGGACGGCGTCCTGATCGGCGGACCGTCGTTCGCGGTTGCACCGGACGGCGAGGTGCTGGTCGAGACGACCGATCCCGTCGCGCTGGTGGAGATCGATCCCACCCGGGTCGAATCGGCCCGCTCCGGATACCCCGGATACCTCGCGGCCCCCAGCGACCTCTACACCGCCGGGTGGTCCCAGATCCCACCCAAGGCCGCTCACCAGCCGCCGGGCGGGTGAAGTCCCAACCTCTGCTTCCCTGCGGCCGACAGGCCGGCGCTCCTGTGGTACAACCGGGCCCCGGCCCCAATGGAGATCACATCATGACCACGCCGAATCAGATCGAAGACCGACTCGCCGCCCTCGAACAGCGCCTTGCACGACGGGAACGGCAGCTCCTCCGCCACCGATTCGTCCTGACCGCGGCATTCGTGGCCGCTCCCGCAGCCCTGCTGCTGGCGGGCGCCGACTTCATGAAGTTCGACTCCATCCAGGTCAAACGTCTGGAAATCGTGAACGACGCAGGCGAGGTGATGCTCGCCGCATCGTCGGGCGCCTCGGGTGGCCAGCTGGATGTGTGGAACAACCGCAAGAACAACGTCGCCCGGCTGGGAAGCAATGCCTTCGGGGGCGACCTAGCGATCTGGAACATCTCCGGCAACTCCGTGGCCGGCGCGTGGGCCGCGGAATCCGGTGGCACCCTCAGCACCTGGAACAACGATGGCGGCCGCACGGCCCGAATCGAGTCCTCCGACCAGTCCGGACGACTTGCCGTCTACGGCGGTTCCGACCGGGAGACGGTGCTGCTCAGCGGCGATGCGAACGGAGGACAGCTGCACCTCCGCACCCTGGACGGTCGGAACGGCTTCCACGCCGGCATGCTCGACCACGGCGCAAGCTGGTCACTGCTGGACCACACCGGCCAGGTTGCAGTCTCGGCCGAGAGCACTCCGGTTGGCGGCAGTCTGCAACTGCCACGTTCGACCGACGGCTCGTCGATCAGCCTCGACTCCGCTCCGGGCCGACCGGCGATCGACGTGACCGCTCCCGCGACGGGCACCTCCGCATCGATCACCAACGACACCTCCGCAGGCACCATGCTGTTGCTGGAATCCGAATCGGGACAGCTCCGGCTGGCATCCGGAGCAACCTCCGAGATGCCGGTCGTGGATCTCGTGAATCGCCGGGGGATGATCGCGGCCCGGACCACACTGCGTTCGACCGGAGGCGGCTCCTGCCAGGTGTCCTCCCCCGATGGCGAACCGGTGGGCATCCTCCGCAGCGACCTGGACGGCAACGGGCGACTGGACATGCTCGACCGCTCCGGGCATCTGCTGGCCAGTCTCCAGACCGGATCCAAGGCGGGCGCCACCCTCGCTCTGCTCTCGGAGTTCGGAAAGACGGTCTGCGCTCTGGCGGGAACCAACGACGGCGGGATTCTCAACCTCATGAACCGCACCGGTGTACCCGTGATCACCGCCGGCAGCGCCTCGGAGCGTCGCGGTGGGACCCTGTCGGTCCAGAATGAACGTGGACTGCCCGTTGTGAGCATCGGCAGCGACGCCGGTGAGTCCGGGCAGGTCCGCCTGCAGGGACCGGACGGCAGCACACGTCAGGTACTGCCCACCCGCCGCTGATCCGCCACAACCCCGACAGAACGCACAACCGGAACCGGAATCGGCTCCGCGCGAACTTTGACCTCGCGGGACTCGTATTCATCAGTAGGTTCCGAATGCAGACCAGAGGACGTTCCGGGGATCAGGCGATGACTCATCTACCGCACACCATGCGACTCGTCGGGCAACATGATCCCGTGGCGGTCGAGGCATGGACCCTCAGCAGCGAACGTTCCGAAGTCGAACGGGAGAACATCGCCGCGGCGGGCATCCAGCTTCCGGACCTGGACCCCCGTTGGCAACTGGCCTCCCACGCCTACTCGCAACTGCAGGAAGGGCCGCTCACACCGGACCAGCGATCCCGGCTCATCGATCAGGCGGCCAGGATGGGAATGCGTACGTTCGATGCGTCGCTGATCATCGCGATTGCCCAGGATCACGCCCGGAACGGCCGTCCAATTCAAGACGCGGCCCCCACCCTCAATCTAGTCCGGCTGCAGGATACCGCCCGGTACCACGGACTGCTGTGGGCCGGAGCCGCCGCGTGCGCGGCGGTGACCGCGGGCCTCATGGTGCTGTGGATCGGCGGCTGATCAACCGCCGGAACGGATCACCACCCGTCCGTCATCACCACGCTCCGCGCAGCCCAGAGCGATGAGCGCAATGAGGGCCGCCTCCTGTTCCGCCCGTTTCTTGCTCGAGCCCCAGCACGATTCGTAGCGGTTGCCGTCGATTTCGACCGCGACCTCGAAGCACTTCGCATGATCGGGCCCCTGCTCGTCGAGGATGCTGTAGACCGGCGTGACTCCGAACACCCGCTGCACGTGCTGCTGGAGGACTGACTTGAAGTTCTCGTGGTGCCCGGACTCCTCCGCCTGATGGATCCGTGACTCCAACCGCGAGAGGATGAAACCGCTGACCGCCTCGAGCCCACCATCGATGTAGATGGCTCCGATGATCGCCTCGAAGGCCGCGGCCCCGACGGAGGACGGGACCTCCGAACGGGCGCTCATACCCTTGCCGAGAGAGAGATGCGATTTGAGGCCGAGTTCCTCGGCCACCTCGGCACAGACCTGTCGGCTCACGACCATCGACTTGATCTTGGTCATCTCCCCTTCGAGGATGCCCGGGAAGCTGCGGTAGATGTACTCGCAGACCACCATTCCGAGGATGGCATCGCCCAGAAACTCCAGACGTTCGTTGCTGTGAAGGCGGTGCTCCGTTCCGGACGCATGGGACATGGCCTGGCGTACGATCTCCGGATCCCGGAACCGATAGCCGATGGCCTCCGACAGAGCATTTTGGTTCACTGATTCCATGCTCGACAACACCCCCGGGCCCCCTGGGACCCACTGATTCAGGTTCCGTATCGAGCGGAGACTTCAGACGACTGACCGTTTGGGCGTGGGCAGCAGACTGGAGAACCCGCTATTCCGGCTCGAAGCCACCCCGATCATACGTCCCTGAGGGCCGATTTCGACCCCCGACTGGACTGAAATGGGTTTTTCGGTATCATGCTCCCCCTTCAGGCCTTTGGTTTCCCAGTCCCGGGAAGCTCCGGCAGGGAGACGAGGACAGACCCATGGCGATGCATTATCCAAGACGAGTCAGCAAGCGCAAGCGAGCCCGCCAATTCGGGTTCCGCGCCCGGATGAAGACCCGCCTGGGCCGAAAGATGATCAACCGCAAGCGACGCATGAAGCGCCGCCTCACCCCCAGTTGATCCCCGTTCACATCCCTCAATCGACGAGCATGGCCAGCAGGCGAGCTGCTGTGTCGTGCGCAGCTTCCTCTCCCCCGACCACACAGACCACATCCGCGAGCGAGCGATAGACCGGATCACGCTCCTCGTGCACCCGTCCGATTTCGGCCACGGGGGAATCACCGTGCAGCCCGGGACGATCTCCAAGGTCCGATTGCATCCTCGACTCGAGGATCTCGGGAGCGACGTCGAGATAGGCCACCATCAGACGATCGGCCTCCTGCTCGCGTCGCATCGCATCGAATACCGCCGGGACGATGGGCATCCCGCCTCCCATGGAGACGACCTGTCCGAGTTCGGCCAGCACCGAAGAAGCCACCTCGACCTCGACCGTTCGCCAGGCCGATTCCCCGTGCTTTCGCCAGATGTCCGCAACCGTGGCCTCCGGGAACCGGTCCGCAACCAGCGCGTCGGTGTCGACCGGCACCAGTTCCAGGGAGGGAGCAAGCAGCGATGCGACGGTGGACTTTCCACTGGCCCGGAGGCCCACCAGGGCGACGTTGATCATGTGGCGAGTCCGACCGGCTCAGTCCGCCTGCGACCGACGAGGCTGAACTCGATCTCATCCACCTCGACCCCCATGTCCCTTTCCAGACTACGTAGGATCGCGGGATCAACGGATTCGAGAATGCGACGGGAAACATCGTCCGGAACGTCGACCACCTCTCCCGTGTCCTCGAGACGCAGATGGAGGTGGTTGGCGGTCGTCGAATCGAACCGATCCGCTCTTCCCTGCATCGACATTCGCCGGACGATCCCCTGGCGGCAGAACAGATCGAGGGTGCTGTAGATCGTCGCGAGACTGAGCGTGCAGTCATCCCGGAGCACCATGGCCCGCAGTTCCTCCGCCGTCGGATGACTGCGGGTCGCACACAGGGCACGGTAGACGGCCTCCCGCCGCCGGGTGTGGCGAATGCCGTGCTGCTGGAACCGATTGGAAATCTGGGTGGAGGTCACGATCGGATCATCCTATACCGCCGTATTCCCGAAGGCGAGAGCGATTCTGGCCGATAAGGATCTGTCCACAAATACCCCCTGCACCGGGCTCTCCGACCATGAACATCCTGGAAGCCATCATCCTTGGACTCGTCGAGGGCATCACCGAATACCTGCCGGTGAGCTCAACGGGGCACCTGATCCTCACCCAGTGGCTGCTGGGACTCGATCAGGACCCCGAGGTCGAACGGGCGGTGGACACCTTCATGATCGTGATCCAGGGCGGCGCCATCCTCGCCGTGCTGGGGCTCTACGCCAATCGCGTGAAGCAGATGCTGTCCGGCATCGCCGGCTCGAATCCCGCGGGACGCCGACTCGTGATTGCGATCCTGATCGCATTCCTGCCCGCCGCGGTGCTGGGCATTCTCCTGGACAAGACCATCGAATCGGTCCTGATGGCCCCCGTGCCCGTCGTGATCGCCCTGGCGGCGGGCGGCGTGCTCATGATCATCGTCGGCCGCGGACCGCGACGGAAGAGCGATCCCTCCGGACCCGACGAGATCACGGAACTTCCGATTCGGTCCGCGTTCATCATCGGCCTGGTGCAATGCCTCGCGATGATTCCCGGCACCAGTCGATCCATGGTCACGATCGTCGCCGGCATGCTGTGCGGACTCCGACCCGTGCAGGCGGCGGAGTTCAGCTTCCTCCTCGGCCTCCCCACCCTCGGCGGCGCCTGCGTCTACAAGCTGCTCAGGAACCTGAGCGAAGACGGCCCGAATCTGTTCGAGACGCTCGGCGTCCTGCCGATCGTGGTCGGACTGGTCACCGCGACCATCGCCGCCGCCGCCGCCATCTCGTGGCTGGTCGGCTACCTGAACCGTCACGGACTGGCCGCCTTCGGCTGGTACCGGATCGGACTGGCAATCCTGATGATCGTGCTCATCGTCGATTGATCAGTCGCGGACCGGACGGCGCTCCACGAGATCGGACTCCGCATCCAACCTCGATGCCACCTTCGAGACGACCTCGTAGCGGCCGTCGTCCTCGAGGCGGATGACCTGCCATCCCTCCTGCGGATGCTGCCCCGCCGTGAAGAATCCGTCGGCCCCCTCGACGAACCCCGCAGCCGCCAGCCAGCCTCCGTACGACGCATCACCGCCCTCCGCGGAGAGAATCCAGGTCAGACCGGGCTCGGTGTAGGACGAGATTCGGACGTTCCAGTTCCAGACGACCCCTCCGGCATCGATGGACATGGCGGGAGCGGTGACCGGACGCGGCCACAAGGTCCCGCCCAGGGCCCACGCCAGCAGGATCGCCATGACGAAGAAGATCGCCAGACGAATCATCAGACTCCGGAAACCGAGTGCAATCTGTCCCATGTCCACAGGCTAGCGACTCGATCAGCCGCTTCCAAGTTCCTCCAGCAGACGTTTCTCGTCCCAGACCTCGACCCCGAGGTCATTCGCCTTCCTGAGCTTCGACCCGGCCTTCTCGCCCGCGATGAGTACGGACGTCTTGCGCGAAACGGAGGATGCGACGGTGGCCCCCATGGCCTCCAGTCGACGGGCCAGCTCGGGTCGGGTGCCGTGCTGCATGGTTCCGGTCAGAACCATGGTCAATCCCGCGAACCGGCCTTCGCCCGTGGAGGCATCCCCGTACTGATCGCTGGTCATGCGGACTCCGGCGGACTCGAGACGCTCCACCAGTTCCCGCCCGCGGGGCGAGTGCAGCGTCTCGTGGAGGATGCCCGCGGTGATTGCGCCGAAATCGGGCAGTTCCTCCAACGCTTCGCGTTCCGCGGCCATCAATGCATCCATGTCCGGAAAGGACCTGGCCAGCGTGCGGGCGGCGGATTGTCCGATCTGACGGATGCCGATGGAAGCCAGTACACGTCCGAGCCCCCGGTCCCGGGACGCATCAATCGCCCCGACCAGTGACGTGGCGGACTTCGTTCCCAACCCCTCCAACGCCGCGAGCTGTTCGATGGTCAGGGCGTACAGATCGGCCAGATGACGAACCAGCCCCTGCTCGACGAGCTGATCCACGATCCGGTCACCCAGACCGTCGATGCCCATTTGATTCCGACCGGCGAACCAGGCAATCCGTTCACGCAGCTGGGCCGGACATTCCGGACTGAGACAGAAGAGCTTCGGCCCCTCCTGGCCAACCTCTCCGCCGCAGGCCGGACACTCCGAGGGCGGCTCGATGGGCACGGCATCCGACGGACGATCGTTCAGGCGGACCTCCACGACCTGTGGAATGATCTCCCCCGCCTTCTCCACCACGACCCGGTCACCAACACGGATGTCCTTGCGCCGGATCTCCTCGATGTTGTGCAATGTCGCATGGCGAACCGTGGTTCCGGCCAGTTCCACCGGTTCCATCGTGGCCCGCGGCGTGAGCGTGCCGCCCTTTCCGACCTGCCAGGCGACCGACTCCAGGGTGGTCTCCCCCTGATCGGCGGGGTACTTGAACGCGACGCACCAGCGCGGCGCCTTGCTTGTCGTTCCCAGCCGCTCCTGCAGCGCGAACGAATCCACACGGACCACCATGCCGTCCACTCCGTAGCCGAGCTCGGCCCGCTGCGAACGGAACGCCTCGACGTGCACCAGCAGCTCGCCCAATCCATCCACCACCCGAAGATCCGGCGAGACCGGCACTCCCATGCTTCGGATCGATCCGACGAAGCCGCTGTAGGTCGCGTCGCCCAACCCGTCCACGACCCCTCGTCCGTGCGCACAGAAGCAGAGGCTCCGCTCGGCCACCACGGCGGGGTCGAGGCTCTTGAGCGTTCCTGCGGTGACATTCCTGGCATTGGCGAACAGCGGCTCGTCCCGGGCGGCCCGCTCGCGGTTGATCCGCTCGAAGACCGCGTTGGTCATGTAGATCTCACCGCGAATCTCGAGGACCGCAGGCGGAGACTCCGCATGCAGGCGAAGAGGAACGGCCCGGATGGCCCGGACCTGGGCCGTGACGTCGTCGCCCCGCCGACCGTCCCCCCGGGTGATGGCCTGCACGAGACGTCCGGATTCGTAGCGAAGACTGATCGCGACACCGTCGATCTTCGGATCGCAGCACAGAGGCGGGCCGCCCCCGTCCTCCGCGAGTTCCAGCCCCCGGAGCACCCGCGCGTACCAGGCCGAGATGTCGGCGGGATCGTAGGAATTGTCGATCGACTGCATCGGGAGCGTGTGTTCGACGGAACTGAATGCGTCGACCGGCTCGCCCCCGACGCGACGGGTGGGAGAGTCCTCGCTGGCGTGCTCGGGATGGGCCGCCTCGAGTGCCGCCAGCTCGGCCAGTTGGCGGTCGTAGTCCAGATCCGACATGAGGGGATCCGCATCGACGTAGTAGGCACGATTCGCCTCGTCGAGCCGCTTTCGCAGGGCCTCGATTCTCTCCCCAGAATCACCGGTTGGAACGTTTCGTGCCATCGATGCACCATGGTACCCTGCGGAGGCAACGGACCGATCCTTGCAGGCCGCCTCGGCGGGCAGCCGATATCCAAGGGGTCCGATTTCATCGCAGCCATGGAGGGCCACGATGCCGACCAGCCGTCATTTCCGATTCCCCCCCCTGGCAATCCTCGCCGCCACCCTGCTGGGCGGCCTGTCCACTGCAAGCGGATCCCTCCAGGGGGACGCCGAACTGGCCGTTCGTCGGGCCGGATTCGAGCTCGAGGACGTCAGTGTCTGCGTGATCGACGCCGAGACCGGACGCCGTCTGGTCGACATCAACGCCTCCACGCCCCGGGTCCCGGCCAGCAACATGAAGCTGCTCACCAGCGGAGTCGCCGCCCGGCTGCTGGGCTCCGACTTCCGCTTCCGAACGCGACTGCTCCGCGACGGCGATCGTCTGGTCGTCGTCGGCGACGGTGACCCCGCCTTCGGCGATCCGGTCCTCCTTGCGCGCATGCAGGATGCCCAGGGCCGGCCGCTCGATCCCGAATCATTGGTCGACCTGTGGGTCGACGCCGTCGTCGCGGCCGACATCGACCACGTTGACGAACTCGTGATCGACGACCGAATCTTCGACCGGGAGTTCACGCACGCTTCCTGGCCCCGTGAACAGCTCATCAACTGGTACTGCGCGGAAGTGTCCGGACTCAACTTCCACACGAACACCCTCTACTTCAACCCGAAGCCGGCCCGGGGAACGGTCGACATCAGCCGGATCAGTCCCGCCTACGACTTTCTGGAGATCAAGAACCAGCTCACGAACAACACGCAGCGATCGAAGCAGTCCTTCGCCGCCATTCGACCCGACGGCACTAACCGGTTCACCTGCCGCGGAAACATCACCTCGTCCATGAAGTACGAGGCCACCGTTCACGACATGCCGACGCTGTTCGGACGCTACCTCGCACACCGGCTCGCCAAACGGGGCGTCCGGGTCGGCCGGGTGCGGCTCGCCAATGCGGGCGATCCCGATTTCCAGGGCCAGACCCTCGGCCCGGTCGTGATGACGCCGCTGGCCCAGGTGCTCGAGCGATGCAACTCGAAGAGCCACAATCTGTACGCCGAGGCGATCCTCAAGCGACTCGGAGCCCACTACACGCGTTCCTCCGGAGGATGGGACAACGGCGGCACCGTGATCCGCCATGCGGTGCAGGACGCTCTCCCCCGTCCCGATGCGTCGCTGCACGTGGCCGACGGCTCCGGCATGAGCCGCGAGAACCGGCTGAGCGCCGCCACGCTCGCCACATGGCTCGCGGACATGGACCCGGACGATGCCGATGACCAGATGTTCATCGAATCCCTTCCTGAACCCGGGGAGGGAACGCTGCGCAAGCGATTCACCACCCGTGGCCGCAACCTGGAGGGGATCTCGATCAAGGCCAAGTCCGGCTATCTCAATCGCATCTGCACCCTCAGCGGGTACGTCATGACCGACGACGGACGGCGACTGTGCTTCAGCATCCTGGTCAACTCCCCGACCAACCGCCCGCGCGAGGCCAAGGCCATGCACGAGCGAATCGTGCTGCAACTGGTGGATCGGATCGATCCGTCGCGAATCACCTCCGCCGGAGGCTGAATCAACCCCGCGTCATTTCGGCGAGCAGGCGATCGATCTCCGCACGGACCGCTTCGGCCGTGCCGGCACCGAATCCGTCCCAGCGTTGGACCACTCCACCATCGGCATCGATCACGATCGTCACGGGAATCGAGCTGATGCTCCATTCGTCGGCAACGACACCCGAACGGTCGAGGAGGATCTCGAGTTCCAGATCGTTCGCACGGGTGAAGCGGGCCACACGGTCCAGCAGGGAATCTGCGGCACCACGCTCCCGGACGTTGACGGCCAAGAATCGGACGGGCGAGTCGGTGCGCTCGTACTCGCGGGCCAGCCCCTGCATCGACCGCAAGGCGCGACGGCACGGCGCACACCAGGTCGCCCAGAAGTCCAGCACCACGACCTGCCCACGCAGATCCTCGAGCCGGACCATCGTCCCGTCCAGCGCGGACAGTTCGAGGCGAGGCGTCGGGCCGGACGGTGTCGAGTCGGCCTGCGGTGCGACTTCGGCGGCGACCGCAAGGGCGGCGACATCGTCGAGACGCTGTCGTTGCGAACGATCGAAGCGGATGGCGGCATCGGCCTCGTCCGGCGGCAGCGGCGCCCAGGCGTAGGCCCAGGTCGTGCGCAGACGCATGCCCTCAGGAAGCCCCGGATCGTCACGACGATCGTGGATCGCCTGCACCACCCGCCCGGTCTCGTCGGTCAGCAGGGTGAGCCGGTCGAACGCCCCGAGCGAGAGAACGATCTCCCCGTCACGCGAGTCCACGACCGATCCGGCCGCAGCGGGCCACGCCTCGTCGAGCACCAGATCGAGCATCGGATCCGGTAGCGAGCGGAAGGCATCCCGGACGGCCTTCAATGGCGACTTCGCCTTCGGCAGCCGTACGTAGGCATCATGGACATCTTCGTGGGCGATATGCACCGCATCGCCGTCGACGGAGGTGCGATAGCCGTTCATCCGCAGCATGGCCCGGGGCCCGTCCTCGTCGGCCGGAGCGACGACGTAGACGGCCTCCAACGGTCGACTTCGTTCGACCCGCCCCAGGTAGGAGGTCTCGAGCACCATCGAGGATTCGATGCGGACCGCGCCCGCTTCGGCCAGCTCGGATTGCACATCGACTAACCGGGTGCGGTCGCCCCCTGCCAGACCGAGCACCAGGACCGCACCAGCCAGAAAACGGATCAACTGGCGTCCCGGAGTTGCTCGACCTCGGCCTTCAATTCGTCGAACAGCTTGGGCGAGAAGCCGCTGTGCATCTTCGCGATGCGGCCATCCTTGTCGATGACCACGGTGACGGGAATTCCGTTCACGCCGTAGTCGCGGGTGATCTTGTCGGTCATGGAGATGAGCGTCGGCATGGTGTACTTGTTCTGGCTCCAGAAGTCGCCCACCATCTGCACCACATCCTCCATGTTCTCACCCCGCTCCCAGACGTTCACGGCGTAGACCACGACATCGTCGGTGTTCTTGGCCGCCCAGTCGGAGAACTGCTGCAGGAGCGGCAGTCCGCGGCGACAGGGGCCGCACCAGGTGGCCCAGAAGTCGATGACGACGATCTTGCCGCGCAGCTTCGAAAGCGTGACCTCTTCCCCCGCGTACTGCGGCAGGGTGAAGTCGGGAGCCATCTTCCCGGTGACGCTCTTGGGTTCCGGCTGGGCCGGCAGGAGCTCCTCGATCGAATCCACCGCCTTGCGGGTCCCGGGGTCGAAGCTGATCTTCTTTGGCAACGCGTCGTAGCCCCTCGCCAGCATCTTCATGCTCACCCGGGCACTCATGGCCTCGGGCCCCTGGTCCGGACTGATCTGGGCGTCGGCTCCAGTCACCAGATGCGTGACGGGATCCACGAAGATCTTCATCTCCCCCTGCGGACCGGACACCTCGATCACCGTCGAATCCGCACCGTCCGCGTTCTTGCCCGTCCCCACCGAGGTGATCTTCGGCTGCGGCATCAGGCCGAAGGTCATGGATTCGATCCAGCCGTCGGCCATTCCCGAACGAAGCCGGTAATCGAAGGGGATGATCTCGGAACCACCGAACACGTCGGTCACGGTCTTGACCAGCCCCGATCCGATCGGACGCTTGAGGTAGGTGTCCTCGACGCCTGCGATCTCGGCGTAGAAGTAGCCGTCGACCACCGTGATGACCACGTTGGGCAGCCGGAGTTCGATCGATCCGTCGGCCCCGAATATCGACGAGATCTGCTCCTCCATCTTCTCGCCGGAGAAGGAGATGGTCATCGTGGACGAGTTGGAGAACGCCTTGGGCGTCTCGTAGGCCTTCATGACCTGTTGCATCAGAGCGTCGATCTGCTCCTGATCGGCGGCCGAAGCCTGCAGTGGGGACAGGCCCGCGGCACCACACACACCCAGGGCAAGCGACATCATCTTCCAGGAGCGGTTCATCGATTTCTCCGATCGGGGTTCAATTGGGCGTCAGCCCGGCGGGACCGCCGGCCGATTCGTCGGACAGCAGCGTCCCAGGCTTGAGGATAGCACACCGCTGTTCCACCGGCCCGAATCGTTCTATTTCGTGTTCGAGAAGTTCCTGCATGGTCCGCCCCAGGACCGGATGCACGAGCTCGGGACGCAGCTCGACCATTGGCACCAGCACGAACGCACGGTCCTGCATCCGCGGATGCGGCACCTGCACGCCGGGTCGATCCACGACCCGGTCTCCGAACAGAAGCACATCGAGATCCAGCGAGCGGGGCTCGGGCCCCGTTCCGTCTTCCACCCGTTCGCGACCGAGGCCGCGTTCGATCTCGAGACAACGCTCGACCATTTCCTCCACGCCAAGTTCGACCTCGAGTTCCGCCGCCGCGTTCAGGTAGGCCCGATGATTGCGCACGCCCACCGGAACCGTCTCGATGATGGTACTCACCCGGTGCACCCCCACTCCGTCCGAGGCGTCGAGACGTTCGAGACCTTCGAGAATGTTTGCCAGCCGATCGCCGAGGTTGCTTCCAAGACCGATCCAGACCCGGCTCACGACCCGACCTCCAGGGCGAGTGGCGCCGAGGTCTCCAGCATCGCGAAGCGGAGACACTGCATCGCGTAGGCGACAGCCCGACGACGCACCGCGGTGCGGTCCCCGGGAAAACGGAACTGGCGTGCGACGTCCGCAGTGTCGGATGAGATCCCGATCCAGACGGTCCCCACCGGCTTCCGCTCCGTTCCGCCGTCGGGACCGGCGACCCCCGTGACGGAAACCCCCCAGTCGCTGCCGGTCGTGGCCCGGATTCCCACGGCCATGTCGCGTGCGACCTCGCCCGATACGGCTCCGGGCCCTTCGGCCTCGAAACGCGTCATTGGTACGTCGAGCCAGCGGTGCTTGAGCTCGTTCGAATAGGAGACGACCCCACCTCGGTACCAGCGGCTCGAACCGGGCACATCGACGATCGAGGCACCAATCCAGCCACCCGTGCACGATTCCGCCGTCGCCAGCGTCTGGTTCGCCGCCAGAAGCATGCGTGCGACATCGTGCTGCGGACCCTCGTCGTTTCCACCGTAGGCCCAGGGGGCAAGGCGCGCCGCCACGTCGGCGAGAAGGGCATCCGACTCGGGGCCCTCCTCGTGGACTGTGGCGATGAAACTGCCACGGCTGACCCGCGTACCCACGGGCAGCGTTCGATCCCGATCGATGAGTTCGCCAAGGAGCGCCGCGGCATCGGCTTCGATGATTCCGCAGCAGCGGACCTCCTGCGAGGCCAGGGACCGGCCCGGTGGAAGCTCCGGTGCGATGTACTGTTCGAAGGCGGGTCGCATCTCCACCGGCGGACCGGGCAGGCACCACACCCGACAGATCTCGTCCGCACGGTGCACGATGGGCGCCGTGCCGTTGGCGTTCCGCAGCAGCACCGCGGACGTCGGCCGATCCCCCATGGTGGCCTGCGAATCGATCATGCCGTGTCCACGCGAGACGAGGCGATCCCGAATCCATCCGACCGCCGTCTCGTCACGGACCAGTTCGTCGCCTACCGCGTCGGCCAGTGCCGCGGAGGTCAGATCGTCCGGAGTGGGTCCCAGACCGCCGGTGGACACGATCACCTCGCACCGACCCGACGCGGAGCGGAAGGCATGCGCGATCCGCTCCCGGTCGTCCGGAATCTGGAGCACTTCGCAGACCTGCACGCCGCGTTCGGCGAAGCGGCCGCAGAGCCAGGAGGAGTTCGTATCGACGCAGTCGCCGCAGAGAAGTTCATCGCCAATGGACAATACGATCGCACGCATCAGAATCCTCCTTCGCCTATTCGATGCACGATGATCCGTGCTCCGGAGTCGACCTCGTCGTCCCGGGCCACCACGACGATGGTCTCGCCGTCCTCGGCCCACCCGTGCTGTCGGACGAGCCCGTCGGCGACGGACACGAGCGAAGCCCGATCGGGCATGCGCTCCACCTGAACGGGCGTCACGCCGCGCAGCAGCAGCATGCGGCGGACCACGCGGGCATCGTCCGCGAGCGACAGCACCGGAAGATGGAAGGTGTTGCGACTGAGATGTCGGGCGTGCACCCCGCTGCGGGAGGGGACGACGAGACAGGAGGCGTCGCAGGCCAGGGCCGCGGTCCAGGCCGCATCGACCAGCGCCTCGAGCGGCCCCATGTCCACGGACGCCGCCGCTTCCAGATCTCCACCGGTGGTGATCGAAAGCGAGCGCATGGTCGATTCGGTGATGCGGCAGATCCGATGCATGGTCTCGACGGATTCGACCGGCCAGGCCCCCACCGCGGTCTCACCCGAGAGCATCACCGCATCGGCGCCGTCGAAGATGGCGTTGGCGACGTCACTGGCTTCCGCCCGGGTCGGGGCCGGCGACTCGACCATCGACTGCAGCATCTGCGTCGCGACGATGCACGGAATCCGCGCGTCACGAGCCACGGCCAGAAGATGCTTCTGGATCGAGGGGACGAGCGCGAGGTCCATCTCCACTCCGAGATCTCCCCGGGCCACCATGACGGCATCCACCTCGTCCACGATCAAGCGAGCCTGCTCGATCGCCTGCGGCACCTCCATCTTGGCGATGATCGGAATGGGGCGGCCTTCGGTGCCCGCGCAGGATCGAAGGTGTGCATCGAGCGAACGCACATCGTCGGCGCCGCGAACGAAACTCATCGCCACCCAGTCCAGACCGTGTTCGATCGCCCAGGACGCGAAGCGGCGATCACGATCCGTCGGCATCTCGATGTCGAGATCCGTGTCCGGAAGATTGACCCCTTTGTGCGAACTGATGCGACCGGGCACCTCGACCTCGCAGACGAGCCGATCACCCTCGAGGCACCGCGCCACCAGACGAACGAGCCCGCCGTCGATGAGCACACGGTGCCCGACCTGCACATCACCCACGATGTTGTCGATCGTGCATCCCAGCCGGATCTCGTCGTCGCCCACTTCGGCCCGGTCGAGCCCGCGGACGAACACCACCCGGCCACCGGTCTGCAGCTCGATGCCGCCCTGGGGAACATCCGTCAGTCGGATCTTCGGTCCCGGCAGGTCGCCCAGCACGCCGATGGGCACGCCGAGACGCTTCGAAACCGCACGAATCCGCTGGAGCGTCCGGGCGTGCGACGCCTCGTCGCCGTGACTGAAGTTCAACCGGAAGACGGTCGCTCCCGCGTCAATCAGACGCTCCAGCTGTGATTCCTCCCACGACGCGGGGCCGAGCGTCGCGATGATCGCGGTCCGAAAATGCTCCGAGTCCGCGTCGGTGCAGGGAACGAAGTCAGCGGTCACCGGCCTGCTCCCCGCTCGCCAGCTCGACGACGCGCTGGTACTGGCCCGCGAAGAAGTCGCGGAATGCCTGCCGCAGAACGCGTTCGGGCTCGGCGTCCTGAGGCCACAGCCCCTTGGACTCCCAGCCCCCACGAAGCCACCCGTACTTCACGACGCCGCGTGCCTCCGCCGTATCGAGTCCGATCCGACCACCGTCGGGACCGACGACATCGGGCATCGCGTCGAAGGCCGTGAGCATCTCCCGCAGGACCGGATCGTCCACCATGTCGGCGGTCACCAGTCCCGTCGTCGCCGGATAGGCGGGATGCTCGACGATCGCCGTCCAGGCGGCCACCAGCAGATCGTGGTTGTCCATGGCCATCGCACCAAACATGGGCGCGATGAAGGCCCGCATGGCCCGATCGGGATGCTCGGGCATCTGCGCTTCCTGGTAGGGATCGATGTCGTCGATCATGCGTTCGGCGTAGTCGGCGTACAGCCTCCGGTTCACCGGCAGCCGCCGCAGTGCGAACTCCCGGGGCCCGAGAACGTCGCTCGCGCCCGCATCGGGCTGGAACTGCCAGAGCGACTGGCCCGGTACCTCGAGGACGAACCGGATGAAACGCTGGGCCAGTTCGGGATCGGGTGCATTGTGCAGCAGAGAGATCGGATCCGGATCCACCATGGTGTCCCCCTTGGGATCCACGTAGCCGATCCGGTCACCTCCCCCGTGATCCTCGATGGCCTGCGACTGGTAGCGTCCGAAGAAGTCGATGCAGACGCCGACGGCCGCGTCACCGTGGCTCACGTCCGTGGGCGCCTTGAGGGAACTGGCGGAGAAGTCGCGGGCATTGGCGGATGCCCGACGCAGAATCTCCCAACCCGGAGCCCAGCCCCGGCGCTGCAGGATGGTCTCGAAGGCGGTGGTGATGGACCCGGACTGGTTCGGATTCACCAGTGCGATCCAGGTCCGCAGCCGCGGATCGATCATCGCATCCCAGGTCCGGGGCTCGGGCAGGTCCAGTCGTCGCAGCACGTCCCGGTTGTAGACCAGACCGAACGCCGAAAGCGCGGTGCCGTACCAGTACTGGTCCGGGTCCCAGAGCGGCTTGTCGGCGATCATGCGCTGTCCGTAGATGCCCACCAGGAATTGCTCGTCGATGTCCCCGGGAGCCGAGATTGGCTGTTCGACCGTCCCCTCGGGGGTGTCCACCGATACGCCGCGCTTGAGGACACCGTGCTCGTACGAGCCTCCACCGAACACGAGATCGGCGTCGCCGCCCGGGGGACGGTTCTCCTTGATGGCGGATGAGAACTGGGCCAGGAGCATGCGGCGGATTTCGCTCGTGCCCCCGGGCACGTTCCAGGCCACGCTGACCGGTTCCCCGTACCGATCCAGGTGCCAGGCCTCGAAGCCCCGGGCGAACTCGGTGCGGATCTGTTCGTTGTGCGGCGTAATCACCACCAGCGTGCGATCGGCGCTGGACTCGGGGCCGGCATCGCCCCGGAAGATCACGGGCAGCAGCAGCACCACGACGAAGCATCCCAGCACCGCGACCCGCTTGCCGTCGAACGACCGGAGACTGGCGGCGACCAGAAGCAGCAGCATGATGCCCAGCAGCACCAGCACCTTCGGTGCGGTCATCGGCAGCAGCACGATCAGCGCGGCAACCACCAGTCCGAAGCACAGCAGGACGACCAGACTCGACTTGTCGATGTGAAGCTTCATCCGGTCCGCAATCCAACCGCCCGACCGAGTTCATCCGCCATGGTGCCGGCGGCATCCGCCGCCGCGGCGGCCCACGACGGATCCTCCGCAGCGGCGGCGTAGATGATGCTGCGCGAAGCGGTGATGACCGCCCCGAGCCCGTCGGCGTGGAAGAGTTCGAGGACGTCGTCGAGTCCCGCCCCCTGCGCACCGTAGCCCGGCACGAGGAAGATCTGGCGACCCATTCGATCACGGAGACGCCGGTGGGCGCCACCCTGAGTTGCGCCCACGACCACACCGAGACTGCTGTAGCCGGACGAACCGACGTGCCGGCCGTCGGTTTCCACCACCAGATCAGCGAGCGAATCGGCCACGGTACGACCGTCCGACAGCAGACCGTCCTGGAAGACGGTCCCTTCGGGATTCGAGGTCCGCACCAGAACGAATGCGCCATGCCCGTCGGCCAGGTAGGGATCGAGCGATTCGATGCCCAGGTAGCCGTTGAGCGTGATCCAGTCGGCATCCGTCCGATGGAATGCGGCCGCATAGTGTCCATTGCTGAGACCGATGTCCCCCCGCTTGGCGTCGAACACGATGTGCAGATCGAGAGCGCGGGCACGGTTCATGCACGTCTCCAGCGTGCGCACTCCGTCGGCACCGTACCGCTCGTAGCAGGCGGACTGGAACTTGACGCAGGGCACCAGTCCGGAGATCGCGTCCAGAAGCTCCATGGTGAACCGTTCGATCGACTCGATGGCGGTTGCCCCCACCACCGCGGAGGGCAGTCGCTCCAGAACGGGATCGATTCCCACGCAGACTGGCGTACGACGGTCCTGCACGGCCCGGATGAGCCGATCTGCGGGATGCGTGGTTGCCGTGGCCGTCTCAGTCAAGCCCAGTTCCTCCAGATCGACATCATACCCGCCGAAGGCAACGCCACGGGTACAATCGGGGCCAGCATGGCTTCGCCCCCACGACACCTCGAACTCGACCGGTCCCTCGGACTGGTCGTGCACTGGAGCGACGGACGCCGCAGCATCTATCCCATCGCCCACCTGCGACGGCATTCACCCTCGGCGGAAGCCCGCGAACTCCGCGAGGAACTGGAACGCAACCCCCTGGCCGTCCTGCCGACCTCGGCGACCAGCGACGCCCCGCTGACCGCCGTCGACGCCGAACTGATCGGCACCTACGCCGTCCGCATCCGCTTCTCCGACGGACACGACACGGGCATCTACTCCTGGAACTACCTGCGGTCCATCGATCCCGCCACGGAGGGAGACTCCGATGGCTGAATCCCCGGCCCGACTGACCCCCCTGCCGGCCGCTCCGGCGCGGACTCCGGAACTGGACCATCCCCGTCCATGGCTGGTCGGAGTCGAGACCACCGCCGCCGGTGAAAGCCGCAGCGTCGCACACATCTCGAACATCGAATACGTGCGGTGGCTCGATCGCGGGGCTGAGTTGCATCTGGACCATCTCGGATGGAGCCGCCAGGCCATGCTCGAGGCCGGCACCATGTGGTTCGTCGCCCGACACGAGATCGACTACCGGGCCGAAGTCCATGCCGACGAAACCCTCGTGCTTGCGACATGGGTTCGGGACCTGAAGCGGTCCAAGTCGTGGCGTGACACGGTGATCTGGCGAACCGGCGAGTCCGCAGAGGACGCCCCCGTCGTCGTGT
>MDTD01005884.1_pt1 | contig 26216 bp, 23 predicted proteins | sample 811221 | NCBI WGS metagenome assembly MDTD01 (sample SAMN05326646, study PRJNA326480) | marine metagenome | isolation source: seawater | place: Pacific Ocean: South West | collected 2011 | reverse complement strand
TATCCAGGGCGTGACGATCGGCGCGGGCGCGACCGTCGGCGCGGGCGCGGTCGTGCTGGGAGATGTCGAAGCGGGCGAGACGGTGGTCGGCGTGCCCGCCCGCGTCGTCGGCCAGTGAATCGGGCGACTCACCGAGCCCGCTCGAAATCCGCCGGGCCCTGCTGGGCGAACCGAGTGCCATGACCGCGACGCCGCCGATGCCGCCCCGCCCGATCGGTCCCCGTGTGCCCCAGGGCGCCCCGAAGACATTCATCGAGCACACCCACGAATTCAGCTTCGTGCACGCCGCGCCGCGCGAGCGGGTCTGGGCGTGGCTCAACAACCCGGGGACCTTCACCCGCCAGGTCTGGCCGTACCGCGTCGAATTCGTCGAGGGCGCCGAGGGCCAAGACGGGTTCGAGGAAGGGGCGCTCAATGTCCACCACGGCCCGCTGCTGTGCGTCGCGGGGATGATGACCGCCGTGGACGCGGGCGAGGACGGCAAAGGCCGCTACCGCGAGCTCCGCTACTGCTACGGCTCGCATGTCCTCAGCCTGCGGGCGATCCGGCCCACCGCGCTGGAGTTCTGGGTCGAGGATGCCGCGATACCCGGGGGCGAAGCGGGGACCCGCGTCCGAGGGCGGCTCACGAGCCTCGTGCATCCGGGGGCACGCGGGCCGTGGTCGCTGATCCAGAGGACCTTCTGGCCCAGCTTCCGGTTCTGGCTCCGGCGCGAGGTGAAGGCGGACGGTGCGCGTTGAGACTCAGAGGCCGGTGAGCGACCTCGCCCCGAAGTCGATCTTCATCGCCTTCTTCGCTTCGTAGAGCGTCTCCTCCGCGACGGCGTTCGCACGCTTCGTCCCCGCCTTGATGATCTCGACGATCTTCTCTTCGCCCGCGGGCGTGTCGAACCGCTCACGGGCCTCCCGCTTGGGCGCGATGATCGCCTCGATCGCCTCCGCGACCTCGACCTTGATGTGCCCGTCCCCGATGTTGTCGCCCTCGGCGTACTTCTTCTCGAGTTCCGCGATCCGGCCCTCATCCGGGATGAACGCGCGCACATAGTCGAACAGCAGGTTGGATGTGTCGCCCGGCTCGTCCATCGTCTGCCGGCCCGTCGTGATCTTGCCGACCTTCTTCTTGATCTGCTTGAAAGTGTCAGACAGGTAGATCGCGTTGTTCAGGCTCTTGGACATCTTCTTGCCGTCCACGCCCGGGAGACGTCCGACGCGCCCGATCGCGGCCTTCGGGATCGGGAAGAGCCCGCCCTCTTTCACATAGTCCTCGTCGTCGGTGTGCGGGTCGACGCCGCAGTAGAGCTGGTTGAACCGGCGGGCCACCTCGCGGCAGGGCTCGATGTGCGCGACCTGATCCTCTCCCACGGGGACGAGCTCGGGGCGGAAGATCAGGATGTCGGCGCACTGCCCGACGGCGTACATCGGGAAGCCGAACGAGTAGCCATCGCCCAGGCCCTTGTCCTCGATCTCGGTCTTGAGCGTCGGGTTCCGCATCACGCGGTTGAAGGGGAGGAGCATCGCGAGGTACCAGGTGAGCTCCGCGATGCCCGGGACCTCGGTCTGCAGGACGATGGTGCTCCTGTCGGGGTCGATCCCGCAGGCGAGCCAGTCCTTGACGATCTCGATCGTGCTCGCGCGGATCTCGTCGGGCTTATCGGCCCGTGTCGTGAACGCGTGCATGTTCGCGATCAGGAAGTAGCAGTCGTACTTCTCCTGCAGGGCGATCCGGTTCTCGATCGACCCCACCCAGTGCCCCAGGTGGAGCCTGCCGGTCGGGGTGTCGCCTGTCAGGATGCGGGCTTTCGACGAATCTGCCATGGTCTGGGCCTCTGGGCCGAGGGTGACGGGTCGCGTTCGGGCGGCACTTTAGCGCCCCGGCGCCGCGATCCGTGCGGTCAGCACGCTTTGAGATCCTCCCCCGTTTCTTTATACTGCCCCGGGGCTCGGGTGCGGACCGCGCCGGGTGTGGTCGGTCCGCGGAAGCTGTCACAGGAGGGACAGAGCCGGGGCCGGTGCTTCGCGCGCGGCGAACTGTCCGCGTCGCTGTTGGGGGATCTCGTCATGCCGCTGCTGTCTGCCCGCTCCGCGTTCGCGCTCGCGATTGCCTCGGGTTTCCCCGCCGCCGCGGGGGATCTCGCCTTCACCGAGCGTGCCCAGGCCGTCGGTCTGCTCGGGGGGAACAACGCGACGAACACCTTCGGCCTCCAGTTCATGGCCGGGGGCGCCGGCGTGGGCGATTTCGACCGAGACGGGGACCAGGACATTTTCTTCGTGGGCGGGTCCGCGGGTGTCGATCAGCTCTACATCAACGCGGGCGACGGCACCTTCTCCGACCAGGCCGCGGCGTGGGGGGTCGCGACCGCGGGGCAGCGCCACACGGGCGTCTGCGTGGGCGATTACAACAACGACGGCTGGCTCGATGTCATGGTGACCTGCGTCGTCGAGGGCGACTCGCCCGTCCCCGCGGAGAACCGCCTCTACCGAAACAACGGGGACAACACCTTCACCGATGTCGCGGCCCAGGCGGGCGTCCGCTTCACGCCCAGGGGCCGGAACGACTCGTTCTCCAGCGCCTTCGGGGATTACGACAAGGACGGGGACCTCGACCTGTTGATCGCGGGCTGGTTCGGCGGCAACCACCTCTACACCAACAACGGCGACGGGACCTTCACCGCGGAGCCCGACAGCGTCTTCGGCGGCGAGGTCATGGATCTCATCCGCGGCTATGCCGTCCGGTTCACCGACATCAACAACGACACCTGGCCCGACATCCTTCTCGCGGCGGATTTCTTCACGAGCAAACTGTTCATCAACAACGCGGACGGGACCTTCACCAACGCAACACAGGCCTGGGGCGCGGGCCTGGACAGCAACGGCATGGGGCACTGCCAGGGCGATTTCAACAACGACGGGCTGATCGACTGGTATGTCACCAGCCGGATCGCGCCGGGGGGGACCGTCGGCTCCGGGAACATGCTCTACATGAACAACGGGAACGAGACCTTCACCGAGCGCTCGGTCCCCGCGGGCGTCAACTTCGGGCACTGGGGCTGGGGCGCCGACGCCGTCGACTTCGACCACGACGGATGGCTCGACATCGTCGCGACCAACGGGTGGAACGGCTCGTTCTTCTCCGTCGATCCCACCCACCTGTGGCGCAACCTGGGCACCGGTGCGGGCGACTTCACCGAGATCACCTCCGCCGCGGGCATCACCCACACCGGGCAGGGCCGGGGCCTGCTCACATTCGACGCCGACAACGACGGCGACCGCGACCTCCTCATCGCGAACAACGACCAGCCCCTGACCTATTACGAGAACCAACTCTCCGGCGCCGACATCAACGCCCTCACGCTCTTCTTCGACACCGAGGGCGACCCCGCGCTGCCCCCGGACGGGTTTGGGGTCCGCGTCGAGATCGACGCGAACGGCACGACCCAACTCCGCGAGATGGACGGCGGGTCGAACTATCTCGCCCAGTCCGAACTCTCCGTCCACGCGGGTCTCGGCGCCGCGAGCGCCGCCGACGAGGTGCGCGTGACCTGGCCCGACGGGCGCGTCACGGTTCTCGAGAACCTCTCGGCGGGGCGGCACACCGTCACCCCCCCCACCGCCTCGGGGTGCAACCCCGCGGACCTCACAGGCGACGGCGTCCTCGACCTCGCGGACATCCAGACCTTCATCGGCGCGTTCGTCGCGCTCGACGACGCGGCCGACCTCGCCGAACCCCTCGGGGTGTGGGACCTCGCGGATGTCCAGGCCTTCCTCGGCGCGTTCGTCGCGGGCTGCCCCTGAGCCGCGGGCGCTCCCCGGAGACTGAAGCCCCCCGCGAGCGGCCCTAGGCTGCCCCGTGCTCGCGTGCGCCGTCATCTCGCTGGTCTTCGCGCTCTTCGTCGTCGTGACCGTCTTTGCGCGCCAGAAATCGCTCGCCCGCCTCGCCGCTGCCGGAAAACTCGACGGCATGGACGAGGGGCACCTGCTCGATGAGTTCGGCGTCCCGACCCGGCGCGAGCCGATCGAAGACCCCGCGACCGGCGCCCCGCGCGAGGCGCTCGAGTTCGAAATCCCGGGCGAGCAGCCCGTCCGCGTCTTTGTCGATCCCGCGACACGGACCGTCGTCGGATCCGCGACGGGCCCGCTCCGAGATACAGACACGGGGGACCGCTGACCGCCCCCCGGGCATCGCCCCGCCCGCTTCCCGCGAACAATCCCGCGTGCCACGCTCGACCGACCTCATCACCCCCACCGACCGCGGCCTGTGGTGCGCCGCGGGCAACTTCCACATCGACCCCTGGCGCCCCGTCGAGCGGGCGGTCGTCACGCATGCCCACGCCGACCACGCCTGTCCGGGCTGCGAGCACTACCTCGCCAGCCCCGCGACCTGTGACCTGCTCCGCGTCCGCATCGGGCCCGACATCGACGCGACCCCGCTCCCGTTCGGCAAGGCGATCACACAGGGCGACACGCGGGTGAGCCTGCACCCCGCCGGGCACATCCTCGGCTCGGCCCAGGTCCGCGTGGAGGACACACGCCCCGGGGCGCACAACGACGGCACCTGGTGCGTCTCGGGCGATTACAAAGTGGACCCACCCCAGCAACAGGACCCCACCGCCGAGCGATTCGAGCCCGTCCGCTGCGACGCGTTCATCAGCGAGACGACCTTCGCGCTGCCGATCTACCGCTGGCCCGACCGCGCCCGCGTCGCGCGCGAGATCAACGCCTGGTGGCGGGCGAACGCCGAGGCCGGGCGCACCAGTGTGCTGCTCGCCTACTCGCTCGGCAAAGCCCAACGCGTGCTCCGGCTGCTCGACCCCGCGATCGGCCCCATCGGCGTGCACGCGTCGATCCCCAAGCTCTCCGCGGTCTACGAGCGTCACGGCGTCGTGCTGCCCGAGGCGGTCACCGCCAACGCCGAGTCGGCCCCGGACCTGAAGAACGGGGGCGTGATCGTCGCCCCGCCCTCGGCGTCATCGGGCCCGTGGGTCCGCCGTTTCGCCGGGCCCGAGGGGCTCCGCATCGCGATGGTCAGCGGGTGGATGCGGGTGCGAGGCCGCCGCCGCTGGCAGTCGCTCGACCACGGCTTCGTCCTCTCCGACCACGCCGACTGGCAGGGCCTGCTCGACTCGATCGAGGCGACCGGCGCGGCCCGGGTCGGGCTCACCCACGGGTCGGCGTCGATCATGGCCCGCTACCTCGCCGAGCACGCCTCCCTCGATGCGTTCGTTGTCCCGACGCGGTACACGGGCGAGGGCGACGGCGAGAACAAGGCCGACGGTGACGAGGACGAAGCGCCGACCGGGGCAGCGGGCGAGGCGGGCGGCGACGCGGTGAACGACCAAGCCGCGAGCGAGGCCGGTGCCGATGCGTAGCTTCACCCGCCTCTACCTCGACCTCGACGCCACCCAGTCGACCACCGAGAAGGTGGACCTGCTCCGGGCGTATTTCCGCGACGGGCGCACGCCCGACCGCGACAAGGCCTGGGCCCTCGCCCTGCTCACCGGCAACCGTCCCAAGCGAGCCGCCAGCACCGCGGCTCTCAAGGCCCTCGCCCGCGACGCGACCGGCACGCCCAAGTGGCTCTTCGACGCCTGCTACGAGAGCGTCGGCGACCTGTCCGAAACGATCGCGCTGCTCCTGCCCGACCCCGACACCGAAACCGACACCGCCGGCTCGGACCGGGCGGAAGCCGCGGCGCACTCGGCCGACTCGCCGGGCACAGAGCCATTGCACGAAACGATCGAGCGACGCGTGCTCCCGCTCATCGGCGCCGACGACGACGCGAAGAAGTCGATCATCCGCGAGGCGTGGGCCCGCATGGACGCCGACGACCGGTTCGTCTACCACAAGCTGATCCGCGGAGGTTTCCGGGTCGGCGTGCAGAAGAAGCTCGTCAGCCGCGCCCTCGCCGGCGTCGCGGGCGTGGACGACAAGGTGATGGCCCAGCGGCTCGTCGCCTCGACCGAGCCGACGCCCGAGGCCTACCGGGCGACGCTGTCGGGCGAGGTCTCCGCCGAGCGAGCCCTCGCGCCCCTCCCGTTCTACCTCGCAACGCCGCTCGAGAAAGACGCTTCCTCGCTCGGCGAGGCGCTGGGCGACCCCGAGGCGTGGCAGATAGAGTGGAAGTACGACGGCATCCGCGCCCAGCTCGTCCGCCGGGGGGGCGAGATCGCGATCTGGTCGCGGGGCGAGGAACTCGTCACCCACCAGTTCCCCGAACTCGTCGCCGCCGCGAGGGGCCTGCCCCGGGACTGCGTGCTCGACGGCGAGATCCTGATCTGGACCGGAGGGGGGCCGGGGCGCACGCCGGGCGACGCCGGCATGCCCGCGCCGTTCGCCGACCTCCAGACGCGCCTGAACCGCAAGGCCGCGCCCTCACCCCAGCTCGGCCTGTTCCAAACCAGCCGCCTCGTGATGCTCGCCTTCGACCTGCTCGAACTCGACGGGGCGGACCTGCGCGACCGCCCCCAGCACGAGCGGCGCGGCCTCCTCGAAGACTGCCTGACCGACAACGCCGCGCACGACGCGACCGACACCATCCGCGTCTCGCCCCTCGTCGAGGCGGAGACCTGGGCGGACCTCGCGCGCCTGCGCGCCCAGAGCCGCGCCCGAGGCGTCGAGGGCCTGATGCTCAAGCACCGCTCGGGGCCCTACCGCGTGGGTCGCACGCGGTCGGACACGGGCTGGTTCAAATGGAAGGTCGACCCTTTCACGGTCGACTGCGTGATGGTCAGCGCCCAGCCGGGCTCGGGACGGCGCGCGAGCCTTTATACCGACTACACCTTCGCCCTCCGCGCGACCGACACCCCCGATGCCGAGCTCGTCACCTTCGCCAAGGCCTACTCCGGACTGACGCAGGACGAGATCGAGACGCTCGACCGCTGGATCCGCGGCAACACGACGCAGAAGAACGGGCCGTTCCGAGCGGTCAAGCCCGAGCAGGTCTTCGAGCTCGCCTTCGAGGGCGTGCAGCGGTCGCCCAGGCACAAGTCGGGCCTAGCGGTCCGCTTCCCGCGGATCAGCCGCTGGCGGACCGACAAGCCCGCGAGCGAGATCGACACGCTCGACACCCTCCGCGCCATGGTCCGCCCCGGCGACGACGACGAAGGCGGGGGCGACGCGTGACCGACGCACCCCCGGATCGCAAACCGCCGGATCGCGAGCCGTCCATTCACCCGCTCATCGAGGGCTGGTTCGCCTCGCACGGGTGGACGCCCTTCCCCTTCCAGCGCGAGGCGTGGGCGGCGCACAACCGCGGCTGCTCGGGCCTGATCCACGCGCCCACGGGCAACGGCAAGACCCTCGCCGCGCTCTTCGGACCGCTCAATGCGTGGCTGCACTCGGGCGAGGGCGTCCGCCTGCTCGCCGCGGACGACCCGAAGCCCCCGCCGCTCCGCCTGCTGTGGGTGACGCCCATGCGCGCGCTCGCGAACGACACGCTCGATTCGCTGCTGCTGCCGATCCGCGAGATGGGTGTGCCGTGGTCCGCCGAGAAGCGCACGGGCGACACCGGCTCGTCCGCCAAGGCCCGCCAGCGTCGTTGCATGCCCTCGCTGCTGGTGACCACGCCCGAGAGCCTGACCATCCTGCTGTCCTACCACGAGGGGCCCGACCTCTTCAGGAACCTGCGGGGCGTGGTCGTCGACGAGTGGCACGAACTGCTGGGCTCCAAGCGCGGCGTGCAGACCGAGCTCGCCCTCGCCCGCCTCCGCGCGATCAACCCGGGCCTCCGATCGTGGGGTCTCTCGGCGACGCTGGGCAACATCGACGAGGCCGCCCGGGCGCTCGTGGGCGTGCGCGCGTCCGAGCCCGTGCTGGTCCGGGGCATCGCGCCCAAGACGATCGAGGTCGAGACGCTCATCCCCGACACCATCGAGCGCTACCCGTGGGCCGGGCACCTGGGCACCAAGCTGCTCGGACAGGTCATCGAACGCGTCGAGCGGGCGGGCGTCTCCCTGCTGTTCACCAACACACGATCGCAGGCGGAGATCTGGTTCCGCGAGATCCTCCGCACCCGCCCGGACCTGATCGGGCGTGTCGCCCTCCACCACGGCTCGCTCGACCGCGACATCCGCGAGCGGGTCGAGGCGCTGCTGCGTGCGCACGACAGCAGCCTCAAGTGCGTCGTCTGCACCTCCAGCCTCGACCTCGGCGTGGACTTCTCGCCCGTCGACCAGGTCATCCAGGTCGGCAGCCCCAAGGGCGTCGCGCGGCTCATCCAGCGGGCCGGGCGGTCGGGCCACCAGCCCGGCGCCGTCAGCCGGGTCGTGGGCGTGCCAACGAACGCGCTGGAACTGATCGAGTTTGCCAGCGCCCGCGACGCGATCGCGACGGGTCATATCGAAAGCCGCGCGCCCGTCCCCAAGCCACTCGATGTGCTCACCCAGCACCTGGTCACCGCGGCGATGGGCGGGGGCTTCACCGAGGCGGAGCTCAAGGACGAGGTGCTGTCGTGCTACGCCTACCGCGGCCTGACCGATCGGGAATGGTCCTGGGCGATGGCATTCGACCACAAGGGGGGCGAGACGCTGGGGGCCTACCCCGAGTTCGCCCGCATCGCCCCCGACGGGCAGACGCCCGATCGCTGGCGCGTCGCCGACAAGAAGATCGCGACGCGCCACCGCATGGCGATCGGCACGATCACGAGCGATCAGTCCGTCGCGGTGAAGTACGCCAACGGGCGCACGCTCGGCACGATCGAGGAGTCCTTCGTCAGCAAGCTCCGCAACGGGGACCGGTTCGTGTTCGCGGGCAAGCCGCTCGAACTCGTGCGGCTGCGGCAGATGACCGCGACGGTGAAGCCCGCGAGATCAAGCAGGGGCGCGATCCCGCGTTGGGGCGGGGGCAAGATGCCGCTGAGCACGCAGCTCGCGGACGCGGTGCGCGCGCGCGTCGCCGGCGCGGGCCGGGGCGTCTTCGAGGGCCCCGAGATGGACGCCGTGCGACCGCTTCTCGAGTTGCAGCACGCCGTGTCCGTGCTCCCCGCGTCCGACGAGGTGCTGATCGAGACGATCACGCTGCGGGACGGGTTCCACGCGTTCGTCTTCCCGTTCGGGGGACGCCTCGCGCACGAGGGCCTCGGCGCGGTGCTCAGCCTGCGGCTCAGCCGGATCCAGCCCATGTCGATCACCGCGGTCGGCAACGACTACGGGATCGAGTTGCTGACGGAGGAACCGATCGCGCTCGACGAGCCCGCGTGGCGGGCGCTGCTCTCCCCGGAGCGTCTCGTCGAGGATCTGATCGAGTCGGTGAACGAGAGCGAGCTGGCACGCCGGCAGTTCCGCGAGATCGCGCGGATCGCGGGCCTGACGAGCACGGGATACCCGGGCGAGCGTGTCTCCGCGAGGCACACCCAGGCGTCGAGCGACATGTTCTTCGATGTGTTCAGCGAGTTCGACCCGAGCAATCTCCTGCTCGCCCAGGCCCGCACCGAGGTGATGGAGGGCCAACTCGAGGTCCAACGCCTGCGGCGCGTGCTCGAGGCCTGCGCCGAGCGGAGGTTCGTGTTCCGGACGCCCGAGACTGTGACCCCGCTCGCGTTCGGGTTGTACGCCGAGACAATCCGCGCCACGACCGTCAGCAGCGAGACCTGGGAGGACCGGATCCGTCGGCTTTCCGTCGAGTTCGAGAACGCCGCGGGATCGGCCTGAGTCCCGGCCTCAGCGTGATCAGTCCGCGGCGTCCTTGAGGAACGCGAGATAGTCCGCCGGGCTCGCGGCGCCGGTCCGCGACGCGATGATCTCGCCGTCGCGGAGGAGCACCGTGGTCGGCAGCGCGCGCACCTTCAAGGCCGCCGCGTCGTCGGGGCTCTCGTCGCTGTTGATATAGACCGGGACGGTGTTCGCGTCGATCCACGCGGCGACCTCCGGATCCGCGAGCGCCCCCCGTTTGAGCTGCTGGCAGGGCGGGCACCAGTCCGCGGTCACGACCGCGAGCACGGGCTTCCCGGCCGCGTTCGCCTTCTCCATGCCCTGCGCGAGCGAGGATCCCGTCGCGAACACCTCGGGTGTCGGCGCCACGCCGCCGCGGAGCATGTTCATCCCCGCGAAACCAACGAGCACAGCGAGCGCGAGCGGGACGGCGTACTTCATGGATCGCTTCCTCCAGCGGAACGCGGGACTCGGGTAGAGCCGCGAAGGTCTTTGTGAGCCGCCGCGGCGCGTGCACTTTCCGCGACCCGGCCCACGAACGGCATCCGGAGAGGGGCGAACCCGCGCCCGACACCGGATATTCCTTGGTCGGCCGAACAGGCGCTCGGCATCACCGCTTTGGACGGGATGCGCGGATCAGACCACCGGCACCGTGGTCGCGAGCGAGGAACGCCCCACGAGGGTCGACACCAGGTCCTGGCGCCCGACGATCCCGAGGGGCTTGCCGCCGCTCTGCACGATCGCGATCCCCGCGGGGCTCGCGGCGAGGCGCCCGATCGCGGTGCGGACGGGTTCGTGCGCATCTACGAAGATCGGTTCGACCATCTCGGGGCCGTCGGGTTCGCCGAGCTCCCCGCGGGCCGCGATGAGATCGACCGCGTGAACGACGGCGCGGACGCGCCCGAGACGATCGGTGAAGGGGAGCCATGTTCGGGTGGTGCGGAGCGCGAAGGCGGTCGCCTCGCTGTTGGACCAGCCCGCCTTGATCCGATCGACCCGGCGCCAGGGGATCATCACATCGGACACCGTCGTGCGCTGGAACGCGAGCGCCCGCTCCGCGAGCGCGCCCTGCACCCCGCTGAGCGATCCGGCGTGCGCCGATTCCGCGAGCAACCCCAGGAGGCGTCGTCGCCCCGACGAGTCGATCGTGCCCGACGCCTCCCCCACGGCGCGGAGCGCGAGCTTCGAGACCAGCAGCACCGCGGGGAGAACCAGCGTGACCGTCGCGCCGAGCCGGACCGCCTTGACGATCGGGGACAGCGCGTAGGGCCAGCGATCCGCGTTGAGTCGGAAGACCTCCTTGGGCAGGCTCTCGCCCACGATGAGGAAGAGCGGGGTGAGCACGAGCATCTGGAGCAGGACGGTGAGACCCGGGGAGAGTCCCGCGCCCTCGAGCACCATCGTCAGGCCCAGCGTTCCCAGGTAGTTGCAGAGGTTGTTGCCCAGCAGGATCGTCGCGAGCAGGCGGTCGGGGTGCGCGAGTTCGTCGCGGACCCGGCGCGCGCCGGCGTCCCCCTCGCGGTGCAGGCGGACATCCAGCCGCACGCGGCTCAGGCAGTAGAACCCCGTCTCGGTCCCGCTCCAGATCGCGGAGCCCGCGAGGCCCGCGATCGTCAGCCCGATCCATGCCGTGGTCTCGGCGGGGGGCACGACGCCCCCCCTTCGCCCTGTTCGTCGGCGAGCGTGACAAGCAACTCGTCGATCCGTCGTCCCTCGACCCCGGAGACGCGCAGGCGCGCGCGCCCGACCTCGACTTCGTCCCCCACCTCCGCGAGGCGCCCCAGGCGGTCGAGCACGACCCCGCCGATCGTCGCGGACCGCGGCAGGGACTCGGCGATCTCGGACTCGTCGATGCCGAACGACTGGGCCCAGTCGCGGGCGCTCAGGCTGGCGCGCACGCTCCAGGTTGCGACACCGACGAGGTGGATCGCGTGCTTCTCGTCGGTGTGCTCCTCGCCCATGCCCGCGAGGAGCTCGTCGACGATATCGGCGGCGCGGATGAGCCCGACGATGCTCCCGCGCTCGTCGACGCAGAGCGCACGGGCGGCGCCCCGCGTGCGCATGCGGTCGAGCACCAGATCCAGGCGCGCCTGCTCGGGGACGACGAGCGGGCGGACGCAGTGTGGCCGCATCTCCCGTTCGCTCGTCGCGAGGAAGCGTTTGACATGGAGGAACCCGAGCGGCTCGCCGTCGAGGCCCTGCTGGCAGACGAGCAGAACGGTCTCCCGGGTGCGCGCGGCGAGGGCGGTCACCGCGTCGCGGTCCGCGTCCGCCTCGATCCAGACGATCCGGTCGCGCGGGAGCATCGCCTCGCGGACGCGGATCTCCCCGAGCTCGATGACCTCCTCGAGCAGGCGGTGCTCGGACTCGTCGATGAGCCCCGCCTCGCGCCCGCTCTCGACGAGGCGGCGGAGTTCCTCGGACGCGATCGCCTCGGCCCGCGCCTCGGCGGGGCGCACGACGCGCACCAGCGGGCTGAGCACGAAGCGGTCGATCCCCCCAACCAGCGGGGCGGCGATCGTCGCGAGGGCGAGGATCGGGCGCGCGAAGACGATGCAGTACCGCCGGCGACCGGCGCCCGCGAGGACCTTCGCGAGGATCTCCCCGAACAGGACGATCGCCAGGACGGTCCCGATCGCGACCGCGGCGCCCGCGACGGGCCCCTCGGCGCGAGTCGTCAGGATCGAGCTGACGACGAAGTAGCCCAGGTTGACGACCATGTTGACGATGAGGATGAGCAGCAGCAGCCGCCGCGGCTGGGCGAGCAGCGCATCGACGGCGCCCGCGACGGCGGGCGCCTCTCGGCGCAGGTCCGCCCGCTCGCGGTGGGTGAGGCGGAAGAGGGCGGTTTCCGAACCAGACGCGATCGCGCTGCAGATGAGCAGAACAGGCAGGACGAGGATGAGCGCGGCGGTGTCGGTCATCGTGCGCGCGGGAGCGTACCCGAAGCGGTCAGCTTGTGAAGTCGGCGCGAGCGGGGTCGTAATCGGGATCGAGCTGCTCGATCAGTCGTTCGATGTAGCGCCAGGCGTTGAGGGTTCGCCGCGCCTCGGTGAGAGCCTGCGCGGGGTCCGCGTCCGAGTGTGCGCGCTCAAAAAGCGACGCGATCGCGGCGGTGTAGGCGGCGCGCTGCTCGTCCGCCCAGGCCTGCCACTTGGTCCGTTCCTCGTCGCCGCCCGAGCCGATCGCGGCTTCGACCTGCGTGCGCACATCCATGATCTCGAAGAGGAACCCATCGGGAAGGTCCTTGTTGTCGGACGCGGAAGGGCCCCCGAGATGGGCGAGCACGAGGTTGGCGCGGCGCTCGTCGCTGAGCAGCGCGCGCCGGGCGTCGTTGAGCGCCGCGGCGTCGGGGCCCGTCCCGGGTTCGGTATTCCCGGCGTGGTCGGGGTGGGCGCCCGCGATGCGCGCGAGGTAGGCGGACTCGATCTGCTGACGCGAGAGGTCGAAGCGGGGTTCGAGCCCGAGCGCCCGGAAGGGGTCGGTCGGTTCGCTCACGGGGCGGTCCCCTCCGCGGAACCGGTCTCGACATCGAGCCCCGCCTTGACCCACTGGTCGTAGCCTCCCGGGAAGAGGCGGACATCGTCGTAGCGCATGCTGAGCATGCGCTTGACGAGGGCTCTCGCGGAGGCGCTCCCGGGGTTGTCGGCGTAGACCACGATCCGATCGAACGAGTCGATCCGCTCGTCGCGCTTGCGTTCGGGGTTGATGTCCGGCAGGCGCAGATTCTCCGCGCCGGGGAGATGACCCGCGGCGTACGACTGCGTCGAGCGCGCATCGATGAGCAGGAGTTTCCGCTCGTCGGGCTCGGCCTGCTGCCCCTCCAAGAGCTTGAGCACCTGCCCGATCGACACCACCTCGATGTCCTTGTCGCTCACCCGTCTCGGGCCCGCACACCCGGCGAGCAGGAGACTGACACCCACCAGCAGGGCGGCAACGGCCCAGTGGAACCCCTCGATGCGTCTGAGAATCATGCAATAAGCCTAGCAGAACGGGCGTTGATCAGCGTTTCGGGCCGCTGATCGGCGTGACGGGGCCCTCTATCGGGGTCCGCACCGCCCCGCACCCGAGCGAGGAACTCGATGATCCGAGGAATGGCAGATTTCGCGGCGATGTGCTCATCAGCCCTGCTGGCGTGCGGGATCGCGGCGGCGCAGCCGGGGATGGACGCGGAGCCCGACCCGGCTCGCCCGATGCTGGTTTCGCAAACCGACGGTCTGGTCGCGGGCGCGACCAACACGCTCGCGGTCTCGTTTGATCTGGATGAGGGCTGGCATGTGTACTGGCCGGGACAGAACTCGACGGGATTCGCCCCGACGATCGAGCTGACGCTCCCGGAGGGCTGGTCGGCGGGCGCGGTCCGCTGGCCCGCTCCGCACCGGCATGTGCTCCCGGGGGAGATTCTCGACTACATCTACGAGGACGGGGAAGCGACTTTCCTGATCCCGGTGACGATTCCCGAGGACGCGGCGACGGGGCCTGTGCGCCTTTCCGCGGACCTGGAGTGGCTCGTCTGCCGCGAGGCCTGCATCCCGGGCTGGGGAACGGTCATGCTCGAAACCACCGTGCTCCCCCCCACCGCGAGGCCCCGCCCCTCGGCGGCGGCGGCACGGATCGAAACCGCTCGCAAGCGGCTTCCCGTCGTGCTGAGAAAAACGAAGGACGGACCGCTCCCCGCGATCGAGACCTCGCGGCGGGGCGAGAGGTTCGAGATCCGCGTCCGTCCCGAGCGGATCGAGGGCGGGGTCGAGTGGATCGCGTTCTATCCCGCGGAGGACGGGGCGCCGGTCGCGGATCCGATCCGCTCGGCGCTGTCCATGCGAGACGAGACGGGGGCCGCGGGGCCGCTGGTGCTGCGGGTGGACGGGAGCGGGCCTGTGCGGGGGATCGTCGAGGTCAAGCGGGTGGGCGAGCGGGCGAGCCTGCTCTATCGCATCGACACGCGCCCCGCGAACGAAACGCTGACACCCGCGGGCGGGGGATAACCCGCACGCGAGGTCGTTTGGACCGCCCGGGGTCGAGACCCCGGGGGATTGATCGAGTCACCATGCCGGGCGGACGGGGCTCCAACCCGGCTCGCCCCTCCCGGACCCGGCGCATGAAGAAGGAGACCACAGGATGAGCATCATGACCGTGAAATCGTTCCGCCGTTCGTTCGCGACCCTTGCGGCGGCGTGTGTCGCGCTGACCGCTGTCGCGGCGGCGCCCAAGCACGCTGAGCACATGCACCACGCGAAGGTGGGTGAGCAGGCGCCCGACTTCACCCTGACGGATCTGAACGGGAAGGAGCACACGCTCAGCGACTACTCCGCGGACGGGAAGATCGTCGTGCTGGAGTGGTTCAACTCGGGTTGCCCGTTTGTCAAGAAGCACTACCGCGAGGACACCATGACGATGAACAAGCTGGCGGACAAGTACCGCGAGCAGAATGTCGTCTGGCTCCGCGTCAACAGCGGCGCGCCGGGCAAGCAGGGCGCGGGCCTCGAACTCAACCGGGAGGTCGCGAAGGACTGGCAGATCAAGGACCCGATCCTGCTCGATGAGAGCGGCAAGGTCGGCAAGATGTACAACGCGAAGAACACCCCCGCGATGGCGGTCATCCACGCCGACGGCACCCTCGCCTACTGGGGCGCGATCGACGATGACCGCGGCGGACGCAACGCCGGCGAGACCAACTATGTCGACCTCGCGCTGACCGCCCTGCTCAACGGGGAGAGCGTCGCGACGAAGGAGACCAAGCCTTACGGCTGCTCGGTGAAGTACGCGAACTGATCCGCTCGTCTCCCGACCGCCGGAACCCCGATCCTGGGGAATGGATCGCGCCTCTGGTGTGAAACCGGCGAGCGATCCGGTCGATACATACGCACGCCCGGGCCCTTGCCGGCCCGGGCGTTGTTTTTTCGCCCCGGGGTGGAGGACACCCTCTCGCGATGCATGTCACGCGCCCGTCACAGGCGGCCGCCGCATCGAACCCCAGAGTCGCCCTGTGAGTAGGATCGCCCATGCTCGGACTGCCCGGACCGCTCGGAACGCTGATCGACCTGCTGGCCGTGATACTCGGCTTCGGCGCGATCGTTTTTTTCCATGAACTGGGGCACTTTGTCGCGGCTCGGTGGGCGGGGATCCGCGTGCTGACCTTCGCGGTGGGGTTTGGTCCTGCGCTGGTGTCGTACCGCAAGGGCATCGGGTTCCGGAAGGGGTCGAGCGCCGAGGCGTATCGAAAGCTGCAGATGGACGCCGCGGCGGGCGGCGAGATCGCGGCGAGCCCGACGGAGTATCGCGTGAGCGCGCTGCCCTTCGGCGGGTATGTGCAGATGCTCGGACAGGACGACCTGGACCCCACGGCGGTCTCGCAGGCGAGCGATTCGTACCAGAACGCGCCGGTGTGGAAGCGGATGGTCGTCATCTCCGCGGGCGTGGTGATGAACATCATTCTCGCGGCTGTGCTGTTCGTCATCGTCTTTCTCGCGGGCCTGAGGGTGCAGCCCCCCATCGTGGGCGAGGTGCTCGAGGGCTCGCCCGCGGCGAACGCGGCGCTGATCGGTGAGGGGGGCGACGATCGCGTGGGCCTCAAGCCCGGTGACACGATCGTCGCGATCGACGGGCATCACCCCAATCGGTTCGACTCCATTGCGCTCAAGGTCGCGATGGCGGAGAAGGGCGCGAGCCTGCCGGTAACGGTCGACCGCGGGGGCGAGTTGCTGACCTACTCGGTCACCCCTGAAAAGGGCGGACGGTCCGGGCTGCTCGAGATCGGGGTGACGCCGCGGCAGTCGAACCGGATCGCGACCCCCGCGACGGACGCGGACCGGGCGGCGTTCGACGCGATGCTGGCGCGGGTGGGCCTGGGCGACATCCTGCCCGGCGATGTGATCACCTCGATCGACGGCGAGCCGACCCCGTCGTTCTTCGAGATCCGGACCGCGTTCGAGCATTCCGGGGGCGCGCCGCTGACCTTGGAAATCGATCGCGACGGTGAGACGCTCTCGATGATCGCGGACCCGCTCGCCTCGCTGCAACTCGCGACGGCGGAGATCGCGGAGGGTGAGCCCATCGGGTACGAGCATCTGCTCGGGATGCTGCCGGTGCTCGCGGTCGCGGAGTTCGGGGACGCGAAGCAGGGCCTGATGCACGGGGACATCTTCCGTCGCGTGGGGTCGCTGGAGTTCCCGGGCGAGGCCGCGGGGATCGCGGAGATCCGCGCCAGCGCGAACCGGAAGATCCCGCTTGAGGTGCTGCGGGACGACGGCGCGGGAGCGGTCGAGGTCGTCGAGTTGGAGGCGACGGTGACCGGCGACGGGCGGGTGGGCTTCACCCCGACCTCGACGGCGCGGATGAACACGCTGCTTGCGCGGTCGCCCGAAACGATCGTTCCGCTCGAGGAGGAGGCGTCTCCGGTCGAATCGCCCGCGGCGGCGTGGGCGGACCGCGCGGGCATCCGCGTGCGCACGATCAACGGTGAGGCGGTCGCGGACTTTCCGGCGATGCGGCGCGTGATCGCGGACGCGGCCCGCGCCGCGGACGGGCAACCCGTGACGCTCGAGGTCGTGTACGACCTGCCCTCCTCCCCTCGCGGTGAGGGCTCGCGGACGGTCTCGTGGACGATCGACGCGGATGTCGCGGCGGCGGTGCGGGAATTGGGCTGGGAATCGCCCGTCCCGGGGTACCTGTTCGAGCCGCAGCAGACCCTGCTCAAGGCGGAGGGGCCCATCGACGCGATCGGGCTGGGGATCGACGAGACCCAGCGGGTGATGGCGTCGGTGTATGTGACCTTTCTTCGCCTGACGCAAGGGTCGCTCGCGGTGGAGCACATTAAGGGCCCGGTGGGAATCGCGCACATCGGGACGGTGATCGCGGACCGCGGGCTGATCTGGATCCTCTTCTTCCTCGCGATGATCTCGGTGAACCTCGCGGTGGTGAACTTCCTGCCTCTCCCGATCGTGGACGGGGGGCAGTTCCTGATGCTGCTCTACGAGGGCATCCGGGGCAAGCCCGTGCCGATCGCGGTGCAGAGCGCGATCATGACCGCGGGGCTTGTGCTCATCGCCTCGGTCTTCCTGGTCGTGACCTTCAACGACATCCGTGCGCTGATCGGGGTCTGACACGCGGCGCCGCGGCGCGAACTATCCTCGGCGCGGGTGGATTTTTCGAACCTCTCCAATCCCGTCGCGTGGCTCCGCCTCGCTGTGCTGCTCGGCGCGGGCGCCGTGGTGTACTTCGGTGCGCTCAGCCTGTTCACGCTGAGGCGGTTGCGGCATCCGCGGAGGCGGACCTACGCGTGGGCGGTCGCGCGCAATGTCCCGGGGGACCCCTCGGAGATCGCGCCCGGTCCGATCGCGTACGAGTCGTGGTCGTTCTCGAATGACGGGTTGGTGTTCCCGGTATGGGACGCGCGGGGGGACGACGCCGATGGGCCGGTCGTCGTGCTCTCGCACGGGTGGGGCGCATCGAGAATCAACATGCTCAGCCGCGCCGTGGCGATGCGCCCGCACGCGTCTCGATTGCTGCTGTGGGACATGCGTGGGCACGGGGAGGCCGCGGGCGGGTGCACGCTGGGCGCTCGCGAGCCTCGGGACCTGCTGGCGCTGATCGAGCGCGCGATGGATGGGCGGTCCGGTCGTCCGTTCGTGCTCTACGGGTACTCGCTGGGCGCGGAAGTGACGCTCCGGACGATTCCGATGCTCCCCGCGTCCACGCGCGGCTCGTTGGGCGGAGTGGCCCTCGAAGCGCCGTATGCGAGGGGCATCACGCCCGCGCGGGCGATGCTCGAAGAGATGGGCTTTCCGAGGGTTGTCAACCTGCCGGTCGCGATGGCGCTGCACGCGCTGCTAGAGCGTCGATCCCCCGCTGATCGATGGCGGGACCTCGTGCCGCTCGCGGCGCCGCTGCGCGATGCCGGGACGCGGACGCTCGTCTTGCACGGCGGGGACGACCGGATCAGTCCGATCGACGATGCCCGACGGATCGCGGACGCCTCGGGGGGCACGCTCGTCGAGATCCCCGGCGCGGGACACTCGGACCTGTTCGGGGACGATGGACAGGTCCGCCCGGCGCTCGCGGACGGGATCGCACGCTTCTTCGCGTCGCTGCGGCGCGATGAGCGGGCGTAGGCCCGCGCGTCAGTCGATCGCGAGCGTCTCGCCCGGCTCCATCAGCACGGTGCGGATGCCGGTCGGGACGAAGGGCTCCATGTCGTCGGTCAGGAGGGGCCAGGTCCCGTAGTGCATGGGGACCGCGACCGGGGCGCCGATGAGTTCCGCGGCGCGGGCGGCGTCGCGGGGGCCCATCGTGAACCGGTCGCCCGCGCACACCAGCAGCGCGTCGGGCTTGTGCGCTTCCCCGATGAGCTGCAGATCGCTGAACAGAGCGGTATCGCCGGTGTGATAGACACATTTGCCGCCCAGGCGGACGATCACGCCGCAGGGCATGCCCATGTAGCGTCCCTCGAACGAGGAGCTGTGGAAGGCCTGCACGAGGGAGACCGATCCGCCCTCGAATTCGACGGTGCCCCCGGGGTTCATGGGCTCGAGGTTCTCGATGCCCTGCTCGCCCAGGTACTCGCAGATCTCGAAGGCCGCGTAGACCGTCGCACCGGTGCGCTCCGCGATCGGGGCGGCGTCGGAGAGGTGATCGGCGTGCCCGTGGGTGATCGCGATCCGCGTGCACTCGATGTCCGACGCGGCGCGGCTGGCCTTGGGGTTGCCGTCGAGGAAGGGGTCGATCAAGACGGCTTCGTCGCCGGCGCGGAGCAGGAAAGTCGCGTGTCCCAGGAATTCGATCTCGACGCCCATGAAAGCCTCCTCGCGGGGGGTGGTCGGTCCCGCTGGGGAGTCTATCACGCACGGAAATCGGGGCGTGGCCGAGAGCGGATTCGCGATCCGTGCTGAGGACGCAAGGGAAGGGGCACGCGGCTCGGAGTCGGTCCCTCGGACCGGTGGTCCCGAAACAGCCTGTTCCTCGGTTCGGGCGAAGACGGTGTCGTCAGCCGACGGTTTCGTCCTTCATCTCGCGGCTCATGAGGCCAGCGATCGCGTCTAGCGGGTCGAGCCCTTCGAACAGGACGCGGTGGACCGCGGTCGCGATGGGCATCTCGACCCGGTACTTCTCCGCGAGGGCGATGACCGAGCGGGTGGTCGCGACGCCCTCGACGACCGAATCGGTGCGCGCAAGGTAATGCTCGAGGGACTCTCCCTTGCCCAGGGCTTCGCCGCAGCTGCGGTTCCGCCCATGGGGGCTGAAGCAGGTCGTTGCGAGGTCCCCGACGCCCGCGATGCCGAAGAAGGTCTCCGAATCGGCGCCCATCGCGGTGCCCAGGCGGGTGATCTCCGCGAGACCCCGCGCGAGGAGGGCGCTCTTGGCGTTCGAGCCGGCCTGCATGCCGTCGAGCACGCCCGCGGCGATCGCGATGACATTCTTCGTCGCGCCCGCGAGCTCGACGCCCAGCAGGTCCGCGTTGGTGTAGATGCGCATCCACCGCGTTGTGAAGAGCTTCTGCAGTCGCTCCGCGAAGGCGGGGTCGTCGCTCGCGGCGATCATCGTCGCGGGGAGACACCGGGCGAGTTCTGTCGCGATTGTGGGGCCTGAGAGGCAGCCCATCGAGCGGGGCTTGCCGTCCGGATCGTCGTCGAGGGCGTCCGCGATCACCTGGGTGGGGCGGAGCAGCGTTCCGTTTTCAATCCCCTTCGCGACGCTCACGACGGCCGCGTCCGGCGGGACGAAGCGGCGCAGCCGCTGCCAGGCGCCGCGGGTGTGCTGGGTGGGGACCGCGGAAACGATCAGGTCGGCGTCCTCGAGCGCCGCGTCGTCGGTCAGCGCGACCCGGACGGAGGGGTGGAGCTCGTAGTCTGGGAGGCGGGTGCTGCGGCGCATCTGGGAGAGCTCCCCCACCTCCTCAGGGGCGTGCCCCCAGAGCGTGACCTGCGAGGGGGTCGCGGCGCGGCAGAGCATCTCGGCGCAGACCAAGCCCATCTGTCCGCAGCCCAGGATCGTGACACGCGGGGGAGAATCGGGCATAGAAGGGTCCTCTTTCGGGTGGACGCCACGGAATCGTCGGGATGACACGCACCGGCGTGAGCACAGACCCGCGAATCCGTTCGGCAGGGGTGCGGGAATAGAACCACGCCTCGACGCGGTTCGTATGGAATCCCGCCGACAGAGCCCGCACGGGACTAAAGTCTACGCCTCCGGGAGCCCGGTTCCGCTGGGAGGACCGGGCGTGACCCCGCCCGATCGCGGTTCGGGCTCATCGCCGTCCCGTGAGGCATCGGCAACCGGAGTCCGATCCGCGGGGATCTGATCTCAGGAACCAGTCCCGCACACCGACCTCGGAACACGGAGCAGGCACGCATGACGCAGCTCGCGACCGATCAGGCCCATCACTCGCACGAGCACGGGGCGCACGACCACAAGCACGATCACCGTCACGACAGCCCGGTGGAGTGCTGCTCGCACCATGAGCTCGAGATCGAGCGGTACCTCATCCTCTATCTCGTGGGCGGCATGCTTGCGCTGACGAGTTGGATCGCGACGCTCGCGGATATCTCCAGTCCGCTGGTGACGACGATCCCGGCGGTGATCGGCGCGATCATGCTCGCCCTCCCCCTGTTCAAGGCATCGTTCGAGGAGATCTTCCTCAAGCACCGCATCTCGTCCTCGTCGCTCGCGGCGCTCGCGATTCTGGGCGCGCTCGCGACCAACGAGTATGTAACCGCGGCTTTGCTCGCGTTCATCCTGCTCGTCGCGGACCAGGTGCTCAGGCGGACCGCGTTCGGCGCCCAGCGCGCGATCGAGGAACTCGTGGGCCTGACGCCTGACATCGCCCGCCTCGTCGAGGACGGCGTGGAACGAGAGGTCAGCGTGTCGGAAGTGACCGTCGGCGCGGTCGTCCGCGTCCGTCCCGGCGAGAACCTGCCCATCGACGGCGAGGTCATCACCGGCACCACGACGATCAACCAGGCCTCGCTGACCGGTGAGGCAATGCCGATCGAGGCGAGCCAGGGCACCGAGGTCTTCGCGGGCACGACGAACCTGACGGGCGTGATCGACATCCGCGTCACCCGGATCGGTGAGGACACCGCGATCGGGAAGGTGAGCGAGCTCATCCGTGCCGCGGAATCGTCCAAGAGCCCCCGGCAGTTGCTGATCGAGCAGGTGAGCCGTTTCTTCGTGCCCGTCGCGATCGCGGTCGCGGCGCTGGTGTGGTACCTGAACCGGGGGACGGACGACGCGGCGATCAAGGCGATCACGGTGCTCGTCGTCGTGTGCCCCAGCGCCCTGCTGCTGGCGAGTCCGTCCTCGATGGTCGCGGCGTTCGCGGCGGCGGCGCGGCTCGGCATCATGATCAAGCAGACGCACTTCCTCGAGGCGGCGGCGGGCGTGGACGCGGTCGTGCTCGACAAGACCGGCACGATCACGACCGGGCAGTTCGAGGTCAGCCGCCTCGCGCCCGCGGAGGGGATCGAGGGCGCCGACCTGCTCGCGAGCGCGGCGCACGCCGAGCAGTCGTCCAACCACCCGCTCGCGTCCTCGATCATGCGCACGGCGCAGGCGGCGCGGATCAATCCCGCGGAGGTCTCCCACTACGAGGAGATCCACGGGCGCGGCGTCAAGGCAAACACCGGCGCGGGCGAGATCCACGCGGGACGCGCGGGCTGGATCCGCGAGTTGTTCCCGCACGCGGCGGACCAGATCGACGCGGTGGAGAAGCGGATCGAGGGCATGTCGGGCGTGCATGTCGCACGCGACGGGCGGTACCTCGGCGCCGTGGGCCTGGAAGACAAGGTCCGGGCGCAGGCGAAGCCGGTCATCGAGAGGCTGCGCGAGGCGGGCGTGCGCACAGTCTCGATCTTCACGGGCGACCGCCTCAGCGTCGCGCGGCGCGTGGGGCAGACCGTGGGTGCCGATCGCCTGGAGGCGGAATGCCTCCCGGAGGAGAAGCACGAGCAGATCCGCGCGATGGTCAAGCAGGGCTACAAGGTCATGATGGTCGGCGACGGCATCAACGACGGCCCCGCCCTCGCGGAAGCGGATGTGGGCGTCGCGATGGGCCTGCGCGGCTCAGACATCGCGGCGAACTCCGCGGGTGTTGCCCTGATGACCGACGACCTGAACCGCCTGCCCTTCCTGGTGGACCTGGGCCGTCGAGCGCGGGCGATCACCGGGCAGAACATCGCCGCGTCGATCATCATCGCGATGGTGGGCCTCACGCTCGCGGCAACGGGCAACCTGGGCGAGGGCGGCGCCGCCGTCTTCTTTGCCGCGATGTTCCACTTCGCGGGCGATGTCTTCGTGCTGGGCAACTCGTTCCGCCTGTTCCGGTTCGGTGAGGACTTCCTCGCCGCGGAGCACCAGGCGAAGGAGGCGGCGGAGGCGCGGAAGGGGCCGGCGCGGCGTGAGGGCAGCGTCCGGCTGAACGCGGCGACGGCCTGAGCGCAGACCGTCAGCCTCTTACCGATCGATCCGAGCCACCTTTTCTGAAGGGGGCTTTCTTTGCGCGATCGGTCCGATCGCTCAGGGATCCACCAGCGCCGCGCTGAGCACCCACGACATCAGCAGCATGAAGCTCGCGATGACGCCGAAGATCGTCGCGTTGGTCGCGTTCCAGTCATTGGGCGGGACGATCGCCGCCGCGATGACGAGCACGACCGCGACGGCGGCGACCATGAACAGCCGTCTCGCGAGTCGTTCGGACTCGGTCGCGACGCCCGCTCCGGACAGCCTCCCGCTGCACCAGGGACAGATGGGCCCCCGGAAGCCGTGCAGGCGTCCGTTGCAGCGGGGACAGAGATCGTCATCGCGTGATTGTCCCGGGTTCACAGCAGCGTCCCGCGGAGGACGACGACGGCGACAGCGAAGTAGATCGTCAGCCCGCTGACATCCATGATCGTCGCGACGAGAGGGCTGGAACTCGCGGCGGGGTCGAGCCCGATGCGCTGCATGAGCAGGGGGAGGGCCGAGCCCGCGATCGAGCCCCAGAGGACGATGCCGACGACCGCGGTCCCGACGACGAACCCGACGCGCCAGGGGTAGGCGGATTCCGCGAGGCCCACAAGGTCGCACCCCACCACTGTTGCCAGGCCCAGCGCACCCAGGAGCGTACCGAGCACGAGGCCCGTGACGACCTCACGCCCCAGCACCTTTCTCCAGTCGCCGGGCTCGACATGATCGAGCGCGAGCGCGCGGACGAGCAGGCTCGCGGCCTGCGTTCCGGTGTTCCCCCCGCTCGAGACGATGAGCGGGACGAAGAGCGCGAGGATGACCGCCTTCTCCAGCGCGCCGTCGAAGAACCCCATCACCGCGATGGTGAGCAGCTGCATCATGAAGAGGCCCGCGAGCCAGCCCGCGCGCTTCTTGAGCATCTCGACGAGGCGGGTCGAGAGATAGGGCGCGTCGAGGGCCTCCAGGCCGCCCAGCTTGTGGATGTCCTCGGTCGCCTCGATCTCCGCGACATCCGCGATGTCGTCGTAGGTGACGATGCCGATGAGCAGGCCCAGCCCGTCGACGACGGGCATCGCGGAGCGGTCGTGGCGGGCCATCAGGCGGACCGCCTCCTCCCGGTCGTCCATCGCGTTGAGGGTGATGAACCGCCCGTCCATCAGTTCCTCGACGGGGGTGTCGGGATCGGCGAGCAGGAGCGTACGGATATGGATGTCGTCGACGAGCTCACCGTGCTCATCGACCACATAGATCCAGTTGATCGTCTCGGCGTCCTTGCCGTACCGGCGGATCTGGGCCATCGCCTGCCCGACGGTCCAGGCCTTGCGGATCTTGACATAGTCGGGGGTCATCAGACGCCCGACGCTCTCGGCGGGGTATCCGAGGATCGCCTGCGTCTCGCGCCGGCTCTCGGGCGTCAGGCGGCGGATGATCCGCCGGGTGACCTCGACCGGGAGCTCATCGAGGATCTTCGCGCGGTCGTCGGGATCGAGGCTCTCGATGACGCGGACCGCACGCTCGGCGCCGAGCTCGCCGATCAGTGTCTCCTGCTCGTCGGAGTCCAGGTGCGCGAAGACCTCCGACGCGTCCTCCCGCGGCAGGACGCGGTAGGCGATCGCGGCTTCCGCGGCGCCCTGCTCCTCGATCAGATCGGAGAGGAACTCCGCGATGTCCGCGTGGTCGAGCTGGCGCAGCACCTCCCGCAGTTCGCGGTACTTACCCTCGACGATCAGTTCGATCACCTCGGGCTCGAGCAGCTGCACAGTCGGGCTTGGCATGGCGGATGATACACCGGCGCGACGCGTCCCCCGGCGGGAGGCCTGCCCCCGAACACCCCCATACAATGAGCGGCGACCGATCCGCCTGCTTGCAAGACGGGAGACCCGATCCATGCCCGATGAGAACACCCCCAAGGCCGACCCTGTCTCCGTGATCCCGATGGGCGCCGATTTCACGATCCGCGCGACGGAGGACAAGGACCAGCCCTGGATCCGCCGCCTGCTGCGCCGGTATTGGGCGACCGAGAAGATCCTCTCGAAGGGCAAGATCCACGACGCGGTGACCTGCAGCGGGCTCGCGGCCTTCCGGGATGACGAGCCCGTGGGGCTGATCCTCTACAACATCGACGGGGAAGACTGCGAGATCGTCACCCACAACTCGCTCGCGGATTCCGGGGGGATCGGTTCGTGCCTGCTCGCGGCGCTCCGCAACGAGGCCCGCGCACACGGCTGCAAGCGCCTCTGGCTCGTGACCACCAACGACAACACCCCAGCGGTCCGGTTCTACCAGCGGCGCGATTTCGACATCTGCGCGTTCCACAAGGACGCGATCTCGAAGGCCCGCGAACTCAAGCCCGAGATCCCCGACGAGGGCCTCGACGGCATCCGCGTGCGCCACGAGATCGAGCTGGAGTATGTGCTCTGACGACCGCGATCCGCGACCCCGACGCGGAGTTCGCCGCACGGGGTGGTTCATCGATGTGCCGCTGTTGCTGTTGGCATCGGCGCTGGGGTCGGTGCTCGTGTTTCTCGCGGTGCTCCCGCGGGTTGTGATGGGGCCCGGGACGACCTGGGCGTTCGTGCTCGAGAACAGCGTGTTCTACGCGATCGTGGGCACGCTCGTGTGGTTGTGCGGGTGTCTCCCGTTCGGTGTGCACGCCGCGATCGCGGTGTTCCGATCGGCGCGATTGAACCGCGCTCAATTGGGTGTCGTCGCGGCTGTGCAGGCGCTCACCGCGGGGGTCACCCCTCTGATCGTGGGCTACGCCTCTGGGTTCATCCCGATGCTCGGCCCGTTCATCGGTGTCGGCTTCGCGATGGCGCTCCCGATCGTGCTCGGTCTCGCGATCGCCGCCCCGGTCTGGGCGACCGGGGAAGAACCTGTCCGTTCGCGGCGCCGCGACGAAGCAAACGGCAGCGCACCCGGGGCGACCGCGTGATTCCGTGTATCCTTTGCGGTGCCGACCTGGACTTCCGATCGTTCGATCCGCCTCGATGTGCGTGGTGCTTCGCCTCACGCAACGGGCGAGATCGCGGGGCGGGTCCTCGAATCTCGGGTTCCCGGGATCGTGGACTGCATCGCGAGCGCGCGGTCCGTGCTCGTCGTGGTCGATCCGATAGCGATCGAGCCGAGCTCGCTG
>MDTD01152707.1_pt1 | contig 26217 bp, 19 predicted proteins | sample 811221 | NCBI WGS metagenome assembly MDTD01 (sample SAMN05326646, study PRJNA326480) | marine metagenome | isolation source: seawater | place: Pacific Ocean: South West | collected 2011 | reverse complement strand
GACGATGTGCAGACCGATTTCAAATCTGGGAGCAATGCCCTCGGTGGGCAATGCTCTAAATGATGATACACTGACGCTTGGGGTTTCATAGCCTTGTGTGAGGCCGGCACAGCTGCCGATCAAAAGTGCGGCTCCTAAAGCCAGAACAGGTGTAAGCAGCCTTGCGGCCAAACGGTTTGTGGGCATGGACAGGTTTCCTAAAGGGGGGAGCCCCTTTTGTTATCCGACAATGTCCAGAAGTGAGCCGACGGTCTCGTCAAAGGTTTGAACGGTTTTGGCATTGGCGTCAAATCCGTGTTGGGAGGCAATCTGCTGAACAAGTTCCTGGGCAATGTCCGTGTTTGACATTTCTTTTAAAGATCCGTCTTCACTCAAGGGATCTTCCACCAAAGGACCGGACGCCTGTGATTGGACAATGACGGTGTCCACAGCGGGGCTGTCAGGATTTTCCCCTTCCACGTTATATGCCCTGGCGGCTTTGAATTCATCTGACAGGGCATTGGCCACGTTGTTCGCACTGACAGACATCTGGCGTGAAAATGCCTGCATGGCGGATACGTTGGTGTTCATGGAAATGCTCATTGGGACCTCCTGATGTTATCCGGGCCACGGTCCGGCCATGGGCGTCAGTTTAGCAGATAAATATTACCGGGGCAAATTTATCACTTGCCTTTTACCGGCAATACACGTTTAACATGAACTAAAACCGGATCAAATGCAATACGCCGTTGGAACCAAAAAGGAGGTAAACCGTGTTTAACACTGATGATTCCGTTATGCTGCTGGTGGATGTGCAGGGGCAGCTCGCCCAATTGATGCATGAAAAAGAAGCGCTTTTCAAAAGTCTTGAAGCCATGATCCAGGGAATGAAGGTACTTGGGGTGCCCATTATCTGGTTGGAGCAGATCCCGTCAAAGCTGGGGCCGACCACAGATAGGATTGCAGCGCATATGGAAGGGGTGTCTCCCATAGAGAAGTTTTCCTTTTCCTGCTGCGGGGAACCCGAGTTCATGAAGCAATTTGAGGCACTGGGACGAAAACAGGTCCTGATTACGGGGATTGAAACCCATATCTGTGTGTTTCAGACCGGTGTGGAACTCATGGAAAAAGGGTGCGAGGTCCAGGTGGTGGCAGATTGTGTCTCCTCACGGACAAAAGCGAACAAGAAGATCGGACTCAAGCGCCTGGCAGCAGAAGGTGCCCGTGTCACCAGCGTTGAAATGGCTTTCTTTGAATTGATGAAAGCGGCCCAAGGAGATGCGTTCAAGCAGGTGGTAAAATTTATAAAGTAGCTAGGTGTGTGACAAAAACAACCTGGATCAGACAGCAATCTCAAATGTTTTGGTATCTTCTTCGGGCAGGTTGCCTACCCGGGTATATGTGTCTGCCGCCTGCCGGCTATCCGGGCCGAATGCCTGTACGTAGGTTTGACCGGCCTGCTCCTTGGCCAGGCGCATGGTAAGTTCGGATTGGGCTTTGGCAATTTCGGAAGCGGCATTGGCCGCGACTTTCAAATCCTGCCCCGACGGACTGCCGGGAGCCAGAGCTGCCGCCCGAACCTGCCGCATCTTTCGGGCCGTGGCTTCGGGATCGCCGGGTACAGGGGAGATGTCAATGCCCACTTCTCCGCCCACCGCATAATTCTGGCCGTCCGGACCCCGCTGGTAGGTAAACGAAGCTGCCGAGGTCACCAGGGAGCCGCCTGCCGCCATGTGTGCCATTTCATGGGCGCGCACCTCCCGGTCGATCTGCTGAAGCTGTTCGACAAGGCGGAGTTCTTCTTCGGTGAGTTGTCCCTGGGCAAAATCTTCGGCCTGGGGTGATTCGTCCTGTTGATTTCCCCCGGCCTGGCTTTCATCGGTTTGGGATGCCGAATTTTGGGTGTTTCCCTGGGGGGGGGCGGTTGAGCCCGCTGTGGTGTCTGATCTGTCCGCCGGGGAGATGCGGGCGGTTGCAGACGGGGATACCGATGAGTCAAGTCCCTCTTGGGAACCTGTGCCGGAATGTGCACTGCCGGTATACCCATAGGGGTGGGTAAACGGGCTGTATGTTCCTGCACTTATATTCATAAAAACCTCTGATTTTCTTGAAGCTAAATCTCAGTATAAGTCTTAACTGTTTTATTTTCAAGAGGTTAAAGTGACTATTCAACATGTTCTGATTGCACGCTTGACAAAATGACGAGGTTTAGGTATCTTGATGGGATTCGTTTGGGTGAATAACTGCGTCCGGACGAAGGCAGGTAAGGACACCCGAATGCTTATAGAACAGATTGCTGCCAGTTTCAAGGAAGATCTTATGCCCCGACAGTCAAATGTTTCAAGACAGACAAAAGAAACCCAGATTGAGATCCGTTTGGATCTGGACGGAACTGGACAAACGGACATCGACACCGGTATCCCGTTCTTCGATCACATGCTGACTGCATTGACGGTCCACGGTTTTTTCGATCTTAAGATACTGGCAAAAGGTGACCTTGAGGTGGATCTCCACCACACTGTGGAGGATACCGGGCTGGTGCTTGGTCAGGCCATTCAGGAGGCACTGACCGGTAAAGAAGGTATCCAGCGGTTCGGTGACAGTTGCGTTCCCATGGACGAAGCGCTTTCTAGGGTGACTATCGATTTGTCCAACCGGCCTTACCTGGTTTACAACATCCCGGATGATCTGAAGTCCAGGGGGATGTTTGATGCGTATCTGGCCAAGGAATTTTTCCAGGCCCTATGCGTAAAAGGCGGATTTAATTTGCATATCAATGCCTATTACGGTGTCAACGAACACCACGTACTCGAATCTGTGTTCAAAGCTTTAGGGCGATCCTTGAGTGCCGCAACCCGGCCCAATGAGAGGATCTCCGGTGCGCTTTCCAGTAAAGGAAGCCTTTAGGCAAAGCGGTATAGCCCCGTCGGGGCAAAGCTTTATTGCCTGCTGGAAAGCCGTTTCGCTGTTGCATATGTGCTGTTGCATACGAGTTGACAGGTTGGTTTCAGTACTTATTTTATGGACCTTGCATAACCGCTTGAAATTTTGGAGTCAGCGCCACCCAAAATGTTAATTCCTGAAGAAAAGATTTCGGAAATTTTAAACACCTCTGATATTGTTGATGTCGTATCCGAGGCTGTGATTCTCAAAAAATCCGGCCGGAATTTTTTCGGTCTCTGCCCGTTTCACGCAGAAAAAACCCCGTCTTTCTCAGTCAACCCGGACAAACAGATTTTTCACTGTTTTGGATGCAGCGCCGGCGGCAATGCCCTTTCTTTTATCATGAAATACCACGGGATAACCTTTCCCGAAGCCGTGCGGATGCTGGCAAGAAAGTACAATATTGTGGTTGAGACCCGTGAGATGGATCCGAAAAAGCGCCGGGAAGTCGAGATGAAGGAATCCTTATTCCGGTTGAATAAAAACGTCATGGGCCTCTATGCAGACCTCTTTGACAACGCACCCCAGGGCGGTGAGGCGCGGGCGTATCTTGAACGGCGGGGAATGACCCGGGATACCATTGATACGTTCCGCCTGGGGTATTCTCCCGATGCCTGGGACACGGTGGTCTCTTTTTTTCGGAAAAACAAGGTATCAAGAGGTGTCGGGGTAAACTCCGGCCTTATTTTGCCCCGGAAACAGGGCAACGGTTTTTATGACAGATTCCGCAACCGGCTGATGTTTCCTATCTTTGACGTGAATATGCAGGTGGCAGGTTTCGGGGGCCGGGTCATGGATGACGGCATGCCCAAATACATGAACTCTCCGGAGACGCCGGTGTACAGCAAAAGCCGGATCCTCTACGGGCTCCATGCGGCCAAACAGGAGTGCCGCCGCCAGGGCAAGGTCTTCATTGTTGAGGGGTATTTTGACTTTCTTTCCCTTTACCAGCACGGGATCAAAAACACGGTGGCAAGTCTCGGGACGGCGCTGACCCAGGAGCATGTCCGTATCCTCAAGGGGTATGCCGGACAGATGATCCTGGTGTTTGACTCTGATGATGCGGGTATCAATGCGGCCAAGCGCAGCATCCGGATCTTTGTGAAAGAAGGGATTGATACGCGGATTCTGGTACTGCCCGGGAAAAATGACCCGGACTCCTATGTGATGTCACACGGTCCGGAGGCCTTTTTGGCACTGGCGGATGACGCCAAGACCGTGATGCAGTTTTTGCTTCAGCTGGCAATGGATACCCACGGGTCTTCGGTTGAGGGCCGGATAAAGGTGCTTGACGAGATGAAGCAGTACCTGGCCATGATTCAGGATGCCGCCCTTCGGTCCCTGTATGTCAGGGAGCTTGCCGAAACCCTCAATATAGACGAACGGGCGGTTCTTGAAAAAGTCAGGGATGCCTACGTGCGCAAAAATACCAAGCCTGCGCCCCTGATTCCCAAGGGGGATGCCGAGCCGGAAGGCCAGGAGCAACTGGCTTCCGACCGCAGGGAACAACAGATTTTAGCCATGATGCTTCATCATCCTGAACTCATTGATGAAGTGGAGGAAAAAGGAGTGATTGATGCCTTTTATTCAAAACATCTCCAACATCTGGCCCGGATAATTATCAGCACCCCCAGGGCTGGGAACGGTTTTATTACCAACGTTACGGCCAGAGTGGGAGACGACCGGGATTTAGAATTGATTGCATCCATGGCAATGGAAGATTTTTCCGGAACGGAGGATCTAAAGGGCACTGCCCGTATCCTCATGGACCGAATTATAAAGATTAAAAAGAAAACAGATAAACAACTTCTAAGTAAAATAATACGAGCGGAAAAGGGGTGTGATGCTGATGTGATGGAGCTGCTGAAGCAAAAACAGCAGGAAATTCAGCAGTTGCACAACCATTAAACCTTTTTTAGCCTTTGGGAGGCATTATATGGCAGGTAAGGCAGACAAGTCTGGAGAGAGTGTAGTAATCAGTAAGGAAGCGATGCGTAAGCTGATTCGAAAGGGTGAGAAAGCCGGCGTTCTCTCTTTTGCCGAAATCAATGATGCAATCTCTGGTGATTTACAATCCTTTGACCAGGTGGATGACATTGTTGTCCAGTTCAAAGAGATGGGGATTGAACTGGTGGATGACAAGGGCAAGCCCCACAAGCCCGCAAAAAAACCAGCCAAGGCAAAGCCAAAGAAAACGGAAAAGAAAAAAGCATCGGCAGACGGTGAGAAAAAAGGGCTGTTTGCCCAGAAAAAAGAACGGGCGGACATGGAGTTCGGCGCAGTCACCGATCCTGTAAAAATGTATCTCAAGGAAATGGGCATGGTGACCCTCCTGAGCCGTGAAGGGGAAATTGAGATTGCCAAGAAGATCGAAGTCGGAGAGCGGGATATCCTGCGCGCCATGCTGGATTGTCCCTTGGCACTCAATACCATTTTCATGTACGGACAGAAGATGGAAGCCAAATTCATGAGGCCCAAACATGTCCTAAGGGATGTGGATGAGGGTGACGGTGTTGTGGACGAAGCTTCCAAGCAGGAAAAGTTTCTTGATTCCCTGGAACAGATCAAGGCGCTTCACGCGGAAAACCAGGAAAGCCGGGATCAGTTGGCAGGAATGAAGAAGGGCACCAAAAAATACGCCAAGCTTCAGGAAGACATTTTTAACAACACCGAGCAGATTTTCGAATTGTTGAAACAATGGCGGTTTGAAACCAATGTCATCGACACCATAGAAAAAAGCATCCGGGGATCCATTACCTGGTTCGAAACCGTGGATGAACTTCTGGAGCGCTGCGCCAAGACCTTCAATGTCCGTAAAGATACCATGGTTAAACAGACCAAGAACCAGACCACCTTTGTCAAGTGGGCCACCGGCCGCAGCGACATTACCCGGGACCGGTCCATCCTCCTTTACAAGGATATCTGTGCCATCCACAACCAGGTGTCTTTGCGCAAGGAACTAATCAAGGGCGGACCTGAGGCACTGCGTGAGATTGTCAAAGGTATCGACAGGGGCAGGCGGAGTGCGGATTTTGCCAAACGTGAACTGGTGCGCGCCAACCTGCGTCTGGTGGTGAGCATCGCCAAAAAATACACCAACCGCGGGTTGCAGTTCCTGGATTTGATCCAGGAGGGAAATATCGGCCTGATGAAGGCCGTGGACAAATTTGAGTACCGGCGGGGCTACAAGTTCTCCACCTATGCCACATGGTGGATCCGCCAGGCCATCACCCGGGCCATTGCAGACCAAGCCAGAACCATCCGGATTCCGGTGCATATGATCGAGACCATCAATAAGCTGATCCGCACATCCAGGTATCTGGTCCAGGAAATGGGCAAAGAACCCTCGCCTGAAGAAATTGCAGAGAAGATGGAAATCCCCATCGATAAGGTCCGGCGGGTGCTGAAGATCGCCAAGGAACCCATATCGCTGGAAACCCCCATTGGTGAGGAAGAGGATAGTCATCTCGGTGATTTCATCGAGGATAAAAAGTTTTCGATTCCTTCTGAGGCGGCCATTGATTTCAGCCTTGCGGAACAGACCCGTAAGATATTGGCCACCCTGACGCCACGGGAGGAAAAAGTGCTGCGGATGCGGTTCGGTATCGGTGAGAAATCAGATCATACCTTAGAAGAGGTGGGCAAGGATTTTACCGTCACCAGAGAGCGTATCCGGCAGATCGAAGCCAAGGCCCTGCGCAAGCTTCGACACCCCACAAGAAGCAAGAAGCTCAAGACCTTTATTGAGAACTAACGGGCCAATTAGGTCTTGACACCACAGGGGTGTTACTATATATATTGCAAGTTTGTTTAGAGGCAATCGCGGGCCTATAGCTCAGTTTGGCAGAGCCACCGGCTCATAACCGGTCGGTCCCTGGTTCGAATCCAGGTGGGCCCACCACAGCAGACGCGGATAACAGCTTTCGATCATGAAGTTTGCCGATGAACAAAGACTTATTTGAACCCAAGATACAGGAACGGCCAGGTCATATATGAATATGCCTGTAATGCAATACAGCGAAATACAAAACCAAAAAGCGTGGTATCTTACCACGCTTTTTTTATTATCAGCCCTGCCCAGTCGTTTGATTTTCGCTGTTAACCGCCTCTCCTGCACCCATAAGGCCCGTCTATGACAGCTCTCGTATCGGATATCGTTAAACTGATGGACGGTATCGCCCCGTTCTCTCTGGCAGAAAAATGGGACAACTCAGGGCTCCAGGCCGGCCACCCGGACTGGCCGGTACGAAGGATCCTGGTGGCTTTGGATGTGACAATGGCTGCCATGACCGCTGCAAAGGACATGGGCGCCGATGCCTTGATTACCCATCATCCCCTGACCATCGTGCCTGAAAAGTCCCTTGACTTTTCCCGGATGCCGGGGGCGGCCGTTGCAAGCGCCGCCAGCGGGCATATCGCAATCATCTCTGCGCACACCAATTTGGACAAGGCCAGGGACGGGCTCAACGATTATTTTGCAAATGCGTTGGGACTTACCTGTGACAGGCCCTTTCATCCCGAAGATACCCATGATGCGGATGACAACGAAATGCCGCCCGGAATCGGCAGGTTCGGACGCCCGGACCAGCCATTGACCGTCGGGGAACTCTCCGATCGGATTAAGAGGCGCCTTAACATACCGGCACTTCGCGTGGCAGGCCCCCTTGATCTTACGGTCGATGAAGTTGCGGTCTGCACCGGTTCCGGCGGCTCCCTGGTGGACACCTTCTTGCGCTCATCCGCCCAGGTTTATATCACCGGCGATCTGAAATATCACGAGGCAAGGGATATCGAAACCTGTGGCAGGGCCGCCATTGATGTGGGCCATTTTGCCTCGGAACACATCGTTATCGATCTGTTGGTTCGAAAACTGGAACAGGCGGTGTCATCCGGGGGGTATAAAATAGATATTCACGGATATACAAAAGAAAAAGATCCATTTATTATTATTTGAGGACGGAGGATATGTCAAAACCAGATATTGCCACCCTTGTGAAACTCCAGGAAGCCGAGACCGAGATTGTCAGGCTTCAGGAGGTGCTTGCTCGTGTCGAGAAAGAGAAGATCAAGCTGGCATCCCGGCTGAAGCAATTTGAAAATGCCCTGAAAGAAAATAAGGAAGAACTTGAAAGGGCGCAGAAAGCCTGCAAGGACGCTGAACGGGAAATAACGATTGTGGACGAGCGGATCATCAAGAGCAATGAGACCCTTCGCAATGTCAAGACCAACAAGGAGTACCAGGTATTGCTCCGGGAAGTGGATGACAATAAAAAGCGCAAGGATGCTCTGGAGACAGAACTGCTTGGCATGATGGAAGAGCGTGACCGCTGCCAGGGCATTGTGGAGGAAAGCGAAAAAGAGTATGCCCAGCTCAGTGAACAGGTAAAGTCGGAGCAAGCCGAGGTGGAGAAAAAGACCATCGAAGACCGGGAGCTTTTAGATGATTACCTGGCGCGCCAGGAAGAGATCGGCCAGAGCTTGGATCCCAAACTCATGGACCGGTTCCGGAGAATTTCAAAGATGAACCAGGGCTCTGCCGTCACCCGGGTAAACGACCAGGTCTGCCTGGGATGTTTTATGAACGTGCCGCCGCAGATGTACATTGAGGTGCAGCGGGGTAACGCTCTGATTTCCTGTCCCCAGTGCAGCCGAATCCTTTATTTCGAAAAAAGCTGACAGGACCATTTAATGCCGGTATCCGCCGGCCGATACGAAGAATAAAAAATTTCGGTCTGACCGGAACAAACGATCGCCGGGTGAGTAATCACCGGGAGGAAAGTCCGAACACCGCAGGACAGGACGCTCCATAACGTGGAGTCACGGTAACGTGAAGGAAAGTGCAGCAGAGAGTAGACCGCCGATGGTGCCATTTTGGCACACAGGCAAGGGTGAAACGGTGCGGTAAGAGCGCACCAGTTCTCCAGGTGACTGGAGAAGCTTGGTAAACCCCGTCCGGTGCAAGACCAAATAGGGAAACGCTTAAGGGCTGTCCGTCCTATGTTTCCGGGTAGGTTGCTTGAGGTGTATGGCAACATGCACCCTAGATGAATGATCGTTGACCTGGGTTTCGGGTAACCGGCCCGGGTAACAGAATTCGGCTTACGGGCCGGTCTGGCCGAAATTTTTTTTAAAAACACAAAGATCCTATGCTTGAGACCTGCGATATTTCGTTCAAAGAAAAGGCAAATATTTTTTCCCAGGAATATTTGAAATGTATCCTGTTTATCAACTCCCTTGAATCAGACAGCTACATCTTTACTAAAAAACTATGCTCCAAACTGATCACCTCATCCCATATCCTTGAGGATTTTCTGGACTTCCACGGAGCAAAACGTAATAAGGACTGGGTCTTTTACAGGGAGTTGTCCGCCACCATCCGTCATTTATCCCTGGCCTGCTACTCCCAGCGCCACACCCTGAACCGGTTTAAATTTTATCATTTTGAAACCGGGAACCACGATGATTTCAAGCAAGAGGCTCTGGATACCCTTAAAATCATTCAGGAGTCCATTAAGCTCGCTGTGCCGGTGATTTTAGAAGAGGCCCGCCGCCTTTCCATCACGATTCCTGAAACCGGTTACGAGTTGAGTTATTTTCCCGGGATTACCTCCACCCAGCAACTGGCGCATAACATTGACGACACCACCATCAAGGCCCAGCAGAAAAAGAACCTCACCCGTATCGCCAGCGAGTTTCTGGATGTGGTCAAGGATTTTGAGCAATTTAAATTTTATGAAAGATATGACCTGAAGAAGATCCATGATCTGGTGCCGGAAAAGGTCAACGAGGTGGTTATCCGGAGTTTTGAGATGCGGATACACAACATCCAGTCCTCTTTTGACTCCTACGTCGTCAGCAGCCGGTATTCCGATGAAACCGCCATCCTCTACCAGTTGCGCAGCCATTTCTCCATTGCCTTTCATATCCTTCAGGTCATGGGACGACTGCTCCATTTTTATGAAAGGCACCTCTACGACACCGGGTTCAAAGATGTCTACAAAAACATCAGTCATGAATTGTCCGACCTGATTGACCCGGATGTCCTGTTGGATCGTGCCGTCAACTTTTGTCTTTTCTACGTAGGAAAATTTCTTTCCTCGGGCAAAGAGGTGGCCTCCCAGGTGCTCAATGAAAATATGGAAACCTCCTCCATTGAGGTGGGTATCCCGAAGGACCGCGGGTTTCACAGCCGGCCGAGCCTTTTGGTGGCAAAAATAGTCCAGCACTACGGCGGAGAGGTGAAGATGGTGATCGGTGAAGACCAGTTCGACGCATCTTCGGTGCTTGATATCCAATGGGCCGGCGGAAAGATTAACAAGGAAGAAATCGAAACCGTTGTGTTTACGGGGGACTCACGTGCCTTGAATGACCTTGCTATCCTGGCCGGGGTAAATTACGGTGAGGACCATATGGGCAAAGGAATTCCCCTGCCAAAGGAATTGAGCTATCTGATATGAGCGCGTCCCTATGGGCACACCCTGGCAATAATCAAGCAATGCCACGGCGGATCGCAGTTGTGGTGGCCGGGGGAAAAGGGTTGCGTATGCAGTCCGAGGTCAAGAAGCAGTTCATGGTGCTGGACGGAATCCCTGTTCTTATGCGCACGCTTATGGTTTTTGACTCCCATCCGCATGTGGATGATATGGTGCTGGTGGTGCCGGCATCCGATCTTAAGTTCTGCCGGGATGAACTTCTGGCAGCTTTTGATTTATCCACTCCCCTTCATCTTGTTGCCGGCGGTGTCACCCGCCAGGATTCAGTGAGAAACGGGCTCACCCATGTGGCGGGTATATTAGGTGACAAAACTTCGGCGGTGGTACTTGTTCATGACGGTGTGCGTCCTTTTGTATCGGCCGCTCTCATAGACACCTGCCTGGATGCTGCCAAAGATACAGGTGCCTGTATTCCTGCCTTGCAAGTTTCGGATACGGTGAAGGAATCTTGCGACGGTAACACCATAGACCGGACCCTGGACCGCAGCAAGCTTTTCCGGGCGCAGACCCCTCAGGTCTTTGGCCTGAATACCATCTTGGGCGCTTTTGACCATGCGGCTGCAACCGGGTTCTCAGGTACGGATGAGGCCTCGATCCTGGAACATGCCGGAATTCCGGTGCGGATGGTTCCTGGAGAACGGTTCAACATTAAGCTGACAACACCTGAGGATCTTGATCTGGCAGGCTATCTTTTGAAGCGGAAGGCAACCTGAAATTAAACCGTCTTTATCCCGTCGCTTCCGTAATACGTCTGAATGGCTTTCACCAACTTTTCCGGCAACGGCACCGCACCGATCTTGGTGTCAGTGCAGACCAGGTTCATTTCCACCTGGTTTTTAAGGATTTCTTCTTCGGTGTCGGGCAGAACGGATACCATTTTTTGAACCACTCCCATGCTTCGTGAGCGCAGCCAGGAGATACGGGTCAGTACCTGAATGTTTTCCCCGTACCTGACAGGTTTCAAATATCTTGTGTGAAGTTCGGCAACGGACAGATTCATTCCTTGGTTCATCAAGGAAAAATAGGAAACGCCAAGATCCTCCATAAATACATCCCGCGCCTGGTTATATAGGGCGAAATAGGTGCCGTGGTAGACCCCGCCACCGTAATCCGTATCTGCGACTTGGACGGTGACGGGACAGCGGTGCCAACGGTCCAGGACAACGGTCCGGGTGCCCGGCAGATCAAGGGGCTTCTCAATTACTTGCATCATAAATACTCACAAATATATCGCTTTACTTTATAGGGAAATTATGCCAAATTTTGTCCATGTTTGGCTTTAATGAAATCGCTTTCCCGTGTCAAGCATTTGTTATTGACTTTGAAATAAAGTTACGCATAATAGAGAACATTGCCTTTATATTACGCTAACCATCCCGGAGGTGCCTCAAATGGCGGACAAACCCGCAATCAAGATTGGCTACATGAAAATTACAGATCATCTTATTCTAGGTGTGACTGCTAAAAAACTTGAAAAAGGTATGGAAACCTTTGAGCACTGTACCCTTCAGCCCGTAGTCAAGAACGGCTGGAACGAGGTGGCGGATGCCCTGTCAGTAAAATCCCTGGATGGCGCACTGGTGCTGGCCCCCACGGCCATGGATCTTTTCAAGTCCGGCGTGGATCTTAAATTACTCCTTTTGACCCACAAGTCCGGCAGTATTCTAGTGAAGAATAAAAAGGCCAATATTCAGTCCGTTGAGGATTTCGCAGGCAAGACCGTTCTCATTCCCTACCAGCTGTCCATTCATAACATGCTCTTTCACAAGCTGCTGTCCGAAAAGGGGTTAAAACCCGGACGCGCCACCGAACCGGGCATTGACGTCACTCTTGAGGTGGTGGCGCCTTTCCAGATGCCCGAAGCATTGGAGTACGACGATGAGGGCGAAATCGGCGGATTTATCGTTGCCGAACCTTTCGGGTCACAGGTTATCGCCAAGGGGCACGGAGATGAGTTCGCGTTGTCAAAGGACCTGTGGCCAGCCCATCCCTGCTGTGTTTTTGTCATGCGCAGCGAGATTATTGAAAAACATCCCGAGGCCATTCAGGAGATTTGCACAAGTTTTGTCAGATCCGGCCTGGCCATTGATGCACAGCCCGAACCTGCATCCGTTATCGGAGGCGAATTTCTCTCCCAGGACAAAGATGTGATCCAGCGTGTGCTGACGGATCCCCCTGACCGTATTCTTACCGGAGAACTCTATCCCCAGATCCAGGATCTGGATACCATCCAGCGGTACATGATGGACGAGATGAAAATCATGACCAGCCTCATCGACCTGGACATGTTCGTGGATACCCGCTTCGCGGAGGTTGCCGGGGCAAAATAGCAGCCCGTGCCCGGCATCGGCCGGGCGAAGACACAACATACGCAGACCGCACCTGGTGTTAAAACCATCAGGTGCGGTTTTTTATTCTATGTCGGTTTTGCGTCTATTTGGCAGAGTCGATGTAGCCATAGATCTTGGCAATGGCCTTCTGCGCCCATTTGGGTTTACCGGAGAGGGTGGCCACGCCGTCGCCGTTGAGCCGGTCTGTGGTTTCTTCGGGCGTCAGGCCCTGTGATTTGAGATCTATAATGATTTTCATTACTGCGGCTTTGTAGGCGTTCAGATTCTCTTCCGGGGTAATATCCGGTTTGAGGGAGGGGCGTTCAGGCTTTTTCTGTTCGTCATCTTCAGGGGCATCCACCAGGGCGGACAGATCGTCCATGGGCATATTTTGATCATGTCCCTTCTTTTCATCTTTAACCAGGTCCCAGAGGTTATCTGTGGTTGTTTCTCTGTCATCTGCACCGGTGGATGTCCCGAACGGTTCGTCTTGGACCAGCAGTGACAGGTCATCCATATCACCGGAAGTGGCCTGGGGCTCAGGCATGTCCACCAGCAGTGACAAGTCATCCAGATCCGTTGCATCGGCTGTCGGTGCCGTATCCACCAGAAGGGAAAGGTCATCGAGATCGCCTGCACCTAATGGTGATTCAAGGGGCGATTCAGGAGGGTCAACCAATAGGGACAGGTCGTCCAGGGTTTCAGGCTCAAGGGAAGGTGTCTTTGTATCAACCAGCAGCGACAGATCATCCAGATCCTGTTCGGGTGACATTTCAGGCTCATCCACCAGGGATGACAGGTCATCTATATCCGTATCCGGCAAGGCTTGAGTTGCCCTATCTGTTTCGTCCACAAGGCTGTACAGATCATCCGGCGATAGATTCTCCGCATTCTCTTCTCCTTCGGCAAACAGATCGTCAAGCTCCGGCAGTTCGGGATCATCTCCTAAAAGGCCTTCAAGGTTATCGGCCTGTGTGTCATCCGTGTCAGGAATGGTTTCGGAAACCGTATCTATAAGGGCGGACAGATCATCCAGGGGATCTGCCGGTGAGTCCAGGTCAATGATCTCCGGTTCTCCGGCTGTTGCATCGGTTTCTGCATGGATGTCATCAGGACTTTCCGGGTCCAGCAGGTCCAGCGGCAGGGAAATATCGTCAATATCAAAATCGTCTGTATCGGAGGGATCTTCATTTAAAGTATCGTTAGAGGAAAAATCGTCCTCAACTATATCTTCCAGCTCAATAGGTCCTTGTTGCTGGTTTTCTCGAGCCTGGCTTTCCTGATTGGGGGGGTCAGGATCTTGGGCATCGAATGCCGCTTCCAGGTCTTCAATATCCAGGTCGGACCCATCGTCGTCAAAGGGGGGAAGATCATCATCAAAAGGATCTGCATCGGAAAACAGATCCGTATCATTCATGGTAATCGCCCGGGCTGTCTGTGCGGCAATTTCTTCGGCATCCATTTCCCTGGCACTTAAATCTGCGGCCCGCTGCCGGTTCATTTCCTGGAGGGCGGATGCGATATTGTTCATGGCAGCCGCTTTCTTCTCTTCTGCCTCAGCCCGCTTTTCAATGGCCACCGCCTTGCGCTCCTCGGCTTCGGCCCTTTTTTCATGGGCCTTAGCGATTCTGCTCTGGTGGTGTTTGATATCTGTAAAAAGTTCCTGGATAAACCCTAAGGCATCTTTACTCATCCGGATGTCCTTTTCAGGTGGTTGGGTGTTCTCGCCGCTTTGCGGTGCAGTAGGGGCTTCTGAAAGCAGGGTTTCAATCTGGGAGGGCAGCATGCCGCTGTCCAGCCAGTCACGGATTTGCATGAGTTGGGTAAGGGTCTGGGGTGAATACCTGTGATCGCCATCAATCCGGTCAAAGGGGAGCCACTGGTCAAAGCGTTTTAAAATGAATTTGACAGTGGCCCTGCCTGCAGAAAGCTCCCTGATGAGATCCTCAATGGTTAGGGTATTCGCCTGGGTCATGGTTTCCTCTTCATTATAATCTGTTGTTTACCGTCTTGTGAACGGGCTGCATCGTACTGGTGGTTCACCTGCCGTGATGGCATGGCATCAGATGAACCGGGTCATCGGTTTTTTCCGGCCGGCAACCTGCTCATAGGTTTCATCCGGATATCCCAATGCGATAACGGCATGGACACGTTCCCGGGACGGAATATCCAGCCTCTCTTGTATGGACTTATCCGCCTTCATGGCTTCCACGGCAAAGCCGATAAGGCAGGTGCCAAGTCCCAGGGCGTGGGCGCCCAAAAGGATGTTTCCTGCCGCCAGCAGGGCATCTTCTTTGGGGCAGCTTGCCTCCGGTGTCGATCCCACAAGGATACAGGCGGTGGCACCATGAAAAAGCCGGTCTTGATCGTGATTTTCCATCAGGTCAATGGCCTCTTTTACCGACTCGTAATATTCTTCGTAGTAGGCATCCAAGGCGTTTTGCCCCACCAGTTTCAGACCTTTTCTCAACAGGGTGTTCTCCGCCTTTTGGTTGATCCCCTTGAAAAAATTCATGACCATTGCGCCCAGGGTCAATACCGCCTCCCGGTCTTTGAGGCAGGTATATGTCCATTCCTGACTGTTGGTTCCCGACGGGGCAAGACAGCCAAATTTTATCAGATCCCAAAGAACATCGGCCGGCACCTGGGTTTTCTTGAAATTTCTGCAGGACCTGCGTGATGCCATCAGTTGTGCCAGTTTCCCCGGTGCCATACCGCCGTGGGACATCCACTCCCGGTCCAGGTTAAAACTTGCAAACAGCATCATCTCCGGGGCCAGGGCCTGAACCTTTATGGCGGCAGAGGGGCAGACCGCCTCGCAATGGCCGCAGGACAGGGATTTGTCTCCGGTGACATGGGCCGTTTTATTTTTCATTGTCAGGGTTTGTGAGGGACAGACACGGATGCAGGCACCGCATCCAATGCACTTTTTTGCATCAACAACAGTGGTAACAGCTCTTGGGTTCATCAATTTCCCCTGGCCCGGATCCGGGCGATTCGTTTCGGGACGTTCCTGTTTTAAACGTTTCGACCCTAAAAAAGTGGGGGCCGAAGGGACGTTGTAACGCTTAAGGCCAAATACTATATTGGTATCACAAAATTAGGAATGGAGAAAGCGTTTATCACCCCCGGGATTATCGTTTGACAGTGATTTTTTTAGTTGTTATATTTTTCCTAAGACTTCGTATCCAAGGATGTCCGACCTAGTATAAACCCAAACAGGGGTTAAACCCGAATTAAGGATGAGCTCGTACCCCCGTGTATGTTGATTACGTACCGGGTCAGGTAGATGAATTCCAAACTAATGAACTGGCAGCACTCGCCTTCTTTGCTGCCCGGGGAGGGTAAAATGGCCAAAGCAGCAGTTGCTAAATCAGATCCCAAATCAAACCAGAAATCACTGGTTTACCATGTTGATGCAGTTAAAAAGGGCGAACGGGTGTTTGAAGATGCCTTCCAGGGGGTCTCCAGGATGATCCTGGATGCCGGCATTCGAAAGGTGACGGTAAAGGGTAAAACCACCTATCAGTTCGACTTGTTCAGCGGCGGCAAGAAACATCTGGTGGGCATGTTCGACGAGATCAACTCCTTTGTCTCTTTTGTAAAGGATGCATCCGAAGGGGGGTCTTCCCGGGAAATGGCCTTTGTACTGGTGGGCGAACCCGGCAACGGAAAGACCTTTTTCGTCGAATATCTCTGCGCAAGATACAGGGAATTTCTGTCCGTGCCCAGAAACAAGAAGTACACCTTCAAATTTAAAAATTTGGATAAGATCGGCGGCTACGGGAGTATCACCACCATTGAATCCCAGACCTACGAAGACCCGATGATTCTTGCCATGAGCTTTCGGGAGAACAGGGATGAGTCCATGACCTATCTTTCCAAACGGTTCAAGTTCAAGGATCAGGAAATTGAGGCACTTTATGACAAATACCGGCCCCTGGGTGCCTGTTCCGCGTATATCTGGAATCAGATCCGCGAATACGCGGACAATGACCCGGTGAAAATGATGGACTTTATTGAAATAGCTCCCGTGCCCCTGATCGAAAGTCTGGGGACCATTACCGGCAAGTATCCGGCAAAGGATAAGATTACATCCTCAGCCGTGGATCTTATGGGGGAAGAGTCCATCCAGAGACTGTTGCACATTGCCGACACCAACAATCCCTACAGGTTCGACCTGCGCCGCGGTGCACTGGCCCGGGTGGCCGGCGGCGGTATTCATTTCTCGGACGAGATTTATAAGAACAAAAAGGATCTGGTCCAGGTGTACCTGGGTGTTATCCAGAACCGGATGATCGAACTGGACGGGTTTAAATGGCCCATTGACAGTCTGATCATCGCCACCTCCAATAACTCGGAATTCAATACCTTTTTGTCCGAGCGGGAAGAGGCGCCCATTATCGACCGATGCCGAATCTGTTATGTGGCCCATAATACGGACTACAAGATCCAGAAAACCCTGACCGAATACGCCATCGGCACGGATGTCAAACGGTCCCTTGACCATGAGGTCCTCCACCAGGATCCCAACTTAAATTATGCGGCATCCGTGGGCGTCGTACTTACCCGTCTGCCCAGATCGGACAAACTCACGCCGGTGGAAACCATGAAACTGGCTGCCGGAGAGGTGGCCGGTGAAAAGAGCCTGAAAACCCTGGCCGAGCTTATTGACCAGCTCAACCAGGACACGGAGATCACCAAACGGTTCGGCCAGAAGGGCCTGGGCCAGAGAAACCTGGGGCGTGCCGTGCAACTGCTTTTGGAAAGCTCGGAAACCAACGACGGCAAATGCATGTTTGCCCTGGATATCTTCAATGCCCTGGAGCGGATTGTTCTGGATTATGTTCAGGAGCCGGCGGACAGGACCAAGTTCATGGAAGATCTCAAAATCGCCCGCGGTCTTTACCGGGAGCGGATCATGACCGAGATGTTCAACGCCTACATGGATGAACCCCTGGCCATCAAAAAGGACGTTCTCAACTATGTCAATATGATTATCGGCGTGGATGCCGAACACCTGGGACCGGACATGATGTGGAAGTATAAGGATCCCCAGACCGGTGAACTCAAAGCGCTGAAAATCGACGAGCGTTACATCAAAAATGTTGAAGAGCGGTTAGGGCTCAAAACAGAGGAACAGCGGGCCTCGTTCAGAAATTCCATCCGCAAGATCTACGGCCAGAAGCTGTCCGTGGATGCCAACTATGACTTCATGGACAACCTTGAACTGGTGAAGGCGATTACAGATGTCCGGCTCAAGTCCGATATTGCAGGGGCAGGGTCCCTGATCGGTGCGCTTGCCAACCGGACCAACGAAGAAAACCAGAAACTGTACGAGCGGATGATCACCACCATGGATCAGAAACTGGGGTATTGTCCCACCTGTGCGCAGAAAACAATAGAATACTTTTGTAGCCAGGAAGATGACAACTAACCCCAACGCATAAACCGGGAAAGGGGGAACCCCTATGATCACCCTAGATGAACTTCTGGAACGCGACAGACAGCGGGAAAAGGACGGTTTCAAGCGCAAGATCCGCATCGGGCGGATTGTAAAACCCGGGTCCGGCGGTAAGGAAAAGATTATCATCGTCCCCACCACGGTGGAAGAAAAGCTTGTCCATGACGAGATCAAACTGGACCAGCCCCCCGACGAAGGGGAAGCCTCCGGCGGCACCGGTGACGGAGAAGAGGGAGATGTCATCGGAGAACAGCCGGTAAGGCCCGAAGAGGGGGACGGTGAAGGCGAAGGTGAGGGCGACGGCGAAGGCCCCGGAGAAGGGGAGGGCGGCGAACACGAACTGGAGGCCAATGCCTATGAACTGGGCAAGGTGCTGTCCCAGGACTTCCAACTGCCGAACCTTAAGGACAAGGGAAAAAAACGGACATTGGCCAGGTACGTCTATGACCTGACCGACAAGAATAAAGGGGTGGGCCAGGTTCTGGACAAAAAAGCCACCTTAAAGCAGATCGTACAGACCAATATCGCCCTGGGCCGGATCCCCGATCCTTCACTCATTGACCCCACCAAGTTTTTGGTGTCCCCCCAGGATCTGGTCTACCGGATATTGTCCCGGGAGAAAGACTACGAATCCCAGGCCCTTGTTTTTTTTCTAAGGGATTATTCAGGTTCCATGGGCGGCAAGGTGACCCAGACCGTGGTCTCCCAGCATGTGATGCTTTACTCCTGGCTCATGTACCAATACGACAAACAGGTGGAGACTCGGTTTGTCCTCCACGATACCGAGGCCAAGGAAGTCTCGGACTTTTACAAGTACTACTCCTATAAGGTTGCCGGCGGGACAAAAGTATTTTCCGCCTTTAAACTGGTCAATGACATTGTGGAAAGAGAGGCCCTGGACCGGGACTATAACATCTACGTATTCCACGGCACCGACGGAGATGACTGGGACAAGGAAGGCACCCAGACCCTGGCGGAAATAGAAAAGATGATGCGTTACGTGGCCCGCATCGGGATCACCATTGTGGAGCATTCCTACGTGGGGGCCAAGCAGACGGAAGTGGAGAAATACCTGAAAAACTCCGGTATCCTGAAAAAGTACCAGGACCACATCAAACTGGATATTATGGGAGAAGATGTGGACGACTCAAGAATCATCCAGGGTATCAAGCATCTGATCTCCTGATCTTTGGCCGTATGCGGGAAAGCTGCAGCGAATGAGATGATGTGAAAGGGAAAGGCAAACCATATGGAACTCGTCAGTCAACACGTCAAGCAGATTATGGAGGAGTGTAAGGTAAGGGCCCGGGACCAGGGGCTTACTTTTGATGACGAAACCCTGGAATATATCGTTACCAACCGGGACATGATCGAACTGAGCCCCAAAGTAATGATCCCCACCCTCTACGATTATTGGGTGCACGACGTCAGGGTCTTGTCCGGAAAGGGCATGTACGAAGCTTATCCGTCCAATCCCTATGAAACCGTGATCAATACCCGGCCGGCCATCTCATACTACAACGACAACAACCCGGACTGGTTGAACGTGATGATCTTTTATCATGTGCTCGGCCACATTGATTTTTTTCAGAACAATTTGTTTTACAAGAATACCTGGGATGTTGATCTCACGGGCCAGGCCCTGGCGGACAAACGCCTCATTGCCCAGTTGAGAAGCGAGGTGGGCCGAAGGTGGGTGGATTACGTTATCGAGTTTGCCCGGGGCATCGACAATCTTGTTGGGTACCAGAAAGAACTGGACCGGGCATTTCGGGATGAGCGGAAAAAAAGGATGAGCCGGTCGGATTTCTATTTTGACGTCTTTCTCCAAAAGGTGAAAACTGTCTCACATAACGATTACTTAAAAGAGATCACCCGGTATAACGAGTGCCTGAAGAACGGGGAAGATTTTTATGACTTGGTGGTGTCCAAGTATCCCGAGTTTGATGAACTCTACAGAAAGGCGCTACACGCCCGAAGCGATGAGCAGCTGGATGTCATGGAGTACATCATCGAACATTCCCCGTTTTTGCGGGCCGAGGAAAATAAATGGATGAAGTCCGTCATCCATATCGTACGCAATACCTCCCTATATTTTCAGCCCCAGATCCGGACCAAAATCATGAACGAGGGCTGGGCCAGCTACTGGCACGAATACCTGTTCATGAGAGATGACAGGATCAGCGGACATGAAACGGATTACGCCAAGATCAACGCCGCGGTCACCTCGCTTCCCAAGGTGGGGCTGAACCCTTACGCCCTGGGGATGAGGCTCTTCCAGCATATTGAGGAAATGGATGACCGGGGATGCTATTCCTTTGACTATTTTCTGTTGAAAGATGAGGTGGGAAAGAAAAAATATGACAAGGGCAACGACAGCGGTCATGACTACATATTTAAGATCCGCGAAAATATGAATGACTTTACCTTTATCAACACCTTTATCGATCAGGAGTTCCTGGACCGCCACAAACTCTTTGTCTCCGGCAAACGGCTCAATCAGCAGCGGATGACCTGGGAATATTACATCAAATCCAGACGGGCTGAAGATTACCGGGAAATGATAATCGATACCCTTTACCATCCCCCCGAGATCCACGTGGACCTGGAAAAAACAAAGGACGGTGTGCTCTACCTGAACCATAAATTTGAGGAAAAGCCCCTTAAAACAGACTATATTGAAAACACCATGGTGGGCATTGAGTTCCTCTGGGGCGGCCCGGTCCACCTGGAAACAAGTGAGCCTTCGGCATCGGCACCGGACACCGCCTACAGCAACTTCTGGGATCCTTCAACGCCTGCCGGCGGCACACCCCCACCACCGCCCAAAATAGAGTGGAAACGGGTGCGATACGTGATGGAAAACCGAAAACTGCATAAGCGGGAGATATGAGCGATGATGGATACCAATTCACCTACACCAGACGTCTCTTCTGCCGGACCGGTTGACCAGGCCCTTGAGTTCCTGAATCAAAATATCAAGGATTATGAGCGTCTCAAACCGCTATCCTTCCAGGAATTTTTAAACACCTTAACGCTGAACCCATCGCGGGTGCTTAGAAATGTGTTCCAGGCATTTCACGACATGATTAAAAGCTATGTGGATGAAATTGATCCTTCCGTGGCCGAAGATGCGGAAAGCCTGAACGTAACCAAGTATGATTGTTCCCGGCTCTTTGTGGAGGATTCGGACAATCCCTATTTCCCGGATATGCTGTTTGCCAACCGGTTTATGAAACAAATGGAATACCTGCGTCACGGGGCGCAGCAGAATCGGATCTATGTGTTTTACGGCCCCCACGGCTGCGGCAAGTCCACTTTTTTAAATAACCTGCTCACCCGGTTTGAGGATTACGCCAATACCGAAGAAGGCCTGCGGTACGAGGTGGTATGGCGGCTGAACATCAAAAAGCTCAAAGGGACCAACAAATCCGCCATGAGTCTTTCTGCCTTTGAAAAACTCATCCAGGTCATTGATCCGGAAAACGAGGGAAAACACGACCTTGAGGGCAAAGATCTGGCCTTTGACGATAAGGAGCAAGAGTATATCGAAGTGCCCTGTCTCTGCCACGACAACCCCTTTCTGGTGATCCCCAAGGACCAGCGCAGAAACGTCCTGGATGAGCTGATCAAAAACGATGAGTTCAAGTGGAAACTCTTTACGGAGAAGCAGTACGAGTGGGTGTTTAAAGAAGAGGTCTGCACCATCTGTTCGTCCATCTACCAATCACTCTTAGAACGGCTGGGCAGTCCCTCTGAGGTGTTCAGTATGCTTTATGCCCGGCCCTATTATTTTAACCGCCGCATTGGCAACGGCATCTCTGTGTTCAACCCCGGCGACAAACCCTTACGCCGGAATTTTATCTTGAATCAGATGTTGCAAAGCCGCATCAATGCTTTGTTCCAGGATTCCAACGTCATCAACTATCTGTACTCAAGCTTTGCCAAGGTCCATAACGGCATTTATGCACTCATGGACGTCAAATCCCACAACGTGGAGCGGATGGTGGAGCTGCACAACATCATTTCAGAAGGGGTCCACAAGGTGGAAAATTTAGAAGAACGGGTGGACTGCCTGTTTTTTGCACTGATGAACCCCGAGGATAAACGGAACCTGAGAGAATTTCCCTCTTTCGAGGACCGGATTCAGTATATCGATATCCCTTATGTGCTGGATGTGAACACCGAGGTGAAGATCTATATGGACATCTTCGGGCGCCATATTGAGGGCAGTTTCCTTCCCATGGTTCTGGAAAATTTTGCAAGGGCCATCATCTGTACCCGTCTTGGAAAAAAATCCGGTGCCATGGAAGAGTGGATCAAGGATCCCAAAAAATACCAAAATTTCTGTGATGATGACTTGATCCTGCTCAAGATGGAGATCTTTTCAGGGGTGGTTCCTAAGTGGCTGGAGGACAGCGACGTCAAGGCCCTGGACAAGAAAATGCTTAAAAAAATTATCACCGAGTCAGAGATTTACGGAAAAGAAGGGCTGTCCGGCAGGGATTCCATAAAAATATTTGATCAGTTCTACTCCAAGTACGCCAAGGAAGACCGTCTGATAAGTATGCCGGATCTGTGCACCTTTTTCAAAAAGCTGGGGGACCAGCCCAAAAAAATTATTCCCCAGGGCTTTTTATCCTCCCTGCTGCGTATGTACGACTACAGCATTCTCCAGCAGGTAAAAGAATCCCTATATTATTACAACGAAGAGCAGATCGGCAAAGATATTAAAAATTATATCTCTGCGGTTACCAATGAGTTCAACTCCGTGATCAGATGCATATTCACCAAGGAGGAGATCTACGTTACCGAAGCCTTTCTGGAAAGTATTGAGAACCGGCTCCTGGCAGAAAATGCAGATCCCACCAGACGAAAGGAGATGCGGGAGGAGGTGCTCAAAAAGTACACCACCTTGACCCTGACCCAGGAGATCATGATCGAAGGCAAGGACATTTCCGAAACCCGTCTTTTCCAGTCCTTGTATGACCGCTATGTGCACAACCTCAAAAAAAGGGTATTGGAACCTTTTGTCGCCAACGAAAATTTCCGGAATGCCATTAAGGATTTTGACACGGAGAAGTTCAAGACCCATGACAGACGCATCAAGCGCGATGTCACCTTTCTGATGGAGAATCTTTCCAGGAAATTCGGATACACCCAGCAGGGCGCCAACGAAGTATGTATATACGTGATCGACAACGATCTTGCCAACAAATTTAAAAATGCATGATCCTTAACTCCAGGCCCGGCTGTGAATGCAAAAAAAGGTGTTCCACAGCCGGGCCCCCAATTACGCCTGTCTTAAACCGCAATAATAATTAATACTTGCTTCTTTTAGGCCTTTGCTTTAAACACAGGGGGGTGCCCCGGCGGTGCCACGATCCCATTGGAACAAAGTGGGATTGCAACGCCAGGGGCCTTTAGGCATTGGTGGCAACTTTAAGTGACAGCAGACACAAGCTCTCGGATACCCATGACAGACGCATTTTTTAAGTCCCTGGCAGAAGAACGGCGCAGTATTGTTTCCATGAAAGGGGACGGCGCCCCCAAGGCCTGGTTTACGGCCGAATACTTTCAACGGCAGGACCGCCCTCTGGTGATGATTTTACCGGACGCAAAGGCGGCCCGTGCCTTTATGGATGACCTGGCCTTTTTCATGCCGGAAAAAGAGGACAGGATCATCTATTTCCCTGGATACAATATCCTTCCTTTTAAATCTCTTTCCTACCACAGGGAAACCTCCACCTCCAGGCTGGCGGCGTTGTCCAGGATAATGGACGGCGGCACTGCGCCGTATCTTGTGGTGACCCATGTGGATACCCTGCTTCAGTACCTGATACCCAGAAAGGTGGTATCCAACGTCAGTGAACTTTTAATGGCCAATGAAGAAACCGACCGGGACAGCCTTGTGGCAAACCTGGAGGCCGGCGGTTACAGCCGGGTTTCCCTGGTGGAGGATCCCGGAGAATATGCCGTTCGCGGCGGTATCCTGGACGTGTTCTCGCCGGGGGAAGACAAGCCGGTGCGTATTGAGTTTTTCGGTGATCTGGTGGAGTCCATAAGGACCTTTTCTCCCTTCACCCAGCGGGGTATCAAGGAGCTTGGGGAAACCATTATCCTGCCGGCCACAGAGGCAGTGATATCTGAAGATGAACAGCCCAATGTCCTGGCCCGGCTCAGAAAAGCGGGTACCCGGGCGGGGCTGGCTGCCGCCGATATCCGTGAGTATGTCACCCAGACCCGGGAATTTGGCAGGTTTCCCGGCATCGAAAGTATGCTCTCCATTGTCTATGATGAATTGGATACCCTATTCGACTACCTGCCCCGGCATGCCGTGTTCCTTTTAGATGATCCGGAACTTTTGGCCTCACGGGCATCGGATTTTACCACCAAGGCCAGGTTGAACTATGATACCGTTACACAGGAGAACCGCCTGTGCGTTGAGCCTGACTCCGTATATATGGACTGGGAAAAGGTGACCGATAAGATCGGATCCCACAGGACCCTGGCCTTTCAGCAGGTGGTGTTTGAGACGGACAGATCAGATGCCTGCGTGGTTGATTTTCCATATCGGGATACCCAGGAACTGGCAGCGGGCCTGAGGGCCCAGGGAAAATCCGACAATCCCCTGCGGCCGCTGGTGGAGTGGCTGTCGGCCCAGGAAGCTGACGGGCGCAAGGTCTTGTGCACCGTCTCCGGGGATGCCCAGGCCAAACGCCTGGTATCCCTGCTCGCCCCCTATGGCATCACTCCTGCGCTTTGCAAAACCTTTCATGCGTTTTCTGAAGAAAAAACAGGTATTTATTATACCATAAGCAGCCTGAGCAGTGGGTTTACACCCGAGCTGTCAGACTTTTCCCTGGTCACCGAGAACGAGATTTTCGGCAAGAAGATCATCCGTCGGCAGAAGGCTTCCCACCGGAACCTCAAAACCGAATTCATTGCACCGGAGGAGTTGAAAAACGGGGATATCGTGGTCCATCTGGAACACGGTGTCGGCCGCTATGAAGGGCTGTGCAGCCTTACCGTTTCCGGCATCTCCCAGGATTTCATCCTCATTGTTTATCAGGATGAGGATAAACTCTACCTGCCCGTGGACCGGATGGAGATGATCGGCAAGTACGTGGGCGTTGACGGCTACTCCCCGGTATTGGATAAAATCGGATCCAAGTCGTGGGTCAAGTCCAAGGCAAAGGCAAAGGCCGAAGTTGAGAAAATGGCGGCCGATCTTCTGGATCTTTATGCCAAACGGAGGGTGAACAAAGGCTTCTCCTTCAGCCGGCCGGACAATTACTATAACGATTTTGAAGCCTCTTTTCCCTACGAGGAAACACGAGACCAGCTTCGGGCCATAGATGATGTCCACCTGGATATGGAAAAGGATACCCCCATGGACCGGCTGGTCTGCGGAGACGTGGGGTACGGAAAAACCGAGGTGGCCATCCGGGCGGCGTTTAAAGCGGTCAACGACGGCAAGCAGGTGGCAATTGTGGTCCCCACCACTATTCTAGCCGAACAGCACCTGCACACCTTCCGGGAGCGGTTCACAAATTACCCCGTCACCATTGAGTGCCTGTCCCGTTTCAGGAGCCGCAAGGAGCAGACCGATATCCTTAAGCGGACCGGTGCCGGTAAAGTGGATATCGTTATCGGCACCCACCGTCTCCTCCAGAAAGATGTGGATTTCAGCAGTCTGGGCCTGTTGGTCATCGATGAGGAACAGCGCTTCGGTGTCAAACACAAGGAGGTGCTCAAGAAGAAACGAAGCACCGTGGATGTGCTTTCCCTGTCCGCCACCCCGATACCCAGGACCCTTCATATGTCCCTGACCGGCATGCGGGACATTTCGGTGATCACAACCCCGCCTGCGGCCCGCCAGCCTATCATTTCCTATATTTCAAAGTATGAGGACGCCATTGTCGGGGATGCGGTGCGGCGGGAAATTTCCAGGGGCGGCCAGGTCTTTTTCGTTCACAATAACATCAAGACTATTTTTAAGACGGCT
>MDTD01020930.1_pt1 | contig 26221 bp, 24 predicted proteins | sample 811221 | NCBI WGS metagenome assembly MDTD01 (sample SAMN05326646, study PRJNA326480) | marine metagenome | isolation source: seawater | place: Pacific Ocean: South West | collected 2011 | reverse complement strand
GATGATGACTCGGAGTCGTCTGATGGATTGTTATCTGTGCCATATGGCGGAGCGCTTCTTGCTATCTTGTCGCTTGGAACGGCAGCATTGATGCCAAGACGCGTCTGAGCCAGAGCATGGTCGATGACGACGACGTGCTGGGATTCATCGATCTCATCTTCGATGAGTTGCCTGTTGACGAGATGTCTCGGCGCGCGAACGACTTCTACGAGCAGATGGACATGCGACGAACTACTCGTCATTTTTCTAGCAGGGGAGTCCCGCGGGAGCTAATTGAGCTGGCCATAAAAACTGCAAGTACAGCACCATCGGGAGCGCATCTGCAACCTTGGACGTTTGTGGCAATTTCCAATGAAGTGTTGCAAAAGAGGATTCGCGATGCTGCTGAAAAAAAGGAGAGTCAGTTCTACGAGAACCGGGTACCAGAGGCCTGGTCTGAGGTCCTCAGACCACTTGGAACTGATCACATCAAAGCTCACTTGACGGATGCGCCGTGGGTCATCGTACTGTTCAGACAGAGCAAAAGAATCAGGCCGAATGGAGAAATGGGGCCGACGTACTACTCTCAAGAATCCTGTGGAATCGCTGCTGGCCTGTTCATTGCAGCAGTGCACAATATGGGCCTAACAACGCTGACCCACACACCATCCCCCATGGGATTCCTGAGAGACATACTGAACAGACCGGATCACGAACATGCGATGCTCGTTATGCCAGTGGGATATCCAGCAGACGATGCTAAGATCCCTGAAATTTCTCGAAAGGAGCTCGCAGACATATCATATTTCATCGAGTAATGGATTATTCTTGTCCGACCTCATCCTCGGTTGAACCTGCTCGGGATAATGAGAGGATTATCCCGGAGCAGATGATCATCATGCCTCCAATTATGTCTCTTTTATCTAGAATCTCATCGAATAGCAGATACCCATAGGCTGTGGCGACGATTACCGTAAGATAGGAGAAGGCGCTCACCCATGCTGCATTTGCTCTGTGAAATGCGTAGGTGAGCCCTACTTGCCCTGCTCCAGCCCCCACTCCTATGCCAACTAGTGCTATTATCAGAATCGGGTCTGAGCTGATTGAAGCGAGGCTGGGGATGGCAGGAAGTGCAGTTGCTACTACTGAGAATGCAGCGAACCAGAAGACGATGCTGAGTGCTTCCTCAGTCGCTCTTAGCCTTCTCACGTAGAGATATGCGACTCCGGCAAAAAATCCTGAGCCGAGAGCGAGTAATGCATCTTTCTCTATCGTTCTCAGATCGGGTGATACGATCAGTATGATGCCTAGAAAAGATGTCATGGCAAGGGCCCATACTTGTGGGTGAACCCTCTCTGAAAGAAAGAATCCTGAGAGGAGTGCTACGAAGAGGGGATTTGTGTATTGCAGGGTTACTGCCTGTCCAATAGGGATCAACCCCAATGCTGAGAAATAGAGGATCATTGCAGCCAATCCAGTTAGGCACCTGAAAGCCATATTTTTCCGATCGTGCACTACGAGGTCCACCTTTCCTACTCTGGCGATGATGTAAATCGCTAATGCGATGACGAAAGAGCGGACGAAAACAGTCGTCCAGACATCTACTTCGGCAGAGGTCCATTTTACCAGAGCATTCATCGATCCGAATGAAAAGCTGGCAAATAGCATCCAAGCAACAGCTGTTCTTGGCGAGTCGTGGTCATTCATCTAGGAGCTAGCCCCCACCTTCTTTCAAGTTCTAGTGTGACTGAAAGATAGTCGCTACCACCATGGCTCGATGGATCATGCAGGTGAATAGGGACTCCATGTGCTGGTGCCTCGGCTAGCCGTATGTTCCTTCGTACTGCGGGCTCTACGATAAGCGGTCCGTATGTGTCTCGGAGTTCATTCGCAACCTGCACGTTCAGGAGTGTTCTTTCATTGTGCATGGTTAGCAATATTCCATCCACGCCCAAAGATGCTGTGAAGAGGTTCCTCACTTCCCTCACGGTTCCCGCCAACATTGCTAGTCCTTCCAATGCAAAATACTCAGTCTGCACTGGGACGATCAGCCCGTGACTTGCAACCAAGGCATTCACCGTTACGATGCCGAGCGAGGGTGGCGTGTCAATTATGATCAGGTCATAATGAGGGGATAATGGAGTAATTGCATCTGAGAGCCTTCTCTCGCGTCCTAACTGACGAAGTAGTTCTTGATCTAGACTAACCAGAGATCTATCCCCGACGATCAAATGGACACCATCAACAGCTGTTTGATGACGCGCTTCTATTGCGCGCTCGGGTTGCAAGATGAGATCTCTTGTCGTGGCCGTAACGAGTCTCTTATCCACTCCGAGTCCGGTTGCACAATTGCCCTGCGCATCCGCATCGATGACCAGCACTCGATGGCCCCTCAATCCGAGTTGCGCCGCTATGTTGATGACTGAAGTGGTCTTTCCTACTCCGCCTTTTTGATTGGTTACTGTAACGACTCTTGCCTGGCCTTTTTGCGACGGAGCGCCCCTCGGAAGTGCAAGGGGATTGTAGTTGGGGGGCTTCTCATTCGACCCGGTGGTATCTTGTCTCTCGTGCTCAACAAACTCGACGTCGATGATGCGGGGGTCTTCGGCGTCCCCGTTAGCACTGTGAGCGTCTCCCTCATACACGGTCCGAGGGAATCTCAGAGACAGTTCAAGATACCGACTGTTTCAGTCGGAGTCTGCCGGGTTCCAGTTTGAAAAATCGTCACTCAGAGGAAGTGGAAATTTGGATCCAGCCAATCACCCTGGATGATGTTGCATCCATCGCAACGTCAAACGTGTAGTCTCTTGTACGGTCGGGACTGGACCATTCGCTGTGAAGTACTACGGTGACGACTCCTGTCGAGAGCTCGGATGATAGCAAGTCCGAGATGTCATCTATCTCACCGGACACTGCCCTGTATCCGAGATATTGCCGCTCTTCTTGCGAGTCTAATATCATCACTTCATTGACTTCTGCGTAACGATTCTCATTGAGTAGTCTATTCTCGAGGTAGTCCAACGTTAGGGTCGAGGGTATAGCGGATTTATCCCATGAGACCGGGTCGTCATTGCCCCAGTCTCCCGAATCCGCTATGGGGCATGACTGGTCATCAGGTATCCAATCGAGTATTATCCATCCGGATTTATCTTGGGTGTCTACCCATGAGAGGTTCCAGTCTTCATCGTTCAAGGAATAGGTTGCCTCCCAAACATATCCCCCCTCATCGAGTGCCTTAGCCGCATCAGAAAGGGGATGTGAGGCTCGCAGACAAGTCGTGATCTGTTCAAGGCTAGCTCTACTATCAGATTCATCGGGCATATGCGACGCCCAATCCTTCTTTCCTGCGTTGGTGGGCCGATCGTCTCCCGGTGAAGGCTCAGAATCGTATTCATCATACCAGTCGATCTCATTCGTGCCCTTAGATGATGATGTGACAGTCATATCCATCCGCATGTCCAATCTCCCCTCTGGAAGTGCAGCATCGCTGACCGCGCTGGCGAACACACTACACTGAGAGGTTGCTAATGACTTGTCCAATCGTATGTCCGCAGTCTGCTGCACTGGCCAAGGGATATCAGGATCTACTAGGATATCCATTCTAAGATATCCGAAGCAGGATTCTATCTCGTCATTGGAGATGGAAATCGGATACACATATCCGTGGATTGGGTCGTTTCGTTCCTTTTTCACATTCCATGTCCACGATTCGTCCTCGGAAGACGATGCGCCCTCCTCCAGCACAGTGTCTCCGAAGAACTCCTGCAGATCCATTGGAAGAAGAGGTATTGAGAGCAATGGCGCGATGGCGCCCAGGCCCGGAAGTATGCTAGTACCGAAAGTCGTCGCTTCGACATATGTCGATTCGCCATCTGAATCGGTGAATTCTAAATCCGTCTCTGTCCTAATAACGGATCTATCAGATATGTGACGCCATGATTCGGTGGTCATGGATAATTTGTTCTCGGGGTAAGACCAACCCGCATTACTGCACTCTATGCCGTTTTCTCTCCACGTTTTCCCCTGCAGGTCCACATCCAACTCATGGTTCAGTGACTGCTTGGCTGCTAAACTTACCCTGCCGAATGCGTCATAGACGCTGTATGCGCCTCTATGCTCTGTATCGCTAGGAAATACAGTATCGAGATCGGTGCCTCTTGCTACAGAGAGAGAGCCAATTCCCGAGATATCGACATCAATCTCAGAACATACCTGATCAAATGCGCTCGGAGAGATGGAGTCTCTGAGAATGGCTACCATGTCATCGCCCTCTATGTTAATCGTAGATTGCTGAATTGAGAATTCGATCGAATCGCCATATCTGACCTGCTGTGCAGTGAAAGACGAGTCTCGTTGCAAGAATACCCAGAGAGTCGCACTCAGAATCAGAGCGGCTGCGAATCCTGCGGCCACCTGAAGCCGTGTGATTCTGAATTGCCGTGTTGGAGATATGCTTTCTTTCTCGGTCTTGTTTTTAGTTTTCTTTTCGGTTTCCTTCAGGGGCTTGCCATCTTGCCGTTCCACGGGATGTTCTTGCTTTTCCTCATCGGGTTCAATTTCAGGTTCATCATCTACGAGAATCAATTCCTTTGCTGATTGCTCTTGTGCTGGCCCCTCTTCCTCAATTATCTCTGCTTCGACTATGGACGTTTCAGGAGTCTCGGTTGTATCCTTTGGGGCAGACTTGGATTTTCTTCGATCATGTCGATCAAGCAATCTGTCGATGGCATTGTCGATGTCTGAATCCATAGTCGTATCCCTAGCCACGCGTTTAGGATTCGGACTAGACTGTTGGATTCGTTCGATTAGGTCGGATTTGTTGCCCGTGACTCGCAATCCCTTCTCCTTGCACAATATCTTGAGTTCGGAGACCTTCATGCCCTCAAGATCTTCAGAATCCACGTTAGCCGGCCCCCCTTTGCAGGTGAAGCGGGGTGAAGCCGCTTTCAATACCTCCCTGTGTTGGATAGGTGATTGAATCACTTATGCAGGTGCTCCAGCATATGCCAGACTCAAAGTATGAGAGTTCAAGTGCGGGAACATGGACCCTCGGCTGATCATACTCTCAAGAGGGCCGGGGTTGTACTCGACCACCCGGCTGATGGAGGAGTCGCAGAGATATGGATTCAGTACCAGGATTATAGATCCGATGAGCATCACCACTGCGGTTGATGACGAAGGTGGACGCATCTACTACAAGGGCTGGCCTGTTGAGGCTGATGCGGTAATCCCGAGGATTGGCTTCTCGATCACTCGTCCGGGGGCGAGCATAGTTAGGCAATTCGAACGCCTTGGTTCGATTGTTCACAACACTGCAGATTCCATTCTTTTGAGTAGGGACAAAATTGCAGCCACCCAAGTAATGGCGGAATGCGGATTGCCTGTTCCAAAGACAATTAGAGTGGCTTCGATGAATGACTGCATGTATGCACTCAGGGCGATTGGAGGTTATCCGCTGGTAATCAAAGCAAGTGAGGGGACTCAGGGGTCAAGTGTGTTCCTCATAGACGATGAGGCCCGTGCTATCTCCTTGCTTTCCCAGATGTTTGAACGGGGCATGAGGCCGTTGGTTCAGGAGTATGTCGAAGAGTCTCACGGCAGAGACGTCCGAGTGATAGTGGTCAGAGGACGGGTTGTGGCGAGCATGGTGAGGAAGGCACGAGGTTCGGAGTTCAGATCTAATTTCCATCTAGGCGGCTCGGTTGAGGCCGTTAGCTTAACTTCTGATCAAGCAAATGTGGCTATAAAAGCTGCAGATGAGCTTGGTTTAGATGTAGCTGGCGTGGATATGCTTGAATCGGCTTCGGGGCCCCTACTTCTTGAGGCGAATTCGAGTCCTGGCTTGGAGGGTATTGAACGAGCGACGGGGGTCAATGTGGCTGCTAGGATCGTGTCTAGTCTCCGCGCAAGGGTAAGGGAGGCATCTGAGGCAGCTGAGGATATGCGCAATACTCTCGAGAAAGATGCAAAAAATCTCGGAAGGGCTGCCGAATCTGATTAGGATTCGGCGTACACGCTTGTTGCCCCATATTTGGGTTACATCTGGGTGAATCAGGGCAAGTATTGAAGTTGTGATCGGGGGGCTGAAGGTCGTTCCGTGAGGGACAGGGATGCACGCACCCCCGGGTGTAACAGGAGGCGAGACGTTGGACAGACATGCCGGACAGGGCTTGGCATTGCCTAGGCAGCGTACTCTTCTCGGCGGAAGCAAGCTGCTTCCAAATCGGCTTCATCGTCTGAGGGGTTTGCCCTGGTTTGACTGCTGGAAAGCGCAGCTCAAAGCAGAGCGGAAGAGTGGGCACACAATCAGGGCCTACGAACGTGCGGCGAGGGGGATTGCGAGTACGACTCTACCAGGGGAAGAATACGGGGAAAACGGTTTCCTTCATGTAAATGTAGAGCAGGCACACATTCTTCTTGATCCGGATGACGGACGGATAGATGCATGGATATCCGGATTAGATAGTCTCAGTCCTTCGAGCATCAATGCTAGAATCGCGGCCTGCACTCATCTGCTCAGATGGATTGGCCACTCGTTGCCTGAATGGGTATCGAGGCCTTCGAGGCGCAGACCTCTTCCAAAGACGCTCTCCAGACGAGAATTATCGAGGTTCAAAGCTGCTGTTTCTGAATTCAAGGATCCCATAGCAAGACCGCTGACAACAATGATGCTTGAAACGGGACTCAGGGTTTCTGAAGCGTGCAATATGGATGTTGAAGATATCGATCTCGACGATCTTTCAGCCCTAGTTATTGGGGGCAAGGGGGAGAAAGATAGGACCGTCCTGTTCACTGCCTTGACGTCAAACGAGATTGAGTCTTGGCTAATTGAACGCAAGTTAAGGGGAGGCGTGGAAGAGAAGAGTGGGAGACGTCCTCTTTTCATATCGAAGACGGGGAGCAGGATATCTCCGAGATGGGTGCAGAAATTGATGGATAGATTGGCTAATGCGTCTTCCATACCTAAGTCTCGATTGACTCCTCACACTCTCCGCCACACATTTGCCTCTGGCCTTCTTGAGAGGGGGGCCGACCTAGTCACAATTCAGAGGCTCCTAGGCCATGCCAGTATTGCAACTACCAGAGTTTATCTTGAGATAAGCGATCAAACTTTGAGAGAGATCTATCGGAGAGCCCAGCGACCTATGCCTCCTATGGGGGATCCCGCTCCTGAACCAGATATCGAGGGGACGCTGCATAGTACGTACCCATTATCTTCGTGAGGGATTTTTCTTCGATTTTCTCTTTCTGAGTTGATCGACTCCCTGCCATGATCTGTCAGGCCTTACTTCTTGTCCTGAGTGACCCTCTATCGGACAGTATTTCCCGCTCCTACAGCGGCTGCAATTATCCTTTGGAGGATGGTCGACCTTCTTGGTGAGTCGCCCGTACTTCCTTCGAGGCACGAACTTGGCGTATAACTGGCGGCAGATAGCCTTCACCTAATGCGAAGGCTCAACCCGTCATGCTTTGTGGACTCGTCATGGAGGCCGGGGCGTCTGTATCGATTCGACTTTGGGCTCAAGTTGAGTCGGCGATGCCCAGAATGGAAATTGACTCAGAGAATTGTTTGAGGATGGTTGCAGGGAAATCGAAGAAAGGCTCCTTGATACTCGGAGACGTCGCTCAATCTTTCATTCGTGCATTAGGGCCATCAGATCCCCCTGTAATTCTAAGTGAGCCTAGATTCGACGAGCAGCGTTGGGAGATTTTAGCTAGTGGGTTTGGGGTAGATATGTCCATCAAATCAGAACCTTACTGGGGATTCGGCTTTTTCACCAAGTGTTTTCTAAATGAAATTTCAATATCTGGATCGCGATCATCAATTGACAGAATTGTATTCGACGCAATGGCGTCCCTGGGGAGGAACCCATGGGAGCCATTTTGGAGAAGTCGTTTTGAGAAAAAAAGTGGTTTTGACCTAGACAGTCATGGCAACATGTGGCGAGATTGCGAGATGCGGGCTGAAAGGTCGATGCGTGATATGCTGGACGAGATTACAAGATTGTACGTCACCAACAAAGAAGAGATGCCTGCATCTGCTTCATCAGATATTGAAACTGCTAAGCTCGCGCTGGAAGATCGTAATGGTCAGGCTTTCGAACGTGCCATGTCAAGAATGCTTACAAGTCTCAAAATGAAGAGGGGGTTCGATTCAGAAAGCGATTATGGTGGTTGGGGCATTCTGCTTGAATCCGAGGAAGTTCCGGTGGTTGACCTAACCGGCGATTGATTGGATCATCCGAATATCCACTGTATAACGCCGTGTTGAGCAAGATAGATGACTATCGAGAAGACTATGCAGGCGCCATATACCGCACTTTTTGGTATCTGTATCGCATCTTCGGACTCTTCGTCGAAATAGCGAATTAATCCAGCAGCCTGCTGGATTCCACTGTTCTTGTCTTTCTTCGCCATATTCGCCGGACCGTGGTGGCGTATTTGAAGGAAGCCCAGAATGCTAGTAGAGACTCGAGGTTAAGGTTCCAGCGTCTCAATGAGTACGCAGCCGCCTTCTATCTCAGTGACCGTACGGGCGACTCCCATTGCAGCTTCTATGCCTTTAGTCATCACTAGCTCTCTTCTTCCCAAGGTCGGATTGTCCAAGATTACGCGATGGGATAGCGATGTCAGCATCGAGCTGTCTACCACCTGCCAAATCCATTCATGTTCGGTCACTGTTATGATCGCTTCTACAGGAAGTAAGTCCATGAGCGCGTCTGACGCTTTTTTCGTACGCAGGACGAGTTCTTCGAGTTTCTTTTTTCCCTTACTGGGCGTTGTACGGACTCTCCTTCCGCCTTTCCTGAGTATTCTCCTGCTCCCGCTCTTTGTGTGCACGCATCCCATCCTGCGACCGAGGCCGCAAAGTGAAGTCACTTTTCATACTCTTAACCGTTCTCCGAGTAGAAGGATGTTTGAGTGGCATTTAGAAGGATCTTTGAAATTGCAGTCGCTTACCAATCCTCCCTCCATTGCTTGGTCCCCAACCCATAAGGCGAGATACTCGCGGCGCATTGCATGGATGGTCACGATCTCTGGCTATCTCAATGCGAAGAAATAGGCTTCACTCCAGAACCGCGCAAGTATGAGGAGGGGACTCGAACTTCGCAGGACGCTGCAGACCAACTGGGATGCGAAGTAGCGCACATCGCCAAATCGGTAGTATTCAGCGGAGAGGAGGGGGCCGTGATAGTGATCACATCCGGATCCAACAGAGTCGAAAGGAAGAGGAAGCTGAAGCGAATACTCGGATTCAGGCCCGGCATGGCTAGCCCAGAATACGTTCTCGAAAGCACCGGTTACTCCGTAGGGGGGGTCCCGCCTTTCGGGCACATGCACCCTGTCACAGTACTGATGGACGAGGACCTTATGCAACACGACTTGATTTGGGGCGCGGCGGGGACTCCTCAGACAGTTTTCCCAATTACTCCTGAGAAACTCAGAGAAGTATCTGGGGCGCTTCTAGGAGACGTGAAACAGTAGATGACAAGGGCGGGATTGCAGGTGAAATCGGATTCTGACTGGCGGATTTCAGCTGACAACAGCCTGTTGAGGCGTGGAACGGTCGCATGGATGCCTGATGCTGAAGCATGGTTTGAACGATCTTTCGAAAGGCTTCCTGAAACCGTTAGGGTGAATCCTCTGAGAAATGATAGCAATGCTGTTGAGGTTTGGCTTCAATCTGTAGGTGCCGAACCGATGGAATGGTATCGTGGGCCGGGATCTTCATGGGTAATGCCGTTTGAACGTGGGGGTGCGGAAGGTGAGATTCGTAAGTTGCTCATCTCGTTGCACGAGACAGGGCGTCTGACCAGACAAGAAGCGGTATCTATGATTCCAGTAATGGCTCTTAATCCGAAGGCCGGGGAGGCCGTGTTGGACATGTGTGCCAGTCCTGGCTCAAAAACAAGTCAAATAGCTGAATTCATGAATGGAATGGGTGTCTTGGTGGCAAATGAACGATCAAGAAAACGTTGCAATCTCCTGGTTGCCAACATACAACGTCATCGTTCGAGAGTGACAATTGTATCCAACCACGATGGGAGACACATTCCCTCTCTCAGCGGGAATAGCGGTTATGATGCTATATTGGTTGATGCTCCATGTACTGGATCCGGGACGACTAGGAAGAATCCAGAAGTTTGGAGTAAGTGGAAGCCCAGTGGCGGATTGGGGCTACATTCAATGCAAGTTGGACTTCTGAACAGAGCTGTTGATCTCCTAAGGCCAGGGGGTAGAGTTGTGTATTCGACTTGTTCGCTTGACCCTGTAGAGAATGAGGCCGTCATATCCCAGATTCTCCAAAGACGAGGGGATGTAAGGCTGACGGATTGTTCAGAAATGATGGAAGGGGTGAGTATCCAGGAAGGTTTGCAATCGTGGGTACCCACTGATGACGATATGCAGCCTCTTGAGGGGAATCCCTGGGCTCATCCTCCGACGAAGGAAATATCCGAGAAATTGAGCAGATGCGTTAGAGTCAGAGGGCACATGATGGATGCTGGTGGTTTCTTCCTTGCAACAATTGAAAAAAAACATGTTCAGATCGGAGATGTCTTGGAAGATATTTCTGAGGTGAGGTTGCCTGAAGATTCTGTGCAGGCATCTCAGCCGCTTTGCAAGGAGGATCGTCTTGCGTTCGAAAAAGAGTTTGGGAGTTGCGATAAGCCGCTATGGAAGCGTGGGAAAAGAATCGCTATCGGGACAGAACGTATGCTTGACATCTGGAACGAGAGAACGACGGTGTCCGGCGGAAAGGCGATGGTGGATGGGGGGCGCTGGCGTCCTCTGAACATAGTGCATGTGGGATGTGAAATCTCAGAAATACGATCTGGCAGGCCATCAAGAATTATCGAGGATGGGGCGCATTTGGCTAGGGAGATTGCTCGCAGAAGAATTGTCAAGATTGGAGATGTCGAGTTCGAAAAATTACTGGCTGGAGAGGTGATTGAAACAGATTGTATGCCTTCGAATAAGACAGACATCAGAGGTGGATGGCTGGTTTCCAGTGAGTTGAATCCCGAACCACTGCCTGTTTGGATAGGAGGCAAAATAACGGCCATGATGTCTAAACATGAGGGGACTTGCCGAGTGAGGCTACGAGGATTGTAGGGATATGAGCAGCATAAGCAATACTTTCATGATATCCCGCCGGTTACATTCTCCATGGGTATAGACGATACTGACCGTGCGATCATCAAATGTCTTGAGTCGGATGCGCGCATGTCGCTAAGATCTGTCGCTGAGGAAATCGGCGTTTCTTTGGGCACAGTAAGTAACCGACTTCGGCGTCTAGAAAGTTCAGGAGTCGTGACTGGTTATACAATTCGTCTAAACGCGGAAAAGGCAGGATGGGGGCTAACTGTTGTCGTCGGACTCAGAATAGAAAAGGGGAGATTGCTAGAACTCCAGAGGCGCATTGCAGAAGATCATCGTGTTCTTGGAGTGTATGATGTAACTGGAGATTTTGATTCAATGGTGGTGGCTAGGGCAGTTGATAGGGGGGATCTTGATGATTTGTCGAAAACGGTCCTTTCTTTAGACGGCATTACTCGGTCTGTGACTCACTTCGTTCTCAATACAGTAAAAGAAAGACCAACATCTATTCCAGAAAATTGAGTTTTTAGTTTGGATTGCATTGCAATCATATGTGTTCCTGAATAAGTGGGAGCAAGACATCTGTATGAGCATTTAGAGCCTCTACAGTGCGGCCGTCTGGCTTCATGGCACGCATCAATGAAAACCACAATGATTCGTCGATTTTCATATCTAAGGATTCGAGTCTTTTTCTTATCATAGACTGTAACCTCCCTCCTGTCCGGTCCCAGTCCATTAACACGATTATGGATGGACCTTCGTCGACCGGATTCCTGCTGCCATATGTGTCGTACAAATAGGCAATGAGCTTGGACTGATCCCAACCACGGTTTAACAGTTCAATCGTGCCCATGAATCCTATATTCCTCAAAGCTTCTCTGTCCCTCTTACCTTCGACTAAAATCGGACAGTTAGAACCTGCCACATCCAACGGATTATTCCTCTTAATGGACTCGGCGAATACTCGTGCAACCTTTGAAAATCGCTCAGATCTGTCTTGGCGAAGACGCCTGGCATCTACAGGGGACTTCGGTAAATCTCTGATTTTCAAGCGAGGCGCCTCCCGTATATGTTATGACTGTTTATTCTCATTAATTTATATTCATATGATGTACTGCTCTGCATGTGGTATTAAGAAAACTATGGCAATTTTACGAGATATTTGTCCTTACCCTTATGAGGGTGCGTTTGTCCCCTACATTAGGGGATAAGATGGCAGACGTCACCCCTCTATTCGATAACTTGTGGAATGAGTACATAATTTGGTCATTCTTGGTTGGCGGGTTTACCTTCATCTGGCTTTACCATCACTCACTTTGGTATAGAAGTGATGAAGATGAAGAATGGGAAAATAAGGATGGCATCGAGGTTGGAGTATTCCCTAAGGAGTATGACAACTTCACTCTGGAAGTCGCATGGACGGTGTTGCCGTTTTTGCTGATTGTGTACCTAGCCATTATTTCATGGGGTCCGCTTGATGCTGTTTGGACGTCAGCAGAAGCAGATGGAGGATATGGCGACGAGTGCGCATCTGGAGAGTTATCTAACATGACTTGGTCCGAAAGTGATGGCAGGTATGTTGCTGAATGCTACCACGTAATCTACATTGAGGCTTACCAATGGGGCTGGAATTTCGATTGCCTAGAAGTATCTGTTCCGGATCTCTGCGAAGTTGGTACAGCCGTAGTTGAGGGTACTCCCGCTGCAAGTCTGACTCTGAAACAGGGCGAGGTTTACTTGGCAGTGATGGGGTCGGCGGATGTTACCCATGCACCGTGGTTTGTCTCATGGGGAGTCAAAGAAGACGTGCTGTATTCACAAGGTACTATGGATCTAAATGGTGATGGATTGAGTGATAATCTGATCCTTACAGAAAATGGCGAATATGCCCTATCTGGCTCGATAGGAGAATTAGGTCTGATGACTGTCTGGCTACCTGCCGAGGATGTAGAGAATTTCTTGTTACTTTGTACGGAATATTGCGGCGATAATCATGCCTATATGTTGGCACAAATCAATGTTAATGCGTGAGTTGGTAAAAAATGGGGATTCGTAATTCAGGCAGGGCGGTTGCAGCCCTGACGGTGATTGTTGGTGTACTCCTGCTAGCGCCGCTTGTATCCTCTCTTCCAACGGGGATTGGAGGCTCCTCAATTCAAACTGCAGGATGCAACTGTCACAATGGACTATCCGATAGTAGCGTTGTGGCGGATATTCAGGGATTTCCGGAGCAATACAATGCTTCTGAAACGTATTCTCTGAGCATCTCATTCACCGGGGGGCCCGCTCAAGAAGGTAATGTGAATCTTGGAGGTTTCAATCTCTGGGCATCGGATGGGGTGTTCACGCCCACTGATGGGTTGACTCAGTTATGGGGTGGTTCTGTGACTGAGGTCGCCCATACCGAAGCGGGTAATGACTACACGTCTTGGGTGCTGGATTGGACTGCTCCTGAGAGTGGGAAAGATGTTGATTTCATTCTCCACGTAAACTCGGTCAATGGAGATGGAGTACAGACGGGCCAGATAGACCAATGGAATCGTGCAGATTATACTTTGCAGTCCTCTTTTGGCGTCATAGGTGAAGTGATTCCGGATGCCCCGGAACCTTTTGTCGTCTTGGCTACGCTCATTCTGATTACCTTGGCGCTTGTCGCAGTTACAATTCTGTATGGATTCTACAGATCTGATCCAGACGGTTTCAGTTGGGAGACGTTCTCACCCTGGATAGTGGAATGGCTGACGACTACAGATCACAAAAGGATCGGTACCTTGTATTTCCTAGCGGGACTCTTCTTCCTTGGCATTGGTGGCATAATGGCCCTATTCATCAGGGTGCAGCTGGCAACTCCCGGTAACGACTTCCTTACTCAAGACCAGTACAATCAATTCTTCACTCTACACGGCACTACAATGATCTTCCTTGCAGCCATGCCACTAATCAATGGGTTTGCGAACTGGATGGTTCCGCTACAGATAGGTGCTCCGGATCTTGCAATGCCCAGATTGAATGCGATGTCATTCTGGTTGCAGCCTGTTGGTGCTCTGCTGATCTTCACAGGGGTGTTCTCCGGACAGGGGGCAGATACAGGATGGACTGGGTATGCTCCTTATGTCGTAGATATGGTAAATGGGCACGATGGAAACACCTTCTGGGCTGCTGGCCAAATCATGCTCGTAGCATCATCCACATTGACTGGAGTCAACTTCCTAACCACCATAGCTGTGATGCGTGCGGAAGGTATGGGATGGATGCAAATGCCGCTATTCACTTGGTCTATATTGGTGGCCAATCTCATGCTCTTCCTTTCCATACCTGCCTTTGGCGTTGGGCTCATCCAAGTATATCTTGACCGTGTAATTGGTACCGCATTCTACGATGTGGGTGCTGGCGGCGATCCGTTGCTATGGAGTCATCTATTCTGGTACTTTGGCCATCCAGAAGTTTACGTTGTCATCGTTCCAGCCTTCGGAGTTATCTCAGAAGTGCTGGCAACCTCCTCAAGGAGGTCTATATTTGGATACAGGTCGATGGTCTTCGCTATGGCAGGAATAGGGGTAGTCGCATTCATTGTCTATGGGCACCACATGTTCACATCGGGGATGTCGCCAGTCCTCCGATTCGTCACAATGGTCACTACGATGCTAGTAGCGGTTCCCACTGGGATCAAGATCTTCAACTGGCTCAAAACTATGCACGGGGGATCACTTGTTTACAGGACGCACACGCTATGGGCACTCGGCTTCCTAGTTACATTCACCCTAGGAGGGATTTCCGGGATGTTCTTCCCATCGATAGCCATGGACACGCACCTTCACGAGAGTTACTTCGTAGTCGCCCACTTCCACTACGTACTGGTAGGGGGAACTGTGTTCGGATTCTTCGCTGCGATTTACTACTGGTATCCGAAAATGACTGGCCGCATGATGGACGAACGCCTTGGTACGCTTCATTTCCTCACTGCATTCATCTCATACAACGGAGTCTTCTGGCCTATGCACAGACTTGGCGTATGGGGCATGGCACGACGGCATCATACGTACTTCATCAGCACAGATGACTTTGCCAATCTACCTCCTGAAGCCGCGGATTGGAATCTGTTCATTTCCGTATCAGCATTCTTGTTCTTCCTCTCTAATTTCATCATGGTAGCCAACATGGTGATTTCCTATCTTCGAGGTGCGAAGGCTCCCGCGGATCCATGGGGGGGATGGTCATTCGAATGGATGACTGCTTCGCCGCCACCGACCCCCTCATTTGGTCGTTATGAAGAAGGTATGTGGTACGATCTTCCAAAACTTCGTGATGCCAATGAACATGTTACCTCCGAACCCGGGCGATTCGCCAGGTGGTTCAATCGTCTCATGGTTCCCGATGATGGAAATGAGGAGGTGGTACATTGAGCGGCGATCATGATCACCACCCAAGTCCACTTGGGCCTCATGATTGGAGTCATGGAGCGCCACACAATTCCTATGCACCAATAGTAATGAGCATTGGAATAGGTCTCTTTCTGTTTGTACTCGCGGGAATGTTCGATTACGACCTTGAGTTGTCAGAGCACGTCTATACCGGCCACGGTCTTCTTTGGCTATTCGTGGCCATAATCATAACCGGATTGGGTCTATTGATCTGGTGGAGGCAGGATCTTTCTTTCGATGGGACCTACGAGCCTCTTGCCACAGGTGCGCCATTCCAAAATATACAGATTCGGAAGGTCGGAATGTTCGTATTCCTGATGTCTGAGATGATGGTCTTTACATCACTGTTCAGTACTTACATGAGATACAGGCTAGGACTCAGGAGATGTGATGATGTTTTCGCAGACGGTCTTTTTGACCCCGTGACGAATCCCACAGGGTGGCAGGAAGCCGTCCCAGTTACTTGCTTTGAGCCGGCTAGCCACCTGATAGCATCGAGCTGGTGGCATTTAGCGCCAGGTGCGATCAACACCTTTGCACTCATCATCTCATCATTCACGATAGTTCAAGCGCTTCGCTACGCGAAGAAGACGGATATCGACGAAGAGCTACGAAGGAAGAGGGTCACGATCTTCCTCGGGACGACTTGGCTGCTAGCAATACTATTCTTGACCTTGAAGATGGTCGAATGGTTCGTTGGATTCTATATCCCGGATCTAGGATTCATACACGAACACGACATCAAGTCTCTAGTTGCTGAAGGGTATACCATCGGGAACGATCACTACCAACACCACAGCTACGTCGATGAGGCTACTGGAGCTCACATGACTGCTAATATCAGAGTGTCTGCATCAACATTCTATGTTACCACTGGCACACATGGGGCTCACGTGGCTGGCGGCATAATAGGCCTAACATACATGACATTCAAGGCTTGGAGAGGGGGTTACACTCCTTCAAACGCCGTATCTATCGAGTACTTCGGACTCTACTGGCACTTCGTGGACCTGGTCTGGGTCCTGGTGTTCCCCTTCTTCTACCTATATTGAGGCGATTAACTTGGCACATTACACAATTTTTGGAAGAGACCCATACTGGATGAACTTCTATGGACTTATGCTTTTGACTGCGATAGAAGTCGGTGCCGTGGGTGCGAATCTCGAGTCCACTGCTGAAGCTCTTGGGATGACTGAGAATGGAATCACTCTTTGGATCTTGACGATTATCGCTATTCCAAAATTCTTCATGATTGCGGGGATATTCATGCACCTCTACGGTGATCCTGACTCGGGAATTCTTACTATGACCGCATTGTTCCCTGCATTTTTCATAATCATCATGATTTTGTTCATCGGGCTCACTCACCCAGATGCTGCGAGTGGGCTCCCTGCATGGTGCAGGCCGGGTGCATGGGGCCTCTGACACCTGCAAGGTTCATTCGGGGCTTGCTACTGGCCAGTACGCTGCAGACGTCGCATAGCCTGGTATTGCGCCGGATTTGAAATCCGGTGTCCCTTGGACTCGGGAGTTCGAATCTCTCCGTCTGCGCCACTAATAATTCGGGGGCTGGGGTCCGCCACGGACATGTAACTGATCTTGATGGAACTCGAATTTTACAGGCGTAGTCATGGATATCTCACCATCTAAACTGATGTACAGAGGTGGGCTGTGACCATGTTCTTCAGTGGGTTTCCCTTGCGAATCCAATGCCTTAATCTCGAATTTCTTACAGGGTTCCATGGTAATCTTGCCCCATCTGCCAACGTGCTTACCCTTCTCCAGTGGCCCCATTACTCTGAGCATTTGGCCTTTTGAAAGTCCAAAACCGAGTACGATTGATGCGCTATCGCCAAATGGGTGCATTCCCGGAGCGACTCTATATCCTCCCCCGAACGTCTCTGCTTGCATCATGGCGAAAAGACCCGTTAGATCTACTTCAGAGCCTGGTTTATCATCCACTTTGATCCATGCCATCTGACTCTTCCATGCGAGGATCGCTTTAATTGCAAGGAAGGTGTATTTCTTCTGACCGCTTATCCATGAGAATTTACCTTCGTCTTTCATTCGATTGATGGAAGATGTCACTCCTCCGTCGCATTCCAGGAATGCCCATCTAACCAAATTCCCCTCACGAGAAAGGTTCCCGGTGACGGGATAATGCTGTGGAGGGGTTATCCCCGGGTGTTCCGGGGCCCTGAGGCCCTCAACTCTAATCGCTCCTACGGAGTAGTCATTCCCGTCCTTGAGAATCGATATTGCTCCTTGAATATCGTTCAGAGGAATCCCTATTGCTCTCGCGAAGTCATCTCCATTGCCCATTGGGATAATCCCAAGACGCTTTGAAGAGTCTCTTATCCCGTTTGCGACCTCGTGAACAGTACCATCGCCACCCACAGCGACCACCAAATCATAGTCGCTATCTCTCAGGCTGCTAGCGATCTCAATTGCATGGCCAGTACCTTCCGTCATATGGGCGTCGTACTCTATTCCCGATGTCTCAAGTGCTTTCTCGATCCTATGGAAATTCTTACCCACTTTACCGTCTCTGGCATTCGGATTCACTATACATGCGACTCGCATCATATTGGCGACACAGGGATGAAGACTTCAAAGGCACGATGGGAGGGATGATGTGGAAGACATGGGGACGAGAGGGCATGGATGCAGCTGATTACATGCGGAGAGCGATAGAAATCGCTTATCGTGGCAAGGGCAGTGTGCACCCCAACCCATTAGTCGGATGCGTCCTTGTTAGGGATGGCGAAATCATAGCAGAGGGTTGGCATGGTCATCTTGGTGGCCTTCATGCAGAGCAAGCTGCTATTGCCGATGCGGAAGAAAGGGGGATCTCAACGAGCGGGTGTACTGCATATGTTACGCTGGAGCCTTGTAACCACCACGGAAGGACTCCGCCCTGTACTGAAGCACTCCTTTGGGCCGGGGTCAAGAAGGTGGTGATAGGGGCCCTAGATCCTAATCCAACAGTGAGGGGGGGTGGGATGGAAGCCCTCAGGGAACAGGGCATAGACGTTGAGTCGGGACTGATGGAAGAGGATTGCATCCTCCAGATGCGTCCCTTCATGCACTGGTGTGTGGAAAGGAGGCCGCTTGTTCTACTGAAAGCAGCGGTGGACTCCGATGGCAGAGTGGATGTGGATGATTCTTCACCTTCAGAGCGATTTACTTCTGATTCTTCATTGAATTGGGCTCACAAAGTAAGGTCTGAGCACATGGCAATACTAGTCGGGGTTGAGACGGTGGTTCGAGATGATCCGGAATTGACAGCGAGAGGGGTTGATGCTAGAATTCAGCCAACGAGAATCGTCATAGATCCTGATGCGAGAATCCCAGAAAATAGTAAGGTGCTTTGTGACGGTTTAGCGCCCACCATACTCATCCATTCAAAACCCGTATTGTCCGAGGATATGCCACACGTTACAAGATATGTATTGCCTTCGGAAGATCGTGAAATCGAAATTGAGAAGATTCTTGATTTGCTAGGTGACCTTCGAATTCAATCATTGATCGTCGAAGGCGGACCCTTAACTTGGAAGAAATTCTTGAAGGCGGGCGTTGTTGATGACGCCGTTCTAATTCGTAGTCAGATAAGTCTCTCAAGCGGCAACCCAGATGCTTTTGGAGAGTTAGACCTTCATGAAGCGGCCATGCAACAGATTTCAGAAGAAGACTGCGGCGGGGACATCATGACTGTGTGGAGTCGTCGTCATTGACAATTTCGGCTTCGAACTCATCTTCTTCTCTACGTGCCCACAAGAATATTCCAACAGCAATCGTCGAAAGAATAACTGCAAATAGCGCCACCACGGATAGGAAAGATATTCCCGACTTTGAAAGGAATGTGCTCTCTTCCTCGAATGCGGGTATGACACTCTCATCGTAAACAGGACGGAGCATGATCAGATCAAATGCGGATGATGGGTCGTACAAATCAGATGGTTGGGCAGGGTCGAGATCTGAATAGCCGTCAGTCCTTATGGGGACTTCTACGATCACTTCAGAACTCACATCGATGGTGAGTAGCACATCGACCGTGTATGGGACTCTAGGTTCCAAGAATTCAGAACCGGATATTATCGAATTGAGTGGCAGTGACACTGCAGTCCCGGTGACGTCGAACTCAGTCCATTTGCCCCAATGTTCGGGATCGACGTCGAGTTGTATGTAGATGGTATCTCCGACTGCTGTTCCTTGGCCCTGTGCATCGTCGTTTCCATCTGAGCCGAGATCCACGTTAGGCCTGATCTGTGCTGCCTGTGCCGTATTCGTGTCCCAACCCAAGGAGCTGAATGATATCTGCATCTCAAAAGTTCCATTTGGAACCCACACATAGTGTCGGTCGTCAGTGGAGAATGTGCCGAATGTGCTGGTTGGTCCGTTGTTAAAGTGGCTCCACTCGCCCTTCCAAGCATGTCTGAGCTGGTCTGTCTTCAGAGGTATGTTTCGGATGTCCATTACATCCTCATAGTGCTCTAGTGCATCCCATACCGTGGCACTCGGATGATCGACGAATCCATCCTCATCGGGGTCCCTCATCACCTGGAGCGTCCTTGCAAGTGCAAGCGCCTTATCCGTATCCACAAGCCCGTGGCCCACCCTCCAATCATGACATCTTCCGGTGTTCTCAGAGACGTAGCAATCCTCCGGGATGTTGTTGCATGCATCGTCGTCATTTCCTTCTTCACACGAGTTTCGAAGTAAATCGTAGTTAGATGTCAACTCGAGGATAAGTTCGACCTCATGTACCCTAGACTCATTTCTTTCTCTCCAATTCTCGAACTGAATGCCCTTCGCTGTACCATTGAAGTAGAGGCTTTCTCCTTCATCATGATCTTCGATCTGATAATCGGCAGCCCCCAACGACGGTGCTGCTGCAAGTAACAGTGTGGCTATACCCCCAATGTGGGGTGTCGCCATACTTGTCCCTGAGATCGACATGTAATACATGTCTCCCTGCGCGGTTGTAGAGGCATCGATAGCAGTGGCTCTTGGAGATGTAGCCCAAATGTCTCGACCTGGAGCCCCCAAGTCTGGCCATGTGTGCTGCTGTGTTGTCCAACCGCGACTTGAAAATGAGGTTATTGCAGACCCGTCGTGAGTCAGGGCAGCGATTGAAATCGCGCTTGGGGTATTTGCATATACATTTGTCCTAAGATCATCTTCCGATTCTTCACCGTTACCGCCCGAGTTTGAAGCAGCAAAAATCACTGCAACCCCGTTATCATAAGTGAGCATGTCGGTGAGCAGTGTGACTGCATTGCTAGGATTGTAATCTCCATTGGTACCCCATGAATTAGACACAACGCGTATATTGTATTCATTCAATCCTGGCCTACTGTGTTGGTAGGTCCATTCCAACCCCTCCACCGCTGCGAAGATTGAGGCTCCATCGCCTGTGCCAAGCGCAACTATTGTTGCTCCCTTAGCAGTGCCCAGTCGCCTTCCTGCAGAAGCGTCTCCGTTTCCTGCAATCGTTCCGCCTACGTGTGTTCCGTGGCCTGATGAAGTATCAGAATTACAATTGGGGGCATCAACCCATGCCACGCCGGTCCATTTTGCCGACCAGATCAATTTCTCTCCAGACCATGGTTCGCCGCAGTCGAAGTCTGGATGCTCTCCGTCTATCCCCGTGTCCAAGTCTACTGCTGTTGCTCCTTCGCCATCATATTCGGTAAATGACAAGTCTGATTCAGTCTTGACAATCCCATCGGTCCCGATAATCACCCTGTGCCAAGCGAGGCTGGCATTCACCACATTGACCGTCTCGTGCATCATTGACTCGACATCATTCTGATCACCAGGCAGGAAAAAATGCTCAATGAGGAGGTTTGCTTCCATGTGTCTCACGAAGCTGAATCTGGATATTTCGGCGATAGATTCGGGGGTTGCAGATATCAAGCCGCCATCCAGAATCTCCATTTCACCAATGACTTCTGCGCCGGTTGATTCGATGGCTCTCCAGAGATCGCCTTCAGCATCCTGGTCAAATTGAATTATTGCCTCTATTCTATCTGGATTGGAAAGCTCATGAATAAGTTCTGACGTCATTTTCGAGTAGTCGGAAGTCGTTGGGTCGGCAGTAACTGTGGAGGAAATTGATGTTCCGAGCATCAATGCAACCAGCAGTAATGAAACCCAGCGCATGCTCATTGGTCAAGGGCGTCTTTCTTCAAGGCTCCTAAATGCCGTTCAATTGAGGGGTATAGCCGATTAATGGTGGGCGATACAGGATTCGAACCCGTGTCCTAGCGTCCGAAGCGCCAGATGATATCCAGACTACACCAATCGCCCACCCATTGACGACAGTCTCCCCGTCTTCAATGCGACGGGTGGATGGTAACAGGTAGACGAGTCGTTGAAGGCTTATCTTGTCATCATCCTTGAGCATGGGTGGCTTTTTCTCGGCCTCTTTGATTGAATCTCTATTTTTGGGCTCCACACCCCACTGCTCTGACTATTATTCTAGACAGGCTCTTGTGGACCCTGGTCATGATTGCCAATTCGATTTGCCAGCCAATTTGCTCCATCCCATGTATCAAATCACTCCATTTTTTCCCCATGACCTCTTCAGTGTCGGGTATTTCGAGATTGTCGACGCGATATTCCGAGGAAGTGGGCAATATCGTTACTATGTGTCCTTCTGGGTCTATCTTTGAAGCAGTGTAACATGCTGACATGAATACCTCGAATGCATCTGAGGAGGATCTAGAATTCCTGGCATAAGGAGGATCGAAGATGAAGGCTGCATTTTCTCTAACACCCCACAAATCAACCATCTTGCTGACATCAGATTGGTGGAAGGCTGATCCAGGCGGTGTCGGGCCAAATACATGCTCAAAATTCACTTTAGAACCCTTGATCATCTCTGGATCTAAATCACTAGCTAAAACGGGTATTCCACGATAGTGTGCCTGGATGGGAATGCAACCAGTTCCACTAAATGGATCAATTACTACGGAAGGCGGTTCGCCTTTTGAGTAAGCCAGAGAGATGAGGAGGCTTGCAAGACGTGGGTCTAGGGTTACAGGTTTGAAGAAAGGCATAGAGGTCATTGGCTGGTTCAAGAAGGGATGGTTGACCGTATTTTCAATACCAATCACTGCAACAGGTTCTGAGATCAGTGAATCGGGATGTTGGGGTTGGTCTGCTGCACCTGCAAGGATGATGCGTACCGTGATCTCAGGATCGTTAAGATCGACGATGGCTCCCGTATCGGTGATTTCTTTGCCGATGGTGCCTTCGATGTTCCTCCTCTTGAGTCCCGGAACGCCATCGCCAAGAATGGTGGTTCTGACGGCAAATGTGTCATTTATCGGGTACTCAGATAGCCATTGCCGTATTGATTCCGATATCCCCTCAACCCTCATTGGGAGGATGATGGCGTTGTCGAGAATCATGCTGGAATGGGAGCATGTGAGATCGGGATTTTCTTTTTGATCCACAATTACAATCCTAGGATGTATTGCCTGATCGGAGTCGTATATTCTGAGTACCTCTTCTCTGAATAGCCGTGGATGCCATCCGGACCCGACTATCATCCTGACCATGGTGTGCGCTAGTGGAACAGTCCTTCAACCCTAAAGCCCTAAATCGACTCGCGGTGGATGGTCGTAACCATGGGATGCAACCTCAGAGACCTGGTATCGCCGCATTCCATAGATCTTTCAGAGTTGAGGGGGCAGCGAGTTGCGGTGGATGTTTTCCTAAATGCGTATCAATTCATAACCAGCCTTACCGGTCCAGATGGGAGACCTCTTTCTCATGAAGGTCGTGTGACTGCGCATCTGTATGGTTTTCTCGATAGGGCCTCGTCGCTTGTAGCACATGGGATAGATCCTGTTTTTGTCTTCGATGGCAAGGCACCTGATTTGAAACGTGATACGCTTGATGAACGTAGAAGCAGGAAGCAGGAAGCTCGACGTCGCTGGGAGGCAGCTATTGAAGCAGATGACCTGGACTCTGCAAAGAAGTTGGGGCCGCAGATTGCAGAGTATACTCCTTCCATGGTTCAAGATACAAAACGTCTGTTTGACTTGATGGGTATCGTGTGGATTGACGCGCCTATGGAAGCTGAAGGAGCTGCAGCGATGATTTGTAAACGTGGAGGGGTTTCAGCCGTTGCGAGTCAGGATTGGGACACTCTTCTCTACGGAGCGCCGGTAATGATCAGAAATCTGACCGCGCATGGGACGAGGAGATTTGGAAGAGTTCTGACAGCAGAACGCATAGAGCTTGAGGAGACACTGCTCAATCTTGAAATCTCAAGAGATCAATTTGTCGATCTTGGTATAATGATTGGAACTGATTTCCATCCGGGTTTCAAAGGAGTGGGTCCGAAAACGGGTGTCAAACTGATTCGGAAATTCGGAACTCTAGAAGAAGTAGCTGGGCATCGGGGAGTGGAAGTTCCCGAAAATATCGGAGAGATTCGCAACCTTTTCCACAATCATCCAACTGTGGAACAAGATCTCCCAGCATACTCCGCAGGTCACGAAGAGGGTATTGTGAGGATGCTTAGAGATGAACTTGGTTTTGGTGAGAAGCGAATCGTGAAGGCAATAGAGAGGCTCTCTTCTGCGAATCGACTGCGATCTTCTAGTAAGCCTACTCTTTTCGACTTCTGAGTGTTTACCATGATCAGAAAGGTGAGTTTAGAGGGACATGACAACAGTTGGATATCTCGTATACTTATCTTGACGGTGCTAATTATCTCAGTCATATTTTACATCTTAAATTATGATAAAAATGGATCAATGGATATAGAAAGTCTTCATGGGAATGGGAATTTTGACACTTGGTTGAGAGTCATCTTTCGTCTTTCGTGTGCCTATCTGGCCATTCATACAGTATTGTTCTGGATGGTCTTGAATCCAGCTCCTGGAATCATGGTGGTTCTTTTCAGGGAAAGCCTAGAGGTGCGAGAGCATCCTTCAAGGGGTCTTGAAAAGTTGGGAACTTTCAGCTCATGGACGTTGATCTTATTTGGATCATCGATGCTTTCTAATGGGCTGATATCTATCGCAGTTGCAACGGATACTGAAGTCCCTGGATGGTTGGTAAAGAGTGGCGTATCCCTATTTGCTGCTGGATTCGGTTCTGCCGCAATGACTGCGCTTATTGTTCGTCATATCATAATCCCATCCATGATTCAGAACGGTGAGAATCTGGAACATATGTTCAAGCCGCACGAACACGTGATGCACAACTTGGCTCTCGTACTGCTGGCAATTGACCTCCTACTCGGCGGTATGGTCGTTCCATGGACAATGATTAGTTTGAGTCTGATAGTCGGAGCTGTATATCTTATCTTCGCCGAGTTTTGGGCAATCTGGGGAAGAGGATACTATGTCTACGAATTCATAGATCCTCGACCTAGGCTTGCCCCTCTATTCTTGCTGGGTCTAATGGGGGTGTGCCTGGTTTCGTTCTGTATCGGCATTGCTGTATCTGAGATTAAGAGCAGCTATCCATTATTGGCCTCATTTTTGCTTATTATCTTCGTATCGCTATCAGTACGATTTCGAGAGCCGTCAATCATCTGATTGACACGATGAGCTTCCTCTAACCATCAGCATCTCATGACGTAGGGATAGGCTTCTTCGCGGGGCCTTTGAAAGGGCCCCGCGAAGAGCGTTTTGTTGTATCCTGATCACACGACGTCGGTGTCATTCTCTAGTTCGTCGAGAATCCCATCGCCGTCATCATCGTCATCTAGATGATCGTCGATTCCGTCGTTGTCGTGGTCGAACTGGCCGGTTAGGTCGTTGCCATCGTACATCTCGAACCAATCGGATAGTCCATCGTTGTCATCGTCGGTATCGATGAGATCGGAATATCCGTCGTTGTCGTGGTCGTACCTGTAGAAGCTCCACTCGCCGCCCTGCTCATCGACATCGAGTATGCCATCGTTGTCATCGTCGTCATCAAGAGCGTCGTCGATTCCATCGTTGTCGTGGTCTCTGGGCATATCGTCGGCATAATTCATCAGACCGTCGTTGTCGATATCGATGTCGACACAATCGTAGATACCGTCGTTGTCGTGGTCATAGATGTCAGTCAATGGGTTGCCATCCTGAACCTCGATTCGATCATCGAGTCCGTCGCCGTCGTCATCGTCGTCGTCTGCATCTGGGATGCCGTCGTTATCGTGGTCCTGACCATCTGTGTCTATAGCATCAGGGATACAGTCGTTATCATCGTCTGTGTCCACGTCATCGGGGATGCCGTCGCCGTCGTTGTCATTCTCACCATTGTTATCCTGGTTGTCGAGCTGCTGGCCTTGTTGCTGATCAGACTGCGTGCCCTGCTGGCCTTGCTCTGATTGTGTGCCGCCCTGCTGCTGCTGGTTCTGCCCGTTCTGATTGTTTCCGTTCTGGTCCTGGCTCTCCTGGTCGCCCTGCTGGCCGCCTTGCTGACCACCATTTTGCTGCTGGCCTTGGCCGTTATCCTGTTGGTTGGATTGGGAGCCATCTTGGCCGTTGTTGCCCTGCTGCCCATCTTGGCCGCTCTGGGATCCTTGGCCGTTCTGACCCTGCTGGCCCTGGCCCTGTCCTTGGCCCTGGCCCTGTCCTTGTCCCTGGCCCTGTCCCTGGCCCTGTCCCTGGCCCTGTCCTTGTCCCTGGCCTTGTCCCTGGCCCTGGCCCTGGCCCTGTCCTTGTCCCTGGCCCTGTCCTTGTCCCTGACCCTGACCCTGTCCTTGT
>MDTD01125327.1_pt1 | contig 26222 bp, 23 predicted proteins | sample 811221 | NCBI WGS metagenome assembly MDTD01 (sample SAMN05326646, study PRJNA326480) | marine metagenome | isolation source: seawater | place: Pacific Ocean: South West | collected 2011 | reverse complement strand
GCGCCTCCCCCGCCGGGGTCAGCAGCGAGACGCCGGTGTGCACCCGGTGCCGGCGGCCCGACAGCAGTTGGAGACAGGCCCGCGCCTCACCGTCGTCCGCCGGCTTGGGCAGGCTGCGCCGGCCGCAGGCGACCACGGTGTCGGCGGCAAGCACGAAACCGCCGGGCGCCGCGACCGCCACAGCGGCCGCCTTCTCACGAGCGAGCCGCGCCGCCAGCGCGCGCGGCAGTTCGTTCTTCCGGGGGGTCTCGTCGATATCCGCAGGAACGACGGCGTCGGGAACGATCCCGGCCTGGGCCAGCAGCGCCACGCGCCGCGGCGAGGCCGATGCCAGGATGAGCCGAGGCGCTGCCCCCGTCCCTGCGATGGCGCTACTTATGACGGAAGACGATCCGTCCCTTCGACAGATCGTACGGGGTCATTTCCACGGTGACCTTGTCGCCGGCGAGGACGCGGATGCGGTTCTTGCGCATGCGCCCCGAAGTGACCGCCAGGATTTCGTGTTCGTTTTCAAGCTTCACACGGAACATGGCGTTGGGCAGCAGTTCGGTGACCGTGCCCGGAAATTCGATGACGTCTTCCTTCCCCATCTCTTCATCGCCGATTGTTACGACTTGGCCGGTAAGATGAACAACGGCGAATTCTTGGTCAAGCACGTGACTACTGGCCCTTGGTTTTACGGCGAAGGTCATGACTTTTTACCGTGCATCCTTCCCCAACCGGCCCATGGCGGTGAGCCAGCGGCGGCGCTCGGTGTCGCTCAGCCCTTCGATCATCCCGACATAGATCGTACGGCAGGGCGCGATACCGACGAATTTGAGGATGTTTCGGACCAAGACCTTCACACCGTGCTCACGGAAATAAAGGCGGTAGAGAATCGACGGCATGCCCATCGTCACCACGATCCGCGCGCTGCGCCCCTTGAGCAGCCGCCGCCATCCCTTGCCCGTCTCGGAGGTCGATGTGGCGAAGCCGGGCCGCAGCACCTGCTCGAGAAATCCTTTCAGCAGAGCCGGCATGGTCCCGAGCCACAGCGGGAACAGGATCACCAGATGCTCGGCCCAGGCGATCGACGCCTGGGCTTCCGCAAGAGTGGCCGGCAGGGGCGTCTTCTCCCAGTCGTCACGGGATCGCAGCAGCGGAAAATCGAGGTCCGCCACGTTTATGCGACGGACGGCATGGCCGGAGGCTTCCGCCGCAGCCGCATAGGCGTCGGCGAGAGCGTGCCCGAAATGGCCCCCGCCGGGCGTGGGATGTCCCTGAATGATGGCGATCCGCGTCATGTCCCGTCCTTACTCTCGAGCCCACATCATCGCCGCTGACGGAACGCGGCACATTGTCGCAGATCAAGACCGGCGGACTTCAGACCTTGGGGCCGCTGGATGCGCCGAATTCCTCTTCGATGCGGCGGAGCAGGAAATCCCGCACCTCCCGATAGGCCATCAGCCGGCTCTCGCGGCTTCCTTCGACCGCCGTGGGGTCGAAGGTGTGCCAGAACATCAGGTCGGCCGCGTTGGTGCGCGTCATCTCCACCGCACTGTGCTGGGCCTCCGGCGACAGCGACACGATCACGTCGAAGGAACTGTCCTCCAGGTCGTCGAAGGACTTCGCCTTGTGCCTGCTGATGTCGACGCCGATCTCATCCATCACCGCCACGGCGAACGGATCGACCTCCTGCGGCCTGACCCCGACCGAGTCGACATAGACCCGGCGCCCGTGCAGGAGCTTCATCAACCCCTCCGCCATCGGCGAACGGATCGCGTTGTGGGTGCACGCGAACAGGACGCTGGCCGGCAAGCCACGCACCCGTCAGCCGCGAATGTGGAGGACGCAGATCAGGGTGAAAAGGCGTCGGGCCGTATTGAGATCGAGCTCGACCTTGTCAGCGAGACGGTCGCGGAGCAGCGTCGAGCCCTCGTTGTGGAGACCGCGACGGCCCATGTCGAGCGCCTCGATCTGGCGCGGGCTGGCATGCTTGATCGCGTCGTAATAGCTGCCGCAGACGGTGAAGTAGTCCTTGATGATGCTGCGGAAGCCGGTGAGCGGCAGGGCGATCCGCCGCACCTCGGCGCCGTCCTCGGACGAACGGATGTCGAAGACCAGCCGGTTCTCTTCGATCGACAAACGCACCGCATAGGGTCCGCGCTCGTCACCGATCGGCGCGAACACGTTTTCTTCCAGCAGGTCGTAGATGGCGACGTTGCGCTCGTGCTCGACCTCGGGGCTCCAGCGGACGACGCTGTGCTCGTCGAGAGTGACCTCGACGATGCGCGTCTTCGGTCGCCCCTCACCACCCCCCATGGCCGCCCTCAGCGTTTGTTGATTCGGACACCGATCGACAGCGCATGCGCCCCGAGCCCTTCATGGCCCGCGAGCGTCATCGCCGCCGGACCGATGGCGCCGAGGCTGGCGGCGTCGCAGCGGACCAGGGAGGTGCGCTTGAGAAAATCGAGCGCCGACAGGCCCGACGAGAACCGCGCCGTCCGGCCGGTAGGCAGAACGTGGTTGGGACCCGCGACATAGTCGCCCACGGCCTCCGGCGTGTAGCGGCCGAGGAAGATCGCACCCGCATTGCGGATGCGCGCAGCCAGCCCGTCCGGCTCGGCCACCGCCAGCTCCAGATGCTCGGGCGCGATGCGATCGACGATCGCCGGCGCCTCGTCGAGCGAGGCGACCCGGATCACCAACCCATGCCGGTCCCAGCTCTCGCCCGCGATCTCGGCGCGGTCGAGGGTCTTCAGCGCCGCTTCGACCGCCGCCTCGACGGCATCGGCGAACGCGGCATCGTCGGTGATCAGGATCGACTGGGCCGCGGTATCGTGCTCGGCCTGGGACAACAGGTCGACGGCGATCCAATGCGGGTCGTTGTCCCCGTCGGCAACGACCAGGATCTCGGACGGCCCGGCGATCGAGTCGATCCCCACCCGGCCGAACACCTGGCGCTTGGCCGCGGCGACATAAGCGTTGCCCGGTCCGACGATCTTGTCGACCGCAGCGATGGTCTCGGTCCCATAGGCGAGCGCGGCCACCGCCTGGGCGCCACCGATGCGGTAGATCTCGTTCACGCCGGCGATACGGGCCGCGGCCAGGACCAGGGGATTGATCCGCCCGTCAGGGGTCGGCACGACCATGACCATGCGCTCGACCCCGGCGACCCGTGCCGGTACCGCGTTCATCAGCACCGAGCTGGGATAGGCAGCACGTCCGCCCGGCACGTAAAGACCGACCGCCGCGACCGGCAGCCAGCGGGCGCCGAGCTCCACGCCTTTCTCGTCGGTGTAGCTGAGGTCGGCCGGGATCTGGCGTCGGTGATAGGCCTCGATCCGGTCCCGCGCCAGTTCGAGCGCCTCCAGCGCATCGGGCGGACAGGATCGCGCCGCGCCCTCGATCTCGTCCTCGGTGATGCGGAGCTGATCGGCTGTCAGGTCCAGGCGGTCGAACTGCTTCGTATAGCCCAGCAGCGCCGAATCGCCCGCCTCGCGGACCGCGGCGACGATCTGCGTGACCGCCGCGTCGACGTCGGCTTCGTCGTCGCGCTTGGCGTCGAGAGCGGCGGCGAAGGCCGCCTCGAACCCCGGATCGGCGGTATCAAGCCGCGTCGGCAAGGATCACCTCGCGGAATCGTTCGACCCAGCCGCCGATCTCATCCGGCCGCGTCTTCAGCGCGGTGCGGTTCACCACCAGACGCGACGTCACCTGGGCGATGTGCTCGACTTCCACTAGGCCGTTGGCCTTCAGCGTGTTGCCGGTGCTGACCAGATCGACGATCCGCCGGCAGAGACCCAGCCGCGGCGCCAGCTCCATGGCGCCGTTGAGCTTGATGCATTCGGCGTGGACGCCGCGCGCCGCGAAATGGCGCCGCGTCGTCTCGGGATATTTCGTCGCCACCCGGACATGGCTCCAGCGGCCGGGGTCGTCGGCAGGCGCCAGCTCCACCGGTTCCGCCACCACCATCCGGCATTTGCCGATGCCGAGGTCGAGCGGCGCATAGATCTCGGGGTAGTCGAATTCGGTCAGGACGTCGTTGCCGGCGATGCCCAGATGGGCGGCGCCGAAGGCGACGAAAGTGGCGACGTCGAAGCTCCGTACGCGGATAATCGTCACATGCGGAAGGTTGGTCGCGAAGCTCAAGGCGCGCGACGACGAGTCGTCGAACGCCGGCTCGGGCTCGATCCCCGCGCTCCGCAGCAACGGGCGCAATTCTTCCAAGATCCGCCCCTTGGGCAGGGCGATCACCAGTTCGTCCTTCACGGTCACCACGTTGTCAGTCGACTTCGGAATTTCTCGGGCGGCCGCACCATACAGGATACCGCCCCGCCCGGCACCACTCTCCATGCCCTGCCGTCAAGCGTTCGGCAGCACCGGATGGCGGGGCCGCACCGGCGCCGGCCGCGGGGTGCCGAGGTCCTCGACGCGGCATTCGAGCGACTTGGCTTCGATTCTGACGATGCCGCCGCCCGCGAATACCAGCTCGACGGCGCATTCACAGGAGGCCGCGGCGGCATCGGTGAGAATCGTCAGGAGCTCCAATACCTGACCGCGATCGTTCTGGTCGATCCCGGACACCTTGACGTGGCTCACCCCGTCGAAGCAGACGCCGCAGCGCACGGTCTTCAGGTCGGGCAGGCGCTTAGCGTCCTCCCACATGAAGCGATCGAACACAGCGGCGAAACGGCCGTCCTCGGACAGGAATGTCATCTCGCCCAATTCGACCAGCGCATCCTGCAGCAGCGCCGCGATGACCTTGAGATCGTCGTCGTCGCACGCCCGCAGCTTGATCGGCTGATCGGGCGCTTTACCGTTGTCAGGCACTGTCCTCTCCCAGTCGTTCGATGTCCGCGCCGCACGCGGCCAGCTTTTCCTCGATCCGTTCGTAACCGCGATCCAGGTGGTAGACGCGGTTGACGACCGTTTCGTTCTCCGCCGCCAAACCGGCAAGCACCAGCGACACCGACGCGCGAAGGTCGGTGGCCATCACCGGCGCTCCAGTCAGCTTCGGGACCCCCCGGATCATCGCCGAGGCGCCGTGGACGGTTATCTGCGCCCCCATCCGGGCAAGCTCCGGCACATGCATGAACCGGTTCTCGAAAATGGTCTCGGTGATGAGAGAAGCGCCCTTGGCCGTCGCCATCAGGGCCATCATCTGGGCCTGCATGTCGGTCGGAAAACCAGGATAGGGCTGGGTCATCAGGTCGATGCCGACGATCGGCCCGCCGTTCCGCGCCACCCGGATGCCGGATGGAGTCTCGTCAACTTCGACGCCGGCTTCCACCAGCTTGTCGAGCACCGATTCGATCAGCTCCGGCCGCGCTCCGACCAGTTCGACCTCGCCGCCGGTGATCGCGGCCGCCACCGCGTAGGTCCCGCTTTCGATACGGTCGGGAAGGATCGCGTAGCGGACGCCGTGCAACCGCTTCCGGCCGATCACACGCAGATTGGCCGTGCCCACGCCTTCGATCTCCGCGCCCATGGCGATCAGGCATTGGGCGAGATCGGTGACTTCGGGTTCCTGCGCCGCGTTGCAGATCAGCGACTCGCCGTCTGCGAGGGCCGCCGCCATCAACGCGTTCTCGGTCGCTCCCACCGAAGCCGCGGCGAAGCTGATCTCGGCGCCTTTCAAACCATGCGGGGCGGCTGCGTGAATGTAGCCGTCGCGCAGGTTGATCTCCGCCCCCATCGCTTCCAGGGCCTTCAGGTGCAGATCGACCGGTCGCGGGCCGATGGCACAGCCGCCGGGCAGCGACACCACGGCCTTTCCTGCCCGTGCGAGCAGCGGGCCGAGCACGAGGACCGAAGCCCGCATCTTACGGACGAGATCGTAGGGTGCCGTGGTGCTGGTGATCTCGCCGGCCGTCAGCGCCACCTCACGTGAGCCGGTTCCGCCGGCCGGTCCGCCATCACCATCGTCGCGCAGCGCGACCGCGACGCCGTGCTGGGCCAGCAGCTTCGTCATCGTATTGATGTCCGCCAGCCGCGGCAGATTGCTGAGCGTCAGCGTCTCGTCAGTCAGCAGCGACGCCGCCATCAGCGGCAACGCCGCGTTCTTAGCGCCGCTGATGGCGATCTTGCCATTGAGACGGTTACCGCCGCGGATGCGAATTCTATCCATCAATTCTCCGGAGGATCGGATTGCGCTCGGCCGCGTGTTCCGCGCCGGGCCAAACCCTCCTCATACACGAGAGGTGCCAGGGAACAATCCCCCTGGTGCCGTGGCGTGCGATCACGCCTCTTCGTCGACGATGTGCTTCGGCTCCGCAGGAACGGTCGGGCTCTCACCCGATTGCTCCGACGCCTTGCGGCGGGCCCGCTGCTGCTCCTTGCGCTTGCGCAGGTTCTCACGCAGCGCCTCCGCCTGGCGGGCGCGCAAGCGTTCGCGCTCTGCCTCGGCGCCGGCCGGCAAGACGGCGCCTACCCCTGGAACTTCGTCCTCAGCCATTCCTAGCACTCTGTTCTGAGTAACCTCGGGATCGACTATAGCTGTGCCCCGGACCGTCCGTCTTCAAGCGGCGTGACGCCGATGAAACGCCTACCGCACAGCCTTGCACGGCGCGGGGGGCTGTGGCATGGTCCGCGCCGCTTCCCGCGTGCCGCCATAGCTCAGTGGTAGAGCGCACCCTTGGTAAGGGTGAGGTCCTGTGTTCAATCCACAGTGGCGGCACCAGTCATCCCTCCCATTTTTGGCATCGTCCTGTCCGCTCCGCAACGAAAGTCGGACGAGGTGACAGGATTTCTTACAGGTGCATCGCGCGGTATCCAGAAACCGCACCAGCCGTAACCCATTGACCCTAATGAAGTACGCCGAACGATTCTCGCGCGAACCGCGCCGCGCGTCAGGATGCACTGTCGGAATTTATTACAACCGGATGAAACAGTCGCGGCGCGCGACCCGAAAAGCTATGAAAACATTAACTTTTTCTTAGCGGCATGTCCCTTGCTTGTGGCCAGTCGACCAATGCGCTCCGGCGATTGACGTACTTCTTTCGGGGGATATTTGATGAACAAGCTCATGGCGGCAGTCGTCGGCTGCCTTATTGCCGGTGGAGCGTGGAGTTCCGCGCAGGCAGCGACGACGACATGGAATCTGACGTCCGGCAATCTGCTGCCCAACGATCTGGGCTCTTCGGAAACATTCGTGAGTGACGGCCGAGGCCTCACCGCCTACGCATTCGAAGTCGAGCAGACTCAGAGTTGCAGCGGTCTGCAGATCGGCCCCTTCTGCCTCGGCACGACCACCTACGGGTCGAGCGACGTCCAGGCTGCGACGCTGAACCAGAACATTGCCGGCCTCGGCGTGAACGGCAGCGGGCTGGGCGTCATCTCCGGCGAGGATCCGTATCAGGTCGACAATCGCGGCGGCGTCATCGAGTTCATCGTGCTCGCATTGCCGACGGCGGTCGACTGGGCGCCCGTGGAGCTCGTGCTGAACGCGACCTCGGACTTCCCGTTCCTTGGCGAGGACAACTTTCAGGTCTTCGGCACCAATGCACTCAATCCGAGTTCGCCGAGCAGCATCCCGAACGATCTGACTTCGGTGGACTTCGAGACTCTGGCCTTTACCGAGATCGACACCGCGCTGTTCCAGACGACGCTGTCCTTCTCGGGCGCGCCGGCATTCGACTATCTCATCATCTCGGGCAGCCCGTTCGATTTCGAGGGTGACGACGGCTTCTTCGTCGCCAGCTTCACCGGACAGGTGGTGCCGGAGCCTGCACCCCTCGCTTTGCTCGGCGTCGGGCTTCTGGGCCTCGCCGCCGCGCGCCGGCGCAGCAAGGTCGCGGGCCTTAACGCCTGAAGGTCCCGCTTTTCGTTCGACTGCGGCCGGTCGGGGTGTGCCAATAAATGGCGCGCCTCCGGCCGGCCGTTGAGCTTACTGCCACTTCCTCCTGGGCTCAGGCGGCGTCCCAGACGATCATTCGGTTACGCCCTCTGCGCTTGGCCTCGTACATCGCCTGATCGGCGCGGTCGAGCAGGCTCTCAGGCGTGTCGCCCTCGATCATGATGGCGACGCCGATGCTGGCCGTGAGCGAGATTCCGGTTCCGTCGTCCGCTTTCAGGTCGATCTCTTCGATCGCCCGCAGCAGCCGCTCACCGACTTCGCTCGCCGCATCCGACGCGATGACCGGCAACAGAACGGCGAACTCCTCGCCGCCGAGCCGCGCCACCAGGTCGATATCCCGAACCGTCGCCACACAGGTCTCGGCCACGCGCTTGAGAGCGCGGTCACCGGTGGCATGGCCCCAGCTGTCGTTGACCCGCTTGAAATGGTCGAGGTCGACAAGCAGCAGCGCCAGCGGATGGCCGAAGCGGCGCGCCCGGCGCAGTTCCTCGTCGGTACGCTCGGTCAGCCTGCGGCGGTTCGCGATGCCGGTGAGCGAATCGGTTGCCGCGAGATGGACGAGTTCGGCCTCCAGATTTCGCCGTGCCTCGACCTCATGGGTCAGCGTCCGGCTTAGCCGGTAGAACCGATGCGCCACCAATGACGCGACCAGAACCAGGACGATGAGCGCCCCGACCCAGGGATAGAGCCATGTCGCTTCGGACCGCGGCCGGGCATCGAACAGGAACCCTTCGAGCGGAAAGTCCTCGGGAATCAAGCCGGCCTTCGCGAAACCGTCTGCGATGTTCCGCCAGCGAGTCTCGCTCATATAGCCGATGTCGACGACGTCGACGATCATCAGCCGGCGGATTTCCTCGGCCTCGAACTCCAGCCGGCGCCGGTCCCGTTCGGGCGCATAGTCCGCAAGAATGATGTCGATGATCTCATCGGAATGGGCGAGGGCGTACCGCCAACCCTTAAGGGTCGCTTCCCGGACCGCACGTACCAGTTCGGGATCGTTCTGCGCCACCCGCTCGGTGGTGAACAGCGTATCGCCGTAATAGTCGATGCCGGCGCTGCGCGGATTGAAGACCTGGTAGGGTATTCGGCTGGCGATCAGTTCGTAGGGTTCGGTGGTCGTGTAGGCCGTCATCGCGTCGACCGTGCCTTTGCCGAGAACGCGCGGGTCTCCGGTGTGCCGAACGAATTCGATGGCGTCGACATCCACTCCTTCGATCGCCAGGTAGGCGGTCAGCTCGGCCGAGTGCGCTTCGACCATCAGCGTGTGACCGGTCAGATCGCGAAGCGTACGGAGCCCCGGTTCGCGCTTCGCCAGAATGACGAACGGTGAATGCTGAAAGATCGCGGCGACCGCGACCACCGGCCGGCCCTCGGCCCGATCGACGAGCAAGGATGAGTTGCCCACCCCGAAATCCGCCTCGCCGCCGCTGACGACTTGGGACGGATCGACTTGCGGTCCCCCCTCGATCAGCCGGACGTCGAGTCCCGCATCACGATAGTATCCCTTGGCCAGCGCGGCGTAATAGCCGGCGAACTGGAATTGATGCGTCCATTTGAGCTGGATCCCGACCGGATGCAGGCCGGGCACATCCTCCGTATGGTCAGCTTGGGCGGCAAAAGGCCGCCACAACACCAGACCGATCAGCAAGCCGAAAATCAGCGCTTTCAGTCGCCTGTCGCTCATCCCTCGACCCGTGAACCGTCGCAGCCGCTTTTGCGGCCCTCTTCGAAAGAAACGGTGAAAACGCACAATGGGTAATTGTGCACTGCAGCGGTAGAGGAAGGGTTAACGGAACGCGACACAATCATAACGTGTCCTTTCTCCGCCATGCGCACTTCGCCGTTCACACACCGCATCCCCAAGGCTACGATCGCTGGGCCGCATCGGTCTCCTTCAGTCCGATAGGCAAAGTTCCCGTTCGTCTGACCATCGCCGGAATTCCTCCGCCCATAATTCTTCCGTCCATGAAGTGGCTTTCGATACCGCTCGCTGTCCGCAAGGATCCGATGTTCCAGGGCCTGATCGTTGTTGCGTTGTTCGGATGCGTACTCGCCATCGTCTTCACGACAATCCCTGTTTACGACGATCCCGAGCGAGCGGCGGAGCTACGGAGTGCTCCCATACCAAAGACGGACGAACTGAGGGAGGAATGGTACCGCGACATGCACGAAGTTCGGTCCTTACGGTATCCCCTCATGGATTGGGGAACGGGACTTGTCGGTTTCTCCACAACGCTCCTCGCCGTCATGACTTTCAAGCGTACCAATTTCATTACCGCTATTCGCACCCTGAAAACACCAAGAACAACATTGGGCTTCATAGGCATCGGCACTCTTACCCTTATAGGTTTGTTCATCTCGTTTTATTTTTCGATCTTTGTTGGACTCGCGAGAGGGTATCACCCCTGGTGGGCAGACAGCGTATCTATACCTCTCTTTGCACTGCAATCGGCTGCAGTTCACCTCTTCCCGATATGCATTATACTAGGTTTTATAACCGTATGGCGCTCGCCGCTACCGGTGAGCATAGGGCATTGGGATCATTCTCGGCGGGCGCGGTCGATTTTCTGGACCGTCGTCTTCGGAGGTCTCGCCGCAGCGGCAGCACTCTCGGTGCTAGCCTCGATTCCTGGCGGCGGGATCATGGAAGTCGTCGCGCTTGTGGTCGCCTTGTACCTTTTTCTCGCCGCCCGAGCCGCGATCATCGCCCGACACGGGTTCTGGCGGCGGCGCCCTCCGGCAACACCTCAACCCGGAGACCGCCCCGTTTCCTAAACGAATGTCACGGACGGCGCTGGCATTCGCGGCCTCGCGGTCTACAATCGGTGCGGATATTCCCTACCCTGAGGCTTGCGCCATGGTTGCACGCTGCACGACCGTCGCCTTCCAGGGCATCGACGTCGTGCCGGTCGACGTACAGGTGCATATGGCGAACGGCCTCCCCGCCTTCACCGTGGTCGGCCTGCCCGACAAGGCCGTGGCGGAAAGTCGGGAACGGGTACGGGCGGCACTGGGCGCCATGGGTCTCGCTTTGCCGCCCAAGCGCATCACCGTCAATCTCGCGCCGGCCGACCTTCTGAAGGAAGGCAGCCATTTCGACCTGCCGATCGCCATCGCCCTGCTGGTCGCACTGGGCGCCGTGCCGGCGGACGCGGTCGCCGGCCACATCGCCTTGGGCGAGTTGGCGCTGGACGCCACCGTCCTCCCGGTCGCGGGTGTCCTTCCCGCCGCCGTCGCCGCCAATGCCGAGGACTGCGGGCTGATCTGCCCCGAAGCGACGGGCGGCGAGGCGGCCTGGGCCGGCGAGATGCCGGTGCTGGCGCCCCGCGACCTCCTCTCCCTCGTCAACCATTTCCGCGGCTCGCAGGTCCTGACCCCGCCCACGGCGAAGGTCGCCTATGACGACGCCCGCTATGGCGACCTCCGCGACGTCAAGGGGCAGGAAACCGCCAAGCGCGCCCTCGAAGTCGCCGCGGCCGGCGGCCACAACATCCTGATGATCGGCCCGCCGGGGGCGGGCAAGTCGATGCTGGCCTCGCGCTTGCCCGGCCTCTTGCCGCCGCTCGACCCGGCCGAGGTGCTGGAGGTGAGCATGATCGCCAGCATCGCCGGCGACCTCAAAGGCGGCGGCATCACCCGCCGGCGCCCGTTCCGCGACCCACACCATTCGAGCTCGATGCCGGCGCTGATCGGCGGCGGCCACCGCGCCCGCCCCGGCGAGGTCTCGCTCGCCCATCTTGGCGTGCTGTTCCTGGACGAACTGCCGGAATTTCCCCGCGCCGTTCTCGAATCGCTGCGCCAGCCGCTGGAGACCGGCAAGGTGACGGTAGCGCGCGCCAATGCCCACGTCACCTATCCGGCACGGTTTCAGCTCGTCGCGGCGATGAACCCCTGCCGCTGCGGCTTCCTCGGCGACCCGGCGCAAGCCTGCCGGCGCGCGCCGGGCTGCGGCCGTGACTATCAGGCCCGTATCTCAGGCCCGGTCTTCGACCGCATCGACCTCCATGTCGACGTGCCCAGCCTCACCGCCGCCGACCTTTCCCTGCCGCCGCCGGCCGAAGGCTCGGCCGAGATCGGCGCCCGCGTCGCCGCCGCACGCGAGATCCAGGCCGACCGCTACCGCGCGGCGACCGTCAACGGCGGCACCCGCATCCGCACCAATGCCGAGGCCGACGCCGACATCCTGGATAAAGCCGCTACCCCCGACGACGCCGGCCGCGCCCTCCTCACCCAGGCCGTCGACCGGCTGCACCTTTCCGCCCGGGGCTACCACCGCGTCCTCCGCGTCGCCCGGACACTCGCCGACCTTGAAGCCGACACGGCCGTCCGCCGCCGCCACATCGCCGAGGCGCTGAGCTACCGGCGGTTCAGCCCGAGCGGGTAGGGCCCTGCCCCGAAGCACGCGGCCGAAGCAGCAGCATCAGGCGGACCCCGGCATAGGCGGCGATGCCGAGAAAGACGTGCCAGAGGAAGTGCGTGCCGAAGGGGATCAGGTCGCAGACCCGTGAGTCGAGGGTCCGCATGGTGACGGCGATCAGCCCGGCGCCCACCGCCAGTGCGGCGAATCCGAAGGCGGGCCGGTTCCGGTACCAGGTGGCGACGACCAGTCCGATCGCCGTGACGACGACGCTGATCAGGAAGACCGTGAAAACCCCCTCTACCCGCGGCACGAGAAAGACCATCACGGCGAATACCGCCGAGAACGCGACGGCTATCCAGCGATTGCCGATGGCATAGAGCCAGAAGAAGGCGATCACGATGAAATAGGCGACGCCCGGCAAGGCGTCGACGGTGAGGGCGAGCGACGTGCGCGTGGCGTGCCACGCGACGCTGCCGAGCCCGGTCATGATCGTGAGGCCGGCCAGGGTGTAGGCGACGGCGTTCCGTTCCCTGCGGCGCAGCAGGTAGAGCAGCGCCAGAAGCCCCGTGGCGACCGGCACGAAGCTGGTGATGGTGTTGATCGGCTCGGCCGGAAACGTGCCGAGCCAGTTGAGGGCGGTCTCGCAATAAACCGGCACTATCCTCGGCGCCTCTGTCGTCCTGAAAGGAAGCGAGCGTCAGGTAGCATCCGGGGCCGGCCGCATCAAGCGAACGCGGCCGAATATCCTGAAGCTGTCATGCTCACGCTCGACGCGACCATCTCTGCCCTGGCCCGGAGATTGCCGGGTCGAGCCCGGCAATGACACGGAGAGGGAAGGTTGCGCCGGTGGGAGGCCGCGGGAGGATGAAGAAACGACCTACGCCTCGTCACTTTTGCCACGCGCATCTTCGCGGTGCCGCTCGGGAAGATGGCGGGCTAGGTCACGGGCATCATGGAGCACGCGGCTGATCACCACGGCATGCTCTTCGGGCAGGAAATAGAGCACGACGTGGCGCGCCTTTCTTACCGGGGAACCGGGCCTCGATGCGGTGAGTCCCACGTGGTAGCTCCGGATATTCTCTCCGACTTCGGGCCGGTCCCAGCTTCCGGGACGAAAGGGATCGTCGCGCAGATCGCGCAGTGCCGCTTTCAGCAGAGCGCCGTACGCCTCGGCTTGTTCCCGCCCATAGCGCTTCAGAGTAAAGGCCCGGATGTCGCGAAGGTCGTCCAGAGCCGGCGCGGTGATGATCAGCCTGCGCTTGGCCACTGCGCCTGCCTCAGCGCCGTTCGGCCCCGGCGGCTAACTCGTCGAACAGTCCGTCCAGCGCGTCGTCGTCGTCGACCGCGACGTAATCGCCCCGCCGGTAGGCTTCGACGCCCATCTCCACATCCCGCCGCAGCGCCACCAGCCGAGCCTCGTCCTCCTGCTCCTGGCGTTCCAGCAGGCGCAAACCGGCACGGACCGCCTCGCTGGCGTTCTTGAACCGGCCCGACTCCATGAGTTGGCTCAAGAACGCGTCATAGTGATCGGTGAGGTTGATGTTGCGCGTGGGCATCGGCGACCTTCCTTCGACGACCAAGCTGGCCGGACTGGCAAAAATTGTCAATGCAGGATCGGCGACAATATCGATCTGTCATGCTCGCGCTCGACGCGAGCATCTCTGCCCTGGCCCGGAGATTGCCGGGTCAAGCCCGGCAATGACATCGAAGGGAGAGGACGGGAAACGTGCGCGCCTACCTCTTCGGCCAGAGCGGTTCGGCGAAGGCGGCGTCGGGCGGGTAGACGGTCCGGGGCTCGCCGTCCTGCCACTGCACGACGAGCAGGCCGGCATCGGCCAGACGGCCCTTATCGTCGAACTGGATGTGGCGGCCGGGGAAGTAGCGGGCGGGTCCGTCCGAGAGGTCGAGGCGGCGGAGGGCTTCGGCGACCGCCGCCTTGTCGGCCTGACCGGCTTCCTCCAGCGCCGCTTTCATGATCCACATATGGCCATAGGCCGAGAGCGGGTTCTGGGTCATCCAGGGTTCGCCGCTGGTCTCCTTGAACGCGGCGATGATGTCCTCCTGCCCCTTGGCGCCCCAGTTGGCGACGATCGACATCACGCCCTGGAGAAGCTGCGGCGGCATGTTCTTCAGAAGGTCCGGGTCGGCCATGGCGACGCCGTTGGAGATGGTCGGGAGCCGACCCTGGCCGAGACCGAACTCGGTCATCTTCTCCAACAGCAGCTTGGCGTCCGAGATCACGGTCGGCAGCAGCAGCAGGATGTCGGGGCGGGCGGCGCGCACGCTCTGGATCAGGGGCGTCGCGTTGGCGAGCGGCGGGGTGAAGACCTCGTCCACCACCAGTTCGAGGCCGAGGCCCTCCAGCATTCCTTCCTTCATCGGCTTGACGAAGGCGATGCTGGCGGCGGTGTTGTCCATGACGATGCCGACCGTCTTCGGCCGCTTGCCCGATGCCTTCTCGGCCAAGTCGAGAAGAATGGGAAGCGACTTCTCCGCCTGCGCGACGCCGGTCGCCGAGGACTGGAAGACAGTGCGGAAGCCGCGGTCGGTGATGAGGTCCGAATAAGAGAGCGTGAGGACCGGAAGGCCCGCGCGCTCGGTCACCTCGGTCACCGCCAGGGTGAAGGAGCTCAGGAACGCGCCCGCCGTCGCCACCAGCTCGGGATGCTCCGCGACCATGCGCTGAGCCGCGTTCTTGGCGCGCTCCACACTGTCGCCGGCATCGAACACTTCGAGCTCCATCGGCGCGCCGCCCAGCGCCTCGATGCCGCCGGCGGCGTTGATGTCCCTGATCGCGAGCTCGGCGCCCTGGCGCATCACCTGACCCTGCCGCGCCCAGGGGCCGGAGAGCGGCACCAGCAGCCCGACCTGGACGGCGTCCGCCGCCAGCGCCGGCACGACGCCGACGCCTGCCAGCGAGACCGCCATCGCGGTCAGGCAGGACAGAATCGTCTTCCGAAATCCCGTCATCGCATTTCCTCCCGGTCTATCCCGCGCGGGTCTCCGCCCGCGTTTCCGTGGGGTCCTCCGGATGAACCGGAGGGGATCAGCTTACGCCTAAACCTCTCGTCGTTCCCGCGAAGGCGGGAACCCATGGGCCGTGCCGCTTTCTGGGCCCCCGCCTTCGCGGGGGCGACGGTTGAGAGTTATCGACGAACCAACCATCCGCTCACAGCCCCAGATAGGCCTGGCGGATGCGGTCGTTGTCCTTGAGCTCGTCATGGCTGCCTTCGAGGACGAAGCGGCCGGCCTCCAGCACGTAGCCGCGATCGGCGAAGGCCAGCGCCTCGGCCACCCGCTGCTCGACGAGAAGGATGGCGAGCCCCGCCTCGCGATGGATGGCGACGATGCGTTCGAAGATGTCGTCGGCGATCAGGGGGGCCAAGCCCATCGACGGCTCGTCGAGCATCAGGAGGCGCGGCGCGGAGGCGAGGCCGCGGCCGATCGCCAGCATCTGCTGCTCGCCGCCCGAGAGGGTGCCGGCGGCCTGTCCCCGCCGCGCGCCCAGCACCGGGAACCAGGTCATGATGCGGTCCAGGTTCTCGGCCCAGGCGGCGCGGCCGGCGGCGGTGTAGGCGCCCATCTCCAGGTTCTCCATCACCGTCATCGACGGGAACACTTGCCGTCCTTCGGGGACGTGGGCGATGCCGAGATGGGGGCGGCGGGCCGGCGCGACGGTGGCGAGGTCGGTGCCGTCGAAGGTGATCCGCCCGCCCGAGGGCTGAACGATGCCGGAGATGGTCTTGAACAGCGTCGTCTTGCCGGCGCCGTTGGGGCCGACCACGGCGACGAACTGGCCGGCGCCGACCGTCAGGCTGACGCCGTCGAGCACCGGGACCGGGCCGTAGCCCGCATGGACACCCTCAACCGACAGCATCCTGCATCCACTTCTTGCCGAGATAGGCTTCGATCACCCGGGCGTCCTGAGTGACCGCCTCCGGCGTTCCCTCCGCCAGCACCGCGCCGTGATCGAGGACGACGAAGCGGTCCACCAGCCGCACCATCGCATGCATGGTGTGCTCGATGATGACGATGGTCATCCCCCGCTCGGCCAGCCGCCGGACGACGGTGATGACGGCGTCGGTCTCCCCGGCGCCGAGACCGGCCAGGGTCTCGTCGAGCAGCATGATCTTCGGCCGGCCGGCGAGCGCGCGAGCAATCTCCATCAGCCGGAGGTCTCTGCTGGTCAGGCTGCCGGCGGGGCGATGGGCGGCGGCGGTCAGGCCGACCTCCGCCAGCGCCGCTTCGGCATGGTGGCGCGCCTCCTCGTCTGTCGCGGCATGGACATAGGCGCCGACGACGACGTTCTCGGCGACCGACAGGCGCGGAAACGGCTTCACCACCTGGAACGTCCGCCCGACCCCGGCGGCGCAGATCGCGCTCGGCTTCCAGCCGACGATGTCCCGGCCGCCCAGCAGTACCTGCCCCGTATCGGGCGGGATGAAGCCGTTCAGCAGGTTGAAGAAGGTGGTCTTGCCGGCCCCGTTCGGCCCGATGATCCCGAGAATCTCGCCGGCGCGGACATCGAGGGTCACGCCGTCGACCGCCTTGAGGCCGCCAAAGGACTTGGACAGGCTCCGCACCTCGAGCGCCACCCCGCCGGCCGGGAAGACGTCGGGCGGCGGGACCTGCGGCGTTTCGGCGGTCGCTGCGGGTTCGGCCTGCCCCGCTCCGGCCGGCCTCACCATGTCGCGCACGCGCCAGAACACCCCTTCAGGCGCGATCAGGATGACGGCGATGATCGCCACGCCGTAGATCACGCCCTGGATGCCGGGCACGACGCTGCCGAGCTCGGCATGGAGGAACTCGGCCAGCGGCACCAGGACGATGGCGCCGATCACCGGTCCCCAAAAGGTCCCGACCCCACCGAACATGGCTACGATCAGCGCCTGGGCGGAGACCAGCATCCCGAACACCGCGGGCGGCGTCACCACCAGCAGCACCACCGCATAGAACCCGCCGGCCGCGGCGGCGATAGCGCCGCTCACCACGATCGCCTTCACCTTCCAGCGCAGCGTGTCGATGCCGACGGCCTCGGCCGCGGTCTCGTTCTGCTTGATGGCGAGCAGCGACATGCCGAAGCGGCCGCGCTCGACGAGGCTCGTCACCAGCATCGCCGCAAGCAGCAGGCCCAGCGCCAGCAGCGCGAAGACGCGGTTGTCGGCGAACTGCATGTAGAGCGCGCCGTCCTCGCGCCGCATCGGCAGCGCCAGCTCCTGATAGCCGAACCATTCGAACAGGTAGAGAAGCGCCAGCGGGTAGGCGAGCATGGCCAGCGCGAAGTAGTGCCCGCGCAGGCGGAAGGTCGGCAGGCCGATCAGCAGCCCGGCGAGCGCACCCAGGACTGCCGCCACGGGAATGCCGATCCACGGCGTCAGCCCCCAATGGAGGGCACCCAGCGCCACCGCATAGGCGCCGATCCCGAAGAACGCCGCGTGGCCGAACGAGATCAGCCCGCTATAGCCGCTGAGAAGGTTCCAGGAGAGCCCCATCACCGCCCAGACCGGGATCACGGTCATGATGAGCTGGTAGTAGCTGTTCTGAACAAACAGCGTCAGGAGCGCATAGACCGCGCCGAACGCGAGGATCAGCAGGCGGTCGCGCCGGCTCGTGTCGCGCCACATGCTCACGCCCGGCGCGCCGCCTTGCCGAACAGACCCTGCGGCCGCAGGAGAACGATCGCCAGGAAGACCACGAAGATCGCGGTGTTCTGAAGCTGACTCGGCAGGATCAGGGTCGAGAGCTGCTGCACCAGCCCGATGGTGAGCCCGCCGAAGAAGGCGCCGCCGACGCTGCCCAGGCCGCCCAGCACGACGCCGGCATACATGACGATGACGTATTCCAGGCCGACATAGGGCTGGAACGAATAGTTGGAGGCGAGAAGACCGCCGGCGATGGCGGTGATGCCGACGCCGAGACCGAAGGCGATGCGGTAGGCGCGGTCGACGTCGACGCCCATATAGGTCGCCGCTTCCGGGTTGTCGGCGGCGGCCCGGAGCGCCTTGCCGAGGCGGGTCCGCCCCATCATCGCGGTGAAGGCGACGACCACGGCGATCGCCACCAGGGCGGCAACGGTCTGGGACTGGTTGACGAAGACGCTGACCCGGTCGCCCGCCAAGGGGCCGACCTCCCACGCGCTGTATGAGAGCGGCGTCGCGATCGACACCGGCGCCGAGCCGAACAGGAACAGCCCGCCGTTCTGCAGCACCAGCGCGATCCCTAAGGTGAGGATCAGCTGGGCGTAGTGCCCCTCGGCCTCCAGCGCGCCACCGCGCATGCCGGTGACGCGTGAGACCAGCAGCTTGTGAGTGCCGAGGCCGAAGGCGAAGATGACCAGCCCGGCGATCAGGGCGACCACATAAGGGCCGGCCAGCTCGCCGAACACCACGCCGAGACCGAGCGCGCCCAGCAGATACCAGGCGGCGTACATGCCGAGCATCATGAAATCGCCCTGGGCGAAGTTGATGACCCGCATGACCCCGAAGATCACGCTGAGCCCGACGCACATCAGGCCGTAGGCCGCCCCGGTGAGAAGACCCGCCGACAGCGCCTGCAGGAAGTTCTCGACCAGCTGGAGGGAGTCCACGGGAGGCCCCCTAACGGTGTCGTACCGTCGGGTCCGGTCCTGTCGTCGTCATGGTTGATCCTCCCTCATCGTTTTTATGGTGTTGTGTTTCTTCGTCATCGCATGGCTCGGCCATGCGATCCACGACTTTGCGACGACTGCCACAGATGGAAGCCGGCCCTGCGAAAGTCGTGGATGGCACCGTCAAGCGGTGCCATGACGGCCGGAGAATGACGGCAGGGGCGATGCTCGAAACCGAAAATTCCGATCCGCCCGAGCCGACATCGCTATCCGCTCAGGCCGCGGAGCGCCGGCCGGTCGCCATCAGGGCGCCGAGACGGCCGGTATCGGTCACCGTTTCCAGGCCGTCGATGAACGCTTCGAGCGCCGCCGCGCGCGAGCCGCCGACCACCTCCCGCGCCGATTCCCGGAAGCGCAGACGCACAGCCTCCGGCGTCGCCGGGGCGAGGTCGTCGAGCCTGTGACTCAAGACAGTGTCGTTCGCGAACCGCACCTCGACTTCGGCCCCCTGCTTTGCCGGGAACGCCGCTGTCATCGTCTCGTCGGTCTCCAGCGTGATCAGCCGCAGCAGGCGCGCCACCTCGGCATCGCGCAGCAGGTTGAAGTTGCTTTCCGCCGCCACGCCGGTCCGCAGTGCCGCCGACACGTTGAAGAGAATGCTCATCTTGGCCTGGAGCGTCCGTTCGAACGGCCCGGCGAGGGCGCAGCCTGGATACTCGGCCGCAGCCGCCGGCACCCGTACCGTGATCCCGCTGATCGCCTGACGGTCGAAATCGGGATCGGCGGCGATCGCCAGCGCCGCCTGGGTCGCGGTCTGGGCGAAGTTACAGACCGGTGCCGCCTTGTGATAGACGGCGAGGATCTCGGGCTTGCCGACGAACAGTTCGGCGATCGAGGGATCGGCGATCTTGCCGTGGGCGGCGAACAGCCCTGCCGGCCCGTCGAGGGCGGCCGGCGCGCCGAAGGCGCCGAGCGCCGCCAGCCGCGTCGCCGTCACCCCGCTCCGCGCCGCCTGACCGGGATGGAAGTACATGTCGCTGCCGCCGGTCGCCGCCCATTCGTTGAGGCCGCCGGTCATGTTGGCGGCAAGGGCAATGGCGCTGGTCGCCCCGTCGACGCCCAACCGCATCAGCCGGGCGCCGGCAATTGCCGCGGCGATCGGCCCGGTGATGCCGGTCGGGCGGTAGTAACGGGTGATCTGCCGGTCCATGAGCGCAAGACCGAGACGGGCACCGACCTCGTAACCCACCGCCGCCGCGGCGATGAAGTCGCGGCCGGAGACGCGCTCCTGCTCCGCCAAGGCCATCACCGCCGGCAGCAGAGCGACGCCGAGATGACTGACCGCGCCGGCATGCATGTCCTCGCGCACGAGCCCGTGGCCCATGACGGCGTTGGCGAAGGCGGCCTCCCCCGGCGGGACGACGAAGGAGGTGCCGATGATGGTGGCGCCGCGCGCGCCCTCGGGCCTGGCCCCGTCGCTGGCGACCGCGACCGCTTCCCGCGACCAGGGCAGGTCGCGCGATTCGAAAGCGCCCGACAGAAGATCGAACAGGCACAGCTTGACCTTGGCAGTGACGGCTGGGGGCACGTCCTCCCAGCGGAAGCGGCAGGCAGCCTCGGCTACCCTGACCGCCAGCGGCAATCCGCCCGCTCCGTCGTCCATTGCACCTCCCTGATCACGGCATTTCCTGCTCTTATGATCATCATACAATATGATCCGTGGACTGAAAGCGAGCGATAGCGTGTCCGCCGGTTCGAGTCCCTGGAGAAGGGGTCAGGCGCGCCGGAACCCGAAGAACAGGGAATAGAGAACCGGCACCACGCCCAGCGTCAGCACCGTCCCGACCGCGAGCCCGACCGCCATCGCCGCCGCCATGGCATAGAACAGCGGGTCGTGCGACCAGATCAGCGGCACCAGCCCGAGAACGGTGGTCAGCGTGGTGATGAGGATCGGGCGGAACCGCGCCGCCGCCGCATCGACCACCGCCTTGTCGACAGGGCTGCCCTGGCCGCGTTCCTCCTCGATCCGGTCGATCAGGACGATCGCGTTGTTGATGATGATCCCGGCGAGGCTGAACAGGCCGAGGATGACCATGAAGCCGAACTTGGCCTGGAACAGGAAAAGCCCGCCGGTCGCCCCGACCAGCACCAGCGGTATCGTCAGCAGGATGATCGCGGTCCGCCGGTAGGATCGGAACTGCCACACGAGCAGGATGACGATGCCGGCCACCGCCAGCGGCAGGTTCTCGAACAGGTTGCGCTGTGCTTCCGCCTGCTTCTCGGCCTCGCCGCCGATCTCGATACGGTGGCCGGGCGGCAGGTCGAGCGCGTCGATGGCCGGGCGGAGGCGGTCGAGCAGCGCCTGCCCGCCCAGGGTCTCGTGCTTAGCCGATACCGTCAGGGTTCGCTCCTGATCGCGGCGTTTGATCCTGGCGTCTTCCCAGTGAGGCACCAGCCGGGCGATCTGCCCCAGCGGAATGGCAGTCTGATGCTCGCTGGAATAGACCGAGAGCGCCAGCAGTCCTTCCAGCGTCCCCCGTTCCGCCGCGACGCCGCGGAGGACGATGGGAATCGTCGTCTCGCCCTCGCGGTAGTCGGTGACCTCGATGCCGGAGAGATAGGCGTTGAGGGCGTTGGCGAGCTGCTCCGACGTGATGCCGGCGCCACGGGCCCGCGCCTGATCGACGACGACGTCGATCTTGAGGATTCGGTTCTCCCAGTCCTGCTTGGCACCGAGCGTACCGGAGATCGCAGCGAGGGCCGCGACCAGGGCTTCGCCCCCTGCCCGCAAGGCACCGATGTCGGGGCCGATCAGACGAATCTCGACCAGCCCCGCCTCCGACCCGCCGAGCCACATCTCCTTCACCTCGCCGCGCGCTTCCGGGAACTGATCGAGAAGATGGGCCCGCGTCCGCGCGACGAGCGCCGGCACGTCGGCGGCGGTCCGGGTCGTCACCAGCAGGAACGCCTTGTGCGGGTCCGGGTCGAGCGGCGAGAGCGAGAGAAAGAACCGGGGGCCGCCGCTTCCGACATAGCCGACCGTCCCCGTGACTTCGGGATTGACCGCCGAATCGGCCAGCCACGCCGACAGGCGCGCGACCGAGTCCTCGGTCTCCGTCACGCTGCTACCCGCCGGCAGGTCGACATAGACGAGGAACTGGTTGCGGTCGCCGAGCGGAAAGAACTCCTTGGGCACCCATTGCAGCAGCAGGCCCGCCCCGACGAGCAGCGCCAGCATCGCGCCGAGGAACGGCAAGCGGGCCTTGAGCAAACCGGCGAGCACAGAGCGGTAGACGCGGTAGAGGCCCTGGTTGGTGCGGTCGGCAGCCGCGCCGGTGGGGGACGAGACCGGCTTCATGAACCAGGTGCACATCGCTGGCGTCGCATACATCGCCAGGAACCATGACCCCAGCAGGACGATGGTGATCACCTGGGCCAGCGACTCCGTGTATTCGCCCGTGCTTCCCACCGCCATCGCCATCGGCAGGAAGAACAGGATGGTGGTGAGCGATGAGGTGAGCAGCGGCACGGCCAGGGTCCGTCCGGCGTCCAGGGCCGCTTGGCGGAGGCTCGCGCCGGCCTCGTGGCGGACGCGGATGTCCTCGGCCATGACGATGCCGTTGTCGACCAGCATGCCGAGGGCGATGACCATCGCCGCGATCGACACCCGCTGCAGCTCGACCTCGAACAGGCTCATCACGACGATGCCGAGCAGCATCGCGAACGGCACGAAGGCGCCGACGATCAGGCCCGTCCGAAGGCCCAGGAAGACGATGACGACGACCAGCACGATCACCAGCGTCTGGTAGAGATTGCCGACAGCCCCGTCGACGGCGCGGGCGACCAGCTCCGGCTGGAACGTCGCATAATCGAGCATGATGCCCCATGGCAGGGCCGCCTCGATGTCCGCCAGCGCCGCGTCGAGCCGTTCGCCGAACTGGATGCTGTTAACGCCGTCGAGGATCGAGACCGAGAGGATGATGGCCGGCCGGCCGTTGAAGCGCACCGGCCGTTCGGGGGGATCGACGGTGCCGCGGCTCAGGGTGGCAAGATCGCGAAGCTCGGCCACACGATCGGAATCCGGTGCGGCGATCAGAACCCGGCCGATCTCATCGAGCGAGCGGAAGTTGCCCGAAGGTTCGAGGACGATCGACTTCCCGGCGGCATCGATCCGACCGCCCGGCAGGATGATGTTCTGGCGCTGCAGCGTGTCGACGATCTGCTGCGGCTGAATGCCGTACTGCACGATCTTCGCCCGCGCCACCTCCAGGTAGATGCGTTCCTCCTGCACGCCGTAGAGCTCGATCTTTTTGATGCCGGCGAGGGGATAGAGACGGTCGCGGACAGTCTTCGCCATGTCGTGCATCTCGGCGAGCGAGAACCCGTCCGACGTCATGGCGATCGTCGCCACCGCCGTCAGGCCGATCTCGTCGTCAACGGTGGGCCCGCGCGTCCCGTCGGGCAGGTCCGAGGCGATGTCCGCCATCTTGTCGCGCAAGGTCTGCCAGACGGCGTCCAGGTCGGTGACCTCGTCGTGCAGCTCGATCTTGACCAGGGCCACGCCGGTCTTCGAGTCCGAGAGGATGTGTTCGACCTCCGGGATCTCCCGGACCTTTTCCTCGATGGGCCGGGTCAGCAGGTCCTCGACGCGGCCCGGCGCCATTCCGGGGAAGACCGCCGTCACCTGGGCGTTGCGGATGACGATGCTGGGGTCTTCGCGGCTGGGATAGTTCAGGAAGATGAAGACGCCGGCGAGGACGATCGCCGCCAGGAAAAGTGCGGTCAGGCGGGTGTTGTCGAGAGAGAACCGGGTGATGTCGGGCATCGGACGGCGGCTATCCGGATGCCGGGGCGATGGTCACCGGCTGTCCCGGCGCCACAGCTTCACCGGCTGGCCGTCCGACAGGAAGGTGACCCCGGCGCTGGCGATGACCTCGCCGAGCTCCACGCCCCGCACCGCGACCATGTTCTGACGCACCCCGGCCGGCCGGACGAGGCGCCGGGTGACGGAGGACGACGCGGGATCGAAGACGAACACGTAGCCGGCGGTCTCACCACCGGGATCGGCCGGCGCGATCGCCGACAGCGGCACCAGGAAGCCGTCCTCGGCCCCATCATCGCTCAGTCTCAGCGTGACCTCAGCGGTCATCCCTGAGCGCACCGCCTCCGGCCGCTGGTCGAGGCTCACGATCACGTCGAAGACGTTCCCCGCCCCCGCGACGCTGCCGACCTCCGTCACCCGCCCGGTCATGGCGAGGTCGGGAAGAGCGGTCAGGACGATCTCGGCCGGTGTTCCGACTTTGACCTCGCCGACCGTGTTCTCAGGCACGCCGATGGCCGTTTCGAGCGCTTCCTCGGATTCGAGCTCGATCACCACCTGCCCGGCCCCCACTTCCATGAAGGGTTCGATCTTCCGCGCGGCAACGACGCCGGGGATCGGTGCGGTCAGGACCGTGTCGTCCAGGCGCTCGTTCGCCTGATGGAGGCGCGAGCGGGCGGCATCGACATCGCTCCGCGCCGCGTCGAAGGCCGCCCGCGCCTGATCGAGGGCTGCGGCGGCGACCCATTCCTTCTCGTAGAGCGCCTGCTTGCGCTCGTACTCGTCCTGGTGTTCGCGAAGCCCCGCCTCCGCCCTGGCGAGATCCGCCTTGGCGGCGTCGACGTCGAGCTGGAACGCGGTCCGCTCCATGCGGGCAAGGACCTGCCCCTCGGCAACCCGGTCTCCTTGCTGGACCTGCACCTCCAGCACCTGTCCGGCCACCGGGAATGCCAGACCGGTAGTGGTCGACGCCTGGATCTTCCCGGAGAAGATGCGCGTTCTGCCGCCGAGCGGATCGGAGACGGTAAAGGTCTTGATCGCCCGTACGGGAACCGGCGCTTCGACTTCCTGCTCCGGCTCGCAGCCGCCAAGCAGCACGGTCAGTAGCAGAACCGACAACCAGCATGACGTATTGCGCAACCATCCCATGCGGGCAGTCTACGCTGGCTGGGATCGAACGCCAGTTACAATGGTATGGGAATACCGAATACGGAAAACGACGCGACTACTCCGGCAGCAGCACCGGTTCCGGCGCCGGCTTGCCGCGGATCATGTCGGAGGCCTTCTCGGCGATCATCAGGGTCGAGGCGTAAGTGTTGGCGGACGGCATGCTGGGCATGATCGAGGCGTCGACCACCCGGAGACCCTCCATACCGTGAACCCTGAGCTGATCGTCGACCACGGTGAGCGGGTTGTCCTTCGGGCCCATCCGTGAGGTGCCGATCAGGTGCCAGACGCTGGCGCCGTACTGGCGCGACCAGGCGAGGATCTCGTCGTCGCCCTGGACGTCCTTGCCGGGCAGCGTCTCGTGATCGACGTATTGCGACAATTCCGGCGTCCCGAGCAGCCGGCGGGCGAGCTTGATGCCGCCGACCATCGCCGCCTGATCGACCGGATGGGTGAGGTAGTTGGGCTGGATCGCCGGATCGACGAACGGGTCAGCGGTCTTGGCGCGGACATAGCCCAGGCTTTCCGGCCGGTGCTGCCAGACGCCACAGCTCATCCCCGGATAGTCGTCGAGCAGGCTGACGAAGCCTTCCTTGTAGCTCGCCGGCGTGAACACGACCTGGAGGTCCGGGCTCGACATCGCCTCCTCGGACTTCCAGAAGCAGTGGACGAGCGAGGGGCTGACCGCGAGAGCGTTCGGCCGCTTCAGCACCCAGCGGGCGATCTGGCCGAGGAGCGCCGGCCCGCGGGTGATCTCGTTCATCGTCTTGATGTTCTTGGCGCGGGCGACGACGCGGACCGAGCAGTGGTCGCGGAAATTCTCGCCCACCCCCGGCAGGTCGTGAACCACCGGCACCCCGAGCTCGCCCAAAAGGGCTGCCGGCCCGATGCCCGAAATCTGCAGCAGGCGCGGCGTGTTGATGGTGCCGCCGGAGACGATCACCTCGCGGCGGGCGCGCACCTCCTTCACCTCACGGCTGCGTTCGTCGATGTACTGGACGCCGACCGCGCGCTTGCCCTCGAACAGAATGCGCGAGGCGCGGGCGTTGGTGCGGAGGTCGATGCGACCGGTCGCCTTGACCGCCGGCAGCAGGAAGGTCCGCGCCGCGCTTCGCCGCCAGCCGCGATGAATCGCCCGCTGGAAATAGCCGACGCCGGCCTGGGTGGCGCCGTTGTAGTCGGGGTTCCGGGGGATGCCCATGCCCTGGGCGCCGGCGATGAACGCTTCGCAGATCGGATGGATCCAGTCGAGGTCGGTGACCGGGATCTTCCCCTGGCGCCCGCGAAAGGTGTCGTCGGCGTCGCCGATCCGGCGCTCGAAGCGTCGGAAATAGGGCAGCACGTCGGCATAGCCCCAGCCCCGGTTGCCGTGCTGGGCCCAGCCGTTGAAGTCGGCGGCCTGCCCGCGGTTGATCACCATGCCGTTGATCGAGCTCGACCCGCCGACCACGCG
>MDTD01097763.1_pt1 | contig 26228 bp, 26 predicted proteins | sample 811221 | NCBI WGS metagenome assembly MDTD01 (sample SAMN05326646, study PRJNA326480) | marine metagenome | isolation source: seawater | place: Pacific Ocean: South West | collected 2011 | reverse complement strand
GGAAGCTCTAGAGGCGAAACTCCCTAAAAAAGTAACATTCAAGGAGATTCTCTTTACCAGCGTCTTTGTTCTTATCATTCTTGCTGTAGCTATCTATCTTCCTTTCAAAGCGATCACTGGTGATGAAGGTGAACATAAAAGCTATTCATTATGGGTAGAAGACTTATCTAAAAGAACGGAACTTGTAGTTGCTGAATATGTTTTCCTAGGAAGTAATCAGGTTTCAGGCGTGTATTTTGGCCGGGAAGATCTGATTATTATCGAGCGTCGGGCAGATTCAACCACGTACATTCATGAGTTAGCTCATGCGGCGGATAAACATAACTACTTTCCATGGGAGGAAGAGTTAAAAGAGAAACTTTTTTCAACATTTGTCTCTGAAGAGTTATCTTCTTTGCTTCTAGAGGGAGCTTCAGGTCAAAAAATACGTAGTGAGCTGTTCGCAGATGCGGTGCTTTTTATTGAAACAAAAAAGTGCGGGAGTTACTTTAGTTCATTGGATTGTCATGTACTGGCGGTCACAACAAAAAATTTCGTTAAAGATAATGGCTTGGAACTCAGTGAACTAGATTCACAAGTTGACTATATGACACCTGATCTCATTATTGACGGACCAGTTACGAGAGCTTCTAATATTACGCCCTACTGATAGCGGCCATGCTCAAACAGAGTTAATGTACTCTCTGGGGTCCCAGCATTATTTGGGTGAGAAATTCAACTTGGAGTGATATGGATTTTAAGGAATTTCAGGATCATATAGAAGATATCTATGGAGAGCGCGACCGAGAGCGTGGCGTTGCCATGAGTGTGGCATGGTTAGCTGAAGAGGTAGGAGAGCTTGCTCAAGCTATACGAAAAGGAAATCATGAAGAACGAGTTCATGAATTTGGCGATGTTCTAGCTTGGACTTTCTCTCTCGCTAATCAAGTAGGGGTAGATGTCGAAAAAGCAATCCAACGTTATATCGATACCCCTCCGTAAGTACCTATTCCCGTAGTGAAATTTCTTAGAAAGGTATTGCGGAGGTAATCAGTAATTTAAATTAGGGCTTCTGCGATTTGAACAGCGTTTAAGGCTGCTCCTTTTCGCAAGTTATCTCCGGATAGAAACAAGCTCAAACCATTTTCAAAAACCGAGTCTGGGCGAATTCTTCCAACATATGTTGAATCTATACCTGCTGTTTTTAGTGGGGTGGGAATTGCATCTAGCTCAACTCCGCTGCTTTGATTCAGGATTTCCTCAGCTCGTTCTTTAGTGATTGCGTTGTTGAAGCCCGCAGTTATTGCTAGCGAGTGCCCCGTGTAGACGGGAACTCGCACGCATGTTGCCGAAACAGTTAAATCGGGAAGTTCGAGAATCTTCCTGCTTTCATCTCGAAGTTTTTGCTCTTCGTTTGTTTCATACAATCCGTCATCGACGAAAGAGCCGCAGAAGGGAACAACGTTATATGCAATTGTTTCAGCAAAGTTTTCTGCATCAGGGAAAGAAAGGGCGCTTCCATCATGCGTTAATCCTTTAGCTTGATCCCCCGCGAATTCAATCTGGCGCTCTAGTTCATCAACACCTGCTAATCCTGCCCCTGAAGTTGCTTGGTAGGAGGAAAAAATGACTCTGTCTAAACCGGCTTCGGCATCTAATGGTTTGAGAACTGGCATAGCGATCATAGTTGTGCAATTAGGGTTTGCTATAATGCCCTTCGGCCTATTTTCTAGGGCATGGACATTCACTTCAGGCACTACGAGTGGAACATCTTGATCCATTCTCCAAGCGGAGGAATTATCTATTACTGTTACTCCATGTGAAGCAACTGTGGGCGCCAGTTGTTTGGATAGCTCACCGCCAGCTGAAAAGAGCGCTATGTCGAGACCGTCCCAGTTCGCAGCTGCTGCGTCTTCGACGGTCACTTCCTTATCATCAAAGAGAATTGTTTTTCCGGCACTTCTCTCGGATGCGAACAGCCTGATACTCGATAAGGGAAAATTTCGTTCAATAAGGATTTCCCTCATAACAGCACCCACTTGACCAGTCGCTCCAACAATTCCAATATGCATACTCATGAGGCTACACACTAGAGGCGAGAAATGGTGGGGAATTGCAATCATTCGGGTGGAAATAATCTTGTTAACGAGATAACCAGTATTCCGTGATAGTTTCGAGTGATTCTTCGAGGAGCGGCCTAAGATTTAGCTCAGAATCTTCTGGTAGGTCGCTTAGGGGGGTTTGAATAGTTTTGGAGATCTTCTTCTTTTGATCTCCTAACTGATTGTCACTGCCTAAAAAGAATTCTGAAAGTTCCTCTGAGGTTTGCTGTGATTTTGCAGAAGGGTTGTCTTCGAGTTTGACAAATTGTTGGGGGAGTTGATTCCTTAGCGCTTCTATCGTTTTCTTTTTCTCTCCGTCATATTGACGTATAGAACTCCACTGCCTCTTAGGGGTGTCGCCTGTGTCTGTGTGTGCTTGCGATTCAGATAGGTTGATCCCACGCCACGTTAGTAGAACGTTCTGATCGTCATCGATAGCTTTGGTCAGTTCAAGAAGTGCGGCTATTTCATGTTTGCAGGGTGACGCCCATTCAGGGCAGACATGGTGTATTTGCACATCTCCCACTTTCGGTACAGCTTCATGAAAATTTCCATTGCGGACCGCGTTGTTGATATTTTCATTAGCCGGACTGACATGAATTGTTACATCAAACCCACGTTCGCGGCCATCTTCAACTTCGAAAGATACACTCCCAACTTCGACAAACATATCACGGACAGCTCCTCGTCGCTGTATACCAACTCCCGGACCGAGTGGGTCCCGGTAGTCTGCGAGAGCTGAAACTAGTTTTTTCATCGCTTTTCCTGTTTCAGTTTGTGGCCTAATCATGTTTCGACCGCCTCGGCAATGTTAAGAGATAACACTTGTCGGAGTTGTTCCGTATTCATATCGGTAAACCAGTCATCTCCAGTGCCGACACTTTTATCAGCTAGCTCCTTTTTGTCAGTAAGAAGCTGGTCAATCTTCTCTTCGAGCGTTCCTTGGCAAACAAGTTTGTGAACAAAGACTGTTTGGTCTTGACCTATTCTCCATGCCCTATCTGTTGCTTGATCTTCGACCGCCGGATTCCACCACCTGTCAAAGTGGATGACTCGATTTGCCGCTGTTAAGTTCAATCCGGTTCCACCAGCTTTTAGAGAAACGAGAAGGATGGGAGTATCTGTCCCATCTTGGAAGGATGAAATCATCGAGTCGCGCTTCGCTCTTGGAACACCTCCATGAAGGAATGATGGTTGTCGGCCAATAACACCAGATAAATATTCTGCTAATAGCTCACCCATTTTACGGTATTGGGTGAAAAGAAGAAGCTGTTGATCAGCTGCGAGAATATCATCGACGAGTTCTTCTAGTCTGGTAAGTTTTCCAGATCGTCCTGCAATACTGCTTCCATCTGAAAGGAATTGGGCGGGATGATTGCAGATTTGCTTCAATTTCGTCAGCGTCGCAAGGATCAGTCCCTTTCTTTTCATTCCTTCACTTTGTGAAGCTTCAGTTAAAAATTCGTCAAGTACAGCCTTATATAAAGCAGCTTGTTCATGTGTTAATTTTGCCCAAGCGACCTGTTCAATTTTTTCAGGTAAGTCTGGGACGAGGCTTTTATCATCTTTTGTTCTTCGGAGAATGAAAGGGTCAGTAAGGTGTCGCATGCTCTCAAGCGCTGATGCGTCATTGTGCGTTTCGATAGGAGTAGCGAATTTCTCTCGGAACCATGAAATTCCTCCTAGCATTCCTGGATTTACAGCGTCAAGGATTGCCCATAACTCCGAAAGCCTATTTTCAACCGGTGTTCCAGTTAACGCTATTTTCTGATGTGCCTGAATTTCCCTGACAGCTGCTGCCGCATTCGTATGATGATTTTTTATAAATTGAGCTTCATCACATATAAGTAAATCCCATTGGACTTGAGCTAAATCGTGAATATCACGCGTTGCTGTCGCGTATGTGGTCACTACAATATCGGATTCTTGAATGGAGTTGATCAAAGATGGCCCTGTTGGACGTCCACCACCATGTGCTACAAATACTTTAAGGCTTGGAGTAAATTTTTTTGCTTCTGATTCCCAGTTGTGAACTACAGAAAGTGGACAGATTACTAATGTCGGTTTCGATGCGTTTCGGCTTAAAATGTGGGCAAGCGCCGTCGGTGTCTTACCTAATCCCATATCATCAGCAAGACAGCCTCCTAATCCAAGTTTGCTAAGGAATTGAAGCCATGCCAGTCCTCTTCGTTGATATGGGCGAAGATCTCCTGAGAAGTATTGAGGTTCGGTTGCTTCTTCAAGCGATTCATCAGGTAATCCTTCTAAAAGTCGAACAATCCATTGTTCTGCAGCTGTTGTTTCAGTTAGCAGCATTTCAGAGTTGTTTTCATCACCGTTGTCGGCATAGTCTTTTTCTGAACTGAATCGGAGGAGCTCAGCTGGCGAAAGTAAATTTGCTTGCTGTTTCCTTTGGGATAAGACTTCAAGCGCGGTTTGGGCTTGATGTGCGTCAATATTTACCCATTCCCCTTTTAGTTGAATTAGACCGGTTTTCGCTTCTGCAAGAATTTTTAAGTCTTCTTCGTTAAGGGGATTATCTCCAAGAACAATATTCCAATCGACGTCTACCATCGCTACCCCTAGGTTTGAGGAGACTCCTCCGCGTTCACTTGGTGTTGCTTCACCTACGAGTTTGAACTTTTTTCGTATGAGGCCTTTCGGGACAAGGATAGGTACTCCGATAATTTCGCATAAATATAAACCATCAAGTAGTAGGATTGACGCTTCTGGGAAACTTAGATTTAGTTTTCCGGCATGTGCTTCAGTTTCGATCCTGTCTAATCCAGGAACAGAATTTGCGAGCCGTCGGGAAATTTGAAGGATATGTTGTCGCAACGGTTCTATAGATTTTCCGTTAGTTAGTCGTTGAGCTGCAGGTGTTTCTTCCCAGCATTCATTCCATAAAACAACTGCCGAAGGATCTTCGGTTGAGTAGGCTTCGAACTCTAACCCCCAACGTTCCTCATCGTTTCCTGGTATGAGTCTGCCTCTGCACTTAATTGAAGGTGATCCTTCAAGACGGGCTTTTACATGTCCTAAATCTGAACTGATCTTTAGAAAAGTTATCTCGTGTTGCTCCGTGTCTGCTTCTATGTTACCTATTGGGTCGTATAGTCCTCCCATAAATCTGCGTAAGGCAGTTACTGATGATTTTCGTGATCGTGGAAATGTTGGTTTCCAGCCTGAATATTTTAAACCAGTCCGGCATCCAGCGTCTGTAAGGTATTGGATAATCAAATGAGTTGAATCTGATTTTGTGGGTGTAATTACTGGTGGTTTAGATTTATTGAGTTGATCGATTTGTTCTGCTACGGCTGGATCATTTATGCAGTTCCATGATGCTTTCCAGTGGAGGCCTTCAATTTCAAGTTCCGGAAGGACATAGCCATTTACGATCAAGTCGATACTAAGTTCTACAGCTTCGTGCAACCACCGTAGTGACGGAGACCAGCGGCTTGTGGGATATTTGGATGCGAGAATTTGTACTACCTCAGATGGGTCTGCGATGAGACCTACTACTGAAGTATTACCATGTTCCGGAATTTCTATATCGAAGGTGTCAGCTCTTGCATCACGGGTTGACCACTGATTTCCTAGAAAAGCCGCTGCGAGGCGACGAAGGCCACTGCTGGGTAGAGCGTGGTCTTGCTCCCAACCCCAAAAAACTGCGCTGTTTCCTACCCAGGTTACATGGAGGGAACTTTGTGAAGTTCGGTCAATGATGGGCCTCAGCCTTTATCTAATTCGAACGCCTCATGGAGCGCTACGGTAGCACGATCAACATCTTCTCTTGCGACCACGCATGACACTCGAATGGCTGACGTAGAGATCATTCCTATATTTATACTATTGTTGGAAAGAGTTTCGAAAATGGTAGCTGCGACGCCGGGGTTACTTGCCATTCCTGCTCCAACGACGGAAACTCTGCCAATAGTATTGTCTGTATCGACACCTTGCGCACCGATCACTGTTGCTGCTTGAGAGGTTATTTCCTTTCCAATTTCAAGTTGTTCAGAGGGAACTGTGAAGGAGATGTCTGTTACTCCTTCTTCAGATGTGTTTTGGACGATCATGTCAACATTGACATCTTGATCCGCTAAAGGCCTAAAGAGTGACGCTGCTATACCTGGTTTGTCGGGTACTCCATATACGGTGACTTTAGATTGTGAAGTATCGGGTACAACTGCCGAGATAATTGGTTTTTCCATGTTTGGTTCCTCCTTTGAAACCCATGTTCCTGATTCCCAGGTAAAGGCTGATCGCACGTGTAATGGAACATCATATGATCTTGCTACTTCGACCGATCGCATTGCTGGCTTTGGGCATCCTACCGCTGTCATTTCCAGTAATTCATCGAAGCTTATGTTGAGTAGCTTTCTTGCGTCTGCGCAAACTCGCGGGTCAGTGGTGAAAACGCCGGACACGTCGGTATATAGTTCGCAGGCATCTGCACCGAGCCCATGGGCGAGTGCTACTGCAGTTGTATCTGAACCGCCGCGGCCTAAAAATGTAACGTTGTGATCGGTTGAAACCCCTTGGGATCCTGCTACAACTGCTACCCGCCCTGCGGACAGAGTTTCATGGATACGTTGTGGGTTTATTGTGAGAATTTTTGCATTTTGGTGATTGGTATCTGTTAGGAATCCTGCTTGACTTCCAGTGAAGGAGTCAGCGGGTACTCCCATATCGTGGAGAGCCATGCACATCAGTGCAATACTTTTTCTTTCTCCTCCAGTGATTAACATGTCCATTTCACGCGCTGGACGCGTGTTTGAGACTTCTCTAGCTAATCGAAGCAATTCATCAGTCTCTTTTCCCATTGCGCTTACGACGAGAACAACATCATCGCCGTGATTGCGTGTGCGCTTGACATGGTCTGCGACTTCGCGCATCCTGTCAGCATTTGCGACGGAAGTACCACCAAATTTTTGAACTATTAAACTCACAAGTTTTTACGGTAGTCGCACCTTGTGCCATTGGTGTGATATTTACGGAGGGAATCTGTCACAAACATGAATTTTTATTGATTTGGGTAACGTTTTGGGCGTGCTACCCCAGACACATAGGCGCTGGGGCGTCTTCCATTTCCTATCGTATTCCTATCACATTTGATCACTGTCCAGCCATTACTCCACATTGATCCTGTGATATCTTTTCGGCTAGGATGAGCGTTCTTAGTAGGCGTTGCAGTTTGATCACAAAACAACAGTAGCGACTCAGAATGTGTAAATAAAAGAAGCGATTGCAGCATATTACTTATGTCTTGTGCGCTAGCTAGGTTTTCGATTGATAGTAGTGTGTCAAACACGCCGTCAATTTCGGGATACTGATGCCATTCGGTGATGCTAGTTACAGATGCTGGTAAATCTCCATCAATATTTTCTCTGGGGCCTAGTAAAAGACAGCGTCCGTTGGTAGCAGCGATTGTTTGCTTTATTTGTGACGAATAATTTCTCATCATTACGAGTGCTTTAAGTCATCTACCAATGTGTTTGTTTTGTCCACCAACGTCCACTAAATCGCCATTTTGTTGATAATTCTTTAACAGGTTCTTTCGGCCATAGCTGGTGCATGGCAGAGATGATCGCCTGTCTTTCTGATTCTGTTGGTTCCGGACGAATAATAGTTCGTATTTGTGGTTCCTCGGACATTGTCTTCCTAAAGGGGTATGACTCCGTGTTTTCGCTGGGGTAGGTCTTCACGTTTCTTCTGAAGAGCAGCAAAACCAGCTATTACTTTCTTTCGGGTATCTGCAGGATTAATCACGTCATCAATGTAACCCCGTTCTGCAGCGATGTACGGGTTAGCAAAACGTTCAGTGTAATCATCTACTAGTTCGTTTTTCCGTTGTTCCGGATCAGCAGCAGATTGGATTTCTCTGCGGTGAATAATTTCGACTGCTCCTTGTGGGCCCATCACAGCAAGCTCAGCTGTTGGCCAGGCAAATGAAATATCTGATCCTACGGATTTTGAATCCATAACAACATAGGCTCCTCCATAGGCTTTGCGAGTAATGACTTGAATCCTTGGGACAGTAGCTTCACAATATGCGTAGAGGAGTTTCGCACCATGACGAATAATTCCTCCGTATTCTTGATCGACACCCGGTAAGAATCCTGGAACGTCAACTAGCGTGAGAAGAGGAATATTAAAGGCGTCACAAGTTCTAACAAATCTGGCAGCTTTAGATGAAGATTCGATATCAAGTACCCCTGCAAGAACTAAGGGTTGATTTCCAACAACACCAACTACCTTTCCATCAAGGTGTCCAAATCCACATACGATACTTTGCGCCCATGAAGGGAAGTATTCCATAAAGTTTCCGTCATCGAGGATAGATTCAATAATCTGTCGCATGTCGTAAGGCTGATTTGGGCTCTCAGGCATAATCTCTGACAATTCAGGGCATAACCTTTCAGGATCGTCAGTTGCTTCAAAAGTTGGCGGGCTCTCCATATTATTTGAAGGGAGAAAAGATAAAAGTGTCTTAACGGAATCAAGAATTTCTTCTTCACTTTCACTTACAAAGGTAGCGACCCCTGATTTACTTGCATGACTGGTCGCGCCACCTAGCTCTTCAAGGGTGACTTCTTCTCCTGTGACTGTTTTAACCACATCCGGCCCTGTGATAAACATATGTGATTTTTCTCGGACCATGAAAATAAAATCTGTCATTGCTGGACTATAAACAGCTCCCCCTGCACAGGGACCCAAAATAACGCTTATTTGAGGAATTACTCCGGAAGATTGAACATTTCTGTGAAAGATACCTCCGTAGCTATCAAGACTGACTACTCCTTCCTGTATGCGAGCACCAGCTCCATCATTAAGTCCAATCATGGGGGCCCCAGTTGATAAGGCAAGGTCCATTACTTTGTGAATCTTTTCGGCAAAGACTTCACCAAGTGCTCCACCCATCACTGTAAAGTCTTGACTAAAGACAAAAACTTGGCGGCCATCAATAGTTCCCCAGCCAGTAATAACACCATCTGTATATGGTCTCGTTTCCAAGCCAGCTTCATGTGCTCGATGCCGGGCAAGCATATCAAGTTCATTGAATGAACCTGGATCGAGAAGATAATCTATTCGTTCTCGAGCGAGAAGTTTTCCTTTCTCGTGCTGCCGTTCTATCGATCGCTCTGTGCCAGCGTGTAAAGCTTCCTGTTTCCGACGCTCGAGTTCTTCGATTCGTTGTTCCATTGTGTAATCAGCCATCTTGGTGGTAAGGGTACTGCGTTTCAGCTGTAGATCTGTAACTATTCGGCCTGAACATAAAAAAAGTTCATAGTAACTCTTCTGACCTGCGGAAATACTAGTTTCATTCTTAAAAAATTCATTAAAAATCGTGGGTAATGTATGTTTTCGGTATGGGGGAATCACATAGCATCGATGAACTTCTCTACAGTGAAGAGCATTACGCCGATCCGTATCCCCTATGGGAACGTATGCGCCATGAAGCTCCAGTATTTTATGACAAAAGATTAAACGCTTGGCTACTTACACGCTACGAGGACTGTGTCGAAGCCTTTTCAAATCATACAGACTTCTCAAATCAGCTGTATTCAAAAACACTAGGTGTGGTATTTGGACCCACAATGCTTGATAAGGATGGTCATGAACATGTTGTCCAAAGAAGAATCGTTGCTCCAGAGTTTGTAGGTAAGCGTTTTGAACCCTACTACGAAGCAATTGATCGAAATGCCCGTAACTTAATCGACGACTTCCCGAAGTCCGGTGTTGTTGATCTAGTTAATGCATTTACGACTCGACTCCCTGTAAACGTGATCGTTGACATGTTAGGGATGGACCAAAGCGATCATGACCGATTTCATGAATGGTATACGACTATGATGGCCGGCTTGTCTGTAAAGGATCTTCTCGAAAGCCAATTCAATTCCGAAAAGCAAAATCTTGGAGTGTTAGCTCATCAAGAACTGTCAGAATATGTTGCTCCAATTATTGAGGATAGAAAATCGTGCCCTGTTAATGATTTAATTTCAAAAATTGTCCATGCTGAAGCTGAAGGACAGAAGCTAACTTTGACTGAGATTCAAGCATTCATCTCTCTTCTTCTCGTTGCCGGAGGTGAGACCACGGATAAAGGAATTGCGAATATGTGGACTCAGCTTCTGTTAAACCCTGATCAACTTGACGCAGTTTTAAATGATCATGAGCTTTTTGATGCGGCCTTTTCTGAAATGATGCGCCACTCTCCCCCTGTACCTGGCCAGCTGAGGTATTCAATAAATGAAGTTACATTCAGCGGTATCACGATTCCTTCAAATCAGGCCGTCTATATCCAGTTAGCGTCGGCAAATAGTGATGAAACAATATTTTCAGATCCAAGATCCTACAATATCGAACGCGAAGATCTTCATTTAAGTAAGGAACGAAAGATGGGCCACCATGGAGATGAAGGGCGATACGGGCATCTGGGATTTGGATTAGGGAAGCATTTCTGCCTGGGGTACGAAATGGCAAGGCTCGAAGCTGTTATGGGTTCAACTTTGTTATGTGAAAAGATGAAGAATCCTCGTTTAGCTGATGGTGCCAGCACCGCCTTTATTATGAAAAACGGTACTAGGTCTCCTGTAGAAGTCCTGATTGAATATGATCAGGCATAGGATGATTGTTGGAATGTCCACACTTTGATGTAGGAAAGTAAAAAAATATGGGGCATGTTGGGATTATTGGCGGAGGAGTAACAGGATTAGCTGCTGCTCTTTCTTTATCAAAAATCGGTTTTCAGGTTACGGTATTCGAGAGTGATTCGACCCCTATGCCGGCCTCGCCTGAGGAAGCTTTTAATTGGAACCGCCGTGGTGCACCGCAGGTTCGACATTCGCACGCTCTTTTGGGGAGACTTCATAACCTTCTTAGAGATTTTCATCCTGAAGTTCTCAGAATGCTCCTTGACGTCGGCGCAACTGAAATAGATTTGGCACAGCATATGCCTGATACTCTTGACGATTTGAGTCGGCACCCTGAAGATAGAGATCTTTTTATGATCGCAGCTCGCCGCACAACCTTTGAATGGGTTCTTCGGCAAATTGTGATGAGTAACGCAGATGTGGTGATTAGAACAGGTGAAAGGATTCGAGGGTTAGTAGCAACTGAAGGCGATATCCCGGAAGTACAGGGTTTAGTTTTTGACGATGGGGGATCAGAATTTTTTGATCTAGTGATCGCTGCAAATGGGCGCAGATCTCAGGTGCCTGAGTGGTTTAAGGCTCTTAGAATTGAGCTACCCGAAGAGGTGGAAGATACTGGCATTGTTTACTATTCACGTTTTTTCCGAGTCTTAGAAGAGCAGGAGTTGCCAGTTAGCGATCGGCTAATCGCCGGAGATCTCGGGTATTTGAAATACGGAGTTTTTTGGGGGGATAATCGAACTTTTTCGATCACCTTGGCAACTTCCGATAAAGACAAGACATTTTGGGGGGTTCGAGATCCGGAAGTCTTTGACCGGGTAATTAAAGAGATCCCCGCTGCTTCTGAATGGGTATCCTTGGGCGCTGACCCAATCACGCCAGTTCATTCAATGGCTGGTCTACTAAACCGGCGAAGGTCCTTAATTGGCGAAAGTGGTGTCGTTATAAAAAATTTTCACATGATCGGGGATGCACTTGTCTGTACAAATCCTTTATATGGGAGAGGTTGTTCAACAGGATTTTGGCAGGCTCATCTCCTCGCGAAGGCAATTGAACATAATCGAAATGATTCTATAGCCCAGGCGGAAATTTTTTCTCAAGATATTGATGAGCATATTCTCCCTTGGTACCAGGCATCGGTTGATTCAGATCGGAGTAATCGCGAACTTGAAAATGGGGTTCCAAGCGAAGGAGCAACTCGGAAGTCAATTCTTCAGAATGGCTTACTTCCAGCTACACAAACTTCTGCCAAAGTTTGGCGCGCCTTCATGCGTATGATGAATCTTCTTGCCCCGCCTAAAAGCCTCAATGAGCCAGAAATAATGGCTGATGTTTTAGAAATATGGGAAAAACGTGGAGAGCGCCCCGCTCCTCCTCCTTTGGGTCCTGAAAGGGATGAAATGATAGACCTACTTGGACTGAAAGAAATAGCCTAAGCAGTTTTCTTGTCTCTGCTCTATCGGATTGATGCGAAGAATTTTCTTACGTCTTCGATGAATAACTCGGGTTGCTCAAATGCCCCGAAATGTCCTCCTTTGGGCATCTGTGTCCAATGAGTGATGTTATAACTTCCTTCACACCATGTCCTTGGAGATTGGAGTATCTCCTTTGGAAAAGAGGCGACACCAGTTGGTATCTCAACTTTTTCTCCACCGCCGAAGCTTCCTCCGAAGCTTTCCCAATACAACCTTGCGGATGAAGCTCCCGAAGCAGTTAGCCAATAAATCATTACGTTGTCTAACAGTTCGTCCTTTGTTAACACATTCTCTGGGTGGTCATCGCAATCCATCCAACTCCAGAATTTCTCAATTATCCAAGCCATTTGCCCTATAGGAGAGTCGACAAGACCATATCCAAGTGTTTGTGGTCGGGTTTTTTGTTGTGTTGAGTAACCAGAGTCCCATTCCTGATAGTAGGTCAATCGTTCAAGGGCTCGACTGTCATCTTCAGAGGGATTCTGAAGGGCTTCAGGAGTTGGTCTACCTATTGGCATATTCAAATGGATACCTTTGCAATGTCCAACATTTCTGCCTATCTGTGTGGTGACTGCTGCGCCCCAGTCACCTCCTTGCGCTCCATAGGCTTCGTAACCAATCCGGACCATCAGATCGTCCCAAGTTGTAGCTATTTTCTCTACTCCCCATCCCGTCTTTGTTGGCTTTCCTGAGAAACCATAGCCAGGAAGGGTTGGGCACACAACATGGAATGCATCTTCGGCCTTTCCTCCAAAAGACGTTGGGTCGGTTAGCGGTTCAATGACTTTATGAAATTCGACAGTAGATCCGGGCCATCCATGTGTTATTAGGAGTGGCATAGCGTTCTCGTGAGGTGAACGCTGATGAATAAAGTGAATATCTAGATCGTTAACATTCGTTATGAATTGGGTGAACCGATTTAACTGTTTTTCGCTTTGCCGCCAGTCGTATTCGTTCGCCCAGTAGTCTGCTAGCTCCTTTGTATATGAAAGCGGTATACCTTGTGTCCAGTCATCAACGCATTCTTCTTCAGGCCACCTAGTGAGTTCTATTCTTTTCTGAAGGTCTTCAATCTGCTGATCGGGTATGTCAATTGTAAATGGGGTGATTTTCTCCATAAAGGTTTCTCCGCATCTCTTTAATCGTGGTCTATCGGGTCGTAATCCCAAAGCTGAGTTTCTATAGGGTCGCCATAAAGTAGGTGAGCAGGGCTATGTTTCTCTATATTTCCAGTAAGTCCTCTATACATTCCGAATCCGCATAGCTGTCGAAGTTCTGGAGAAAAGGTAGCAACTATTTCTGGTGGCAATCCGAGTTGTTGATTCTCCTGTTGTCGAATGAAGCCAGCGCAGTAGTTCATTGCGACGCCTATTCGAACTTCATCTTTTGTAGTATTTGCTCCTCCACCATGCCAGGTGCTTCCATGCCATATAAGGACAGACCCTTTGGACATTTCTGCAGGAATGCTTTCAATATCGCTTTGGTCACCAAAATAGTCTGGGTTCTGCCATCGATGGCTTCCAGGAACTACGCGTGTAGCCCCATTTTCCTCGGTGAAGTCCGTAAGGGCCCACATTGAGTTACATACCGTTGCTATATGAGGCTTTTCTAGAGGTTGAACTTGGTCATCGGCGTGAATTACTTGTGCTGTCTCTCCTGGAGCAAGGGAAATGGATGCGAGAGATGACACTAGACATTGTTCCCCAAGGACTCCTTCAATAAGTTCGAGGACTTGAGGTTGGACGGGTATCTTTTGCCAGATTTCTCCATGCGCGAGAAGGTTATATGTTCGAGTGGTCTTGTTTCCTTCGAATCTGTTGTTGTCAGGAGTGCGGTTTAATTTTTGTTCTAGACGAGCTACATCAGCGATTAATTCATCAACAAAATTCAGGTCAATGATATTTTCAACGATCGTGAACCCTACATCGCTTAATTCTTGATGGTGTTTGGTTAGATCCATAGTCAATTCAACATCCCTACCGCATGCAGGGGAACAAATCGGAGCACTAACCTGTGATCCTCTATCATGGCCTGCTGGAATTCATTCCAATCGGGGTGTTCTTGCCCGAGAACCCGACGATAAATATCGGTTAACTCCTGATTTACGTCATCATTCGGCTCTTGTGCCGGTTCGGTAACTTCAACAGTTCCATCGAAAGAGATATACGACCAGGTTTCGGGAGATGTGATATGGAGGACAGCCCTGTTATCTCTTAAGAGGTTTCTGGTCTTCGCTCTTGATGCTGTAGCTGAAATACAGAATTTGCCTTCCTTGAGAGTAAATGAAATATCAGATGATTGGGCTCTTCCGTCTTTACGGGTAGTGATCAATACCGCATGATTTTTTTCTTCAGCCCATTTAAGTGCTTGATCTAGGTCCATTTCCAAATTCTTCCGGTGAGTTCCTGAAACTTCACGGTACCAGAAACGTCATAGCTCAACATATTGAATGTCAAAGCATGCACTAGGCCATACTGCATTAGGACTTATCTGCTAAACGCTCAGCGCGTTCAATGAGTCTTGTAGCGTCCAGTTTCTCAGCTATTTGGGCAAAATCACTTCCAGGGCCTTCCCAGCGAAGTTCATCGATAGAACCAAAAGTAGGCGCATCGTAACTAAGCGTGGCTATCTGGCGGAAAAGAAGAGCCAGGCTTCGATTCTCATTTAGGGTTGTAGCTAATTTTTGTGCTCCTCGAACAGGCACCTCCCACTTCTTAGAATCTTCGGGGATGTGCTCGATGTGGTTGTAGACAGCCAGGACACTTGAAGATGATTTCGCTCCCCATCCCTGCAAACCCGGAAAGCCATCGGCTGTATCGCCCATCAGTCCAAGATAATCAGGTATTGATTCGGGGCGAACCCCAAATTTTTCAATTATGGCCTCATAGTTCATTTCTAATTTTTTCCGACGATCATATTGGACAATTTTGTGATCAGGTGTCAAACACTGCCCCAAATCTTTGTCAGGCGTGCAGATAACAACCTGATCTACTCTCCTATCAGCGGTTGAACGCTTCGCTGCAGAAGCTAGCGCGTCATCAGCTTCAAACTCAACCATCGGAAAGATAATGAATCCTGCAGCTTCGAGAAGATCTTCGAGTATGTGGAATTGTCCAGATATGTCAGGATCAATATCTGACCCATCTTTATACCCTTCATATAGCTCATTTCTGAACGACGTAATTATGTGATCTGTTGCTATTCCAATATGAGTTGCACCCTGTTCCAAAAGGGAAAGCATGCTTGCTAAAACGGCTCGAGTTGCACCAACTTCATAACCTTCTGACGTTATGTGGGATGGAGCTCCAAAATAATGGCGGAAAAGTTCATAGGTACCATCAACTAAATGAACTTTCATATTCTTACCCAAACTCCTAAAACAACATCCCTATTCTTCTACAAGTTCGATCAAAGTGCCATGTGATCCTTTGGGATGGATAAAAGCGACTGTCGTTCCTCTTGAACCAGGTCGAGGAACTTCATCTATCGGTCTGGCGCCGGCATCTACCATTGCTCGAAGTGCAGCTTTACAGTCAGTAACCCGATACCCAATATGGTGAAGTCCTTCTCCTCTAGTTTCTAAAAATTTCGCTATTGGAGAGTCATCTCGAGTTGCAGTAGTGAGCTGAATATAACTATCAGCTACCTTTATGAGAGCTTCTTCAACTCCGTCACGTTCTACGACTTCTCTGTGGTGTACTTCAGCGCCAAAGGCCTGCTGGTAATAACGTATTGCCTCTTCTAGGTCGTGTACGGCAATCGCTACATGGTCTATTTCAGTTAAAATCATTTTCTGCTCCAACTAATTGATAGCTACTCCAGTGTAAATGGGCCAAGAGATAGCTAGGTTTATTTTAAGTTTGATTTGTAAGTTGTTGAACAAACTTCTAATAAAGTTAAAGCTCAGTGATTCAGCTGAAACAGTGCGAGGGGTGAAAATGGAAAATACAGTAATTCTTGCTGGTGCGAGAACTCCAATAGGTAAGCTTTCAGGTTCTTTATCTTCTTTTTCAGGAGCAGATTTAGGGGGCGTGGCTATTTCTGGTGCTTTGGGCCGCGCTGGAATAACTCCGGACAAGGTAGATTACGTCATCATGGGCCAAGTTCTTCAAGCTGGGACTGGACAGGTGACTGCTCGTCAAGCAGCCTGTAACGCAGAAATTCCAATGAGCACGCCTGCAATCACAATTAACAAAGTTTGTTTGTCTGGATTGAATGCGATTTATTTAGCAGCCCAAATGGTTGAAAATGGCGATGCAGAAATTGTCATTGCTGGTGGAATGGAATCAATGACAAACGCTCCTTATCTCGTACCGAAGGGTAGAAGTGGCTACAAGTATGGAAATGCAGAGATGCTAGATGTTATTCAACATGACGGATTGTTTTGCGCTCTAGAAAAAGAACTCATGGGAGAGGGAACGGAAAGGTACGCCGCTTCGGCTGATATAGCTCGCTCAAACCAAGATGAGGTCGCACAAAAATCTCATCAAAGGGCTTCGTCTGCAATAGAAAATGGAAACTTATCGGAAGAGATAATACCTATGGAAATTCCTCAACGACGAGGAGAACCTATTTCATTTGAGCATGATGAGGGAGTACGACCTGGAACTGATTTGGAGAGCTTACAAAAGCTTCGTCCTGCTTTTGCCGAAAGTGGGAATATAACTGCTGGGAATGCTAGCCAAATATCTGATGGTGGTTCTGCAGTTATTATTACCTCTCGCGACGTAGCTGATCAGCTTTCTATTGAACCATTGGCTGAGTTGATTTCGTATGGCCAAGTCGCAGGACCAGACACTAGCTTACTCACACAACCATCTCGAGCTATTTCCGACGCTTTGTCCAATAGTGAACTGGAATTGTCGAATATTGACCTTTTCGAAATCAACGAAGCTTTTGCTGCTGTGTCTGTTGCGTCAATGGCAGATCTGGGGATTGACGACTCTGTAGTTAATATTAATGGGGGGGCTATTGCGCTTGGTCACCCTATCGGTATGTCTGGAAACCGGCTAGCGCTTACTCTTGCTTATCAATTAAAACGACAAGGTGGCGGCATCGGCGCTGCCGCTCTTTGTGGTGGTGGCGGACAAGGCGATGCGTTAATTCTAAAGGCGACTTGATAAGTTCGTAATTTACGAAGATTCTGCAACATTTACCTATAAAAGTAACGCACATATTACGTCGTATCCCATGAATCTGAAGGGCTAAGACCATTAGGGTTGTCAAATAGGCCTATTTGACAACATATTTGTCTTAATGTAACCTAAATGTAACTTTAGAGTTGGTTTCACCCACAGGATTCTAGCAAAGGAGGTTATTTCTCCTTAAATATAGGCCTAATCAGTGAAAGATATCCCCAATTCTTTTGGACAAAATGCAACACTCAAAAAACTGCGAACGCACCCCTCCCGTCGCAGGTGACTGGCGAGAACCACCACTCGTCAGTCACGTGAGTGTTCCCTTAAACAGCTAGAAAATTAATCTACCTCTACTTCGCGTCTTCCTTCTAAAGCTCGCCCAAGTGTTAATTCATCCGCATATTCAAGGTCGCCACCAACCGGAAGGCCGCTGGCGATCCGAGTAATCGACAAGCCAAGAGGTTCTAACAGTCGGGCCAAATACATAGCAGTCGCCTCACCCTCAATATTGGGGTTTGTGCATAAGATTACTTCTGAAATAGGATTTTCTTGAAGCCGAGCCAACAACTCTTTCACTCGGAGCTGTTCAGGACCAATACCGTCAATTGGATTGATTGCACCTTGAAGAACATGATAGAAACCCTTATATTCTTGGGTTCGCTCAACAGCGACAATGTCCCTTGGTTCCTCGACAACACAAACTAGTGAGGGATCACGACGAGAATCGGAACAAATCTCACAAATCGGTTCATCGCTCATGTTGAAGCACTTCTCACAAAATCGAACTTTTTCCTTTGCTTCACTAATAGCAGTAGAAAGCCGAATAGCGTCTTCCTCACTTAACTTAACAAGATGAAATGCGATGCGTTGTGCTGACTTGGGACCTACACCGGGTAATTTACCCAACTCATCGATAAGGGTTTGGACTGCTGGGGTGTAAATACTCACAAACTTGCCCCAAGATGTATCAGGTAGATTTCTCTATATCTTTTCTTACTCATCAGTAACGATCTTTGCACCTGGAAAACTGTCTACAACTAATGAAAGACCATCACCGGCGGATGCATCAGCATTTTCGAGAGAGTCCACGTCAATATCTTCATCACTACTTACAGCTGATAGAGTTTGAGTTTTTTCTTGCGGAACAGTCTCTTGCCCACCGGATTCGACGATCAAATGAATATTGGTCTTCCTATGTAATTTCTTTGATATAGATTCTTCAACTTCACTAAGGCATTCAGCGCAACGGTCTCGGTGGATTTCATTTGGTAAAGCAAATACAACTTCGCCACCCTCAATGGATATGAACCTTCCACCACTAAACCGTGCTTTTGCTTTACCGGATAGATTTTTTTTAATCTCCGGCCATATAGATTCCACTTCGCTCAAGGAAAGGATTCCGTCTTCGACAGGTTCTAATGCCTCAATTGAAGAAACCTCCTCTATAGGAGAGGGGGAAGTATCCTCATTCGCTGAGCTATGATCTATTTTTTCTGGAGTTGGGGATTCGCTTGCTGTGGAACCACCCAACACTTGTAATTGATGTTCAATTTTATCTAAACGACTTAGGACCATATTCGAATCAGTTTGTAGCTTTGGATGAGAGAGTTTAAGGACGGCAACCTCAAGGTCAATTCGGGGGTCAGGCGATTGGCGCATTCCTACTAGCGCAGCACCAATAGTTTCAAGCGATCTAGTTATTGTTGCTAAAGGCATTCGCTCAGAAAGGGTTTTAGACATTTCTGCTTGATGGTCAGAAAGGTGATCTGGAGAATTTCCCATAGATGTAAGAAAAGCATTACGTAGACGATCTATTAGGATTTCACCGATAACTCGGGGAGGCCGGCCTGACTGAATCGCTTTACTTAATCCACTGATAACGACACTTGGGTCTCCGAGGATAATGCCATCAAGGACTTCTTCAACAGCAGTATCATCATCGGGAGTTCCTCCACTGGCCAGTGTCTGTTCAAGTGCAGACAACGCATCACGAGCTGAGCCGCCGCCTACCCGGAGAACATAATCGATCATTTCGTCAGTGACATTAAGTCCGGCATCATTAGCTACCCATCGAAGGTGCTCTCCTAAAAGATTTGCTGAGATCAATTCAAATTCAAAGTGCTGGGTTCTACTTCGGATTGTAGAGACAACTTTTTGTGGTTCGGTAGTAGCGAGAACAAAAACTACATGGCTAGGAGGCTCTTCTAGAGTTTTTAGTAGCGCATTCTCAGCCCCTGATGTCAACATATGAACTTCATCAAGTATGTAAACCTTTGTTCGTCCAGGTGAACCAAGTGCAACCTTTGAAATAAGGTCACGAATCGCTTCGACCCCGTTATTTGAGGCTGCATCTAATTCATGGAGGTCATACGAACTGCCCTCAGCGAAAGAAATACAGGAGTCGCATTTGCAACATGGTTCGCCATCAGCTTCAAGAGAAGTACAATTCAATGCTTTTCCGAGGATACGAGCAGTGCTGGTCTTCCCAGTTCCTCTTGGACCGCTAAAAAGATATGCGTGTCCTACTCGGTTCTCAGCGATTGCATTCTTCAATGCAGTTACGACATGCTCTTGACCTACCAATTCATTGAATCGGCGTGAACGGTACCGACGATAAAGAGACTGATATGCCATGTAGGAATCCTAGTCCTGCTATAGGTCATCAGGTGAAGTAATTGACGTTCTAAGCAAATATTTCCAAAATTGGAACATCCGTTCCCGAAAGTGACGATCAGGCTACCTGCGGCACATCTGTGATTCCGCTGAGAGCTGCTGCCTTCCGGCCCTGACTCGGTTCACGGGCACTGATTGCACAGAACCCAATCGTCACATCCCGAAACGGATGTGCTTTCCATCGTATACGGTGAAGCGTCTTTCCCCATTCTTGTATTGGCTTTAGGTTTTCTGATGCGATTCTCGACCTCAAATTATTTGACGCGTGTGCATATTGGTATAGAGCGATAGCCTGAAAATTCATTTAGTACTCTTGAGTTCTAAAGGGAGGAGTGCGAGAGCGGCCGAATCGGCACGCTTGGAAAGCGTGTGTGGGGCAACCCACCGTGGGTTCGAATCCCACCTCCTCCGCAAAATACCTATGACTCTTCTAATGCTTTATAGGTTGCTTCTACGATTGCTGCCCCTCGTTCATCACCCATAACCGAAGTGAGCATTCGATTCATCATGTAACTAATAGTTAGGTTGTTGTCCACATCATTAATGATTAATGAGCCTCCCCAACCTCCCCAAAAACATACTTTCCCGTCTTTGCGAAGGAATGGAAGATCATCAACTGGAAGACCATATCCAATACCGAAACGTAGTGGAGTAAACAGAACAAGATCTATCCCATTTGATTGTTCCTGAAAAATAAGGTCGATGGTTTCACCGGAAAGGAACTTCTTTCCGTACATTTCTCCCCCGTTAGAAATCAGAGCTTGAATTTTTGCAACAGACCTTGCATTTCCATGACCATTAGCAGCGGGAACTTCGGCCTTTCTCCACCAGTCTGTCCACGCAGAATTTGCATCTGGTGCGGGATTCATGAATGTCTTCATAGCAACTTCTGGATTCATCTTGTGCACCTCTACAGCTTCTCTGAAGAGTTCAAGTTGGTCTGAAGAATCTCCTGAAGGGTACATAACATTCGAGATCCTATGGAATTCATTTTCGTTTAGCCCTATGTGGAAATCGGCGTCGAGTGGATTAGCTATTTCCTGCGCAAAAAAGGTCCCGAGGCTCTGTCCAGTTACTCGTCGGACTACTTCCCCAACTAAATGCCCTTGATTCAACATGTGATATCCAGATGCTGTACCTGGTTCCCACCATGGTTCTTGGGCAGCTAATATGGCGGTGGATTTCTCCCAGTCACAAACCTCTTGCATTGTAAGTGGTTCAGCCCATCCTGATACACCCGAAGTATGTGACATTAGGTGACGTACCTCAATACGCTCTTTCCCGTTGACAGCGAATTCTGGCCAGTAGTCAGCAACCGGGCGAAACATATCTAGCTCTCCTCGATCAGCGAGAACAAGTGCCGAGATTGCCATCATTGTTTTAGTTGTTGACCAAACATTAACAATGGTGTCTTCTCTCCATGCCTCTGTTTTTTCTTCACTAGTATGCCCTCCCCAAATATCAACAACCATTTCTCCTTCATGTACCACAGCGACGGAAGCTCCAACTTCTCCGTGATTTTCGAAATTCGCCTGCATTGCATCTACCACACCAATAAAGCGATCCTCATAATGTCCTGAAATTTCTGTCATTGTCTATCTCTTTCGTTTAGGAACTCGGAAAGGATTACTGTAAGTTGCTAATACACCAAGCCCGTGACTCACTTTAGAAGATCGCTAGGAAAACTTCACATGAAACGATTGAAACAACTGAAACGCCGATCGGAACAGATAGCCGGCAGGCGCATCCGCAGCCTGCTTGGAACTCTAGATCCTAAAAGCCACGAGGAGCGACTCAAAAGAGTTGAGGATATCGAAGCGATACGAAGATTAAAGGCCGCATACTGCGCAGCATGCGATGACGATCACGATGGTGAAGCTGTTGCCGCTCTCTTTATAGAAAATGGAACTTGGCAGCAAACTGGAAAGATCGGCTCGGCTGGAGCGGAGCCCAAAATAGGAAAAGAGTCAATAGCTGAATTCATGTTCTCCCTTCGAACTGCTGGCTTTATTCGTAATTCAGCCCATATGGTTACGAATCCAGTTATTGATGTATCTGGAGATAAAGCGAAGGGTTCATGGAGATTTCTTATGGTGTACTCCCATATTGACGGTTCCTTTGTAAGAATTATCGGCCATTATGAGGACAAGTATGTCCGTAGAGGAGGGAAGTGGTATTTCCAGTCACTGATTGCCCATGTTGAAGAGAGTGGAAGGTATCTTGAAAAAGAACTGTGATCAAATGTTCGAGAATCTAAAAAGAAGAGAAGCAACCTATGACCATTGAAGAAGAATGGATGCGAACCGCAATAGCTGAAGCCAAACTTTCTTTGGAACACAATGACGTTCCTATTGGGGCCTTAGTCATCTTTAACGGGGAGATAATATCTTCACGACATAATGAGCGAGAATTACAAAAAGACCCTACGGCGCATGCAGAAGTCCTAGCTATCCGTGATGCAGCTAAGTCGATGGGAACTTCTCGTTTAGACGGAGCAACAGTAGTAACCACTCTTGAACCTTGTCCTATGTGCGCAGGTGCTTGTCTTCTAGCCAGAGTTAGTCATGTCATATTTGGTGCTGAAGATCCGAAGGCTGGTTCTTTGGGAAGTCTGTACCAGCTGGGAGGAGATCCTCGTTTGAATCATGAATTTGCAGTAACACCCAGGGTACTTCAGCAAGAGTGCGCGGACTTACTTACGGGATTCTTTGCTACCAAGCGTGACTAATGACCATGAAAAAGTTCTTCTAAAGTGCGGATTATTCCCTAAGTGGCGGGCATCCTAGATTCGTGAACGATTTTGACATAATCGTAATTGGTGGAGGCCCTGCAGGCGCTGCTACCGCTATTCAAGCCGCAAGAGGTGGCGCTTCTGTAGCTATTTTTGAAAAAGCTCCTATAGGGCGAGACAAAGTTTGTGGTGATGGTCTAACACCAAGAGCAATTGGTGCTTTACAAGATCTTGATATTGACTTGGATGGGATTCATAAGATTACTGGCCTTCGGATGATCGCCGGAAAAACTCGAAGGGAGCTGCAGTGGCCAAGTGGGGGAAGTTTTCCGCCTTACGGTGCCGTGTGGACGCGTAAGGAGTTGGATTCACACCTGCTTGAAACAGCTTCACAATCCGGAGCAAAGATATTTTACGAATCCGAAGCTCTACCTGAGTTTGATGACAACAAGGTAATTGGAGTAACCAGCGGATCTGAGAAATGGACTGCTGATCTGGTTGTAGCTGCATCGGGAGCTCCCGGGAAGGTAGCGAGAATGCTTGGGACAGAAAGAAAGACAGATGAACCTTACGGCATTGCTATCCGGACATATGTTGAGAGCCCCCGCCATCTAGATGAATACCTAGAGGCATCTCTTGCTATGCGAGACGCACATGGGACGCCAATCCCTGGATATGGTTGGATGTTTCCAACTGGAAACGGAACTGTGAATTTAGGGGTTGGTGCCCTATCAACGATGAAAGGATTTCGGAAGTTAAATCTCAATACTCTTTGTGATATTTATCGAGACTCTATAGCTGATGAGTGGGAAGTCGGCCCATATTTAGAAAAACCGCGTGCGTGGCGTTTGCCAATGACGTCTCAGAAAAGACATGGAGCTGGTTGGGTTGCCGTTGGGGACGCTGCTGGTCTCATTAATCCAATGAACGGAGAAGGGATAGATTACAGTCTCGAGTCCGGAATGCTGATCTCTGAACTTTTCCTCAAAGAACCTGAAACGGCTACAACTAGGTATAACGACATCATCGGCGAAAGATTCGATGGGTTTCTTCGAACAGGTCGACGTTTTTCATACTTGATTGGGCATCCGTTGATCCTTCGTTCAGGACTAAGAGTCGCAGTTGCGAACGAATTTATGGCAAACATGACCCTTCAAGTTATGGGGAATTTGGTTGATAACTCAACTCCAGGGGCAGCTGGAAGAGTCTTACGATTTGCCGATAAAGCCCTCGCAGCTACAGATCCTCTACTTAGGCGAACTCGGGCAAATCAATACTAATTTGGCGGAAGGTGTGGGATTCGAACCCACGGTGACGCTAAGCGCCACAACGGCTTTCGAGGCCGCCCCATTCGTCCGCTCTGGCAACCTTCCGCACTAGAGGGTATCGACATTCAACCCAAATAAGGCTATTCGGACAATATTGAACAAACCTATTTCAAATTAAAGGGTAATTTCAAAGGGAATCCGCTCTAAATCATATAGATCGTTCTTTTGACGGTTCATACAATTCCACTATGTTTCCAAACGGATCTCGACCGTATATAGCTAAAGATCCACCTAATTCAACTGGTGGCTCATGAAACGTCATGCCTGCTTCAATTAGCCGCTCATACTCTTCATGAATGCCGCTTACTTGCAAAGCAATGTGAGCAAAACCATGATCGGCCGGCGAATATTGTTCATTTAAGGCTTCTGGCTGAGGGTTGTGGTATTCCCAGAGCTCGATGTAAGCATTACCAGCCCGAAGCATAACTACCCGAGCACTAGTTTTTGAGACCCCAATTACACGATCGGCTTGGGTCCTGTCCCCATCCCAGCTGTTAAGGAATACTCTTTCGAAGCCCAACGCTTCTTCATAAAACGCTATTGCTTTATCTAAGTTAGGTACAGAGATAGCTACGTGATGAAGACCAATGATCATAGAAAGAACTTAGCCTGTCTTAGACAATGTGGGTAATGAAAGGCCTGACAGTTCACAATCCTATTATTACGCTCTTCAAACTTCAGATGGCATCTAGTATGGAAGTACTTCTATGAGAAATAATCATCAAAGCCGTAATGTTGTTTTAACTGGGTTTATGGGGTCAGGAAAAAGCACGGTAGGTGGGCTCCTGGCAGGAATCTTAGTAAAAGAATTTGTTGATACAGACACCATGATCGAGCAGATACACGGCCCTATTCCAGAAATTTTCAAGAGAGAAGGCGAAGAGGCTTTTCGGCAATATGAACGAGAGATTAGTGAGCAATTAGAATTTAAAGAAAACCTTGTCATAGCTACTGGTGGAAAGTTATTGCTAGACCAAACGAACGTTGATTTGCTTGGGGCTAACGGAAGGATATTCTGTCTTTCTGCTCCAATTGATGAGATTATCGAACGAATTCTTAAAGAAGGTCGTTCTAAGAGACCTCTGTTAGATTCAGATGATTTTGAAGAACGACTCAGAGAAATTTACTCTCAGCGGGTCGCTTCATACTCAGTATTTGAGCAGGTAGATACGGCCGGTCGAACACCCTCAGAAATTGCAGAAGAAATAATTGATCGACTTCTACCCGAAGAAAAATAATCCCTCGAGAAAATTAACTGAAATCTGTCCAACTAGATAATCTCTGGTCGGTCGTAAATGCATTCCTTGAACCAAACCAGACAACGATACTCGCTGTTACAACAGTCCCTCCGAGAATCATATACATCACAATCAGTTGTATTATTACTGCTTCTAGAGGGTCAACGCCTGCAAGAAGGAGACCTGTCATAGCGCCCGGTAATGCGATCAGCCCCACAACTTTTGTCCTTTCAATCTGTTGCGTGATCGCTAATTTAATAATAGTTGGACAGAGAAATCTTCGAATCTTCGTCATACCTGCTCCGAGTGCTAGCAGAGACTCTACTTCTCCTTTTCGAAGCCGAAACTGGTTTTGGAGTTCTTGAACAGCGAGCACGGTAGCAGGCATGATATTCCCAATTGTTATACCAGCAATGACTACGATATTCACTGCTTCCGCATCAAATATCCCCAGCGGGAAAATTATTCCAAGCGTCGTAGCGACAGAAGCGCTTACTGATAGGAAGGTTGGAGCTCTTATTCCGTCAATTTCAGGGGCTCTTCGTTCTACAACGAGAGTTGCGATGACGATCATCAGCCCTACCCAAATCCAAGCCCATGTTTTAGCAAGGTCATGGTCAAAGATAGCCGTAAAGAGAAATCCAACTGCTAAGAGCTGGATGGCAGCGCGGAAGCTAGCTTCGATAACAGATTTTTCGATTTTGAGTTTCAGTACAGCTGAAATAACTAATGAGACAGCGAGAAGGGCTAGAGAGGCTAATAGCTCAAGCCAACCAACATCTACCGATGCAATTATGAAGCAGAAGATCGAGTCATTCACCTGTAACTCTGTCCTCCATCAACGAAATAAGTGTGCCCTGTCATAAAACTCCCTGCATCAGATGCCAGTACTAATGCCATAGCAACCATT
>MDTD01057578.1_pt1 | contig 26229 bp, 23 predicted proteins | sample 811221 | NCBI WGS metagenome assembly MDTD01 (sample SAMN05326646, study PRJNA326480) | marine metagenome | isolation source: seawater | place: Pacific Ocean: South West | collected 2011 | reverse complement strand
GGCGTGCGCCACGACCTGCCGATCCCTCTTGTCGGTGGTGCGGCGGTCAATCCGCTGTTCGCCCAGCTTCTTGCCGATGCGTTGAAGCGCAATGTGGAAGTTCGTGCGCCGCGTCATGCAGGTGTTCGCGGCGCGGCGGCCATCGCCGGTGTTGCGCTCGGCTGGTTCTCGAAGGTGGAGGAGGCGGCGCCCGTCCTGGCGTCCGGCCCGAGCGCCATCTACATGCCGGAGTCCGAAGGCATGGCCCGATGCGACCGCCGTTCGGCGCGGCTCGAACGGGCACGCAAGCATCTTCTCGCGCTCTATCGCACCTGAGATTTATCCCGCGCGGCAGAAACGGAACCCTTTTCATGATCGACGGACTATTCAAGCGCCACATCGACCCCTTGTGGGAATCCATGGCCACGCCGCTGATCCGGATCGGCATGACGCCGAACCAGGTCACGGCGACGGGGCTTGCGCTCGTCGTGCTGACGTCGGGTCTCTACCTGTGGCATGGCAACCCGCTCGTTTTCGGCGTGACGCTTGCCTTCGCCTTTGCCTTCGACGCGCTTGATGGTGCCGTGGCGCGGCGGCGGGACATGTGCACGAAGTCGGGCGGTTACTTCGATGCCATGGTCGACCGCTATCAGGAACTCGTGGTGCTTGCCGCGATCGCGGCGGTCGCCGACCTCTGGTGGCTGGCGCTGCTGGCGTTTTCCGGCGGCGTTCTGACCAGCTACGCCAAGGCGCGCACGGCCATCGAGATCCCGATCAGCAACGAGGCCTGGCCCGATCTCTTCGAAAGGCTCGAGCGGATCATCTTCCTGTGCGCCGTTCTGATCGCGGCCGGCATTCTGCCGGTTGCCGGGATCGGCGCGCGACCGGTGCTCGCAGTGGGGCTCGGGCTCTACGCCGCGTTGTCGCACCTCACCGCCGTGCAGCGGATCGCGCGGGCGGTGAGGCTGCTCCAGGCCGCCGACATGCGGTCCGCCGAAAACAACCCGGGCGGCGGGTCCTGAACGGACTGTCGTTACTTCTTGTCGACGCCGAGCAGTTCGACCTCGAAGCGCAGCGTTGCGTTGGGCGGGATAACGCCGCCGGCGCCGCGTGAGCCGTAGGCAAGCTCTGGCGGAATGACGAGTTCACGCATTCCGCCGACCTTCATGCCGGCAACGCCCCTGTCCCAGCCCTGGATGACGCGGCCGCCGCCCAGGGGGAAGGAGAAGGGTTCACCGCGGTCGCGGCTGGAATCGAACTTGGTGCCGTCCATCAGGTAGCCATCATAGTGGACGGTCACCATGGCGCCGTTCACGGCCTCGTCGCCGGTTCCGACGACGAGATCCCTGATCTTGAGGCTGTCGGCGGAAGCGAAGCCGGAAAACACGGCAGCCGCGGCGGCCGCGACAAGGATCGCCACGAAGGCGCTCAGCAGTTTCGGCATGGGAACTCCGAACAGTCTTTGGGCACACGGCCCGAATGGGGTGCCGACCCCGACCAACGCCGGGGCTCAGGTGGCGACATAAGAACGCTGCATCGCAGCAAAGGTCAAGCCGTTCACTGTGTCGCGGCGGCTCGACCCGAGCTTGCACGCGCCGGTCCCTGCCGTCATCGTGATGAAAGACGGGCGTGGAGTGGCAAAAGGTCAGCGAAAGGGCTTGATGATGAGTGATTTGACGGGAGGACGGGAGGATCTCGAGCAGGCGCGCGCGATACTGGCCATCGCCGAGGTGGCGGGAAGCCGGACGCCCATCACCGACGAGGACGCGGACTTCGATCTCGGGCGTGCCTACCGGGTGCAGGCGGCAATCCGTGCCGAGCGGGTGGCGCGCGGCGAGACACCCTGCGGCTGGAAGATCGGTTTTACCAACCGCACCATCTGGCGCGAGTACAACGTTCATGCCCCGATCTGGGGGCCGGTCTTCGACACCACGGTGCAGGAAGTGGCGGAAGAGGCGGGTGCCTGCCGGGCTGCCGCGTTGATGGAACCGCGCATCGAGCCGGAGATCGTTTTCCGCATCGCCCGTCCGCTCGAGGCGGGCATGACGGAGGCGGACCTGCTTGAGGCCATTGACGGCGTTGCCCTCGGCTTCGAGATGGTGCAGTCCCCTTTTCCCGACTGGGTCTTCAGGGCTGCGGACACGGTCGCCGCGTTCGCCCTTCACGGACAACTGCTTCACAGGCCTTTCGTCACGCTCGGCGAGGCTGACCGGAGCATCTGGTTCGAGCGGCTGGAGGGGTTCACGCTCGATCTCTTCCGCGACGATGAAAAGGTCGATACCGGACGGTCCCAGAACGTGCTGGGTGGGCCGTTGAGCGCACTCAAGGCCTTCGTGGAGGGGTTGCCGGCAACGGCGCTCGCCACTGCCGTCGGGCCGGGCGATGTCGTGACCACGGGAACATTGACCCGCGCCTTCCCGGTTGCCGCCGGTGAACGCTGGGAAACACGTATCGACGGATTGCCGCTTCGGGACATGGTGCTTCAGGTCGTTTGACCAGCCCGGAGGAATGCCGGTGCGAGATGATGTTTCAAGCTTGAAATACCGGGATTGCAAGACGTGCCCGCGCGCCTAGAATGCGCCGCACTGAAACAAGTCACCGGCGTCTCGCATGTTTCCCGCGAACCGCCGGCACGAGGAGGAGAATGCCAAGTGTCAGACGGCCGGTCCGATAGCGCCCCTGTTTCCTACATGCTGGAGGGCGGGATCGCCCTGATCTCGGTGGACAATCCTCCGGTCAATGCCCTGTCGCAGGCGGTTCGCGCCGGTCTGCAGGAAGCCGTCGAGCGGTTCGAGGCGGATAAAGCCGCGAAGGTGGCGGTGATCTACGGCACGGGCCGCACCTTCATTGCCGGAGCGGACATTCGCGAGTTCGGCAAGCCCATGGCCGAGCCGTTCCTGCCGGCGGTGATCCAGCGCATCGAAGATGCCTCCAAGCCGGTCGTCGCGGCCCTGCACGGGACGGCTCTTGGTGGAGGGCTGGAGGTGGCGCTCGGCTGTCATGCGCGGGTGATGCTTGCCAGCGGCAAGGTGGGACTTCCCGAGGTGACGCTCGGCATCCTGCCAGGTGCTGGCGGCACACAGCGGCTGCCGCGCCTTGCCGGGGCGCAGGCCGCGCTCGATCTCATCACGTCCGGCCGCCATGTGGGTGCCGCCGAGGCCCTGACGCTCGGCATTGTCGACGAGGTTGTCGAGGGTGAGGACGTGAAGGCGGCCGGCCTCGAGTTCGCCGGACGCATCCTGTCCGGAGCGGTGTCCGCGCGTGCCAGCGGCAAGCTCGATGCCGGCGCGAAGGATGTCGAACTCTTCGAGCGGGTCCGCAAGGAAACGAAGAAGAAGGCGCGTGGCCAGATCTCGCCGATGGTTGCGATCGACGCGGTCGAGGCCGCCTACGACCTGCCATTCCCCGAAGGCATGACGCGTGAGCGTGAACTCTTTTCCGAACTCATGCAGTCCGACCAGCGCGCAGGGCTGATCCATGCGTTCTTCGCCGAACGTGCCGTCGGGAAAATTCCGGAACAGGGGAGCGCCACGGCGCGCGAGGTCGCGAACGTCGGCGTGATCGGCGGCGGCACCATGGGCTCGGGCATCGCGGTGGCTTTCCTCACCAGCGGTTACAAGGTGGTGCTGGTCGAGCGCGATGACGCGGCGGCGGAGAGGGCGCGGGCCACGGTCGGCAAGCTGCTGGACGATGGCGTGCGACGCGGCAAGATGAACGCGGAAAAGCGCGAGGCCCTTCTCTCCGATGCCTTTGCAACCGCAACCGACTACGACGCCCTTGCAAGCGTCGACCTCGTGGTGGAGGCGGTGTTCGAGGACATGGACGTGAAGAAGGAGGTCTTCACGAAACTCGACGCCGTGTGCCGCCCCGGTGCGATCCTTGCGACCAACACTTCCTATCTGGATGTCAACGAGATCGCGGAGAGCGTGTCGCGGCCCGGTGACGTGATCGGCTTCCATTTCTTCTCGCCGGCACATGTCATGCGCCTGCTCGAGGTGGTTGTTGCGGACAAGACGTCGGCGGATGTCGTCGTCACGGGTTTCGCGCTGGCGAAGAAGCTGAGAAAGGTGGCGGTGCGTGCGGGCGTCTGCGACGGCTTCATCGGCAACCGGCTGCTCAATGCCTATCGGCGTGCGGCGGACTACATGGTCGAGGACGGCGCGAGCCCCTATGACATCGACAAGGCGCTGGTGGACTTCGGTTTCGCCATGGGGCCCTTCGCGGTGGGAGACCTGTCCGGCCTCGATATCGCCTGGGCCGGACGCAAGCGGCGTGCGGCGACACGTGATCCGCGCGAGCGGGTATCGACATTCGCGGACCGCATCTGCGAGCGCGGCTGGTTCGGCCAGAAGACCGGACGCGGGTTCTATCTCTATGAGGACGGCGCGCGGCGGGGGGCCCCCGATCCGGACGTACTGGAGATCATCGCTGCGGAGCGCGTGGAAAAGAACATCACGCCGCGCGACTTCGGCCCGGACGAGATCGTGCGACGCTACATGGCCGCGATGATCAACGAGGCGGCGAAGATCGTTGAGGAGGGCATCGCCCTGCGTCCGCTCGACGTCGATGCAACATTGCTCTTCGGGTACGGTTTCCCGCGCTGGCGCGGCGGGCCGATGCAGTACGCCGACCAGAAGGGGCTTGCCTGCATCCTTGCCGACATTCGCGAGTTCGAGAAGCAAGATGCGTTCTTCTGGAAGCCGGCGCCGCTTCTGGAGAAGCTCGTTGCCGAAGGACGTGACTTCGCCTCGCTCAACAAGAACGCCTGAGACGCGACGCGGTTTCTCTGTCGCGCCGGGATACGGACACAGACCATGGATTCCCTTACCCAGTTCGTTCTCGGTGCGGCGGTGGCGACCGCGGGTCTCGGCAAGGTCGCCGGGGTGCGCAAGGCGGCCATTGCCGGCGGGCTTGTCGCCACACTGCCCGATCTTGACGTCTTCCTGCCCTTCGCCGATCCGGTCGACAGTTTCGTCTATCATCGCGGCTGGACGCATTCGCTCCTCGTGCATGTGGCACTTGCCGCGCCGCTGGGCGAAGTGCTGAGGCGCGTGCTGCGCATCGGACGCGAACACCGGTGGCGGGTGATCGCAACCGTGTTGTTGTGCCTCACGACCCATGCGCTGCTCGATGCGATGACCGTCTATGGCACACGCCTTTTCTGGCCCCTGTTTCCCGATCCGGTCGGCGTCGGATCGGTCTTCATCATCGATCCGCTCTATACGTTTCCCCTGCTTGCGCTTTTTGTGTGGGTGCTTGTGCGGGGGAAATGGAGCCGGGGCGTGGAACGCGCGAGTGTCGCGGTGCTGGTCGCGAGTACGGCCTATCTGGGACTGTCCGTTGTCCTGCAGCGCCACAGCGAGGCGCGCGCGCTTGCAGCTCTGGAGGCCCGCGGGATTCAGCCCGACCGTCTGCTTGCCACTCCGACTCCCTTCAATACGGCGGTCTGGACAGTGGTGGCGATCGACGGTGATCGCTACCACACGCTTTATCCGTCGATTTTCGACGGGGACGCGCCTCCCGTGATTCATTCCCACCCGCGTGGGGCGAACCTGCTGTCCTGTCTGGGACCCAATGCGGCGCTCGCCAAACTTGCGTGGTTCAGCCATGGTTTTCTCGCCGCCGAGCGCGAGGGGGACGACGTGGTCGTCTCCGACCTGAGGATGGGCCTGAGCCCCGCCTTCGTGTTCCGCTTTGCCGTTGCCCGTGTGGCGGAACATGGCCTCGACGAGATGACGCCGCCGCGCCGGGTTCTCAGCAGGCAGAGGATCGTGGAGGACGATCTCGACTGGCTGGGCAAGCGGTTTGCGGGAGAGCCGGTCGGCCGTCCAGCGGAACAGGAGACCGGAGTTCCCCTGGACGGCGATGTCGGCGACGGCCTTTCCGTATGCCGTGCCGTTGCGCGTAAAAGTGGCAAGATTGCCACGTTGCCCGGGAGGGTGTAGTTCGGGAGGGTGCCGCGGCGCCTGAGGAGGAGAGGCCACACGAATGACGCAAGCAATGGCTCCGATAGAGCCCGGCGGGGTCGACAGCCCCTACGCCTGGATGCGGCTTGTGCTGTCCATGTTTCTGGCGACCATCGGCGGGGTGGGTATGTGGTCGGTGATCGTCGTTCTTCCGGCGGTGCAATACGACTTCGCCGTCGATCGCGCGGACGCCTCGTTGCCCTACACCGCGACGATGGTGGGTTTTGCCGTTGGCAACATGATCTTCGGGCGAATGGTTGACCGCTTCGGGATCACCGGGCCGCTGGCGCTCGCGTCCGGGGCACTGGGAGGTGGCTTCCTGCTCGCGTCGCAGGCGCCCTCGCTTGCGATTTTCACCTTGCTTCAGGGCGTCCTGATCGGTTTCGGCGCGGCGGCGACCTTCGGCCCTCTGCTTGCGGACGTGTCGCACTGGTTCGCCCGCCGGCGCGGGTTTGCCGTGTCGGTGACGGCGGCGGGCAACTATGTCGCGGGAGCCGTCTGGCCGCTCGTGATCGAGGAACTGATGCAGGACCACGGCTGGCGAGGCACCTACATCGTCATCGGAATCATATGTCTGGTCGTTCTCGTTCCGGCTGCCTTTCTGCTGCGACGCCCCGCGCCGCATCAGGTTACCCGTCTTGACGGAACCCGGCCGGTGGATCCGCCGCCCGCGCGCGCGACGACCCTGTCTCCCGGTGCCCTCCAGTGCGTTCTCGTCGTCGCCGGAATTGGTTGTTGCGTCGCCATGGCCATGCCCCAGGTTCACATCGTGGCCTATTGCGTCGACCTGGGCTTTGGCGTGGCGCGCGGTGCGGAAATGCTGTCGCTGATGTTGTTCGGTGGCATTGCCAGCCGCGTGATTTCCGGTCTGCTCGCCGATCGCATCGGCGGGATCTATACCTTGCTGCTCGGGGCGGTTCTGCAGTGTCTCGCGCTTCTCCTGTTCATTCCCTATGACGGACTGGCTTCCCTTTATTCCGTGTCGCTGATTTTCGGTCTTGCCCAGGGAGGGATCGTTTCCAGCTACGCAATCGTCGTGCGCGAGTACCTGCCCGCGCGCGAGGCCGGAAGCCGGGTCGGTGTCGTCATTACCGCCACGATCGTCGGCATGGCGCTTGGCGGCTGGATGTCGGGCTGGATCTATGATCTTACAGGGTCCTATCAGGCGGCGTTCCTTAACGGGATCGCATGGAACCTGCTCAACATCGCGGCCATCGCGCTCGTTCTCTTCAAGAGCCGCCGGCCGCGCTTCGCGCCCGCCTGACCCCCTGCGGGCGAAAGCGGAACGCGACAAGGAGAGATCATGGCCCTGAAGGTTGGCTTTTCCGGTTTCGGTGCGGCGGGGCGTTATCTGCACGCTCCATTGGTCAGGGCGGCGGGCATGGAAGTCGCGGCGCTTGCCACCTCCCGCAAGGAGGAGGCGGCGGAAACGTTCCCGGAAGCGCGCGTCGTGCCCGATTTCGATGCCTTGCTGGATGTGCAGGGCCTCGATCTGGTGGTGGTGGTAACGCCCAATGTCTTACACGCGTCACAGGTGAGGGCTGCGCTCGAGGCGGGACTCAATGTGGTCGTCGACAAGCCGGCCACGCCGACACGGGGAGAGGCCGAGGCGCTTGCCGATCTCGCCGAGGCGAAAGGGCTCAAGCTCGCCGTCTATCACAACCGCCGTTTCGACAGCGATTTCCTGACGCTGGAGAAGGTCGTCAGGGAAGGACATCTCGGCGAAATCGCCAACGCCCGATTCACGATGGATCGCTTCCGTCCTGTCGTTCTGGACCGGTGGCGGGACAGGCCGGCGCCGGCCTCCGGAAATCTCTATGATCTGGGCTCTCACCTCATCGACCAGGCGCTGCTTCTTTGCGGCATGCCGGACTGGCTTCAGGCGGATGTTTTCGCGCAGCGCCCGGGGAGTGAGACCGCCGATGGGTTCGAAGTGCTCATGGGCAAGGGACGGCAACGCCTGACACTCGGCGTCACCCTGTTCAGCACGTCACCGCGTGACCGTTTCCGGTTCGAGGGCGACAAGGGGCTTTTCCGCAAGCCGGGGATCGATCCGCAGGAGGAGCACCTGCGCGCCGGGATGGACCCGCTTGCGCCCGGGTTCGGGGTCGAGCAGCCCTCGGATTTCGGCGAGATTGTCTTTGCGGACGGCACCCGGCGTGAAATCCCCTCCGAAAAGGGGGACTGGCTGACATTCTACAAGCGGATGCGTGCGGCCATCGAGACGGGGGGCGATGTGCCCGTCACCATGCGCGAGGCCGCCCGGACCATCGGTGTGATTGAGGCCGCGCACGCCTCGGCGCGGGACGGACGCCGGATCGCCCTCTCTCCCGAGGGACACTGGACCTGACCCGGATGGCGCGCTTCGAGCATCCCTACCTGGCCGATTCTCCCTTCGCCGCGCTTGCCCATCGTGGTGGCGGGCTGGAAAACCCGGAAAACAGCCGGCAGGCTTTTTCCGCCGCGCTCGGGCTCGGCTACCGCTTTATCGAGATCGACGTTCAGGCGAGCAGGGACGGGACCGTCGTGGTCTTTCATGACGACCGTCTCGAGCGCACCACCGATGGACACGGCGTTGTTTCCGAGCAGGCGATGGCCGATCTCGCGGGCGTTCGCATGGAGGGCGGGGAACCGCTTCTGACGCTGGCGGAGGCGCTTGAGACCTGGCCTGAAGCGCGCTTCAACATCGACATCAAGACGGATCACGCGCTTGAGCCGACACTCAAGCTGATCCGCCGCATGAACTGTCTGGACCGGATCTGCGTGGCCTCGTTTTCCGACCGGCGATTGAGGGCGGCGCGTGCCGTCATGGGGAAGGACCTTTGTCTGAGTTCGGGCCCCCGTGCTGTCGCGGCGCTCCGGTTCGCAGCGCTGGGAATGCCGATGCCGGTGCCGGATGTGGCCTGTGCCCAGATCCCGCTCACCCAATATGGCGTTCCCCTTGCCACGGCCGGCTTTGTCCGACACGCGAACCGTCGCGGCATCGCCGTTCATGCCTGGACCATAGATGAGGAGGCCGAGATGCGACGCCTCATCCGGCTCGGGATCAACGGCATCGTGACCGACCGACCGTCACTTTTGAAACGCGTTGCGCAAGAGGAAGGCGTGTGGCCGGAATAGGCGGGATGGCTTGAATCGTCTTCCCGCACCGACGATATGTCGAGGCGCGACCGTCGTCGGCAGAACTGCCGCAGAGACCGGCGCGCCCAATCACGAAGACCCCGAAAGAGGCAGACAGGACCATGACCCGCGAGACGACTGAGATGCCGGAGACGGCGGCCGCCGAGAGCCACACCTTCCAGGCGGAGGTTGCAAGGCTTCTGCACCTGATGGTGCACTCGGTCTATTCCAACAAGGACATTTTCCTGCGCGAGCTGATCTCGAACGCGGCGGATGCGTGCGAGCGGCTGCGCCACGCGGCCGTGACGGAGCCGGGCCTTGTTTCCGGCGATCCCGATTTCGAGATCCGCCTGGAGGCGGACCGGACCGCGAAGCGTCTGACGGTCGCCGACAACGGAAGCGGCATGAGCCGTGACGAACTGATCGCCAATCTCGGCACGATTGCCCGTTCGGGAACGCGCGCGTTCATGGACAAGCTGGGCGAGGCCCGTGATGGCGCGGCCCTGATCGGCCAGTTCGGCGTCGGCTTCTATTCCGCCTTCATGGTGGCGGAGAGCGTCGATGTGACGAGCCGGGCGGCGGGAAGTGACGAGGTGTGGCGCTGGCGATCAGACGGAATGGGCAGCTTCACCGTGGAGCCGGTCGACCCGTCCGATCCGGATGCACCTTCGCGCGGGACACGTGTCATCCTGACGCTCAAGGATGATGCGCTCGACTACGCCGATCCGGCTACGCTCGAGCGTATCGTGCGGTCCTATTCCGCTCATGTTCCGGTTCCCATCACCCTTGTCGAGATCGGCAAGGAGACCGAGGATGACGCGGACACCGGTGCGGCGGAGCCGCGCCGGCTCACGGACGGAACCGCACTGTGGACGCGGTCCAAATCCGAGGTGAGCGCCGAGGAATACAAGGAGTTCTACGGTCACGTCTCGGGACAGTTCGACGATCCGGCGCTGACCCTTCACTACCGCGCGGAGGGACGGCACGAATACTCCGTGCTCCTCTTCCTGCCCTCCATGAAGCCGTTCGATCTGTTCAATCCCGACCGAAAGGGGCGGGTGAAGCTCTATGTGCGGCGTGTGTTCATCGCCGACGATGTCGATCTGTTGCCGGCATGGCTTCGTTTCGTTCGCGGTGTCATCGACAGCGCGGATCTGCCGCTCAACCTCTCGCGCGAGATGCTGCAGCACAATCCGGTGTTGGAATCGATCCGCAAGGGCGTCACCAATCGTGTCCTGTCCGAGTTGCAGAAGCTTGCCGAGAACGACAAGGACGCCTTCCTGAAAATCTGGGAGAATTTCGGTCCGGTCCTCAAGGAAGGTATCTACGAGGACTTCGAACGGCGCGACAAGGTGCTGGCCCTGGCCCGCTTCCGCTCGTCCACCAGCGGCGATGAGTGGCGTTCGCTCGCCGACTATGTGGCCTCCATGAAGGAGAACCAGACCCAGATCTTCTATGCCACCGGTTCGAGCCGGGAGGCCATTGCCGCAAGCCCGCAACTCGAGGGCTTTCGCGCGCGTGGGGTCGAGGTGCTCTATCTGGGCGATCCCGTCGATGCATTCTGGGTGCAGATGGCGGATGGCTTCGAGGGCAAGCCGTTCCGCTCGGTAACACAGGGCTCGGCGGAGCTGGAAACGATCCCCGTCGAGAAGGACGCCGGCGAGGCGGACGACAAGCCGGAGGACGACAAGGACGGCGCGCGTGCCGATGTCGGACTGGTCACGGCCTTCCTGAAGGAGACGCTTGGCGACAAGGTGTCGGATGTGAAGGCGTCCGCGCGCCTGTCGGAAAGCCCGGTCTGTCTGGTCGCTCCGGAAAACGGGCCCGACCGGCAGTTCGAGAAGCTGATGGCGCGGCAGAAGGGAGATGGTGCGGCCCTCTTCGCGCCGGTGCTGGAGTTCAATCCGGCGCATGGTCTGCTCAAGGGGCTGTCGCAGCACCTCGAGGCGGGCGGCGACAAGACCGGGCTCGAGGACATGGCCTGGCTTCTTTTCGATCAGGCCCTGATTCTCGACGGCGAGCTTCCCTCCGACACGGCCGGCTTCGCGCGGCGCATGGCCGAGATGATGCGCAAGGGCATGTGAGAAACATGGGCGCCGGTTCGATGGGCCGGCGCCCTCCGCTCCGCCTTGTGTCGCGGCATGTGCGAACCCGGTCAGGTGTCGAAGGCCACCAGCAGCATCGATACGATCAGCAGCACCGCCATGAGAATGTTGAACGGGCGGGCAATCCTGGGGTCGCGCAACTTCACACGCATGACGGCGCCAAACGCGAGCCATGGAAGGCATCCGGCGGCGGCGGCGGCGACAAAGACGACTGCGAACGTCGTGGCCTGGCGGATGACATCAAGGTCCGGGCTCATGTAGGTGGAGATCGCAACGCCGGCGATCATCCATGCCTTCGGGTTCATCCACTGGAAGAGTGCTGCACCGAGGAAGCTTCCGCGTCGCCCGGTGTCGGGTGCCTCGTCCTTTTCGTCAGCCGGTGTTTCGCGCGCCACGGGCGCGGTCGCGATCTGCCAGGCAAGCCAGGCCAGGACGGCGAAGCCGGCAATCCTCATGCCCTCTTTCACGTAAGGAATCGAGAACAGCGTCTCCCCGATACCCAGTCCGAGAATGAAGAGCATCGCGGCGAAGCCGATGGCGATGCCCCACAGCACCGGGAGGCCCCGGCGCACGCCGACGGCACCGCCGACCGCGGTGAGAAGCACGTTGTTCGGACCGGGAGTTGCCGACGAAACGTAGGCGAACTGGGCAAAGGCAAGCAGTTGTTCCAGCGTCATTCGATCGACACTCCGAAGGCGACGAAAACCGCGGCCTCAGACTCCCTCTTCCGACAACTGGCCACGACGGTCCGGAGAGACCGACCAGCCGGCTGCCGCATAGTCGAACCCTCCAAGCTCGTTCGGTCCGATCGTCGGATCGCGTGGTGCGGCGTAGTAGACGCGGACCTCGCGTATCCGTCCCTCCGGCGTGAAGGCGAAGATGTCGACGCCCCGGAAATGGATATCCTGTGCCGGTTTGACCGCGGTCCATTCGGCGCAGGCCATCTGTCCATTCGGGTTGGCGAAGACAGTGTCCAGAAGCCAGTAGGAACCGTTGTCAAGCACATCCCGCCGCCACTGGTCGAAGAGGCTTTCGATGTCCCGGAACGGACCGAACATCCCTTTCGGCAGGAAGTGGCAGGCATCAGGTTCGAACAGGCGATAGAAAGCATCCCTGTCGCCTGAGTTGCAAGCGTCAAAATAGGCCTTCACGGCCTGTTCGGCTCTTTCTTGCATGACAAGTCCTCAGGATTGCAGGAGATCCGTACAACTCGCCTGAAGCTCCGCGAGCGTGAAGCTGAGTGCCGCAGGCGGGGGAAGTGTCGTCATTGCACTTTCAGCGAGTGGTGCGGGGCGGTCGAAGCGGGCGCCGGGGGGGGCTGCTTCGGGAAGGTAGCGACGCACCAGTGCTTTCGCGCCGGCTGGATAGGCCTCGTCGTCGAGGCGCTCCAGTGCCTCGATTTCCGCAATGAACCGGTCCGCGGCCTTCGGGAGGCGATCACCGTCGATGCGGATCCGCCCGGTGTCGGTCAGGGCGATGGCTCCGGTCTCCAGCAATCGCGCGAGCAGGATCAGGCCGGTGCCGCTGTCGAAGTTGCGGTTCCAGTCCGGCTCGAGCGGATAGCGGAAGGCGCGGTCGAGCAGGATGAATTCCGCGACCGCCCGACCGTCGACCACATCGTCGCGCAGGCAGGCCAGGAGCGATTGCAGGTCGACCTTGATTTCCTCCAGAAGGCCGGTCGTCCAGCGTGTCTTGATCGCCACCTGCGTATTGAAGGGACGCGGACCCTGATGATGAAAGTAGTCGTGCAGATAGCCCCAGACGCAGCGGGCCTTGTAGCAGGCTCGCGCGTCGTCCCCGGTCGGGTTCGCAATGTCGAGGTCCTGCGTGGCTTCCCGCACGGCCGGAATGGTGATCTCGTTGAAGATCCTTCGGAACTTGTTGAAGAAGAAGATGGCGTACTTCTGCCGATCGACGGGAGACGACGCCTTTATGTTTTCAGGGAAGAAAACGATGTTGTTGCCATTTGTCAGTCCGTTGCTTCCGGCAAGCAGATGCGAGGACTGGCAGATGTTTGACGGGTGCGGGTAGCGGCGGTAGAGCGCCAGATAGGCGGGGTCGGACGGCTCTTCCCTGAGTGACAGGAAGGTCTCGAACCGCCATCCCGCCCTTGCACCGTTGGCCAGGCGCAAGGGGCCGAGGAAGAAGAAGGGCATTCCGTCCTCGGGAGCGTGGATGGCGTCGCGTGAGCGGGCGAAGTCCGGTGGCGTGTCCAGGCCGCCGCTGCGCCAGGATGAAATGTCCTGGCGCAGGGCGGTGGCATAAGCATCCTGCGCGCAGGCCGATGCCAGGAGTCCGCCAAGCGGCGCAATCTCTTCCAGCAGGGCGTTCGCGCGGTCGTGATCCGGCCGGGCGATCGAACCGTCCTCCAGCTCCAGCGCCGCTAGTTCCTCTACCGGCCGCACCAGCGCGAACGCGACCTGGTCCGCAAGCCCTTTCAGGTCGGGTCGGTTCTCAGACGGCTTCGGCGTAGGCATCGGCGGTCGCAATCCTGGGAACATGGATGGTGAAGCCCATCGGCACGGGGCCATGGTCGGAGAGCACCTCGAGACCTTCCTGCCGGGCGGCGGCAAGGGTGGTGATGCAGCCGTCGACCTCTCCGGCGCGGCACAGGCGGGCTGCCTCGGAGTTGCTGTTGACGAGAAGCGTTTCCGCCGAGGGCGGGACAAGAGATTGCGGTGCCGGGTGGCTGGCGATCCGTTTCAGCGGTGTCTCGGCACTGCGTGCCGCGAGTACCATGTTGAACGTGTCGAAAAGGAAAAGGTCGGCAAGCGTCATGCGGCCGAGATAGGGGAACACGAGCTGGTGCAGGTCCGGGTAGACCACGCAGCCGAGAAGCGCCGAACCGGGCTCGCGAATGACGAGCTCGATGGCGTCCTCCAGCGTCGCATGCAGCACGATCTCGGCGTCCAGTCCGTGGGACCGGGCGTAGTGTCGGGCTGCGGCCTCGCAGTTCGTGCCCTTGGGGCCGAGCGTGCGGATGCGCCGGATGCCGGCGAGATCTGCGGGGGCGGTATCGAATGTCATACGGACGGCTCCCTTTATTTGAAAGTATGATGCATTCGCAATATTGCGAGCATCAAAATTTCGACCATGCCAAAAATAACCATGTCTATTTTGTGTTATTGTTTCTCTTTCGCCTTATTATATTTCGTATTTTGACGCGTTATTCAAATATCTATTTCTGATATTATTTTTATATTTATTGGCACTGTCTCTGTCGGTCGTCCGTTGCGCTCCTGGCTCAGGCGGTTTTCCGACGGGGCGGACATGGTTTATTCCTGCTGGGCGCTCGCATGAGCGCGAGCGGGAATACCCTCGGGCGGGAAGGTGCCGGCGTGTTCGAGTTGAAAGATATCGAGATCCTTCAGGACATCGTGCGGGCCGGCGGGTTCCGTGCGGCGGCCCAGAAGTACGGGCTTTCGCAGTCGGCGATTTCCAACCGCGTCATGGCGCTGGAGAAACGTCTCGGCATTCAGCTCTTCGACCGCGCGCGACGTCAGGTCCGCCTCACCCCGGTGGGACGACGGTTCCTGGAGGAAGCCCTCAGGCTGGTGGTAGCGCGGGACCGTCTGGTGCAGGAGGTCAACAGCGCCGGCGGATTGTCGGGCACGATCCGCATCGGGGTTGCCGAGACCATCGTTCACACGATTCTCTCGGAGATGCTGAACCAGTTGAAGCATCTGCACCCGCGCGTGCGATTCGAACTCGCCGTGGACACTTCGCGCCAATTGGGGGCCGCGCTTGCCGAGGACGAGCTCGACGTGGCGATCCTGTTGCGTGAAAGCGTTCCGAGCGGAGCGGTCGCCGTGCCGCTCTCGCCCCAGCCGCTCGGATGGTACCGTTCCGCTTCCGCGGAGCCGCCAGCCGCCCCGCTGACACTCACTGAACTCGCTTCCAGCCCGATTGTCTCCTTTCCGCGAGGCACGCCTCCCTTCCGCGAACTTGAGGGAATTCTCGCCGCGCCGGACCTGCCCACGCCGGACCTGCATGCCTCCGCCTCCCTGTCCACCGTGACCCACCTTGTGGCGGACGGTTTCGGCATCGGTGTGCTGCCCGTTCGGCTTGCCGAGGCTGCTCCCTTCTCCAGCAAACTGCGCGAATTGCCGGTCGTTGATGCCGCGCGCATGTCCGCGCTGCGCTTCGTCGTGGCCTACATGCCGGAGCGAAATCGCGAAGCAGGAGGGGAGGTTGCGACAATTGCCAGTACGTGCGATCGATGTGATATCAAAAATAGATCGTAATTTTCTTATCGTGATAACTTGACAGGATCATTCGGGCTCGTGACACTTTCGCCAGGACATTGGTGGAGGGATTTGTGTCTGAGGTTCCCGAAAGTTCAGAGCTTCGCCTGGCCGAGATCAGGGCGCTTGCGCCCGACGCGCTGAGGCGCGTGATCCGCCAGAACCGGTTCAACGGCCCGACTGCCGGATGTGCGCCGGGGCGGCTTCAGGGCAATCTGGCCATCCTGCCGGAAGCCCTTGCCAGCGACTTCCTGCGCTTCTGTCAGCAAAATCCCAAGCCCTGCCCGCTGATCGGCGTGTCCGAACCGGGAAACCCGTGCATCCCGAGCCTCGGCCGCGATCTGGACATCCGCACCGATCTCGGTGGTTACCGCGTGTTTCGTGGCGATGCCGAGCGGCATGAAAGCGTCCGCGACCTGAGTGCGGTCTGGCGCGACGATCTCGTGACCTTCGTCCTCGGTTGTTCGTTTTCGTTTGAGGACGCCATTCTGCGTGCCGGCATTCCGATCGCCCATATCGCGCAGGACCGGAACGTGCCGATGTATGTGACGAACCGCGAGACGACGGCCTGTGGCTCCTTTGGCGGACCGGTGGTCGTGTCGATGCGGGCGTTTCCAGCCGAGGATGCGATCCAGGCGGTTCTGCTGTCGGACCGGTATCGTCTCGCGCATGGCGCGCCGGTTCATCTCGGTGATCCGTCGGAGATTGGCATCGCCGACCTTTCAAACCCTGATTTCGGTGAAGCGCCGACCCTGAGACCGGGAGACGTTCCCGTCTTCTGGGCGTGTGGCGTGACACCGCAAATGGCGATCCGGCGGGCTCGGCCCGACCTCGCCATCACACATGAGCCCGGTCACATGCTTGTGACCGATCTCTCTGCCGACGCGGCCGAATTCACGATCGGTCGCGTCGGACCCGGCGCGGCCGGAGCCTCAAGCTGACCTTCCAGTCAAACAAGACACAGAGGACCGTTTCATGACCAGACTTGCAACGAAACTAGCCGCGGCGACCGCCCTTTCGCTCGCCATGTTCGCACCCGCCTCCGCCGCCGAGACGCTGTCCGTCGTCGGAAGCTGGAGCAACCTGCCGCTGCACAAGCAGTTCGAGGCCCCGTTCTGGGGTGAGACGTTGCCGGCGGATTCGAATGGTGAGATCGAGACCCAGCTCACCACGCACAACCAGATGGGCATCGGCGGCGGCGATGTCTTCCGCATGCTTGGCGACGGCGTGTTCGACGTGGGCATGACGGTGGCCGACTACGCCGTGGGTGATGCGCCGGAACTCGAGGGGCTGGATGTTCCGCTTCTCGCAACGACGCCGGCCGCCGCGAAAGCCATGGTCGAGGCGGCACGCCCGATGGTCGAGGAGATCTACGAAAACCGCTTCAACTCCAAGGTTCTCGCGATTGCGCCGTATCCGCCGCAGGTGGTTTTCTGCAAGGGTGACCTGTCCTCGCTGTCCGATCTGGCCGGCAAGAAGGTGCGCGGATCCGGTCGCATGACCACGAAGTTCCTCGAGGCACTCGGCGCCTCGGGCGTGAACGTGGCCTTCTCGGAGGTGCCCGGCGCGCTTGAGCGCGGCGTGATCGACTGCGCCGTGACCGGTTCGGGTTCGGGCTACAGCGCCGGCTGGTGGGAAGTCTCGGACACGCTGATGACCATCCCGCTCGGCGGCTGGGATCCGGTCGTGACGGCGATCAACCTCGATCGCTGGAATGCGCTGCCGGAGAACCTCCAGAAGCTCATTGCCGATGACGTCGCGCAGAAGTTCGAGGCTCCGGCCTGGGATGCGGCGGCTGGTGCGCTTGAGGGCGATATCGCCTGCCTGACCGGCAAGGGCGAGTGCGCGGCGGGCGATCCCGCCTCGATGAAGCTTGTCGAACCGAGCGAGGCGGACGTCGCCGAGGCGCGCAAGATCCTCACGGAGGTGGTTCTTCCAGAGTGGGCGGAGCGTGCCGGTTCCGATTGGGCGAAGCGCTGGAACGACAGCGTCGGCAAGACCGTCGGCGTCGCCGTGCCGCTGAACTGATCCTGCAACCGGCGGAGGCCGCACGACATGATCGACATTCTTGCCGTGGGGCTCCGCCGCGTTAACGCGGCCGTGGCCCTGGTGGTGGGGAGCGTGCTCCTCGCCACCGCGGGCTTTGTCCTGGTGGACATCGCCCTGCGTCAGGTCGGGCACACGCTTGGCGGATCCGATGAAATCTCTGGCTACGTCATGGCCGGTATCGCCAGTTGGGGACTGCCCTTCGCGCTGACCGAGCTCGCGCATGTGCGTATCGACCTGATCCGCCAGAAGTTGCAAAGCCGGGGCAGGGCGTTCATGGACCTGTTCGCCATGACGATTTCGGCCGGCGCCGTTTGCGTGATCGCCTACCAGGCGTGGCCTGTACTGGAAAAGTCGCTCGCGCGCGGGTCGCGCGCCAACACCCCGCTCGAGACGCCACTGTGGATACCGCAGATCATCTGGTTTTCCGGGTGGGTCTGGTTCGCGATCACCTTCTGCCTTCTGGTCCTGCTGGCGATTGCCGCGCTGGCAAGCCGTGACTTTGCCAGGGTCGACGCGCTGATTGGCGCGCGTGGGGAAGCGGAGGACGCGCAATGATCTGGAGCGTCGCCTTTGCCCTCCTGGGGCTTCTGTCCCTGTCGATTCCGGTCGGCATCGTTCTCTTTCTGCTCGGCTTCGGTATCGACCAGTTCTTTTCGGCCTTTCCGCTTATCCGCGGTCTCGGGCAGGTGGTCTGGTCCGCCTCCGACAGCTCAACGCTGATCGCCATTCCCTTCTTCGTGCTGCTTGGTGAAATTCTCGTTCGAGGGGGCATCGCGGAGAAGACCTACGCATCGCTGGACAAATGGGTGTCCTGGCTTCCCGGGGGGCTGATCCACGCCAACATCGGCACGGCGACCATGTTTTCCGCCACCTCCGGCTCGTCGGTCGCGACGGCCGCGACGGTGGCGACCGTCGCCATGCCGCAGGCGGAAAAGCTCGGATATGATCCGAAACTCTTTTCGGGGGCCATTGCCGCTGGCGGTACGCTCGGCATTCTCATTCCTCCCTCGATCAACCTGATCGTCTACGGCTTCCTGACCGAAACCTCGATCCCGCGCCTTTTCCTTGCCGGTCTCATTCCCGGTGTGCTGATGGCGCTCGCCTTCGTGCTGGTGACGGCGATCCTGTGCCGCATTCGCCCGGAACTGGGCGGTCCGAGCCGAAGCTTCACCTGGGCCGAGCGGTTTGCGAGCCTGGTGCAACTCTTTCCGATCGTGATCCTTTTCGTCACGGTGATCGGGTCGATCTATGCCGGATGGGCGACGCCGACGGAATCCGCCGCGGTCGGTGTGGGGATCGCCTTGCTGATCGCTGTTGGAAACCGCGGGCTGTCGTTGCCGATGATGCGCGAGAGCCTGCTCGGGACCGTGCGCATCACGGCCATGATCATGCTGGTGATCGCGGGTGCCTATTTCCTGAATTTCACGCTGGCCTCGGCGGGGCTCGGCCGTGAATTGCGCGAGTTGCTGGAAAACCTCCACCTGTCGCCTTTCGGCACCTTGCTGGTCGTGATCGCTCTCTACATCGTCCTCGGCTTCTTCATCGAAACCCTGTCGCTGATGGTTGCGACGATCCCGATCGTGGTGCCGATCATGGCGGGCCTCGGCTACGACAAGGTGTGGTTCGGCGTGCTGATGATCGTGCTCGTGGAGATGGCGCTTATCACGCCTCCGGTCGGCCTCAATCTCTACGTGGTCCAGGGGGCCAGGAAATCCGGCACGCTCGGCCAGGTCATGCTGGGCACGATTCCCTTCGTGCTTGTCATGCTGGCCATGGTCGCGCTGCTCATCCTGGTTCCCGACCTTGCTCTCTACCTGCCCGAGACCCTTTGAGGTCCGGGCAGGTCCCCTCATGTCCACAACCGGAGGATCCCATGGATTTCACCGTGAATGGTGCGCCGCTTCGCGCCGATATCGAGCAGCTTACCGTCGCCGGCTGGACGGGCCGCGATGCGGCCGCGATTCAGCACCACATTGATGAACTTGCCGCCCTTGGCGTCGTCCCGCCCTCAAGCGTGCCGCTCTACTACCGCGTTTCCGCCGACCAGATGACGCAGGCCGCCCACATTCAGGTGGTGGGCGGAGGAACCTCGGGCGAGGTGGAGCCCTTCCTGCTCTCCTGCGGTGGAAAGCTCTACATCGGCCTTTCCTCCGATCACACCGATCGCGATCTGGAGACGCATTCGGTGGCGCTCTCGAAGCAGATCTGCGCGAAGCCGGTCGCCGGCGAACTGTGGGTGTTCGACGAGATTTCAGAGCGCCTGGAAAGTCTTGAGCTGCGCTCGTGGATCAGGGAGGATGCATCTGCCGACTGGATGCCCTATCAGGAGGGCACCATCGCATCGATCCGTCCGCTTGCTGACCTGATGAGCGGATCGGGCTTCGCGGCGGCGCTTGCCGAGGGCTCCTGCCAGGGACTTCTTTGCGGCACCTTCGGTGCGAAAGGCGGCGTCCGCCCGGCGGCGGCGTTCCGCATGGAAATGCGCGATCCGGGAACGGGACGCGTCATTTCCCACGAATACACCATCGAGGTCCTGCCGGCCGTCGCCTGACGGGAGCGGGCCTCCAACGCACCGCGGGCCGGTCCGCGCGGCAGGGAGTACGGGAATGGGGTCTGTCGTCGAGCGGGCGAAAGCGGCAATTGCACGGGTCGAGGCACTGGGCGAGGGCGCGCGAAGCCTCTTCGTCTCGTTTTCGCCCGAGCGCATTCTTGCCGAGGCGTCCGAGGCGGAAGCGCGCATCGAGGCGGCCGACCGTCCTTTGCCGCTTGCCGGAATGCTCGTGAGCGTCAAGGATCTCTATGACGAGAAGGGAGAGCGCACGACCGCGGCGTCGACGCTTCTGCTCGAGCGCGAGCCGGCAACCGCCGACTGCCCCGTGATCGAGCGGATCAAGGCGGCTGGAGCTGTGCCCTTCGGCCGGACCAGCATGAGCGAGTTCGCCTATTCCGGAGTCGGCCTCAATCCACACTACGGCACGCCGGGCAATGTCTTCGATCCGCAAGGGATACCTGGTGGTTCGACGTCCGCAGGAGCCGTTACGGTTGCCGTCGGTCTGTGCGACGTCGCCCTTGGTACCGACACGGGCGGATCGATTCGCATTCCTTCCGCCATCAACGGGCTCTACGGCCACAAGCCCAGCCAGGACAAGGTGCCTCTCGAAGGCGTTCATCCCCTGGCGGCGTCGTTCGACTCCTGCGGCCCTCTCGCCGTGGACTTCGCGACAATGCTTGCCGCCTACCAGGTGATGAGCGGCGGCGATGCGCCCGATGTCGAAAGCGCGCCGGGCAAGCTGCGTTTCGCGGTGCCCGCGGGTGCGTTCACGAACGATCTCGACGCATGGGCGCGACGCACGTTCGAGGATGCATTGGCACGCATCGAGGCGGCCGGACACGAGTTGGTCGAGGTCGACATGACCTTCCTGCAGGAAGCCGTCGGACTCAACCGCATCCTCGTGTCGGCGGAGGCTTACGAGGTCTACAAGAACGACCTCGATCGCTTGTCGACGATTGGCGATCCGCGAGTGCTTGCCCGCATCCGCTTCCGTGAGACGCAGAGCGACGAGGACGTTGCCAACGCTTATGCCGCGCGGCGCGAGGTCATTTCGCGAACCAACGAGCTCCTTGCGGGCTTTGACGCGATGCTGGCGCCCACCTTGCAGATGCTGCCGCCGAAGATCGCCGAGGCTGAGGCCGACTTCGACCGCCTCAACGCGGCGATGCTGCGCAATACATCCCTTTTGAACCTTGCCGATGCCTGCGCGATGTCGATGCCGCTTCGTCAGCCAAGCGACGTGCGCCCCGGCGCGCTCATGATTGGCGGTGCCAAGGGAACCGACGCGCGCGTGTTGTCCGTCGGGGCACGGCTCGACCGCGACCTGAACGGCGTCTGAGGCCACACCTTAGGCGGGAAAGCGCGCATCGCGTACCGGATCGACCGGGGTCTGCGTCATCTCGAGATGCAGTCCCGTGCCGGTCCATGGATGAGCGCGGGCAACGTCCTCGTCGAGTTCCACGCTCAGGCCGGGTGCATCCGGGACCGTGACGTAGCCGTTCTCCCAAGTGATGGGCGTTTTGAGCAAGCGCGCGTGGAAGCCGTCGAAACGGCGGATCGATTCCAGGATCAGGAAGTTCGGCGTCGTCGCGGACAGCTGGATATTGGCCGCCGCGACGATGGGGCCGCAGTACAGGTGCGGTGCGATCATGGCGTGAAATGCCTCCGCCATGCCGGCGATCTTCTTGGATTCCAGAAGGCCGCCGACCCGGCCAAGGTTCATCTGCAGGATGCCGGCGGCGCCACACTGGAGCAGGCGGGCGAATTCCCATTTGGTGCAAAGTCGCTCACCGGTGGCAATCGGGATCGATGTTCCGCGCGCGACCTTCGCCATTTCCTCGGGCGCGTCCGGGGGCACGGGTTCCTCGAACCAGAGCGGATCGTAAGCCTCAAGCCTGCGTGCCAGGCGCAAGGCGCCTGCGGCGGTAAACTGCCCGTGCGTGCCGAACAGAATGTCGGCTTGGCCTCCCACGGCCTCGCGCACCTTGCGGCAGAAGCTTTCGCAGCGCTCCAGCGTTTCCAGGTCCGGCATGTGTCCGCCGAAGACCGAGTAGGGGCCGGCCGGATCGAACTTCACTGCCGTGAAGCCCTCGGCAACACACGCCGCCGCCGCCTCGGCGGCGCGGTCGGGATCCGCGTAGAACCCGGCGGGGTCCTCGTCGTCGCGAGGATAGAGATACGTGTAGCTCCTGAGCCGCTCATGCAGCTTTCCGCCCAGCAAGGCATGCACGGGCTTGTCGGTCGCCTTGCCGATGATATCCCACATGGCCATTTCCAGGGCGCTTGCCGCTCCGCAGATCGTCGGGTCGGGACGCTGGGAAAAACCGGATCCATAGGCGCGCCGGAAAAACGCCTCGATGGCGAAGGGGGCACTTCCCTCAAGATACCGCGCAAACAGGTCGCATGCCATCTCCGCGACGATGTGGGGCGCCACGGCCGCTCCATAGACCTCCCCGTAGCCGACCACGCCGCAGGCCGTCGAGAGCTTCACGAAGACGAAATAGCGTCCGCCGAAACCGGGAGGCGGGTTCGCGACGATGAAGGTCTCGATCGACTGAAGCTTCATGGGGCGACCTCCGGGAAACGGGCAGGGCGGGACAACTGCGGAACCCTTGCCGGAGCAGCCTGGCGCCGTTTCCGCAGCCTGTCAGCATCCTGCAGGCGACGTCCGTCGCTCCGCAAGCGCCATTGGTGGTGGCCGTGTTCTTCTATTCGATCTGGCTCTCAGGAAGACCAGCGCACCGTCGCGCCCAGTTCCGTGAGCTTTTCCACGAAATGGGGATGCGCGCGACGGATGGGGTCCGCATTGCGAATGATCGACTGGCCCTTGATCTGGATCGCGGTCAGGAACAACCCGAGCACGACGCGGATGATGTAGGGCGCCTCGACAATCGCCGGACGAAGTGAGTTGCCCCCGAAAACGATCAGTCGGTGGGGGTCGGAGAGATTCACGCGGGCGCCGAACTTGGCAAGCTCGGAACTCCAGCCGAGCGCGCCCTCGTAGATCTTGTTCCAGAACATGATCTCGCTGTTGCAGCCGACGGCGACGCCGATCGCCTGGGGCAGAAGGTCGGCGGGAAAATAGGGCCAGGGGGCGGCTTCGATCTTGGGCAGCATCTCGCGGGTGAAGGGCCTTGCGACCTCACGCGTCCATCCGGTCACGGTGATTGCATCGTCGGCGACTTCGAACTGCAGCCCCAGCTTGGAAAACTGGCGCAGAATCAGCGTCATGTGCGGCGTGATGTCCGTCTTGACGGTAACGCGCCCGCCGGTCACGCCACCGATCGCGAGGAAGGTCGCGACCTCGTGATGGTCGTCGGGAACCCGCACGCGGGCGCCGCCCAGCCTGTCGACACCGGAAATCGTGAGGCGCGAGGTTCCGCCGCCCTCGATGTTCGCGCCCATGGAGCGGAGCATCTCGCAAAGTGCCTGGACATGCGGTTCCGACGCCGCGTTCATGAGGACCGATGTGCCGTTCGCCGTCGCCGCGATCATCGCGAAGGTTTCGGTCGCGGTCACCGATGCGTAGTCCGCCCAGATCTGCTGGCCCGTGAGCGCGCCGTCGCGGCGGATGTCGTAGGGCTGGGTCGAAACGAAGCTGCAGCCGAACTGCTGCAGGATCTCCAGGTGCGGATCGATCTCTCGCAGGCCGAGTGCGCAGCCCTTTGCATCCGTGTCGAATGTAAGCTTGCCCGTGCGCACCACCACGGGCGCGAGCAGGAGCACGGCGGAGCGGATGCCCAGCGGCAGTTCCGCCTTGCCGTCTGCGAAGGCGTCGAAATCGTGACGGATGGTCAGCGTCGAGCCGCCGTCCTCCCGGCTGACGGTCGAGCCCATGCGCTCGAAATAGTCGAGGATCTTGGTGACGTCGCTGATGTCCGGCACGTTTTCCAGCGTGACGGGCTCATCCGTGAGCAGCGTCGCGCACAGCATCGGCAGGACGGCGTTCTTGTTGCCGGAGGGGAAGACGGTCCCCTCAATGGGATTGCCACCGTCGACGAAAAGATCGGCCATCGGGGAAAGTCTCCAGTATCGGGCGCCGGATCGTGCTGCGTTTCCTAAAGGACTTTCGCGGCAACGGCAAACGGCAGTTCCATGGCCTTGAGGCGGCGGGAGGCGGGCAGGGGCTCAGGTGAGAGAGGGAGCGTTCACGCGTCTTGCCCCGCCGCCGACATTCGTGTCGGAAACGATCATGCCCTGCTCCATGCGGATCAGCCGGTCGCACTTGTCAAAGCAGTGCTCGTCGTGGGTCACGGCGATGACAAGATGCCCCCTGCGCGCCATTTCCGGCACGAGCACGTCGTAGTACAGCGCGCGATGGGCCGGGTCCTGGTCGGCGGCGAATTCGTCGAGGACCACGATCGGGCGGCGTTCGGCCAGCGCGACGCTGAAGGCGAGGCGGCGTTTCTGGCCGCTCGAAAGCGCCAGCGTCGAAAACGCGTCCTCACGCAGCGAGACGCGGTGGTCGAGGTCGAGGCGCTCAAGGTGCACGGGGACACGCGAGCGTTCGTTCGCGTCGAGGCCATAGAGGCGCGGGAAGAGGTGGAACTCGCTGAAAACCGCGGAGAACAGCCCGCGATAGGCCTCCAGCGTGCGCGGGGTTACCGGCTCGCCGTCCAGAAGGATGCGACCGCCGTCGGGCTGTCGCAAGCCGGTGAGCAGGGAAATCAGCGTGGACTTGCCCGCGCCGTTTCCGCCGCAGATGAAGACGACCTCGCCCGGACGCAGGACGAGATCCATCGGGCCGACGGTGAAGCGGTCGTCGCCACCGCCGCTCGTGAGCGTGGTCGTCACGCCCTCGAGCCGGATTTCGCCGAAGGAGGCGGGCGGGGGAGCCCCCGTCTCGCGGGCCCGGTGTTCCGCGTGGCGCTCCAGGTCCTCTTCAAGACCGAGGATGAGACGCCGCGAGACGGCTGCACGGGAGAAGGAGGCCAGATTTCCCATCACCGTCTCGATGGGGCCATAGGTGAGCAGGACCACCGTCAGGATCTGCAGGACGGTTGAGGTGTCCGTTCCGGCCAGAAGCGGGAGGCCGACGACGATCATGCACAGGAGGCCCATCATGACGCCCTGGGCGGTCACCTGTCCGAGACTGAAAAACCGCTCGGCGCGCAGCTTCAGGTCGCGCTCGCGGGTTGCCAGGTCGACGATGTCCTCCTGGAGACCGGCCTTGCGCGAGGCGCGCAGGCGCAGTTCGCGGTAGCCGCGCAACACGTCGTTGACGCGGTCGAAGAAAAGCCACTCGATCCGGGAGGCTGCCTCGGCGCTTTCCTGTGCCGGGGCCTGGGCAAGCACGTATCCGATGCAGCCGATGAGCACCGCGACGAGCGTCGCAAGGCCGCTCGGCCAGGAGAGGTAAAAGAGATAGGGAATGCAGAAGGTGATCAGGAGCATCGCTTCCAGTGACTCGATGAAGTTCACCGAAGCGGAGGAGATCTGGTTCACCTCGTGGGTAACGATCGAATAGATCTTGCCCTGATCGTTGCGGGCGAAGAAGCCGACGTCCGTGTCGAGAAGCTGACGGCTGAGCCTTGTGCGAAGGCGCAGTTTGGTCGAGAGCACGAGGCGGAAGCTCGCCACGCGCGCGAGGTGCGAGAAGGTCAGCGTTGTGGCGATCGAGGCGAGCAGCAAGACGACGTCGCCTGTCGCGATCGCCGCGCTTGCCGCCAGGGCGTTGATGGCGAAGATCATGCCAGAGCGTGTCAGGCTCGCAAGCACCGCGTAGACGAGGACCGGCGAACGCATCAGGTCTCCGTCCCGGATGAGGAAGGAAAAGAGCGCCAACAGCCTGCCCGCGCTTTCGCGTGATCCTGTCGCCGTGTTTCCGGTGTTCGCGGCCGTCTCGCTCACCCTTGCCTCGCTTGCTCGCGCTGTCGCGCCTCTCCTAGAGCATTTTGCCGCAAAGAGGAAATACTGCGGATCGCCCGGGGCGGTCGGGCCTTGCATTTTCTGTCCGTGTCGTCGGTGCGGTGCCGGCCCTCGGGCGGTATGTGGGAAAAGCCCGGCCACAGGCTTTCGCTCTCTTGACAGCGCCACGCGGCGCCGACTATATGCGGCACATCCCGCGCGGGAGATCATCCCTGCGGCCGGGCGGCGGAGTAGCTCAGTTGGTTAGAGCAGCGGAATCATAATCCGCGTGTCGGGGGTTCGAGTCCCTCCTCCGCTACCATCCTCAGCTTTAGGAACCTTCTAAAGATCAAGCCCTTAACGGCTTT
>MDTD01132334.1_pt1 | contig 26233 bp, 21 predicted proteins | sample 811221 | NCBI WGS metagenome assembly MDTD01 (sample SAMN05326646, study PRJNA326480) | marine metagenome | isolation source: seawater | place: Pacific Ocean: South West | collected 2011 | reverse complement strand
CCGGAACCGAAGTCCGGTGCTCTATCCAGCTGAGCTACGGACGCAAAAACAAACGCCTGTAAAAACAGGCGAAAGTTAAATGGGGTGAGCGACGGGACTCGAACCCGCGACAACCGGTACCACAAACCAGGGCTCTACCAACTGAGCTACGCCCACCACACTCCCGAAGGGTTCTCTATTTGGGCAAATTACCACAAAAAGGCAAGAGCCTTCGGCGAAAAAGGATGGGAATTAGTAATTTGAGGGCCTTATTGGGCCAAATACTTTTCGATTTTGGCGACCAAATCGGGGTCGTCGCCCTCAATTTCTGAAGCAAACCGAGCCACAACCTTGCCATCTTGGCGCACCAAGAATTTCTCAAAGTTCCATTTGATGTCTTTGTGGGCCCCTACAGGGGATTCCGCCAAGTAATCATACAGGCTGGACCGCCCCTCACCATTCACGTCCTGCTTTTCAAGCAAAGGAAAGGTAACGCCATAATTGACGCTGCAAAACTCGGAAATCTCGGCGGGGCTGCCCGGCTCTTGGCCACCAAACTGGTTGCAGGGGACGCCCAAAACAGTAAATCCCTTGCCCCCATAAGAGGCTTGCAAGTCCTGTAAGCCGCTGTATTGTTTGGTGAAGCCGCATTTACTGGCCACGTTTACCAACAAAATAAGCTTATCGGCCAACGCCTCATTGGGCAAAGGCTCACCGTTTAATCCGTTGAGCTCAAAACTTGAAAGAGGTTTGCGTTCGGTGGCTGCGTTCATGCGTTTTAACTCCCCAAAGCTGTTGAAAGGCGTCTTACCCTCAAACTTGGGAAGGACCTTAGCGAGCAGATCAGATCTGAAAAGGGGTGTTTTACCGATTTTAACGCAGAGCGCTAATGCTTTGGGCCCCAAAGACCTTCCCGTTGTGCCCATGGCCACTCAAATCGGGCAGCTCTGACGCTTCATCCAATACAAAATCCCAAAAGGCGATGGAGGTCTCATTGGGCGACAAGTGGGCATCTGGCTCAAAGCTTTCGCGGTAAAGAACCGCGCCATTGAGATGAAGCTCGTCAATGGCACCAGAGAAATGGTCGTGAACCCCATGGAACAACAAGACCCGCTCGGCCGCACCAATGAGTAAATCGTCGTCGTGGGCGGGCCCTTTATGAGTGTAATCACATTCTTCCGTCAGCACCCCATTGAGAAAGAAAGCTTTGTGCCCTTCTTCTGCACCAGAAGATTCAAGGGTCATGGCCACGTGCTGCCATGTGTGCAATTCGGGCAAATCCGTGACCATCCAAGCGCAAGCGTCTTCGGCAGAGCCGGTGGCCCACACCAAACCTGCCCCGGGCTGCACCCAAAGCATATAATCGGTTTGCGCGGGGTCCAAAGTCCACCGCTTCGAAATTACCGCGCCCGCAATTTCGGCATCAATGCGAATCCAACCTTCGATGGTCAGTGCCTTGTTGGTGCCAGTCCCCAGCTCTAAATCAGCCGAAGAAGTCACCTCCACAGCATCCCTTTCGGACGCTACAAACAACAAAGCCCCGGTTTCTCCGGAAGACCCTTCAGCCTGGCGGTCATCGGGATCTGGACCCAAAACACAAGCAGCCAAGGCAAACCCAAGGACGCATGTGGTTATGGTTCTAATACTCCAAAGAAACAATCGGTCCTCAACTCAAAGTGGTGTCCGTTAAACCGCGCCGACCTCAAGACGTGAAAAGATTAATTGGCATCTTTTTTCTTGAAAACCCAAACCCAGCAATCCGCCCAGGCCAAAGGTGATGTGACCGCTTTAATGACGTCATACACCAATCGCTTGTACATTTTTTTCGGTCTCGGACCGACATGGAAAATATGGGCAAGCTCGAACCCTTTTGCAGCGGCGCTCTTTTGTAAAACACGGGTGGCCGACTCTGGATTCACCAACCAAAGGTGTCGGTGACCACCATCCGTGTTTACCATTTGTAATCCATGACAAGGAATGTCCTTGCCCCGTACAAAACCAGCACGAATTCTAAAATTGAATTCATTCGGAAGGCTCACCACCACGTATTTTTTGGCCCATTCCATGGCGGTCTCGAAATAGGGAACAAATCCGAGAGTATGCTCCAACACATCGAACAACAATACAGCATCCGCTTCCTCTTTCACAAAATCAAAAGAAGACTGCTCCACCGGGTGGTAGGTAATGTCAGGGTTATCAGCCTCATCGTAAATGCCAGCATTGGCATCGTAACCCGCATAGTTGATATGGGCGGATAAGTTTTGCTGAACAACGCCATCTGCACACCCAATATCGATCACGGAATCAATATCTAATTTTTGAACAATGTTTTGGGCGTAGAAAGCAGCCAATCGAAAAGATGGCCCACCCTCAAAAAAGAGCCGATGGCACTCGTGATCTTGGGAGGTATGCTGAGCTTTCATGTTGGGCCTTTCCAAAAAAGTGTTCTGGCAAAGCCTATAGAGAAAAACAGGCCAACCGTAAAGGCAGGTTCTTGGGCCAGACCCTCAATTACGGCTGATAAAGAGCCCTCTAAACGCCTAATTGGGCATAAAAATTCAACGCCTTAAAAATACGGCCGTCACGCAGCGCTGTTTACAGGGGGGTTCGCGTTCCGTACATCACCAAAACACACATCTCGTCGTTGGTCCCTTCCCCAAAATAGATGGGAGACGTGTCTGCAGATGTGTTGTAGACACACGTAATTTTGAGTTCCTCACCGGGTAACAGCGGCACACTCTCGGAATAAAAATAGAACCATTGCCAATTGAAATCCCAATAAGGCACATCGTTAATGCAGGTGGTGGTTCCGTCTGCCGCAACGATCTCCGTTCTCATGGTGACGCCGCGCTGGTGCATGTGTGGCACCAAACCCCAAAAATTTACTTGGTGGGTGCCCGAGGTCATAAATTCTGTATCCACAGTATACGAGTGACTCACCTCACTCTGTCCCGGCGCAAGATTGAGTTCGCTATCACTCACCAGTCGCATGTAACCTTCATTGCTGACCGTGTTTTCAAGTTTTAATTTCAAGGCCGTCTTATCGCTTTGGTCGTCGTCGACAAAGTTATAATGGAGTTGCATCACCATTTTATGATTGGGCTCTATTTGGATCCCTGAATTATCAGGAAACACCACCGCCCCTGTTCCAGGCGCCCAACCACCCACAAGCTCGTAATCCTCTTCGGGAAGACCGGGGCCGCCAAAGCAAGTATAGCCCTCACCCGCTTCCGCGGCGGCCTTTTGAGCTGCCAATGTATCGCCAGCGACGGTTGTCATACGGTAAAGCAGCACATGGTGGACGATATTGATGTTGCCTGGCACCACTTCAAAACCGGTCAAATATTTCGTGGTCGCAATCTCAGGATCGACCACAAAGCACCGATAATCGTCTCGCTCGAAATCATCACTCCCTGAGGGAAAATAATCATTGGTCATCGAAACAGTGGTGGTTGGTTCTTCTAAAGAGGCCAAACTCGGTGGCTCATGACTTTCTTCCGTGGGAATGCCCTCAGGCGCGCCGTCGTCCGCCCAGGTACCCAACAGCTCGATTTCTTCTTCAGTGAGCCAAAGCGCATCACGGTACGAACCACAAGAACCCGAATTGTCTGCATACCAAGGTGGCATGAGTCGGTTCTCTGTATAAAACTTGATGGTGGAAGCGAGCGGCGCCGCTGCCGCAAAAGTATCGAGCGGCGTCTCGGAGCGCACCCCGCCTTGCCGGTGACAAGTGACACAATTCTGCGCCAAAATGGGTGCGATTTGAGCATTATAAGTCACTGTGGTCGGCAAAGCGCTGCCCCCATCAGTGGGGGACGAAGTGGGCGGATTTGTATTGCCACCGTCTGCGGGCGGAGACGGGGGCTCAGACGGAGGCGATTCCGATCCGCCATCGACTGCCAAAGGCTGACTGGGGGGCTCCGGTGGCGATGGCTCGGAGGGCGTGTCGTTTTCAGGGCAAGCCGCCAACACGAAGAAGCAAATAAAGGAAAATAGGTACTTGGTACGCATAAAAAGTGTCCTCGAAACAGCAAAAAATGAGGCCCATCCAACAAACACCGCGGGGCTCTCAGGACAGTACCGTTAAATCATGCACCGAGATGCTGAAAAGTTCCAGGGGTGTGCCTTGTGCAGCTTTATTCAGTGTGCCACATGAAGGGTCGATCTTTCAAGGAGTTGGCAGCATGGCCCCGAGAACCGAAGTAGAAAACTGGCAAGGACACGTGGTCAGTACCGAAAAAAACCAACGATACCGAAAACTCGTTCGCACCATGATGCGAACCATCAACGATTATGATCTGATTTTACCGGGCGACAAAATCCTGGTGGCCATTTCAGGTGGTAAAGACAGTTACACCCTTTTGGATATCTTATGGCGTGCCCAACAAAGAGCGCCTTTTGACTTTGAAATCGTGGCTGTTCATCTCGACCAAGTACAGCCCGGTTACGACGGCAAAAGCTTACAAGGCTGGCTCGAAAATTTTGGTGCCCCTTTCGAGATTATTCGCGAAGACACCTACAAAGTGGTCACCCAACACGTGGAAGCGGGCAAGACCTATTGCTCTTTGTGTTCCCGGTTGCGCCGCGGCATCTTGTACTCCACCGCCGCCCGTCTCAATTGCAATAAAATCGCACTGGGGCACCACTTGGATGACAGCCTCGAAACCCTCATGCTCAACCTGTTTTTTGGAGGCAAGCTCCAAGCCATGCCAGCCAAGTACACCACCGACGATGGGCAATTTGAGGTGATCCGCCCCCTGATCGAAGCCAAGGAAGCCGATATTGCCGCCCACGCTCAAAAAGCCGGCTATCCCATTATTCCTTGTAACCTGTGTGGCAGCCAAGACGGGCTCAAACGGCAAAAAATGAAGGAAATGCTGAACGATCTCCAGGATTTAAACCCCAACATCAAGTCGGTCATGCGAAATGCACTCAAAAATGTCCGGCCGTCACACCTGCTAGACAAAGAAGTCATGTCGGTCTGGCAAGAGCGGCCTGAAGGCCTCCGCCCCAACCTTCCCTCAGGGCGTACCAGCTGGGAAAATCAGCCTGAAATTGTGGCCCGCAACACCCTGCCTATCTTACCGTAAAAACAGCAAAACGCTTTCGCATCCCAATGCGATTTCGGCTAAGCTTTGAGGGTGAAAACCGTCCTGCCCTTTGAGTGGCCATGATTAAGAATTGTTCCATTTATTGCACCTTCCTGGTCTTGCAGGCGTGCCTTTTAGTCGCTGGGTGTCCCCCAGAAGAAACCGCCAACAATCTGGGGGTGGATCAAACGGGTGCCTACCTGGGCCCCTGCCTGCCAGACAACAGCTGTAACAATGATCTGCATTGTGTGGATGAGGTCTGTCGCAACAAAGCACATCAAAACAATGAAACACAGCCATTGGCACCGCGACCCATGTCCGCCTACGATGGAGGCCTCCCGAGCCTTGTTTCATCCGATGCCGGCACCGATTCTTCCCCTACCGATGAAGACGGGGGCGTCAGTCCCAATGGCACAATCGAGCAACCTTCCCTAGATGCCGGAGCCCCGCTGTCTGACGCTGGTCCACCACTGGACGGGTGTGACCCCGAACAAAACGAATGTGACGACGGCAACCCATGCAACGGACTCGAAACATGCCATGGGGGTCTCCGACAATGTATTTCCGGCACCCCCGTGCAATGTGACGATGGCAACCCATGCAACGGGCTTGAAACATGCAATTTTATTTCAGGAAGCTGTGAAGCGGGAGAGCCGGTTGTTTGCGCACAAGAAGAACCCGACGGCTTTTATGCCTGCCAACCCGATACCGGCACCTGCATGCGCATAGGGTCCTGTCTCAGACAAGAGCCCACTTTCACCGGATACGATGTGGGGCATCCCTGTGACGACGGCAACCCATGTAATGGGCAAGAAAGTTGTGACCCTGTAACCGGCTTGTGCCAACGCGGGCAACCCATCGTGTGCGACGACCAAAACGGCTGCAACGGCGAAGAAATCTGCAATATTTTCACCGGAGCGTGTGAGGCCGGGATCGAATTAATTTGTGATGATGGGAACCCATGCAACGGAAACGAGATTTGTGACCCACAAACCGGGGCTTGTGTTCAAGGGCCCACGCCGCAATGTGATGACGGTAACGCGTGTAATGGGGTTGAAATTTGCGACGAAATTACGGGCAGCTGCTTATCGGGGGCAACCGTGATTTGTGACGATGGTGATATTTGCAACGGTGAAGAAATTTGTGACGCTCAAACCAGTCAATGTCTTCCAACCAGTCCGTTTCAATGCTCAGACACCAATGCCTGTAATGGCGTAGAAATGTGTGACCGAGGCACTGGGACCTGCGCGGTCGGTCATGCGCCTTCTTGTGATGACAATGATCTGTGTACCATCGATCTGTGTGACGCCCTCACCGGGGGCTGCTCCCATCAGCCATTGGACTGTGCCGATGGTGATCCGTGTACCATCGACAGTTGTGTTGACGGCACTTGCAGCCACCAAAACAATGATGACGATCCCGGCTGCCCATCGAACGGTGGGGACAACCCATGAGAAGGACTTTCATCCAGCTCAACTGGGTTTTTGCCTTTTGGGTGACACTCCTAAGCCCCCATGTCGTGGCCGAAGAGCCCGCCTGTGGAGATGGGTTTTTAGCATCGGACGAAGAATGTGATGATGGGAACACTCAGCTAGAATTGTGCCCATACGGGGTCTCTTCTTGTGAAGTGTGTACCCCCGAGTGTGCCATTGAAGACGGCGTTACCCGCAAATGTGGCGACGGTGCCGTCCAAGATGCGTTTGAAAATTGCGACCACAATGGCCAACTGGAGCTGGATTGCGACTACGGACAAACCAGCTGTGAAGTGTGCCTGCCCCACTGCACACTCGGCGCTGGACGAACATCATTTTGCGGGGATGGGTTGATCGATAACGCGCATGATGAAGTTTGCGATCCGGAGCACCCCCGATACAAGCAATGTCCATACGGTGAAGTCCGGTGCCTCTCATGTAACGACCAATGCGCCTTTGAGATTATCACGGGTCCGGTTTGTGGCGACGGGATTGTTCAAGAGGAACACGAAGGGTGCGACGATGGAAACCAGATCACAGAGCGCTGCTCTGCTGATCTCACCACCTGTATGGTGTGTAACGAACAATGTCAGTGGGAAGAAGGGGAATCCACCTTTTGTGGTGATGGACAAGTGGATACGGAATGGGGTGAAGAATGTGATGATGGCAATTCAGGCGGTATCACCTGCCCTTATGGTGAAGTGTGCGACTTCTGTAACGATGCATGTCAATGGGCTGAAGCCCAAGGCCCCTACTGCGGTGACGCTGTCATTCAAACCCCAATGGGTGAAAACTGTGACGATGGCAATGGTGTCACGGAGAGCTGTCCTTATGGAACAAGCGCCTGCTTGGTTTGCTCCGAAAACTGTCAGACCCAAGCAGGACAAACCGCTTTCTGTGGTGACTTTTTACTTCAACCCCAACACGATGAAAAATGTGACCAAGGCATCAACAATGGCGCGCCGTGCGCCTACGGCACGCGCAACTGTATTGCTTGCAACGAGTCTTGTCAGTGGGCAGAGACGCAGGGCCCTTACTGCGGCGACGGTGAGGTGGCCGATGAAGAGGAATGTGATGATGGCAACGCCATCACCGAACGTTGTGATTATGCCAGCGGTCCATGCCAAGTTTGCAATGCGTCCTGCCAATGGGAAACGCTCCCCGGTACCGCTTGCGGCGATGGCAACGTTGATGTGCTGGAAGGTGAAACGTGCGATGATGGAAACAGCATTACCGAAGATTGCCCCTATGGTCATGTCTCTTGCACGGTATGCACCGAGACGTGTCAATGGGGCGAAGGCAATGCTTCCTTTTGTGGCGATGGGGTACACCAAGCCTTAGAGGGTGAATCCTGTGATGAAAGCACCCAAGGAATTGAAAGCTGTATTTACGGTGATCCCAGCTGTGTGGTCTGTGCCCAAAATTGCCGCTACCGTTTGATTCAAGGTCCTTTTTGCGGAGATGGCATCACCCAAACGAGTCAAGGCGAGCAATGCGATCTGGGGCCTGAACCGCCCACTGAATGCCCCTATGGTACGCCTAATTGCGAGCGCTGTCTCGATGATTGCAAACGAGACCAAACCACGGGTCCCTACTGTGGAGACGGGATTCACCAAGAAGCGTACGAAACGTGTGACCACGGAATTCGTGCCGCCAAAGATTGTGCCTACAACGCTGCAAATGATCCAACCAGCACCTGCACCATTTGTAACGCTTTTTGCGAGCATGAAACAGTCACCCCGCCCGCTTGTGGTGATGGCTATTTAGACAGCCAGCACGGGGAGGAATGCGACGACGGAAACAACGCTCTCGAAACCTGCCTTTACAGCCAAACTTCTTGCGCCGTTTGCAATGCGTCCTGCCTGTGGGAAAATGGTGCCACCTCTTTTTGCGGCGATGGACTGATTTCCGACGAAGAAAACTGTGAAGATGGCAACAACATCACCGAAACCTGTGAAAATGGCATCAATGATTGCCAAACTTGCACCACGTATTGCCAAACCGGGGCCGGTCGTATTCCCGAATGCGGCGATGGCGTGATTGATGAGCCCAATGAAAGCTGCGATCTCGCATCGGAAAATGGGTACGCTCAATGTGCTTATGGGCTTGTTGCCTGCGAGGTGTGCAACGAACTGTGTGAAATTCAAGCGGGCGTTGCCACCTATTGTGGCGATGGCATCGTTCAAGACACCGAAGAAACGTGCGAAGACGGAATTGATGGATTGCCGCCCAATAGCCATTGCGCCCAGTGTGAATACGCCTGCCATGCAGATCCCGATTGGCGCTTTTATTTGAACCAGAACGATGACTGGAGCGACGGCTGTGAACGCTCCTTATGGGCACAAAGCCTAAACAGCACTGCAGAATCGTTTTATGTCGATGCACAGAGCTTGCCATCAGGTGAAACTCTTTTACTCACGCAAAGCAACGATGAAGGTCTCCTCAGCCGCATCGATCTCTCAGGTGAGATGGTCCAAGAAGTCTTCTTTCGTTCATCCTTTCCCAACGGTACCGCCACTACGACGATGGCCGCCCTTCAACCCCACCAAGGGGGTACGCCAATTTTTCTTGGACACGCTTGTCAAACCGATAACGATCAGACGGGCCTGCCCTGCACCTTCACGATCTCTGATACATCGGGGGGCAATGACACGCTCGCCACCGCCTACTTTGAAACCCATGCCAACGGCACACCCTTTAGTGCCTACCAGGACGTCAATGGCACTTGGAATATCTCATTTTTATTTCCAACCAACGCCACTGATAACTTGAACTGGGTAGAAGGCCCCACTCAAAATTACGGCGAGACCGCCGCACTCATGCTGGACTGCCAGGGAACTTTCGCTATCAGCGCTTCCGCACAAATTGATTGCGATGATGTTTCGGGGCAATTGCGAGACCCCGCCCATGGGTTCGCACCGCTCGCTGGTTCAACTGCTTTTGAGAATGGCCCGAACAACAGCCTCATGATCCTCACCGACTCGCGCTGGGTCCAAGACGCCTCCGGCCCCAATGATGCCATCTGGCACGTCTATGAATCAGACCAGAATGACTTTAATCCAACGGAAACTTGGCGTCTCCATGGCGACAACCTCACTTTTTCATTTCAAGACGGGCTGACCAACACCAACGCAGACCATTGGCGCACTTATTTCGTACATAACGATGGCGACTCTGCCTCAACGATCCAAATTGAGTCTTGTGAAACAGACAGCGATGCCGGCTCCAATTGCCAAGCGGTTGTTCAACCTTGCTTCACGTGGACACTTGAAGCCGGCGCATCGGCCATGGTGGGCCTGGCCCTTCACCAGCTCGAGCAGTGTGAGGGCCACTTCTTTCAGGCTTTCGCCGATGGCACCCCAAATTCAGCCCTTCTGTTCCACCTTCCCGATGAGGAGAGTTTTGGCTTACTGGCGCAGTACAACACTGGCGGAGACACATGGATTCATGAAATCAAAACGCATGCTCCCGAAAACAGCATCGTGACCACCACTTTACAAACCACTGGGCTACAAAATATCTCCGCTCTCAATGCAGTCGAGGGTGGCATCCTCTTTCTCCGAGGCCCTATTTCCAATGATGCGGTCCTTTTCGCTCTCGATTATTTCGATACTTCAGGTGCCTCGTCTCAGTTGGAAACCTGTGATCAGTGCACAGAGCGAGATGGCCTATTCAAGATTCGATTGCCCGCCAATACCGATTAATAGACCGCCCAAAAACAAAAAAGCCCCCTACAAGAGGGAGCTTCTTTGAATTGGCCAAGCCAATGCGAAGGGGCTTATTCGCCGCCTTCACCGCCTTCGCCGCCTTCGCCGCCTTCAGGTGCAGCGGGTGCAGCTTCTGCTTCAGCAGCAGCAGGTGCTTCTTCAGCAGCGGCCTCTGCGGCAGGTGCTTCAGCAGCAGGTGCTTCAGCAGGTGCTTCAGCAGCAGGTGCTTCTTCAGCGGCTGGTTCTGGAGTAGCGGCTTGAACGTCGGCTTTCTCAGCGCCATCGTTAGAGGCACAGGCAACCAGCATCATTGCAGCGAAAAGAGCTGCGAATACAGATGTAATCTTTTTCATTGAAATGTCCTTTCAAAAGGGTGGAGATCCATTCGCGCAAATGCGCAAAGCAGGCTCCTGTTATCCAAGTGTGGGTTGAATAACAAGGACCAAAGTAACAAGCAAAAAAAATGGCGGCCCAAAAGAGCCGCCATGATCTTAAAATGAGCGAAAAAGCCTAGTAACGGTACATTTTCGGCTTGAAAGGCCCTTGTGCAGGAATTCCCAAATAATCGGCCTGCGCCTGGGTCAAGGTGGTGAGCTTGGCATTCACTTTACCCAAGTGAAGCAGAGCCACCTTTTCATCCAAGTGTTTCGGTAACACATAAACGTCACCGGTCTTGTAGTTGTCTTCGCCTTTTTGCTTGGCCTCCCAAAGTGCCAACTGAGCCAAGGTTTGGTTGGTGAAAGAGTTGGACATCACGAAGGATGGATGGCCAGTGGCACAACCCAAGTTCACCAAACGGCCACGGGCCAAGACGGTGATTCGCTTGCCGTCAGGGAAAATGAACTGATCCACCTGCGGCTTGATGTTTTCTTCCCCGATTTCAGGGTTGTTTTCGAGCCAGCTGATTTGGATCTCACTGTCAAAATGACCAATGTTGCAGATAATGGATTCGTGCTTCATCACCTTCATGTGCTCGCTGTTCACCACATCGCAACAACCAGTGGCAGTCACAATGATATCGGCTACAGGTGCAGCCTCTTCCATGGTCACCACTTCAAAACCTTCCATTGCGGCCTGCAAGGCACAGATGGGATCGATTTCAGTGATCATCACACGCGCGCCCAGGCCTCGTGCACTCTGAGCACAACCTTTACCCACGTCACCGTAACCAGCGACCACAACCACTTTACCAGCGATCATCACATCTGTGGCACGCTTAATACCGTCCATCAGCGACTCGCGACAACCGTACAAGTTATCGAACTTGCTCTTGGTCACAGAGTCATTCACGTTGATGGCAGGACACTTCAAAGTGCCTTCTTTAGACATTTCATACAAACGATGTACACCGGTGGTGGTTTCTTCAGAGAGACCACAAATGCCGTCTTCGCCATCAAACAACTCAGGATAGTGCTTGTGGATATAGATGGTTAAGTCGCCACCATCATCCAAAATGAGGTTGGGGCCTTTGCCACCTTCAAAACCAAAAATTTGTTGCTCCAAGCACCAGTCGTATTCTTCTTCGGTCTCACCTTTCCATGCGAAAACAGGGATATCAGCGGCAGCCATGGCGGCAGCAGCGTGATCTTGCGTGGAGTAGATGTTGCAAGACGTCCAGGTGATTTCCGCACCCAAGTCTTTGAGGGTTTCGATCAAAACGGCGGTTTGGATGGTCATGTGCAAACAACCGGCAATGCGAGCGCCTTTGAGCGGCTTGTCATTCCCGTACTCTTTGCGTAAGGCCATCAAGCCAGGCATTTCAGTTTCAGCGATACGAATTTCTTTTCGGCCCCAATCGGCCAAAGAAAGATCTGCCACTTTATAAGCGGGAAATTCTGTTTTGTGTTCCATGTTATTCTCCTTAGGGTTTCTGTGCGGTTAAAACTTGCATGGGCAAATGCCCATCGTGACGGTCCCGAAAAAATCGAGCCGACAAAGTCGTTTGATTCATAATTTTTAGGCCAACATCCTCGACCATTTGACGCAGCTGGGATTTATCAAACCCCATCCAAACATCACCTCGGCGCTCTTGGATCGATGTGTCTTCATGCGGCAAGTAGTCTGCCAATAATAAAAAACCACCTGGCTTCACCATGCGGGCCATCTGCGAAACAGCTTTGGACGGGCTGGCCATGTGACGCAAGAGCCTTGCTGCCGTGACAACATCTGCGCCTCCTTTTTGGTCGACGCGGTGAAGCACATCGCTGGATTCAAACCGGGACATGCAGGTTCGTACATTCAGCAAACCTTCTTGTTCGATGCGCTTTTGGCATTGAGCCATTTGGGCCGGACTCTTCTCGATGGCCAAGACTTGCTCAAAGACCGGTGATAACACCGAAAGCAACTCGCCATCTCCGCTGCCAACGTCCACGGCAAAAGCGCGGTGGGGCAACAATGCAGCAAACAGATGGAGGGCGGCAAACCACTCTTGGTTATTTGTTTCGATTTCTTTACTGGGGGGTGCTTCAAAAAAAGCGCTCGTCTTCGCTTCGCGTTTGTCCATCACTTTATTGATTTGGGACAAAACACCCGCCTCAGTCAGCATGCGCTCGCCTTCTTCGATGGCAGCCATCAAAATCGGATTGGTGTTTTCATGCTTCTGCCATACCGAGCGTTGATAGACACGCGTCCCCTCTTTTTGGGTACTCAACAAGCCGGCCTTTTTAAGTGCCGCGGTTTTTTTGGATACTTGTGGCTGGCTTTCGTCCAAAAGATACGAAAGCTCGGAAATGGTGAAATCCTCATGCTGAACCAAAGCCAAGATTTTCAGTCGGCCTGAATCCGCCAACAAGCGAAATAACGGCACGGTAGCGCCGTCTGGCATGGATTTATTATTTTCGTAAGTTCCGAGCATATTTAAATATATTCATTCATTCGAATATATGCAACATTAGAATACGCTTTTTCATCTTTTTTGTTCCTGTAATCCCACAAAGTATTGTTTTATAATGAATTTTTAGCGACCAAGCGGTTCATGCAAAGAACCTGATCTCGGGGGTGGGTCCCCGCATAGGCATCCAGAAGTCTCTGTCGGTTTACCAGTATTAACTTCGACGACTTCATCAGAGTTACAGTCCACCGAAAAGTTTTGCTGATCATTGCTCTTTAAAGAGCGAAACTTGAGGGCTTTGTGCACTGAATATTGGCCCAAATGCCTGTTTTAATGGCTATAACAACGCATCATTCCACACCGAATCCAAGAAGCGAAAAGTATCACCCCAACATTTTTGGGCGTTCTGACGCCAAACAAAGGCATGAAAAGCATGAGGCTCGTTGCCATAAACGGGCGCGTCACAATAAACGCCTTGTCGGGCCAAAGCGGTCTTCAAACGAAGACAATCGGCCTCTAGGAAATCGCCGCCCCCAACGGGCGCAAAGAAGGGCGGCAAAGGTTTATCGCTTTGCTGGTTTTCAAAAATGACCAGTGGATCTGACAATTCACGCAAGGCTTCACCCCGGAATGAAATGCCTTCCAAATATTCAGTCACCACCGTTTCTAGACGATCTTGGAACAGAAAAGGGACTTTGGGGTGGCCAATATAGCGCTCCCAATTTTGGACTTCTAAAATTCCGCAGAAAGGCATCACTGCCTTAGGCACGACGCCAGTGTCCCAAACGTTCTTGCAAAAATAGTCATCGCGCTCGTAGGTGGCCCCAATGGTCACCACGCAGGATAAGTTGGCCCCGGCGCTCTCCCCCGTCACCACCAATCGAGAGACATCACCACCGTATTTGTGAGCGTTTTCGACCACCCAACAATAAGCGGCGCAAGCATCTTCAACCGCTGCTGGGAATGGGTGCTTGGGGGCCAGACGGTAGTTGATGGTGAACACGGTGTACCCGGCCTGGGCCAGCTTCATGGCCATAATCCAATGGGTGTCCTTGCTCAAAATTCGAAAGCCCCCGCCATGGATAAATAAGACGGCGGGAAGATCGCCATAGGAATTGGCGGGGCGGTAGACATCGAGCAAATGGGCGTCTTGGCCCGAATCGGTGTAGGGAATATTGCGTAAAACCTCCACCCCGAACTTCTCTGGCCTTGCAAAGGGCATTTTACTCGACAGAAAAGCGCTGCTTTCAAAAAAACCGGTGAGCAGGGCGCTGCCCACTTTCTGACGCACAATCTTCATCACAGGACGGTCTCCACAAATTCATGAATATTACATGAGCTTAAGCCCCCAAGCCCCCTTAAATCAAGCCTGTGGCCGTAGCGTGTAAAACCCCTTGACCAGGAAGGGTTTGTTCGGCATGTTTTCGCCTCCAGGTGGGCCCAGATAGCTCAGTTGGTAGAGCAGGGGACTGAAAATCCCCGTGTCCGTGGTTCAAATCCGCGTCTGGGCACCACGTCAAGTGGACTGAGAAACCCCCGAGCAATCGGGGGTTTTTTTTAACTCGCTTTTCGAAATGTTTCGGTTTGTAGGGCGCTCTCTTTTTGGTTGAGCGCACGCTTGAGCACCGTTATCCAGCCTTCGATGTACATTAAAACATGGTCTTTGTCGTTGCGGGACAAGTAAACCCCAGGCGCCACCAGCTCGGCCAAAACTTCGGGATCAGAAAGATCTTCGAAATGTTCAATATCGCTGGCACTCAATCCCAAATCGAACATCTCCGAAAGGACATGATCCACCGGCAAGCCACTTTGTGGACAATAATCGATGGCCACCTCTCCCCAATCGCCGGCCCTGCGCACGGCCAAACGATGTATTTCCGCCGCAGACTTGCGCGTGACCACCTGAGCCAAGTGCCCGCAATTGCAAGCACCCAAATGGCCCCAAGCGTACAAGGGACTGGTTTTAAGCTTCGCGTGGGTGGCCTCTAACGCCAAAATCAGAGCCCGGTTGGGATACGCCATGTGCACCTCCAGATGTAAACACTGTAACATTTCTCACCCAAATCATCATTCCAAAAGATTCATTCATTTGAACCCGGCAAATTCAAAGACCAATCATTGAAAATACCCCTCTTTGACCCTAAAATGGTTTAACCCCGGTGTAAGGAAAAAATGAAAGATCAACTGACCCAACTGCGAACCGACCTTAAAAACACAGACACCGAACTGCGTGATATCGTAAAGATACGAAAACACCTTTATTGGTTTTTGGTGCTGGGGGTGTTGGCCTCCCCCTTAGGGTTCTTGTGGCATTGGATCATGTGCTTTGTGGTCTTTGGGCTCTTTGGCGTGCTCTACGCCACGGCCTACTATATTTCTTACGGGCACACCAAAGGCCTTAATCGCCGACGCGATCTGATTACCGAACAACTCACCAGCTTGGGGCACCCACCTGAACTTAATTAAAGGCGGCCAATGGAAACCTTTGATCCCTATCTCGCCTACGGCATTGTTTTTGGCGACCAACATTTGGCGCGATGTGTGCGCGAGACAGCCAAGACCCAAATCAGCACCATTACACATCTGAGTTGTTTTCAACGAGAGATTAAAAATCTCGTGGGCATTGAGTATTGCACCAACCTTTTCGAACTCGATCTTCACATGAACGAGGTGCGCGATATCGGCCCGCTGTCCGAGCTTCAACATTTGGCAGAGTTGAATGTGGGTATGAACCCCATCGCCTCACTGAACCCGCTGTCCGCCGCAAAACAACTCAAAAGCCTCACGCTTTTGGACAATGATATTGATGACCTCACGCCCCTGTCCTCCCTCGACAACCTTGAAACGCTGCACTTGCGTTTCAATCTCATCGACGATCTCGAGCCATTAAACGCCCTCACACAACTGAAAAATCTGTCCTTCAGCGATAACTTGGTGAAAAGCATTGCCCCTTTGGCACACTTAACCCACCTCAGCCAACTCAACCTGTATAAAAACAGCGTGAGTGATTTGAGTCCCCTCAAAGGCCTTCTTTCACTTGAAGAAATTTACTTGGGTCAAAACCCCGTTGATGACCTCAGCCCGCTTTTAGAATTGCCCAATTTAATTTTAGTACGCATGGATCACATCAATGCACCGCAGGCACAAAAAGATGCCGTTTTGCGCCATTGCGATCTCAACCAACAGCGACGCTCACAAACCCTATCCAATGACGACGTTCTTTTTGAATAGTGGGTCTCGCACCAACAAAAAAACCGCGGTCTGAGACCACGGTTTCTTTCGTTCGATTGTACGCGTACGTGTTACCAGCTGGACTTGGTCACGCCGGGGAGCAAACCCTCAAGCGCCATTTTACGGAAAGTGATTCGGTTGACTTGAAACTTTCGATAAACGGCACGAGACACGCCTGTCATCTGACAGCGCCGGCTCAAACGCGTGGGAGAAGAGTCCCGTGGAAGCTTGGCCAATTTGAAACGCAATTCCTGGCGCTCATCTTCGGTCAGGTTGGGATCGATCATTGCTTTGCGCAATTCGTTACGGCGCGCACGGTGATGTGCCACCAGTTTTTCTCTTTTGCGCTCACGCGCGATAATTGATTTCTTGGCCATTTGCCTATGCCTCTTTCAAAGTTGTCTCAACAAAGTTCGGGATCTGTTTGTGCACAAAACCCGTGTACAAGCGGGCATCTAAACCACTGTTGGCGATTTTGCAACCGTTTCACCCAGCCCAAAGCGCTCATTCAAAGCCGTAAATGGGCCCAACTGAAGTCGGAAGCTTTTGGAGCGCCCCCAACCCCAGGGCACGTTTTGTTCTAACCACCCGTTTTTTAATCGATTTGTAGGACTCATCCCCCAGGCTACAGGCCTCCAAAAGCTGGGCTTTGGCTTGGACCAAAATCTCTCGGATTTGCTGGCTTTCTTGCAAAGCACACCGCTGAGCGTGCTGAAATTCACCCGCAGCCCTCAAAAAATCGTCCACCGCCCCATCGTAGGCAGCCAAAAACCGCTGATGATCCGCCGCTAAAACAGCGCTGGCATCCCCGGGCTGTTGAATCTTGGCCAAGGCCCTACCACGGTAGCGAAGGCGGTTGATCACATTGAGATGTCGCCCCGTGCACAGAGGGATACACTGAGCCTCACTCAGAACATACGGCAGCTGAAAGCCAACATGACTGTAAAAATCGCTCGCTTTTTTTTCCAGCGCCTTTAAACGAAATCGCGCCTGGGCCCTTTTCTCACCCCAATCGTGCGCCTCAGTCAGTAACTTGGACAACCTATTTTCGTGTTCCAACAAACAAGAATGTAAAGCTGGTAAATTTAACTGGTGTGCGTGATGCCCAAAGGCTTCGAGGTGATCTAAAACATTTTCCGCATGAACGATATCTTTCATCATTTTGACTCCTTGCCGGCAAAATGAAGAAAGCAAAAACCGTGCAAAAGATGAGAGGGGCTCAAATAGACGCAAAGACGTCCTTTTCCTCCCTTATGTTTCAAATAGAAACTTTAGGGTTTCAATGAAACGGTTCTAATCTTTTTTGTGTCGACGGGCTTTGACGCGAATTTCTTGGTCTGCTTCATCGTCAAGCAGAGTTTGAGCCACTCCCATGGCCCCTGTTTCTACGGCGCCCACCGTGGCACCTGCAGCAGACACCACATCTTTCACTGCAGATGGCAGTTGCACACCTTGAATGGATTGGCTGGCGGCGGTGGTGACCATGCCTGCAACCATACCAACGCCCTGCATAACTTGGGCCGCATTAAGATCATTGTCATCTGATACCGGACGCGTGTTTTGTCGGGTGTCTGCAGATGAAACTTTGCCGTACATGGGGGCCTTACTGGCCTCTTGTCTTTTTTGAATTTGTTTGGCTTCCATGCGGTGTTCCTGGCTGGCCACCACATTGCCTATTTTGTGGGTGAGCTGCTCGCGGTGCCCCTCTAGGAATGCTTTACCAGCCAAACCGCGCTCCATTTGTTGGGCGGCCACATCATAAATGATTTCTTGCTTTTTGTAGGGATCTGCATCGCCCTCAGGCTTTTGATGCATTTCGGAGGGCAAGGGCATTTCTTCCAGGCCCTTGTGCACCACCGGCACATCGAACCGTTTTTCCGGCACATAATCCACATCGTGCCAGAGACTGCTCATCCCGTACACATTGGACGTATTCATGGCGGATCGAATTTGCAAAAAAAGCTCCTGGAATGGGGTCTCTCCAATTATCGTATCATTCCCCACCCAGTTGCGGGAGGAATTTGGCTATTATAAATAAGAATTTAGGAGGCTTCTTTTGGATCCCAATGCTGCCATCGGACTTTTTGACTCAGGGGTGGGCGGTTTAACCGTCTTTTCCGCCCTGGCCGAACAGTGCCCCAATGAACGATTTGTTTATCTGGGCGACACCGCACGGGTCCCCTATGGCTCCAAAAGCGCCCAAACCGTTATTCAGTACGCCACGAACAACGCCCAAGCACTCATGGCCCAGACCGACCTCAAAATGCTGGTGATTGCTTGTAACACCGCCAGCGCAGTGGCCCTTAAGCATCTGCAATCCACTTTAGACATTCCTGTAGTGGGCGTGATCGAACCAGGCGCACAAAGCGCCATGCAATCCAGCCCCAAAAGCATCGCGGTGCTGGCCACACGGGGTACTTTAAATGCGGGTGCATACGACGATGCTCTCAAACAACTGGGCTTTACAGGCGAGCTGCACCACCAACCCTGTCCCCTCTTTGTCCCTTTGGCGGAGGAAGGCTGGCTGGATGGCGATGTTCCCGAACGAGTGGCCCAACATTATTTGAAAGATCTGGTGACCCGGTGCGATGCCCTAATTCTAGGCTGCACCCATTACCCACTCCTTTTGCCACTCCTTCAAAAACTTTACCCAACCACGCGCTTTATTGACAGCGCAGCCAGTACGGCCCTTCATGTTGCCCAAGAACTTCAACGCTTGAAAATTCAAAACCCTTCGAATGCCCCTCAACCACACCAGTTTAAAGTGACCGACCACCCCGAAGGCTTCTTGGCGATGGCCACCAACTTTTTGAAGCAACCCATCACATTAGAAGACGTGACTCATCTCGAAGTCCGCCCCATGCCATGCACGACAGCCGAGTAAGTGAAACACCACCCAGCCGTATTTTATGCCAAGGCGATTTTGGTGGTTGTGGGGCCTGCTGTGGCGTTTACAACGACAAAGATCGAAAAAATAACGCGGCATGGGAACGGGCATTGAGAGAACAAACCCAACGCGTCACGAAAGCCAATTTCGATCCAGAGGCACTCAAACAAATCAAAACAACTTTCGTTCAACGACACCAACAGCAACGACTCTATGAGGATATCCGCGTGTGCCCCTTTGCTGGGTTCGTCGAAGAAAATAAAATCGGGTGTTTAATTCATCCCTCCCGGCATCCCCAACAAAAAGACTTGCGCGACTTAAGCGTGCACAGCCAAAAAATATGTGCGGGGCATTTTTGTGCGGCCCATGACTGGCTCCGTCCTGAGGAGGTGGCCATGATCAACACCTGTGAAGGCAGTTTTTATGGCCTTTTGGTTTCCCAAGTGGGATTGGTGAAACAATTGCGCGCCTGCATGGAGAGCTTGCTCCACCGCCCCCTCACCGTTAAAGACTGCGAGCTTCATACAGAAGGGTTTCAGCATCTGTGGCGACGCATTCAAGATTGGCCTTACGCCTCTCCCAACCCCCAACGTTTCGGCGCTTTCGTCTTTATTGGGGCACAGGGAAACAGCCAAAGCCTGCCGAGCTGTGCTGCCTTATTTGAGGAAACACCACCAACCATGTGGACGCAGCTTTTGGACGAGCTCGAATCTCACTTCGACCATCCGGAGCAAGCCGTAGAGGGGTTGGAGTACGTACAGTCTTTGCTTCGCGAACTCATTTGCGATTGGGGGCCTCAAACGGTCACGCCATCCAGTGATCGTTAGTTGGTAGGATTGGCCGGTGCCGCAGCAGGGTTGTTTCCTGTTGGCGCCGGCGCGGGCACAGGCGCTTGACCATTCGCGGGCGCCGTTTGCCCCGTGGTATTTGAAGCAGGCTGACCATTGGCCGGTGCACTGGGTTGCCCATTGGCGCCTTGTGGCCAATTGCCGGCCCCGGCGGGTCGTGTGCCCATCTGACTGGGTACTTGGCCGGGGACACCACGCCATTTGGGCGCATTGGTTCGATTTTCGCCCATGAGCGCTTCATCTTCTTCGAACTCATCCACCACCGATGTTTCGGCACCCATCTCTTCGAGGTATTCCCGGACCATTTCATTTTCCAGGTCGTAAGGGTTGGTACTCAAATGTTTGCGATAGGCTGCAATGGCCTTTTTGTATTGACTGAGCTGGCGATAGGCATGACCGAGGTATTTGAACGCCCCGGGATATTTTTTATCCATCATCACACAACGCTCCATCATGCGAACGCCCCTGCGAAAGTAAGTGGGATGATCCCCCAGTCGAACAATGAGGTTTTCGCCCATTTTACATCGGGCCTCCGATTCCCTGGGCGCTGCGTTGATGGCCCCTTTGAAAGCACGCAAAGCACCTGGGGCATCACCCATGCCAGTAAGCACTTCGGCGATTCGTAAATGCGCATCGGGCCGATCGCTTTCGATCTTGATGGTTTCTCTAAATGCTGCGATGGCACTTGTGGTGCGATTCAAATCTTTAAGGGCTAAGCCTTTGTTATAGTGTGCATTCGCAAAATCCGGTGCCAACTGAATGGCCGCCTCAAAAGCATCCACCGCCTCCAGATAAGCTCCCATCGCGTTGTAGGACAAGCCCAATTGGTAAGGTAAGTGGGGATCTTCTTTTGTTATTTCAATGCCTTCAATCAAAGTTCTTGCTGATTTTTTGGGGTCGGTAACGCGTTCCACGATACCGCGCATTTCGTGCACAGTGGGGCTCTTGGGTCGTAAGCTGAAAGCGTGATCCACATAGGTCTTGGCTTTACCTGGATCATCTTGCTTTAGCGCGGCCTCTGCAGACCACAGTAGAATCTCGTAGTTGTCGCCCGTGAGTTTATAAGCCAACTCAAACTCATCGATGGCAGAATCATAGTCGTTATGAGCGAATTCCAACATGCCCTTAGCGATGTGAGAACGGTACCCCCTTGGATCTCGCTTTAAGAGGCCCGCTTTTAGTTTTTCAACGTTTTCGACCTCACCCAAGATTCGCATGAGATCGATCAACCGCACCCATGCATCCAAATGGTTTTCATCCTCTTTAATGGCGGTGGTTAACTGTTCCCTCGCCTCTTGGTACCGCCTTTGTTTCACCAAAACGGCGGCCATAGAAGTCCGAATGGCAGGTCGAGAGATTTCCTGAACCCCGGTCAACGCTTTTTGGCCTTCATCAATGGCCTTTTTGTAAATGCCCCGCGCCATTTTATCGAGAATGTTCTCCACTGCAGGGCCTGGATATCTGGGATCAAGCTCACTGGCGGCCTGGAATTCTTTCGCCGCCAAATCCAAACGCAGTGTTTTCTTGGCGATCATCCCGAACCAAAAGTGTAAACGTGCCTCTTTAGGCATTTTTTTCACACTCGCCGCCGCGTCTTTGAAGGCACCTTCATTATCGCCTTTAGACAATTTAGAAATCAAGATTCCCTCGATGGCGTCCACATTCTTGGGATTGATTTTTCGAACACGCTCGAATGCTGAAATGGCTTTTTTATAATCCAGCATTTTAAGGGCCAAGTTGGCAAACATGAGCAAAATGTCTTCCCGAGAAGGGGCTTGCTGGGCGGCCTGCTCCAGATAAATGAGAGCTTCTGGATATTCGTGCTCTGATTGACGAACGCGTGCGCGCGACAGGAATGCATCCGCGCGGTGCATGGGTGCCATGTCGTCTGCCCATGACCCTTCACTTAGTTTTTTGAGCATGGCCATCCCATCTTCGCGGCGTTCAGGATCTTTAATTTGGAGGTCCGCCAAAAACAGGTTGGCTCGACGGTGATCGCTTTGTTGCTCTAAGATTTTTCGCGCATAGCCTTCTGCAGCCTTTAGCTTCTCCATTTTTAGAAGGGTAATGGCTTGGTAGTACTGCGGCAAAACCCGAGAGGGATCGCTTTGCAGAGCGCGGTCAAAGGACTGAATGGCTTTTTCGTATCGTTCTTTTTGAAGATAGCCATAGCCTGCCCAAAAATGGGCTTCTGTCAGACCTTCTGGAGGTTGCTTGGATTGCGGGTCGGTAATGGGCTTGAGCACCTCGAGACCTTTGTCCCAATTCCCATTTGAATAATGAACCGCAGCCATAATGGTGCCCCACATCCATGAGGCCTCGGCCTTGTATCGTTTTTTAATTTCAAGGGCATCGTTCATTTCTTTTTTGAACGTGGCGGATTTCGAAATTGAAAACAAAAGAGATGCAAAACGTCCCATTTGAGCCGCGGCATGTAAAGCGTCGGGGTTCATTTTCGGTTCGGGTGGCCGTACTTGGTCGTCATCGAGCAATGCCACTTTGGCATCATAGCGTTTTTTCGCTTTGGCAAAAATTTTCTTGCCTTCATTTAAAATGCGTCGTGAATCTTTGAGGCCCTCTCGGTACAGCGGATACGAGTCGGCTTCTATGAGCGCCAGTGGCTCTTGTCTAAACTTTGGTAAATCTTCTTGGACTACCTCTTCTTGTAGCTCGGCCAAGATTCGCGCTTGCTCAGGAGACTGGCCCGTGAACAACCGATGAACAAACCAACCGTAATCGGTGGTAAACTCAGCCAACACCCCCGCGGTCAAAACCAAAACGATAGTGGCCACCAAGGCGATCAAACGTTTCGGGCCACCGCTCTCTTGAGCGATATCCCCCGCTGGCCCCACATCTTCGGCAGTCATCTCCAGTCCGGCGAGTGCCTCGTCTTTGGCCCGCTGAATTTCCTCTGCAAAGGGAGATACCTGCGCCAAAACCGTCCAGGATAAACCCCCATCGCTGGAAATCTGTTCGCCGCCGAACACTTCTCCGGCCTTAAGCATTTCCATCACGGTATGGGTGTCGATGGGACCAATTTCATTGTCGTCGTTGGTACGCACCGTAAACATGTGCCCCAAATCCACCATCTCTGAATCAGCTTCTTGATCGATAAAATCTAAAACGCCATCTGATACATTGTGCGTTACCTCGGCAGGGGGGGGAGTCTGGGGCGCATCAAACATACCCTCATCACCGTCGTCATCGATATCAAAATCCATATCAATGTCGTCACCCTCCAAGGGGTCTTCTTGAGCGAATATATCGTCATGCTCACCGTGAGGGTCTCCATCCCCAGAGGTCGCCGGACCTTCGGTGGAAAGCGATACAAAGGAAGCCCCGCTGGGCGGCGTGGCCCCCCCACCAAAAATATCGGCCAGCTCTTCAATGCTGGTGCTGTCTTGATCCTCGGGGTCCGTTGGTGGCTGCGACATGGCATCTTCCCCAAAAAGATCATCCATGGAGATACCGGCGCTGTCGTCATCAGGCGACTCGGTCGGTGGGGACATCAAACCATGCCCAGGCAATGGAATGGCATCGCTGGCGTGTGCCACTCTGCCTGAAACCGTGTCCGCCAAGTTGGTATTGGCGCTGGTTTCGGGCGCCGCCGATGTAACGCGCGTTTCTCCCATCATCCCTTGACCGGGCAACGGAATGGGCGCGTCTGCAGGCGCGGGCGGCAGAGATGTGACGGTCGTGGCGGTTTCAGCAGGGGGAGGAGCGGCCGGAGGCGGCGGTGGTGCGGCTACAGGTGGATCCGCCAAAGGCGGTGGCAGCGGAGAAGCGGCATCGGGCTTCACGATAAAAGAATGCTTACATTTTGGGCACTTAATGCTTGCCCCTTGGGGCGGCACCCGAGAATCATCCAAATTGTATTTCGCACTGCAACTGGGACAGACGATCCGCATTCTCACCTCATCGAACAGTAGATCGGGATGATTTTCACAACCTACCGTTTTTATTTATAAATCTAGGGACACTCGCCCACCGTCAGAATTACCATGCCACCCTTGGATTAGCAAAAAACCTGGTATTTTAGCGCCGATAAGCCCTTGAAGCACATTAACTTTTGTGGCTTTTTGAAAGCATGAACCTCCTACACCGCTATCGGACCCGCACGCTATTCGTTATCCTAACCATTTTTTGGCTTAGCGCCTGCAGCACCACCGGAGCAAATGTGTCCGTGGGAGACGCCACCTACTTGGATACTGCAGAGAAAAATTACCTTGAAGGCACCAAGTCGAAGGAAAACAAAAACTACGAACAAGCCGTGAACTATTTCGAATATGTGAAGAATCAATTTCCGTATTCTAAATACGCCGCACTGGCCGATCTGGCCATTGCAGACGCCTATTTTGAAAGTGAGCAATGGCTTTTGGCCGCAGAGAGTTATCAGTTCTTCATTCAGTTCCATCCAAAGCACGAAAAAGTGGGGTGGGCAACTTTCCAAATTGCGAATTCATACACACAGGCCATCCCGAAAAATTACCCACTCATGCCCAAAGCGCACGAGAAAGATCAAAGCACAGCCGAAAGCACGGTGGTGGCATGGGACCGCTTCCTTCGAAAATTTCCGAAACACGAAAAAGTAAATGAAGCCAAAGAACAACGAAAGAAAGCCCGAAACCTGTTGACCGACTACGAATGGGCAGTGGCTGAGTTCTACGAAAGGAAAGAACGCTACCAGGGAGCTGCCTGGAGGTATGAAACCATTTTTCGAAAATACCCTGAAACCGACCGAGCCCCTCAAGCCATGGCCAAAGCTGCGCAGCTATACGACGGCGAACTCAAAGAAACCGAAAAAGCCAAAGCGATTCTTCAAGATCTTTTGAAAAGATATCCGAAATCTGAAGCCGCGAAAGCCATCAATCCAAAGTAGTTAAAACCGCATTCTTCGACGGCGAGCGAGGCCCAAGGCCATCCCTAGAAAAACAAACCCGATAAAAGTCGATGGTCCGGAAGTTTGCGCGGTGCAAGCGCAGCCTGCGGCCTCACCGCTGGGCGTTCGCGCAGGGGCCTGATAATCCGCCGTGTCGGTATCGCCTTCGCCATCGGCATCTCCAGAGCCAGATGCCGTTGAAGGGAGTTCGAAAGTGACACTTCCGCTCACTTCTGGAACATAGGCTTCATCGGAGCCATCATTGCGCATCAGCACTCCTTTGAACGTGTGTGATCCACCCGAGTCAATATAAACCTGCATAGGCATGGGCGCATAATGTCTTTCGCCACCGCCACTTGGATCACTGTATGCCTCCCCGTCAAGCCACTTCCTGAGGTGGCATCCATCGGGGTTTTGATTCGGGTTCGAAATTTGGCAGCCCGTCACACTGAATTCAATGGTAACCCAAGGCCCTTCCACCTCTTCACCTGCTGCAGGCGCCGTGATGGTGACTTGAGCATCGATGGACACACCCGTCTCAACACCTCCCCCATCCGTTTCAACGATAACACCTGTGACCCCGCTGTCGGCAGCACTGTTTTCCGTGGAGCCCCCCGCGTCTGTATCGATCTCGGCCGGAACGCCTGAATCCTGAATGGGCTCGTTAAATATTCCAGCGTCCATTGCTGACTCCGTTCCTGAGCCCGCATCAAGGTTTGGCGCGATTTCGGAACCAGCGTCGGCCCCCCAAACCGAGCCCGCATCGAACGCCTCATCACAGGCACCGCAATTCAAGAGCCCACCACAATTGTCGGCATGTACGCCACAAGTCTCTGCCAATTCCTCACAAGTAGACGCCGTCTGATAGTCTGCATTCTCATCATCACAATCGTCATTTGCAATGGCGCCATCGCCATCGGCGTCATCATCAGTGTCATTTAAAAGACCATCACAATCTAAGTCGGCAGATGTGGCACCGAGTCCATCATCTGTGTCATCACAGTCATCTGCAAAGGTCACGCTGTCACCATCGGCGTCATCATCGGCATCGTTCAGAAGTCCGTCGCAGTCCAGATCCGCGGTAACCGCACCATAGGATCCATCCGTATCATCGCAGTCATCAGCGCTGGCAACGCTGTCACCATCGGCGTCATCATCAGCATCGTTCGACAATCCGTCACAATCCAAATCCGCGCTGGTGGCACCCAGACTGGCGTCCGCATCATCGCAATCGTCAGCGCTCGCAACGCTGTCGCCGTCCGCATCATCGTCGGCATCATTCAACAATCCGTCACAATCGAGGTCTGCTG
>MDTD01094834.1_pt1 | contig 26235 bp, 24 predicted proteins | sample 811221 | NCBI WGS metagenome assembly MDTD01 (sample SAMN05326646, study PRJNA326480) | marine metagenome | isolation source: seawater | place: Pacific Ocean: South West | collected 2011 | reverse complement strand
TGGCCTCTGAAAACCAAGGCATCATGAACGGTAAGGCCGGCCATGCGGTGAACAACTTCTGTATTTCAGGCAATGCCATGGAAGACAAGGGGTGCCTGGGATGCCACGTGGGCTGGAACGGCGTGGAAGAAGGGGTAAACTGCCTGAACTGCCACGGCGGTGAGACCTACAATTACAAAGAAGCCTTCGGTGATATCCAGGCCTTTCTGGAAGACGATGATCCCGACACCAAGGAAATCGTTGCAGAACTTCAAGAAGAGATCAAATCCGTGGTCAAGCACATCACCATGCCCCAGCGGAACCACTGCGGGGAATGCCACTTTAAAGGCGGCGGCGGTGACGGCGTCAAACACGGCGACCTGGACACCTCCCTTACCAAGCCCAACCGGGCACTGGACGTCCACATGGCAGCCGAAGGGGCGAACTTCACCTGTACCCGCTGCCATACCACAGTGAAACACAACATCGCCGGCAGACTCTATACCCGCCCTGCATCCGCAGAGCGCAAAAGCCTGATCGAAGATGACATGGCCACCAAGATCACCTGTGAATCCTGCCATGGCAATGTACCCCATAAAACCGACTCCAAAATGAACGACCATGTGGACAAGGTCGCCTGCCAATCCTGCCATATCCCCGAATATGCCCGGGTGAACCCCACAAAAATGTGGTGGGACTGGACCAAAGCCGGCAAAAAGAAAGACGGCAAACCCTATGTGGAAAAAGGCCCTTATGGCAAACCCACATATAAATCCATCAAAGGCGAATTCAAATGGGCAAAGAACGTTCAGCCGGAATATTTCTGGTACAACGGTTCTTTTTCCAACATCGGCATCAAAGATGAAATTGATCCGGCGGATATCGTTGAGGTCAGCCACCCCTTGGGGGAAAAGACCGATCCCAATGCCAGAATCCACCCCTTCAAGATACACAGGGGTAAACAGCCCTACGACAAAATCAACAAGCGCCTGGTGGCCCCCATTCTCTCGGGTCCCAACGGCTTCTGGTCCACCTTTGATATGAACGACGCCATCGCCCGGGGAAATAAAACCCTGGATGTACCCTACTCCGGCGAGTTCGATTACGTGGAAACCACCTACGCCTTTCCCATCACCCATATGGTGGCCCCCGGGGAAAAGGCCCTGAACTGCACGGAATGCCATATCAGGGAGAACTCCCGGCTGGCGAATATTACAGGCATTTACCTGCCCGGACGGGACAAAAATGATTTTATCGATACCATCGGTATGATTGCGGTGCTGGGCGCCTTTTTCGGGGTGATGCTCCATGGCCTGGGCCGGTTCTTTACCCGGAACGGAAAGGAGGACTGATCCATGACTGATAAAAAACTGATAAAAGTATACCTGTACACCCGGTTTGAACGGATGTGGCACTGGCTCCAGGCACTGATGATCATCGTCTTGCTGATCACGGGGTTTGAGGTCCACGGCACCTATTCCCTCATGGGATTCAAAACGGCTGTCACCGTACACAACTACGTGGGGCTGACCTGGTTGATTCTCTTTGCCTTCTTTGTTTTCTGGCTGTTCACCACGGGAGAATGGAAGCAGTACATCCCCACCACAAGAAAGCTGTTCGACGTGCTGTACTATTACGCATTTGGGATATTCAAGGGACAGGAACATCCGGTGCAAAAGTCCAAAGGCGCCAAACACAATCCCCTGCAGCGGATCACCTACCTTGGGATCTCAGCCATGCTGCTGCCGGTGCAGATGCTCACAGGACTTCTTTACTACCTGTACAACATGATCCCGGGGGCCACGGACCTGTCCGTTATCGCCATTACCCACACGCTTGTGGCCTTTCTTCTGGTGAACTTTCTGATCATTCACCTGTATATGACCACCACGGGCCATTCCCTGTTCAGCCATATTGCCGGCATGATCACGGGATGGGAAGAGATCTCAGAGACCACCAAAATCCAGGAATGGGAGAATCAGGCCACGAAAAAATCCTGACTCATATCCAATCCATAAGGGTTTACCCCATTTTCCCACCCTCTTGCCCCGGCAGACAGTCGTCTGCCGGGGCTTTTATTTTGACACCCCACCTGTCTCATCCCCAATTGTACCGGAAACTGATACAACTTTGTATTAGGCGGTTTCTCAATTCCCAGTGATACACTCGGATATGATACAATCGTGACAGTCCGGCCAGGAACTTCGTTTCCATAAATCAACCTTGAAAACCACCGTAGAATGGGCTATGCTGGCTCAGAAATCAAGGTACCACAAGCTTCTTTATCTGTTCTCAAAAAAAAATGGCACACTACTTGCTGATCATTGGGAAGATATAATTTTTAAACCCTAAATAAATAACACCTTAACTTTTGGAGGAGTTTATGGATCCGGTTTTTCTATCCAGACTGCAATTTGCCGCAGCCACCATGTTCCATTTTCTTTTTGTTCCCCTCACACTTGGCTTATCCGTTCTCATCGCCTATATGGAGACCAAATACGCCAGAACCGGCGAAAAGGTCTACCTGAGAATGACCAAGTTCTGGGGTAAACTCTTTTTAATCAACTTTGCCCTGGGGGTGGTCACCGGTATCACCCTGGAGTTCCAGTTCGGGACCAACTGGTCCCGCTACTCAGAGTACGTCGGTGACATTTTCGGTTCCCTATTGGCCATTGAAGCATCCGTGGCCTTCTTCCTGGAATCCACCTTCATCGGTATCTGGATCTTCGGGTGGAAAAAGCTGTCTGCCAAGGCCCATGCCACCGTCATGTGGCTGGTGGCCATCGCCGGCAATTTCTCTGCCATCTGGATCCTCATTGCCAACGGTTTCATGCAGAACCCCGTGGGGTACACCATTCGCAACGGCCGGGCGGAACTCACGGACTTTTTCGCTGTCATCACCAATAAACACGCTATTCTTGAGATCGTCCACGTGGTTCCGGCCTCACTGCTGCTCGGTGCATTTTTCATCATGGGCATCTCCGCCTGGTACCTATTGAAAAAACAGCATGTGGAAATCTTCCAGAAATCCTTCAGGATCGCCCTGATGGTGGGCCTTGTCTGTGCGCTGTGGACCGGATTTTCCGGCGATATGCACGGCATCAACGTTTCTAAAACCCAGCCGGCGAAACTGGCTGCCATGGAAGCCCACTGGGAAACCCAAGAACGGGCGCCTATCATTCTCTTTGCCCTGCCCGCAGCCCACAGGGAAGAGAACATCATCGAAATCGGCTCCATCCCCGGTATGCTGAGTTTCCTGGGATTCCACGATTTCAACGCGGAGGTCACCGGCCTCAAGGACATTCCCAAGGACGAACGCCCCCCGGTGTTCCTTACCTTTGTGGGGTTCAGAACCATGGTGGGCCTTGGGACACTGATGATCGGACTGATGGTCTACGGCTGGTTCAGACGCAATAAACTCATGGAAAGCCCCACCTTCCTTAAGATCATGCTCTGGTCCATCCCCGTTCCCTGGATTGCCATGGAAGCCGGCTGGCTCGTATCCGAAATCGGCCGCCAGCCCTGGATCGTCTACGGCCTGATGAAAACCGCCGATGCGGGCAGCCCCATTATGGCCTCCCAGGTTGCGGTATCCCTGATCGGGTTCATCCTGGTCTACGGCCTGCTGGGTGCCGTGGGAGTATTTTTGATCGCCAAATCCGTAAAAGAAGGCCCTGAGGCCGAAACCAACTAAGGAGAATAGATATCATGGAACTTCAATCAATCTGGTTTTTCTTGTGGGGGCTTTTGTGGGCCGTCTTCTTTCTCACCGACGGATTCGACTTCGGCATCGGCACCATTTACCCCGTTATCGGTAAAACGGACAAAGACAAACGCGTCATGCTCAACTCCATGGGGCCCCTGTGGGACGGCAACGAAGTCTGGCTGATTACGGCCGGCGGCGTAACCTTTGCCGCCTTTCCCAAGGTGTACGCCACCATGTTTTCCTCCCTGTACACCCCGCTGATGCTCATTCTTTTCGCCCTGATTTTCAGGGGGGTGGCCCTTCACTTCAGGGGAAAAATCGAGCATCCCGTATGGAAAAATGTCTGGGACACCCTGATTTTTCTGGGAAGCTTTCTGCCGGCGCTCCTGTTCGGGGTGGCCTTTGCCAACATCTTCCAGGGCATCCCCTTTGACGGGGAGGGCCTGTACCACGGAAACACGCTTAAACTGCTGAACCCTTACGGTCTTCTTGGCGGCGCCCTCTTTGTGCTTCTCTTTATCGTCCACGGCGCCAACTGGATGGCCATCAAAGCCACCGGCGATCTTAAGGAACGGGCGGTGGCCATGTCATCCAAGGCCTGGCTGGCCCTGGTTCCCGTGGCCGTTATTTTCCTGGTCGCCTCCTGGTTCGCCACCGATCTGTGGAACAATTACTTCACCTATCCCATCCTCTTTCTGGTGGTGCTGTTGAACGTGGCCGCCCTGCTGTCCATCCGTTTTTTTACAGCCAAGCAGGCCTATTTCAAGGCCTGGTTCGCATCCGGGCTCACCATCGTGCTCTGCACCTTTTACGGGGTGATCGGCCTTTTTCCGGCCCTTTTTCCCTCCTCTTTGAATCCGGAATGGAACCTGACGGCATTTAACGCCTCTTCCAGCCCCCTGACCCTGAAAATCATGCTGGGTGTGGTGCTGGTATTCATCCCCATCGTTATCTGCTATCAGATCTGGGCATACCACCTGTTCAAGGATCCCATCACGGACGAGGATCTAGGACTGGACGAAGCCTACTGATTTAAGTTATAGTTTCCCCGGCAATGGCATTTGCCGGGGAATTTCACCCATTCGGCAAAATAAAAACCTTTTTAAATCAAGGAGAACATTTTCATGGACAAATATGTTTGCGGCCCCTGCGGCTACGTGTATGACCCTGCTGAAGGCGATCCGGATAACGGTGTTGCGCCCAACACCGCATTTGAAGACCTCCCCGAAGACTGGTGCTGCCCCATCTGCGGCGCGTCCAAAGACGAGTTTGAAAAAGAATAAGGGCGAGTTTGAAAAAGAATTCAGACACGTTTCAAAAAAAAACGATGTCTTGATTCGGTGGTCAAAGACCATCTGACAAAATTCTCATGAATGCCGGCCGGAAAAAGTACTTTCCGGCCGGCATTTTTTTAAGGAGACACCCATGGCCCTTTCCGTTGTGGATCTTTACACGAAAATTCTTCCCAAAACCAACTGCCGGGACTGCGGCTACCCCACCTGCATCGCCTTTGCCGGCATGGTGGTCTCTGAAAAGCTGCCCCTGAAAAACTGCCCGCACATTGCCCCGGATGTCCTAACCGATGCCCAGGCGGAACTTACCGCCCAGTATGCACAAGGCAAATGGCTGAAAAAGGATATGGCGGCCGAGGCCCTCTCACAGGCCCGTGGCAAGGCGGGTGACATCCCGCTCAAAGAGATCGCACAAAGGGTCGGCAGCATCCTGGAAGACGCAAATACTTCCGGGCCTTTTCAAGGTACACCCCACATCCGCCTGCCCTATTTCAACACCCATCTTCTGGCCACCAAAGAACGGGTGACAGATGCCGGCGGCAAGGATCTCACCCGGAACGAACAGACCTTTGTCTACATTCATCTGGCTGCAGGCGGCACTGCCGCACCCTCCGGACGGATGAAAAGCCTGAAAGAATTCCCCAACACCGTATCCAAAGTCAAATCCATGGAAAGCCACGTGGAAGCACCGCTGAGAAAGGCTTTCGGCGGCAAACCGGAAGCGTTGAAAGCGTCATGCGAAGCCCTTGGCGGCACAGATGTGGGGGACCGGTACGAAGCACCGGACCTGGCCTACCAGTTCCGGGTATTTCCCAGGGTTTATGTCACCTTGCTCTTCTGGGATGAAAAGGACGGCTTTGGGGCGGACGCCAAACTCATGTTTGACGACACGGTAATGGATCACATGGACATTGAAGCGGTTATGTTCATGAGCGAACACCTGTGCAACCGTCTTACGTCAACTTTGGAATAACGGCCATGGGCCGTCCATGAATGCTATTCGGCGTGCCCACAACAAACCATGAAAGAATTCAGCGAGTTATTTGGTTCTTTCATATAAACCTCCCCACAGAAAAGAGCAAAGCGTTCCGGCCGGGTCATGGAGAAGCCGGCGCCTTATCAGAGACCGGGATTATTTACTTTTCATTGTGTAGACCCCGTTCCACTCATCCTTGGGCTGGTGCTCCGCCAGGTACTGGCACCGCTCCACAAACATTTTGGACAGCTTATCACCGGGGTTCAGCTCCAATGCCCTGTAAAATGCGGAGATGGCCTTTGACCAATTCCCCTTCCTGTAGTGTTCCCGCCCGTCCCTGAAATGGTTTACCACTTCCATGAGGTTGGGAAAACTCTCTTCCGAATGGTAGTCCAGGACCTCATAAACCCGTACCGGTGTGGATTTGCCCTTGACGATCACATCGTCAATATCCCGGATGCGGTAGGTGCCCCGCAGTTTGTCATAGGTATACCCTGAAATGAGAATCCGGGCGTAATACTGCTTGCAGGCCGACTCCAGGCGGGCAGCCAGGTTGACACCGTCCCCGATGACGGTAAAGTCCATGCGCTTGGGGGAACCGATGTTGCCGGATACCACCATATCGGTATTCAGGCCGATGCCCATATCCAGGGGCATTTTGCCCACGGCTTCCCGCTCCACATTCCACTTGTCCAGTTCCGTAATCATGGAAATGGCGGCCCGGACCGCCGCATCTTCATCGTGTTCACCGGGAATGGGAATACCGAAGCCCGCCATGATGGCATCGCCGATGAACTTGTCCAGCATCCCGTTTTCCTGCTTGATGCAGTCCACCATGATGGTGAAGTATTCATTCAGGAGGCTGACGGTCTCCTGGGCCCCGTGGGTTTCGGTGATAGAGGTAAATCCCCGGATATCTGAAAAAAGGATGGTGGCTTCCATGCTCCTGCCACCCAGGATATCCTGATTTTCCCCGGTGAGCAGCCGGTCGGCCAGGCCGGGGTCCATATACCGGGACATGGTGGACTTCATCCGTTTTTCCGTGCTGATATCCTCTACGACGATCATGGTCCCCAGGCTCTTGCCCTCGCCGCTGCGCAGGGGAAGACTGTTGACGTTGGCCGACACCTCATGTTCCGGAAATTTAAGTTCCGCATCCATGGTGATCATCTGGCTGCCGGTTTCCCCGGTTTTCTTCAACTGCTCTATAAGCCAGCTGTTTTCCCCGTTGAAAAACTCTTCCGCCTTTTTCAATATGATATCCTTGTCCGCCATCTTGAAAATGCGACACCCGGCGGCGTTGCAGGTCATGATCGTGCCCTCGTCGTCCAGGGTAATCACACCGTTGGACATACTTTCCAGCATACTCTCGTTGTAATTTTTCATATTCTGGACATCGGCGAAGAGATTGGCGTTTTCCAGGGCAATGGAAATCTGGGCGGTAAATGCCCGCAGGCGGGATTCATCCTCATCGGTGAATGCTCCGCCCTTGCGGTTGAGTACCTGGGTGACACCGATGATCTTCCCGTCCTTGTTCACCACCGGAACACAGAGAATGGACCGGGTAAAAAAACCGGTCTGCTTGTCAAAGGAGGGATTGAAACGCAGGTCGGCATAGGCGTAAGGGATGTTGATGGTTTTTCCGGTGGTGAACACCGCACCGGCGATGCCCATGTGGTTGGGGAACCGGATCTGTGTGGTTTCAATCCCCTCCCCCACCTCGGACCAGAGTTCATTTGTCTTTTTATCGTTGAGAAACAGGGTGGACCGCTCAGCATGAAGCATTTTGGTGGCCTCTCCCATGACCTTTCGAAGCAGGGTCCCCAATTCGATCTCCGAGGTAATATCCGCCACCATATCCAGAAAGCCCATCTCTTTCTCCCTGGAAAGCTTCATCTTTTCAATGACCTGGGCATCCTGAAGGGTCACCGCAGCCTGGAGGCACATGGCCTCGATGACGCGCATATCCCTGTCGGTAAACTCGCCGTGAATCTTGTTCAATGCCTGGATGACACCGATCACCGTCCCCCTGCCCGTACGGATGGGGGCGCAGAGAATGGAATGCGTCTTAAATCCGGTCTGGTCGTCAATGGAGCGGTTGAACCGCTCGTCTGAATAGGCGTCGTGGATAATCACCCCACGTCCCTCGTGGAAAACCGAGCCGGCGATCCCCTTGGTGTTGACCATCCTGATCCGCTGCTTGAAGCTGCCCATGGCCACCCTGGCATATAGTTCGTTGCTTTCTGCATCGTTGAGAAATATCGTACACCGCTGGGCATCCACCTCCTTGGCCGTAACCTCCATGAGGTGCTGAAGGATTTCATCCAGACTTTCCAGCTTTGCCATATCCCGGGAGATGGCCAGCAGCATCTCTGCCCGATTCAGCCGCTGCCGTTCATCCTCTGTCAGATTCTCTTTATTCTTCGGCGAACCGCCGGCGGTGTTTTTCATCTCATAATTTTCCATGGCGGTGCATCCTATTTCCACGCGTATTCTTCGAGTTTCTGCCTCATGGCCTGGATCATCTCCTGGAGCTGGTGGATCTCATCCCTGTACCCCAGTGAATTGTCCATCACAGCCTGCTGATTTTCCTGATTCTTTTTTTCCAGCTCGTCCCTGAGCGCCGCTATGGTTTCCTTGAGCAGCTGGATTTCTTTGTCGCGTTCCGCCACGGCATCCTGAACGGCCTGTTCCTTGCTCATGGCCAGTTGTTCCAGCCGCTCCCGCAGTGCGATCACCGTATCCTTCAGGAGCCGGTTCTCATGCTCAAGCTCAATACGCGCCTCGTCCGATTCATTCATGATAGCCAACCCTCTGATCTGGCCCGGGATACCCTCCCGGGACCCCGCAGGAATCCGCCTGCGGACAGATTTAATTCGCCTGGTAAAGTGTAATTATCAGGTATCAGAATACCATTCTTTTTTCAATACGTGAATGTCTGTTCAAGACCATTCAACGCGACTTTTGCCGCCCTCCCCGTCTTATCTGAAGAACAATTCTCCGACAGCGATGGCGACGGTTCCCATAAGCAGTGCGATAACGATAAAACTGACGACATTCTTCAACATACAGGCCTCCTTGAGTCAAACATTTGCAGGTTCACGTCCGAAGAATCAGGCCCCATTGTCCATGCTCCCGGCATATCTGTCAAGCACCGGGATTCCTTTTGTGTGCGCATGTACACAAATCCGTCCAATTGCCTCATCTGCAGTGCCTCCGGGAAAATTCGCCGCCATCCCATTTCAAGGAACACCATGGGCCGGCCATTAAATCCTTGACGCCCTGCAGGCACAGGCAGATAATCACCCGGAAACGGTTGGACTGATATCAGAAACTGAATGGTGGAAAGAAAAAACAGCGCACAGCGGGGCCTTATGAACCGGAAACTCATTACCAACGTCACCATCCGCACCATGGATCCACAGATTTTGGAACCACGAATTTTGGATTCACAGGCCTTGGATTCCCGGCAACCGGACGCCCAGGCCATGGCCTGGGAAGGATCAGCCATCCTCGGACTCGGGGAAAAACAGGCCCTGGTTCGCGAATTCGGCCCCATGGAAGAAATCGACGGCCGGGGGGCAACGGTTCTGCCCGGTTTCATAGATCCCCACATTCATTTCTTTGACGGCGCCATGTTCAGGGACGCCCTGGACTGCTCACCGGCCGCCACCCCGGACATGCCAACCATGGTGGATGCCCTGGCCACCCAGGCCGCCCGCCATCCCCGTGATGAATGGATCTTCGGCCAGGGCTACGATCCTGCTGCCCTTCCCGGCCAGATGCCGCCCACCCGGGACGACCTTGACCGGGCCTGCCCTGACCGGCCTGCCGCCCTGTTCCATTACTCCATGCACGAATGCGTGGTCAACTCCGTTGCCCTGAAACGGCTTGGCATCGGCCCTGCTACCCCCCAGCCCCACGCCGGAGAAATCGTACGGGACCACAACGGCCGTCCCACGGGCGGCCTGGTGGAAATGGCCATGGGCCGGGTGGCCACCGCCGTCAAACACAGTATGTTGATCACCCAGGCGGCACAGATAAAAAAACGGCTGCGGTCCTGCCAGGAAGACCTTTTCAAGGCCGGGATCACTGCGGTGGGAGATCCCGCCGTCTCCCGCCCTACCCTTAATTTTTATGAATCCGCCTTTGCCGACGGCACCCTGTCCATCCCGGTCACGGCCTTTCCCTGCGATGACACCAATTTTTTCGGCCTGCCCGAAGACCGGTCAGGACAACGGCCCCGGCCGCCGAAAGATCCCCGCCTGACCATCGGCCCCCTTAAAATCTTTTTGGACGGCGCAGACCGCGCATCGGTCCGCCTCAGTCCGGCACAGGCTGTCAAATCCGGCATCGGTACTGCGGCCCGTGCCATTGAATCCAGAAGCCTGGCCCCCTTCCGCCTGCTGCTGCGCAGCCCGGGCCACCCCGACGGCAGCGGCGTCCGCTTCGGTATCAAAATGGTGGAGGATTCCCGCGGCACGGAATGCGTTCGAAAGGCCGTCACCTCCGGCCACACCCTGGCCTTCCACGCCATCGGCAACGCCGCCGTGGACCAGGCCCTCACTTTGATGCGCAAAGCAGACAAAGGTCATCCCGCCTCTCCGCCCCCGAGGGTCGAACATGCCCTTTTCCTCACACCGGATCTCATCACCCGGCTTGTGTCTCAACGGATGGCCGTGGTCACCCAGCCCGCGTTCCTGGATTTTTTGGGGTCCGACAACGTCCCGCCCCTGCCGGGATTCATGCTCATGCCGCTGAAGACGCTCATGGCCTCCGGCATCTGTGTTGCCGGCAGCTCAGACTGGCCCGTATCTTCATTCAGCCCTCTGCTTGCCATCCAGCGTGCCGTCACCCGTATCGCAAACTCAGGCGAAGCTATCCAGCCAAACGAAGCCGTTTCGGTAGCGCAGGCCCTTGCCATGTACACCATCCATGCCGCCCGGGTTTTAGGCAAAGAAGCCGAATCCGGCAGCCTTGCCCCGGGTAAGCGGGCGGATTTCGTCCTGCTTTCGGATGATCCGATGGCTGCCGAACCGGATAGGATTTCAAAAATCAGGGTGAATGAAACATATCTCGCAGGGGAGAAAGTAGCGGGATAACGGGCTATCCGGCCTTTTGGCACACACGCTTTTCAGCCGATGGATTTCAACTGAACGGGTCCCTTATGGATTGAACGAAACTCGTCAGTAATATATCTGGCCAAGTGGCCTATCACTTGATTATTCTGATTTTCTGATTCATTAAGATATACCTTGGCCGATGGCAGCGCAGGCAGCGTATCTGCAGAAATTATACGAAATTCAGGCAAACGTATGCTTGTACCGATTGGCGCTACGGCGAGTCCTGATTTCACGGCAGCCAGAATTCCTGAAATACTGGGGCTTGAATAAGCAATTCTATATTTAATATTTTGCCTTTCCAAGGCCTGTATCGCCCATTGGCGGTATATGCATCCGTCATGAAAGACAGCGATGGGCAATGGGGATTTTTTTTCTGGTTCCAAATCTTTGGGTCCGGCCCATATAATCGGCTCATCCCTTAAAAATTCGCCTCCGATTTCATTACCCGGGGTGTTTCTTAAACATAAATCCAACCTGCCCTGCTGGAGCATTTTTAAAAGATCGTTTGAAAGATCACAGTACAAATCCACTTGAACCAGGGGATATTGTTCTGCAAACCGTTTCAAAATCCCGGGCAGATATAATGCCGCGTAGTCTTCAGCCGATCCGACCCGAATTAGTCCGGTCATGTCAGGTTTTCTAAATGCTGCCAAAGTCTCATTATGCAGTTGTAAAAGACGGTTTGCAGATTTTAAAAAATATTGGCCATGTGCCGTTAATTCAACACCTCTGGGTACCCTGTTAAAAAGCGTTTTGCCCAAATATTCTTCTAATTTTCGCACCTGGGTACTGACTGCAGATTGTGTAAGATTTACTTTGCAAGCCGCCTGCGTAAAATTTAAAGATTGTGCAGCCGCAATAAACGTTCTGAGTATATCTGGTGTCAAATCCATGGCTATGTCCATAATTTAAATTTATGGAGAATATATTAAAGATTAGTTTGTGAAATGTCAAAATGTATTGCCATCATAACGTCCTATGATGTCGGCAGCGTAATCCCAACAATGAAAGAAAATACAAACCATAAGGCCGGAACTTGTGGTATACAAACTTCAGTTTTTCACCCGATCCGCCAATACAACATAAGGAGGTACCATGCCCCGGAAAAAGCCAACGATGTCAAGAAGAGACTTTGTTAAAACAGCCGCATCAGCCGGCGTGGCCGCCCCCCTGATGGCGTTGGGTTCCGCATTGCCAGCCAACGATGCCAATGCGTCGGAGCATCCGACACAAAAGACCGTGCCCAAGCGGCCCTTCGGGAAAACCGGGGAAATGGTCCCCATCCTTTCTCTGGGCGGGGTGTTAAAAGAGTCTGATCTGCTGGTATTCCGGCAGGCGTTTAAACTGGGGGTGACCTATTGGGATACGGCGGATTCCTACGGCTGGGGGAAAAATGAAAAGGCCATCGGCAAGTATTTTGCCAAGTTTCCGGATGACCGCCGGCAAATCTTTCTGGTGACCAAGGCGGCGACATCCGATCCGGAAAAGCTGACCGAGGCGTTGAACCGGTCGCTTCTGCGTATGAACACTTCATATATTGATTTGTACTTCATTCATTATGTGGGCAATGTTGAAAAGGAACTGACAAATGACGTCAAAGCCTGGGTTGATAAAGCCAAAGCCGAAGGGAAAATCCGGTTCTTCGGGTTCAGCGCCCATAAAAACATGGAAGAAAGCATGATGGCGGCAGCAAAGCTTGGATGGATCGACGGCATCATGATGAGCTATAATTACCGGCTGATGGTTAAAGATGAGATGAAACGGGCCGTAGAGGCCTGTGTCACGGCTGGTATCGGATTGACGGCCATGAAAACCCAGGCGGCGTTTACCGCCAACTTTTACGCCTCCATCGGTTCGGAAACCGACGATGCATTAGAGATGACAGACAATTTTATGCGGAAAGGCTATACCACAGAACAGGCAAAGCTGAAGGTGGTATGGGAAAACCCGAATATTGCCAGTATCTGCTCGGCCATGCCGAATATGACCATCCTTCAGGCCAATGTTGCCGCCGCCTTAAAGGAAACCACCCTGTCGCAGGGGGACAGGCAAAGGCTCCGGCGGTTTGCGGAACTGACGGCGCCAGGATATTGTGCGGGCTGCGCCAATATCTGCGAACCGACAGTGGGCTGCCCTGTTCCGATCAGTGATATTTTGCGGTACAGCATGTATCATCACGGCTACGGGGACCGCGACACGGCATCAAGGCTGTTCAACCAATTGCCGGAGGCCGTGAAAAAGAACATCATGCATGCAGACTTTCGCCAGGCCGAAAAAAAATGTCCGCAGCAGATTCAAATCGCTAAACTTTTAAAAGAAGCGGTGCGGGATTTAGCGTAATCCCAATAAAGCGCCCCACTCAGCCCCGAGGTGTACAAGAAGGCGCTAACCTATTCGATCTTTTTACCGGCAGTCTGGGAAATCCGGTCCATGATCCAGGCGGAAAGGCCCTTGCGGCTGACTGTCCCGGTTTCTTTTCGTATCAGGGGAAGGTCCAGCTCGGCCCGGGCCATGGTTTTGTGGCCGCCGGCGGAGCCAAATTTGCAGAAGGCGTCCCGTGCTGTGTTGCCCGCGCCTTTTCTGAGGCCGTCGTTTCGAAGGATGACGATGAGCTTTTTTTCATAGACACCGGAGATGATGCTCCAGTTGACCCCGGCGATGGAAAGGAAAAAGTCGGCCACAACCACCAGTTCGTCCGGCTTTGAGATGTTACCGGCGTGGTAGAATGCGCGGTTGTCCACCACTTGCCGTTTTCTGATGGCGTTGCCAAGAAAATCCAGGTCGGTTTCGGTGAGCAGTGCCCGCTCCACCTTGGTGACGATATTCATATCCGCAAATTTATAGAGGAACTGAAAGGCGCGGATGTCCTTGGCCGTGGCCTGCCGGGTAAAATCAGCGGTATCGGTTTTAATTCCCAGCATAAGAGCCGCCGCCAGTTTGGCAGAGGGTTTGACTTTCAGGCTTCTCAGATACTCGGTGAGGATACTGGAACAGGCCCCGTAGTCCGATCTGACATCTGAGTACGGGGCTTCCGGGGCGGACTTCGGATGATGATCGATAATCGCATCAAAGGTGAACCCTTCAAAGCTGACGTTGTGGTCCGGCTGGGAATCCACAATGATGAACCGGTCGAACCCGTTTTTATCGATTTGATCCAAGGGGACCAGGCCGGATTCGGTGTACTCAATCATGGCCAGGTTGTCCGGCCGGCTGATCCGGTTGAAATAGGTGATGGCCACCTCCGCCACCCGACGCCATAGAATCCTTTTGACCGCCATGGCCGAGGCAATGGCATCCGGATCCGCATTGATCACAACGAGGACCTTTGAAGAGCCGCTAAAGTGTGAGAGCAGCTGTTTTATCCGTTCCCGGTTACTTGTCATAGATATGTTTTCCGTTGCTGGAAAAAAACAAGGTTAGTGTAATAAAAGCATACCCCAGGATGGCAAGAATCGCAAACCAACCGTAAAATACTCCCAGGGGTGCCAGCACCAGGGCCGTCAGCCAGTGGACAAAGATCACCGTGGGAGAATGAAGCTGGATGGGAAAATCATCAAACCTGCAGATCACCGACAATCCGCACAGATTCCAGCCGTAAAGGGATGCAAACACATGGATATGGAGCAGCCACTTGGTTTTTTCAGGATCATACCCCTCTTGCATCTGCAGAAAAATATAGGCAATACCCGACACCGCCGTCACGATCAGAAAGCCGATTCCCGAGGTGAGAAAAAGCTTCTGCTGCATTCTTTCCGCAAAGGTATAGTAGAGATAAAACACCGTGACCACGGCGGCAAACAGGGCGGAGGTGACAAAGATCTGGGGGATAAAGCGTTCAAACAGAATAAAAACAAAAAAGATGATCACCCCCAGGGTGATGGTCCAGAAGCAGATCTCCATCACAGCCTTTTTGCCTGCCCCCTCCAGTTTTTTAAGATTCCCGAAAACAAGGGACAGGGTAATCAGGGACAGGGGGAATGAATACCCCAGAAAGAAAGTGTTCAGGGTCAGTTTTTCCATCTGCACCCACAGGGTGTACTCGTTGTTGATGATCACCAGGGAGGCCATGCCGATGCCGATGGACAGACACCAGAGGGACGCATGATGAAACTTCTCGGATACGGAGACATCTTTTTTCAAAAATTGGAGGGGAATCAGTGAAAAGCGCTGAATCCGAACCTTTTCCACCACAAAACAAAGCCCCAGGGAAACCAGAAGGGTCAGCGGATACAGCTTGAAAAAGGCGGAAAACGCGTAAATCAGGGAAAGAAAAAAGAAGATACGTACGGTTTTAGACACCCGGTGCCTGCCCTGGGTGTAATACAGCAGGATGGTACCGCCGGTGCACAGGTTGAACAAAAAAATGTGGAGGCGTTCGAAACTATAGGTTTCAAGGGGAAAATAAATATTTATGAAGCCGAACGTCAGGGCCACGATCATTATAAACGAAAACAGAAACTTTAATTGGGTATTCATATCGTATGGACCAAATCAGATGAAAGTGTTTATCCGGAGCAGGGCCTGCCCAGCAGGTGGCACAGGGCCTTTTCCAGGCGGGTATGGTTAAAGTAAAAGCCGCTGTCCAGAAGTTTTTGGGGAATGACCCGGGCGGATGTCAACAGGGTTTCCCTGCCCATATCCCCCCACAGGGCGGTGGCCACGGCCCGCGGCATGACAAAAAAGGCCGGCCTATGCAGCACCTTGCCCAAAGATCTTGTAAAATCCGCATTGGTGACCGGGTTGGGTGCCGTAAGATTTACCGGGCCGTGGACACGGCCGTTCTCCAGCAGGTGGAGGATGCCGCCCAGGGCATCGTCCATTGAAATCCAGCTCATGTACTGCCGGCCGTGGGACAGCCGGGTCCCAAGCCCCAGGGAAAAAGGCAGATACATCCGTTCCAGCGCCCCGCCGGCCGGAGTCAGTACCACGCCGATCCGAAGCTGAATGGTCCGGATACCGCCCCTGGCGGCCCCCAGAGAAGCCGTTTCCCACTGATCGCAGACCTCTGAGATAAAGGAACGGCCCATGGGGGTGTCTTCGGTGATTTCCGCATCACCGCCCTCACCGTAAAGCCCGATGGCCGAGGAGGAGATAAAGACGGAGGGCGGCTTATCCATGGCCCGCATCTTTTCCACCAGGGTCCTCGTGGGCATGACCCTGGAGTCAATGATAAGCTTCTTTTGGCGGTCCGTCCATTTGCCCCGGGAGATGTCCACCCCGTTCAGGCTGATGACGGCATCAATGGGGCCTGCAGCCTCAATATCCAGCTGGCCTTTGTAAGGGTCCCAGTACAGGGCATCTTCGTCAGAATCGGAGGGGTCCCTTACCAGACGGACCACCTCATGTCCACAGGTGCGCAGGAAAGGCACAAGCGCCTGCCCGATGGTGCCGGAAGCACCTGAAATGAGAATCCGCTGTTTCTTTATTTTTCCGATCCGATGCTCCATGTCATACTTGAGCACCTGGTGCCGGTATTCAAAGATCCGGGCAAGCTCATTGGCCGCATGGCCATAGAAAGGGAGGCTGCAGGGTCCCATGGGCAGGCGGTAGCGCACCCTGTCCTCCATAATGGACCGGTTCGGCCCGTCCCTGTGAAACAGGTGGTCATGCTCCCAGAGGGCAAAGGGTCCGCGGGTCTGACGGTCTTTGAAGTAGCAGTTTTCCTTATAATCCACATGTTCCGCCTCCCAGATGGTGGGCACCCCCAGGGTCTTCATTTTGAAGCGGACCTCAACCCCTTTTTCGATGCCGTTTCCCTTGCGGGAGATCAGGGTCAGGGGGGTCCAGGGCGGGGTGAGGCGGTTGATGGCCCCGTTTCTGGCATGCCAGGCGAACAGGGTTTCCACCGGTACGTCAATCCGGGTTTTTTTTGTAAAAATATGGTCTTTCATCCTAGGGCCTGCAAATAAATGATTTATTGATTTTGCAGGGCTTATATTATAGTAATACCAGACAAGTGAAAACCTTTATCTGCGATCCCATTTGTAATTCAGCAGGTACCGTTTAAGACCGAGAACTGGCATACACCTTGCATTGTTATGGCGGGATGATATCTGATAATAACCCCATACGCATCAAGCTTTCCAACATAAGATGCCGAACCGAATACTTTTAAAAAATCATATATGGAGGACAAACAATGGATAAATATGAATGCCCCTGCGGATATGTTTATAACCCTGCCGACGGTGACCCCGATAACGGTGTTGCCCCCGGAACCGCCTGGGAAGATTTACCCGAAGACTGGGTCTGCCCCCTTTGCGGTGCCGCCCAGGAAGATTTTGAAAAACTCGACGATTAGCTCAAAAGGATACGAGTCATGTACAAACCCATGGAAATAGCGGACAATATTTACTCCGTCGGCTGCCGGGACTGGGACATCAGGGACTTTCACGGGTACTCCACCTATGAAGGTACCACCTATAACGCCTTCCTCGTCCTGGGTGAAAAAAACATCCTTATCGACACGGTCAAAGCCCCTTTCGGGGACGAGCTTCTGGCCAATATATCCAGAATCATTGATCCCAAGAAGATTGATGCCGTCATCAGCAACCACACGGAAATGGACCATTCCGGCGCCATTCCCAAGGTCCTGCACAAGATCGGCCAGGACAAACCGGTGTACTGCTCAAAAATGGGCGCCAAGAACTTAAAGAGCCATTTCAACCGGGAATACAACTTCCAGGTGGTGGGTACCGGCGACAGCCTTACCTTAGGGGACAGAACATTTTCGTTCCTTGAGACAAGAATGCTTCACTGGCCGGATTCCATGTTCACCTACCTGCCGGATCAGGCCATCTTGTTTTCCAGCGACGCATTCGGCCAGCATTACAGCGGAGATGTCTTCTTCGACGACGAGATCGGGGATGAGATCATGCCCCACGCCCGGAAATATTACGCCAACATACTGCTGCACTTCTCCCCCAGGGTCCAGGCCCTGCTCAAGGATGTGGCCAAACTGAACCTGAAGATCGATATGATCTGCCCCGACCATGGCATCATCTGGCGGGACAATCCCTCGAAAATCATCCAGGCCTACGATCAATGGTCCAGACAGGCACCCACGAAAAAGGCTGTGGTAATCTTTGACTCCATGTGGGAAAGCACCACCAAAATGGCCCGGGCCATCACCAGCGGCATCGAGTCCGAGGAAGTAAATGTCAGGCTGATGAACACCCGCAAATGGCATCGCAGCGATATCATGACCGAAGTCCTGGATGCAGGGGCCATTGCCGTTGGCTCCCCCACCCTGAACAACAGCATCTTCCCTGTGATCGCCGACGTGATGACGTACATCAAGGGCCTGCGCCCCCAGAATAAGATTGCTGCGGCATTCGGCTCCTATGGCTGGAGCGGCGAGGCCGTAAAAATAATCAACAAAGAGTTTGAAGAAATGAAGCTGGACGTGATTGACCCGGGGGTCAAGGTACAATATGTGCCGGATGAGGCAGACCTGTCCAAATGTTTCGACCTGGGTGTCACACTGGCCAAAACCCTCAAAGAACGACTTGCTGAATAACGGCCCTGGGCCGCCCATGAACGTCATGCGCCGAGCCCACAACAAACCATGAAAAGATTCAAAGAGTTACTTAATTCTTTCATATAAAAACGGAAAGGAGACCACATGGGCAACGAATTTAATGCGAATGATATTTTTGAAATCGCCAAGCAGATTGAGATCAACGGTGCCAGATTCTACAGAGAAGCTGCCAACCGTGTGGATGAAGACGCCCACAAAAATTTTCTTACGGGGCTGGCCGAAATGGAAGACAGCCATGAGCAGACCTTTGCCCAGATGCAGCAGGATCTTAAGTCTGCAGAGAAGGCCGAGGCCACATTCGACCCGGAAGATGAAAACGCCCTCTATTTAAAGGCCCTTGCCGACACCCGGGTGTTTTTTGAAAAAGACCAGCCCGAAAAGACCATGAAAGGCATTTTGAAATCCGCTATTTCAGCGGAAAAGGACTCCATCGCCTTTTACCTGGGCATGAAGGAACTGGTATCCGAGCGCATGGGCAAATCCAAGGTGGACGACATCATCAAAGAAGAGATGAGCCACATCAAGCTTCTGGCATCCAAGCTGGTTGATTTTGCCTGATCCTTAAGACCTTTTTCAACAAAAAAAACCGCCCCTGCCCGGCCTGAAATCAGGCCGGGCAGGGGCGGTTTGAATTCGGTCACAAATCTTTTTTAAGATTTCCAGAGGCCGTGCAGGTTGCAATATGCTTTTGCTTCCACTTTATCGGCATCACACTTGAAGGTTGCTTCAGGGGTGCTGGAGGGGGTCAGCATCATGCGCTGGACATAGGAACCGTCACAGGATACAAGCTCTATCCATTCGATCCAGTGATCCGGTGTCATGGGATGGGCAGTGGACCCCACTTTAACCGTATATCCGCCATCAATTTTTTCTACCACAGGCACATGCTTTTCCACGGCAGCATCCACCGTGTTTTCCACCAGTCTGTCCATGGGTTTGCCGCAGCAGGTAACCGGCGGTTTTTCACCGTGAAGGACCTGGACAATGTTTCCGCACTTTTCACATTTATAGATACCCAGTTGTTCTGCCATTGATAACACTCCTTTCGATTAAGTATATTGACTTTTGCCTTGGATACATATGAGCCGGTGCCGCAGGAAAGAAGACACCGCACACTGTTAAGTTTATATGTTATCCGTAAAGAGATTGCCAGGATTATTTACCCGGCTTGATGCCAGGATCCGGTCCATCCACTGGCTGCTGAGGTGATCCTGCCCCCGGGTCACCTCCCTGAACAGGGACGCCATCTGGAAATAGACCTCGTTCTTGGATTTGCGGGCACCGTAAAACGGAACTGTGCCGGTCTTATAACCGGTTTGACAGGTGCCTTTCCTTGACTCAAGTGCTTTCGTTCCAGATGTTTCAGACATTGTCACCCTCCTGGTGTTTTTTGTCCCTGTTGCAGTCCGGTACCATGACGGCTCCGGCGTCATTTCCTCCAGATAAAAAGCAAAGTCCATACCATATCAGATTTTTTTTTCGTAAACCGCATCATGTCTCCCATTTTTAACGAAAATTTACGGGGTTTCCTCCGGGAGACGGGCATCTGTTTCATCCGGTCCAAATGGAACCCCTCAGGATTGTCTCAAGTATCCGTATCATGCGCGACAGGTACGGACACTTGTGTATCCCTCGTGTTTCAGGCGGCTTATATCGTACAAATTTTAGGATTTCTTTAGTTTCAGGTGAAGCTTTCGTATCGTAACAAAATAAAAATGATTAAATCAAGAAGAAATTTAAGATTACGCCACAAGATCGATACAGGTGAGGATATCTGCAATATGCGTTTTTTCCGCCTGGGCCAGGGCAATGAAAAGGTCGCCTGCGGCACCGGAGCTCTCCGCCCCCCTGTTTTTATACAGATCGTAGGCGGAGAATTCCATATCCAGGGCAAAGTCGAGTATGGCTTCCAGGCGGTTTCCGCAGGATTTCGCCATGAGGGCCAGGGTTTCATCCGTTGAGCGCCCTCCCTCCAAAAATCCTCCCTTACAGGATGCAAACACCGCGTCAAAGGCTCGCGAATCGCCCACCAGTGGGGCCAGGGTATTGAATATGGCTCTGGCATGGGCGATCTCCGTATCCGCCATGCCTCTGAGATAGGGATACGCCTGTGTATCCTCAAACAGCGGGGTAATCTTGCGGTAAAACCGACAGGCCCCTTTTTCAAGGTTCACCGCCCGTTCCATGAGTTCGGCCAGGGGCATATCCTTAGGAAAGGTTGACAGTTCGGGCATATCCAGAAGAATCTCACCGGTATAGGCGGCAATACCGCCGCTGAGGTTAAACACCCTGTCCCCCGGAAATCCGTTTTCTTCGGCAATACAGGCCGCCACCTTTGACCGGATACCGTTCCTGCAGTAAAAGACGAGACTGTCCCAGGTGTCCGCATCAAAAGAATGGTCGTCTATTTCAGAGGCCGGCAGGTTGATAGCCCCCGGGATATGGTCCAGGGCGTAGACACCGGTGGGCCTGACATCCACCAGAAGAAACGACCGCTCCCTTCCCTTCCGGATCAGCCGGTCCAGTTCGTCAGGGGAAAGATATCCCGGCATGATGCCTCCTTTGTATCATAACGGCTCTTCCTTGAACGACCAGATGTCCCTGAGTTCCGCCATGTGGCGGATCAGGATATTCATAAAGGCAAGCTCAGTTTCCAGCATTTGGGTATCATTTTTCCGGAGCCACTCCGACAGCCAGGCAAACCTGAGGGCCAGGATATACTCGGGAAACCAGGTCCATCCAAAGCCGCTGATCAGACCTTCCCGCCGCAGTTCCTTTAAAAACCGGGTGACCATGGGCATGGCAAGGCCTTCGGGATGCTCAATACCGGCACACCCCACAAGATTGGCCGCATCGTAGCACTCCGGTTTTATCCCGGTGAACTCCCAGTCAATCACGGCGGATATCTTCTGTTCCTGCCAGATGACGTTCAGGGGATGAAAATCCCCGTGGCAGAACACCAGGGGCAGCCGGTCATGTTCGGCCATAAATCCTTTTTCCAGAAACCGCAACACCGGCAGGTACCTGTCGTGGATCTTCGGTGCGTGCCCCTGCATATCTTTAAAGAGCCTGTAGATATACGTTTTCAAGGAGAAACCAGGGTAAGTGATACGGTTCGATATCCCATCGCAAGCCCGGTTCATCTCCACTAAAAAACCGGCCATCTCCTTTCCCATATCTGCGGATGTCAACCAGTCCGGCCGTTTTAATGCGGTGCTGTCCAAAAATCGCGTGATCTGAAAATACCCGTCCCCATAACGGGGAAGATACGCCCCGTCCCGGGCCGGTTCAGGGGCAAGTGCCCGGTCCAACCCATTCTTGTTTACAAACGCCAGGGTTTCGGCCACCCGCTGCCGGATCTCAATTTTTTCCGGTGCAAACTTCTCCATGAGAAACCGCTGCCCCGAAGACGCTCTGAACACGGCCCTGGAAAGCGAACGCTCCGGGCTTCCCTGGATTAAAACCGTATCACACACGCCCGCAATACGGATGCCCCACAGGTCTTTCACCCAGGCCCGGAACCGGTTTGTTTCCAGCTCAGATAAGACGGTCAATGGCAGCTTCCATAACTTCTTTGGGTTGTGCCCCCACCAGGGTTTCTTTTACCTGCCCCCCTTTCACCAGGAGCAGGGTGGGCACAGACGAAATGCCGAACCTGGAGCCTGTACCCGGATTTTCATCCAGGTTCAGCTTGAGGATTCGAAGACGGCCGGCATACACTTTCGCCAGCGAATCTAAAATCGGGGCCACGGCACGGCAGGGTCCGCACCAGGGTGCCCAGCAGTCCACCAGCACCGGCATGGACGATTGCATCACCTGGGCCTCGAAGTTCAAATCGGTCACCGTCCCCACCTGCGACAGGGTTTCCAGGGGCAGCCGGGTTTTACACCGGCCGCACACGGGCGCATCGCTCAATCGATTTACCGGAACCCGGTTTTTGGTGTGGCATGAACTGCACGCCAGAATAACGGAATCAGGCATCGCTTCCTCCTTTTAAATCTTGGCCGCCAGGCTCTTGCCGTAGCTCTGGGCCGCCTGTATACCGCCTTCCACCCACCCGGCCTTGAGCATCAGGGGACCGTCAGATACCATATCCATGCCGTAGATGTTGGCCATGGTATCGAAGATCCGGCCGGCCGCCTCGCCACTCCAGCCATACGCACCGAATGCGCCGCCGGGCTTTCCTTTCAATTCTGCCCGTTCGGCAATAAACAGCAGTTGCTTCATGGAGGTGATCATCTCCCCGTGGTAGGTGGGAGACCCGAAAAAGTAACCGTCGTATCCTTTAAGGTCCTCTTCGTTTTTGATCTCGCTGACCCGTTTGACATCGGCCTGGTGTCCCGAAATCCTGACCCCTTCACCGATGAGTTCCGCAATTCCTTTGGTTTCCTCGGATCTTGTGGCATATACAATCAATACGTTTCCCATGATTTCTCCTTCATGCGTGGTTGATAAAGATGCAAAAGTAAAAAAACTAAACGTTTCCAGGAATCAGATCCCGGAAAGAATATCATTGATTTGATCTCCGGCAAAGGGATAATCCGTCAGTGCCTTGTCTTTCAGGACGGTAAACCGGTCCTGAAACGGGACCCCCGGCTTCCTGTACAACACGCCGGTGGGAATCTGCGTTCCCGGCTCCGTCATGGCAACGGCCAGTGCCTGGGGCAGGTCCGTTGGATCATGCCCGGTATCGCCAAGATCCTTTACCCGCTCCTTATACCAAAGATGCGTGTTGATCTTGTTGAAGGAGACGCAGGGTTGAAAGATATCGATCATGGCAAATCCCCTGAAGTTCATGGCCTCTTGGATCAGGCCTGCCAGTTGCTCTCCCGCACCTGAAAATCCCCTGGCCACAAATCCCGCCCCAGCTGTCAATGCCAGGGCCAATGGGTTAAGAGGCGTTGATGTGGGGCCTCCCGGTGTCAACTTTGTGCCCATGGCAAGATCGGTGGTGGGGGATGACTGGCCCTTGGTCAGCCCGTACACCTGGTTGTTGTGCACCAGGAGCGTAATATCCAGGTTCCTGCGGATGGCGGCCAGAAAATGGTTTCCGCCCTCCCCGTAGCAGTCGCCGTCCCCGGAACTGACAACGACGTTGAGATGGTGATTGGCCAGCTTGGCCCCCGTGGCCATGGGCAGCGCCCTGCCGTGAAGGCCGTGAAGCATATTACAGGCCAGGTAATGGGGTGTCTTGCCGGCCTGCCCGATGCCCCCCACAAGAAGAATATCCCGGGGCTTTAGGTTCTGGTCCTCAAACGCCTGTTTCATGGCGGCAAGAATGGCAAAGTTTCCGCATCCCGGGCACCATTGGTTTTCCCTGTCCGTATCAAAAATTGAGGTGGTCATCTGGTTGTCTCCCCATTCTTCAGGTTTGCTTGGGTTAGTTTGGCTTGGATTTTGTTTGCATGGGTGGTTAATTTGCCTGGATATCTTTTACCCGTTCCACAATGTATTCCGGATAGATGGGCCGGCCGTCATATTTAAGGATGGCCGCAAGATACTCAATACCGGTGAGGGTGCGGATCAGGGTGCCAAGCTGGCTTGTGGCATTCCCCTCAACCATGATCAGCCGTTTTCCAGTCAGCATGTCCTTGAGTCCCTGGGCGTCCAGGGGCCACAGATCCTCAAAAATAATCCAGCCGGCGTCAATTCCCTCCTCGCGAAGGTGGAGGCAGGCCTCCATAATGCATCCTTTGGAAGAGCCCCATCCGGTAAGAAAAAACGAGGAGTTATTGCAGAACACGGACGGCAGCCGTAACTCCCGGGTCATGGCGGGCAATTTGACAAACCGTTTATCCACCATGGCCACCCGGTTCAAAGGCTCCTCACTGGGCAGCCCGTCCGGCGTATGTTCGTTGCCGGCCACCCGGACCAGGGCATGGGGGGTGCAGGGCAGACACCGCGGCGAGACGCCGTCCTCCGTGATCTTGTATCGATGATACGTCTCACCTTGATACATTTCTGTGTCCTGGATATAGGAGTGATGTTCATCGCCCACCACAAAATCGTTGGTTTCGGTCCGGGCGGAGTCAGTTAGATATTGGTCCATCAGAACGATGGCGGGCACCTGGTACTTTTCAGACAGCATAACGGCACGTTTCACCGTTTTGAAGGTGTCCAGCACCGACCCGGGGGCAAACACAAACCTGGGGAACTCATCCTGGGAGGCGTGGATGGAAAAAAGCAGGTCCGCCTGGGCGGTCCGTGTGGCAAGCCCCGTGGCGGGCCCCGGGCGCTGGGCATTGATGATCACCATGGGCGTTTCAGTGATACCGGAAAGCCCCAGCCCCTCAACCATCAGACTGAAGCCGCCGCCCGACGTCGCCACAAGCGACCGGATGCCGGCATACGAAGCCCCAATGGCCATATTCACTGCGGCAATCTCATCTTCCGCCTGCTCCATGACAACGGGCAGTTTTCCTAGGTTTGCCGCAACCTCCGTCACGATCCCCGTGCCGGGGCTCATGGGGTAAAAGGGAAAAAACCGGCAGTCCGCAGCAAGGGCCCCTAAGGCTGCGGCTTTTGCCCCTGCCATCACCACATGGTCAGGGCTTTTCTCCCCGTCAAAGGAAAATGGGGATTGAAAACAGATATCCCGTCCCTGCCCATAGCCTTTTTCCACAGCAGCCAGGTTCAGGGTCTGCACCTTTTCACCCTTTGCCTCAAACCTGCTTTCAATCACGGCACGCACCCGGTCCAGGCCGGCGCCCATAACCGCAGCCACGACACCGGCGGCCACGGTGTTGGAAGCAATCTTGCCCCCTGCCTCTGCCGCCAGGTCCTGGAGGGGGACCCGGTAGATATTGCCTTTGGAGTCACCGTCGTTGCCGCCGTTCTTGTTTAATATGGCAATCCCTGAGGACATCAGTTTCTCCCGGTGAATGTCATAGGTATTTTCATCAATGGCCACAAGGATATCGGGTCTTATAGATGGCGCACTCAAAGGCCGGCTGCCCACCCGGAGAAGATGAAAACTGTGGCCGCCGCGTATCCGGGACTGGAAATCATCCGTACTGAACACAAAAAGCCCGGCATCATGGCAGATGCCTGCCAGTATCGCCCCGATGGTCTGAATCCCCTGCCCTGCTTTCCCGCCGATCAATATCGTTATGTCGTTTCCCATGATCACTCACCTCAACATGAAAGGTTAAATGCGTGCAATACCCGAATTTGTTCACAAAACATTTTTACATTTGTAACAAAGCAAAAAGCAGACCACGCAACCAAGACTTAGGCTAAACCTGAGTTTTGGTTGCCCGAAACTTAAAATACCGGCACATATATCCGCACTGAGTTTTGCCTTGCCAAACCGGCACGAAACATGCAAACATGCATTTGTATTTTTGAACATTTGAAAAAATAAATATTACCACCGGCGTTCACGGCCGGCGTAACCTTGAAGGAGACTTAAATAGATGGGCACAGCTGAAAAACCGAAATTATATGCGCTCAGCACCTGCAGCCATTGCAAATCCACCAAAAAGCTCTTGAGCGAGTGCGACGTTGAGTATGACTATGTGGAAGTGGATGATCTGGAAGGCGAAGAACGGAAAGCCATACTGGCGGATATCAAAGAGTTGAATCCCCGGTGCTCCTTTCCCACCATCAAAATAAACGAC
>MDTD01093753.1_pt1 | contig 26238 bp, 37 predicted proteins | sample 811221 | NCBI WGS metagenome assembly MDTD01 (sample SAMN05326646, study PRJNA326480) | marine metagenome | isolation source: seawater | place: Pacific Ocean: South West | collected 2011 | reverse complement strand
TCCAGAATTGTGGGATATGCAACTAACAGCAACAGTTTATGACCAATTTAACCCAGAGGATGTAACATGACTTCTTACATAACCAGATCAAAATTAGAAAGTTTAATTACTGATTTTGTTTTAGAGAATGACCTAGATGCTTCATTTGTTCAGCAAACAGAAGGATTAACATATGTTCGCTTCACAGTAGATGAGGATGAAAATGTGTAACACAACGCAATTTCATAGGTTTAAATTGCCTAGAGTGCTTAACAGACATGAACCAGAATTGAGTTTAATGTCAGATAAACAACTCAAAATATGGGCAGAGGATGTAAGAAAAGAACATCCAAATTTCCCTTTCGATTCACACATTATGGAGAGACTTGACAATGCAAAATGAATTCTATTATAACATGGCACTCTATCTAAATGATGCCGAAGTTCATAAAGTCTGGGGAATAGTGGGCGAAGCACTTGATAGAAACGGATTTCCAGATCATCACATGGGTGAATTATCAATCAGAGTTTATGATGAATCACTTACTGAACAACCTGATGAAACTAAACTAGACAAATCACTAGAGGACAATTAAATGACACATCCAAAACTAACAAACAAAGAACTAGAGGAACTAAAGTATCATTATGTTGATAGATTAGTTGATAATATGTCAACAAAAGATCTAGTTAATTATGTATTTGATGATCTAACAAAATATGTAGATTCACAATTTGAGCAAGATTTTCTAGACGATTGTGTTAATTATTGGGAAGATTCCTTTGATGATGTTGTTAAAGAAATCAAAGAGTATGCAAACAGCGATTTTAAAAAACCAATGGAGGATAGGTTAAATGAACAGAAAACTTTATAATGATGAGAATTATATAGTATCTGAAGAGTTCGGAAGAACATTTTGGTTCGATACTAATAATGAATTAATGTCAGCACCCACCTATACAAAAGGAGGATATGATAAATCTCAATCTGATTATGTTTCAGAGTGGACAGAGTGGGAAGGAGTTGACTACAGTAAACTATTTGAGATAATCAGACATTTAACAATTAAAAAGCATTTCGAGGTTAAGCATGGTTAAGGATTACACAACTAAAAAGACTAAAATTAAAGCACAAGTTAAAAGTAGATTTTATTATCTATTTTGGGGAATCGCAACCATAAGTGTGGTTAGTGGTCAGATATTTGTAGGTAGAGGTTATCAACAAATGAATGAATCGATTAATGTATTAAATGATATTTTGATAGATCGATTTTCACTTAATAATAGATTAAAATTAGTACCTATTCCAAAAGGTAGATATGAACCACTCATACCACCACCTGATGCAATACCTGATAATTGGTCAAGACAAGACAATAGTATTATATTTCTAAATGATGTATAGAAATATATGTTTAACACTATTGGTATTGTTATCTACAATAAACCTTACCATAAACTACAATAGCATATCACCTACCATACAATGCGAACGAAGTAAATATTGAGTGGACAGTTAAAAGAGTGTCCATTTTATATAGAATAAGCGACCTGATCGACTATAATAGATTCATAAGGGTCAAACGGAGTCATGGGTTATGCCTCTCACGTCACCTGACCCTTAACCCAAATCAATCTCAAAGGAGAATTCATGAGACAAATCGAAAGAGCAATGAACAGAGCAATCCGCAACGGAAGCAACTTCAGCAACAGCAACACAATGGTGAAGCATGATTCAGAAGGTGCTAATGTTTACCTACATGGCAACCATATTGCAACTGTTACAAACAACTCTTTAATTCTCTTTGATGGTGGATGGCAGAGCAACACCACCAAATCCAGATTAAATGCACTTTGCTATGAGTTTTCTTATGGTGCAAGAGTATTTCAGAAGAACTGGGAGTGGTTCGTAGGTTACAAAAATCTATCTGAAGATTTTGTAAATGGTTTCGAACTAGCATTTTAAGGAGTAATTAATGAAGTATCTCGACCTATTAACCGAACTCAGTAATTTAACTGATGACCAACTATTACAGGATGTAATAGTTTACAACAAATCATATAAGGGTTATCACGTTGCTAGTAATATATTTCTAGCGAATGAAACCGACCCTATCGAACTTAATCAACCATTTATAACAGTATAAGATCATGAAAACTTTAAAATTGACAGATTCACAACTTGAGTACTTACAGGACTTAGTTATGTTTGCTTATGAAATGGATGTACCAGAGCAAAAAGGATGGGACATCCAAACCTACGATAACCTAGTTGACGAGGTGATGAAGTGAACCTATTTGCAATAACATTTGATGAGCAATATGAACTCATCAAATTATATGACATTCTCAGGGATATGGATTTCGAATTGACCGATCTCCAGGAAAATGTATTTAACAAAGTACTTTCACATGAGGTTTACAATGCCAAATAATCAATATCATACACCTTACCATATTGGAGTAGGTGATTTAGTATCATTTAATGATAGAGTTTATTATGTCTTAATTAACTACATTAAAGGACAAATTGATGCAAAAGGTTATACACCTGCATCAAATCGTACTGTATTAATTAATAACGATAATCAAAGGATTATGTGTCATAATTATAAAGAATTGAGGTTAATTGAGTCATGAAATACTTAGTAACTGATATTGAGTTTTACTTAGATGAGATAGGGGATGGAGACCCAGATTTACAATTTACTTATGATGAGGAAATTGCACTTAGAGATCGGCATTTAGGACGATACGAAGCAAACAACGAAAATGACCTAATTGATCTAATTACAGACAAATCAGGTTATGAGATCACCAACATTTACTACGAAATAAGAAAATGAAAGTAACTATCACACCTAAAATAACAGCATCCGTTGATATGAATTTAGATCAAATATCAACTATTCTTTATATTTTAGAAGGATATATGCAAGGTAATGATGATGCACAAATATGTGATTATATTGATAATGAGTTAATCCCATTATTGGAAAGTGCATCCGATACAATACCACTACCAGAAAATGAGCAATTTTAGTAAAATGGTGGACAGAAAAGAAATCTACACATTCTGTATGAAATTAGTCTTATTTTTTATTATAATAGTATTATAGACACCTACGGAGACTTTAAATTATGCAATTCTTATACATTGACATCACAGACTACCCAGTAACACAGGAAGGCATTTTCCAAGCATGTTATGACGAGGTAGTAGCAGAAGCGAAGGACACAGGCGATTTTCCTATGTACGGAGCAAAAATGTTAACTCAATCAGCACAATGGAAATATGAAGAGTTCATGGCAGATATAGCAAAAATGGTTGGAGTTTAATATGTCACATTCAGTAAATACAGAAATCCTAGAAACCCTTTTTGAGGAAGCATACGAAGAGGTTAAAAACAACAATCTTTTTAATCTTGATGAAGAGGGAATAATATTTAATGCTGAGTGCATAGCACAGCAAAGATTCGAGGACATGGCACAATGATTAAATTAGGAACTAATGTTAAATCAAAAATACATGATGACCTTACTGGTTCAGTTGTATTACTTGAGAGATCAAACAATTATGCAGTTGTTAAAACTCATATTCATGATTATGAGATTATGACAGTTGAGTGCTATCTATCAGATTTGGAGGTGGTGTGACAATAAAAATATCTACACACTCAGTATAGAATAAGCATGAAAATAGACTATAATTATAGTATAGACACCTACGGAGTACAAAAAATGGATGCTTACCAAACAAGAGTAATCGAAGCAATCGACAAGAGAAACACCTGTTCCTTAAGAAATAACGTAATGGTATGGAACTCAACTCACACAGGTAACGAGTTCACTTCAGAGATCAGAGTAAATGATGCACATATATGCACAGTTTTTTATGTTCACTCAAGAGAGGATTTAACCAGAAATCTAAATGGTGGCACATTAACATATAATAATTTCGATCATGATGCACATTCTGACGAGTACGCATTTATTAGAGCAATCGAAAATGATAAGTGGGAAATCGACAGAATCGAATTTGACGAGTCAGCAATCCAATCTGTATTAGGAAGCAATGCAGTAAGATACAGAAATCTAATCAAAAAGCACTACAATGTGACGGATTAATTTCCGCACATTCTGTATATACTTTATTCAGAAAATCCTTTATAATACTATTATAGACACCTACGGAGCATCAAAAATTGCAAACAAGACTCTCACCAGAAAACACCCTCGAAATCAAGTTTGATGGCACAGATTGGTCAGACTTCATACCAGAGGACAAAAGAGCATACTCAACTCAAGAATACAACGAGTTAATGACAATTTTAAACATTTACAGAGGATGGAACAATGCCAACTAATTTTAAAGACTTTCTTGACTATTGCGAAATGTTTTATTTACCTAGTCATCCTGATGCCCTCTACCCTATCCAAGGGTTAACCAGACAAGAGTTAGCACTAGCAACACTAAATTATCTGGATTTATGCTCATCAACCGACATCACATGGGGTGATGGTGACTCACTAGACAGAGAAAGAGTTAGAGACCTCGTAATCAACACAAGAGCAATCAATCAGTAAATCTCACAAACCCACACAGCACGCAAATTTTTTTTTATTAAACATCATGACAACAGCAACAAACCCAGTTCTAAACTACGCTCAAGACTTATGCACAGCACTCACAGAGGACTATAACCACCAGTACCCAAACGGAAGTGACCTAGGTTTTAGAATCGAATCAGGTAGAAAGTATTTTAAGGTGATACAGACAGAGAACAGAGGAGGACAGCGAAGGGATGGTTCAGTTCACGCATTTATAGACAAGAAAAATGGAAATGTGTACAAACCTGCAAGTTGGAAATCACCCGCTAAACATGTACGCTATAACCTACTAGACGAGAATTCCAGGAATTTATGTCTAAATCGTGCTAGTTGGGCAGGTGGTTATCTCTATTTGAGATAATCCCCCATTTATTCACATTAACCGACAGGAGCAAAACCAATGACCAGAAAAGAGTATGAACTGATCTATCAGGCATTTAAAAACTATCGTCTTTATATGTCAGATGAAGAGGAAGTTCTAAGCGAGAAAATTCTAGATGAACTGTTTTATCCCCATTTTGACGCATTATCCACAACAGCAACTGAACTAAAGTCAGCAAATGAACCACAGTTACCAGAGAACTTAAAACGAGAGAACTGGGTAGAAATAACCTAGTGGGCGTATAGAGTTATCCACAGTTACGGGAAATTGTGGAAAACTTTATAAATGTTTTAAAAAACATAGTTAAGTGTTTTATACCTTTCGGAATGTACGGAGTTGTTGGTGTCTCAAATTGTCTCATATCATCACCGAATTGTCAACACTATCAGCACGTCAACACAATTTGACACATAGGCATTTTTGCTATATAATACTAGCAGTTACTTAAGTGTTAATTAATAACACTAATTACCTATGGGTAGGACATACAAACGAAACGACCTCTATGTAACACATAAGGCGAAAAGTTTGAGAGAAAAGAGGAAACAATCCCAACCTAATCGTAAGGGAGTTTCTAACAATGTTTTCCACAAGTATGTGGAAAAGTATAAACAAAGACCTGCCTAATATGCCCACTAAGTAACAAGAATTAGATGCCTATATTGCCTTAATTGCTTAACACTTTTTTGCCTTAATTGCCTCTAATGACTAAAACAATTACTTTGGAAACTAACCCCCCAGTTACTATTAAATTGTGGACAAAGGGTAGTAAACATTTTTGGGCATATGATTACCCAAATTGTAAACCTAACGGAGCGTTTAAATCTTATCAATTAGCACTCAAAGATGCTGAGAGTTATAGTAAACAATTAGCATGAAATCTATTCCCTATTCTTTACAGTTTCTCCTGGAACTTTATGAGTCTGGATGTTGTCCACCTGATGAACAGATCTTGTTAGCACAGGGTCTAATTGACACAGGTTTAAATGAAGAATTGCATGGACAATTACAACAGTTATGTGACTACTTCATAGCAGAGGGTTTATGTTATGATGTGGGGTATATTGAGGACACTAATTAACACATAGTGCATACACAGTTATTAACACTTATGACAGTTAATTTCGTCCGTTCGTTGTCTATAATTAAAAAAGTACCGTCTTTCTAAGCTATAAACGTATCCCTGAGGGGTCGTTATATTATGTTATATTAAAAATATTTTTCGTATATAAAAATTTCTCATATGGATGAGACACAGAGGAAGTCGGACAGAAAGTCCGCAAAGAAAATCATCAAACTTGCTAAAGAGCATAAAGGGTGGTATACTAAAGAAGAAGTTAAGTATGCTAAATTAATTAAGCGTACTACCAAGAAACACAATGAGCACTAGCATACACGACATCAAGCAGGACTTTAGTGAACATACTCGCTTGGATAGAGAGACGTATGGTCTTTTTATGACTCCTGTGAGTAAGTTTAATATAGAAGAGTTTGTAGATCCTGTACTGAAATGGATGAAGAATCAGGATTTTGTTGAGATAAACGAGAGAGCAGTTCTATGTCATAACGTACAACAGGTAGGTAAAACGAATCAGATCCTTAAGGATATGCCTGATCTAGAGAAGCAGTTAATGGAATGTGTACACTTTCATAATAATGAAGGTTTAAACTATGCTTCTGAGTTTCGTATTAATGATGTATATGTAGAGGTTGCACATCAAGGTGCTATCTATGCTCCTCATGAACATGCTAACTGTGTGTTTAGTGGTACGTTCTTTATTAACTATGATCAGGAAGCACATAGTTTTCTCAAGTTTAAACGTCAGGTACAGTCTCAGATGTTCCCTGTAATGATGTTACCGTTTAAACAGATGACTGCTTTTAACCTACAAGAAGCAACGGTACCATTTAAGAAAGGAGATGTGGTAATCTATCCTAGTAATCTGACTCATGGATATGAAAGTAACCAGACAGATAATAGAATCACATTGACATTTAACGTAACACCTGCATGAAACCTACAACATGGACAGCACAAGTACTCTACCCTAGCAATCGTTTAGTTAGTGTAGAGTTTCTTTGTGAGAGTAACCTACGAGAGGATGCTGAAAACAAATGTAAATCACTCTTTGGTGTAACAGATGTAAGGCAGTTGAGGAGAGTATGGAACTAACTGATCTTAACGTGAACAACGTACTCGATGAGATACGTCCTTACATCGAAGCAGATGGAGGGTATTTGGAGTTTGTTGCTATAGATTATCTTAAGGAAGGTCCTATAGTAATGGTAAGAATGTTAGGTGCTTGTGCAGGATGTGCTATGAGTGCTCAGACAATGGCAATGGGTATTGAGAAGTTGGTTAAGGAAAGATTTCCAGAAGTTCAGCAAGTTATATCAGTATGAATAAGGTAGTAGAAAAAATATTAGAACCTATAGTTTTAGCAGGAGTGGTAGTATTCCTAGGATTTGTGTTTCTTATTGAGACATTAGATCTGTTTATTGTCAGACCCATTTACCAAAAGTTATTTAAAAAGAAAAGACGTAGGAGGAGAAGATGATTAATTTTTTATTGGAGAATCATGAATTTCTAGGCAATCACTCTATTCCTGAGTTTCTTGTTGGTTATATTTTTGCAGCTGCACTCATCATTGGTGCACCTGTAGTGTTTCTAATTATTTCATTTATGTCAGCACTTATGAAAACAAGTGGTAAGATGACAGGATATAAAGAATACGAACAGTATGGAGAGTCATCTTGCAATGATGCACCACCATTTATATTACCAGATCCAACGAAGAAAATAAAATGATTTTACCAGGTACTACAGTTAAAGTAATTGATGAAAACTCAATCTACAGAGGGTATGTTGGGTGTGTACAGAGAGTACAAGGAAAGAAAGCAGCAATTCTAATGGATCAACATACCCCATGGGATAAGATGATTACTTTTAGAATTTCTGAACTTGAGGAAGTTACAGAAGGTTTCCAATACTACCCTAAAAAGAAATGAGACCTACCTACTCAGACACTTGGCAGAAATGGAAGTCTTATATGGACTTACCGTGGTGGAAACAAAAACAGAACATCGGAGGATGTTATGGTGTTATCCTTAAGTTCTATGAGGAGCAATACGGTATACCTTTATATGACTATCCCTCAGAGAAGAAGTATTACTTTAAAACAGATTATATACATGCTGCTGCACCTGGTGGCAGTACTGTAATATATCAGGGAAACAACATGGAATCTTTTGATCATCATATCATGAAAGAGGGTGATGTCATGATCATGAGACTGTACATACAACCTCTACAAGGAGGGTATAGGAACGCTGAAGGGCATCGTTTAGCGAATCATATCGGAATATACCTTGAGGGAGGTTATATGTTACATCACCCATACCAGTGCAATTCCACAATAGTGGATTTAGATACTGATGGGAAGATGTATTTAAGTTATACAGAACTTGTACTTCGGAAAAAAGAAAACACTATATAAAGTGTCTAGAGATACAAAAATACTAATGGATCACAGATATGCTATGAAAGTAGAATTGGACGATGAAGGAGATTTCTTCATGAGACTCCCTGAGGCACTTGTTGAGGACTTGGGATGGATAGAAGGGACTTTGTTAGATTTCGAAGAAGATATTGACGGGTCTGTTATACTTAATAAGGTAAAGGATTAAAAAAAAAATTACCGTAAAAAAAAATACCGTCGTTTCATTATGGAAGAATTCTTAGATCAGTACAAAGAACATATGGAGATGATCGGTAAGGCACTCGAAAACCTTGCCGAGAGATCCAAGAGATTGGAAGAAGCATTTAGTAAGATACCCCCGCCTGGTGCTAATATGGTAAAATACAAACCTGAGGGGTATGAAGAGTATTTAAACTTAAGTCAATTATTTGACGATCTGTATACGAGACTAAATATGTTGGAGGGTCGTATCAAAGAACTTGAGTAATGCCAGCTTATATAATAGAGACTGGAAGAAGTTATCCTAACGTTGTATCATCGTCTACGTTTTCACAGACGTTTCAGCGTCCTGCTTTTGGTGGGTATCAATCTCACGATAACCATAGCGGACCAGGAACTAATTACAATATAACGTTTAATGGATTCGGTCCTGGATCTATGATTGCGGGTAAGGACGTAGTTTTATATCTGGGAGATGATGATGAGACCTGTGTGGGAACTTGTGACGGGTTTCGTTCAGGAGTTTATAGATGGTATCGTAGTAAATATCAAGATCATACCTATACAAGGAACAAAGTATTAGATCACAGGAGTGATTTCCCCAATGACCCCAATGCAAAGAAGGTCATGCAGGGTTATAACAAGGAACCTCGTGATGGAAGACCAGTATTTCATATAGCAAGAGACCAAGCAGCAGGTTCTACAGCGTTGTATGCACATTACAATGCAACTCTGAACGACACAATGCTGTCTACGACTGCATCTCCTCCTTCTGGATATGCATTAAGAGAGATAATTGGATATATTTGGACAAGTGCAGCGAACGCAGCACCGTATGCTGCACCTGGTGAGTCGGTAAGACCGTTGTATGAGTATTATTACAATACAAATACAATGAAGAGAGACCACTTCTACACTATTTCTCCTCAAAATGAGGTTGGATTGCAGAATCCTGGTGGTGGAGTGCCCGATTGTAAGGATCCTAGAGATCAATTATGGGGATATGTAGGTATAGTTGGTTACTGTTTTGAGTTAAACAAGGCAAGTAGTGCAGTTACCCAGTATGCTGACATCGGATCTATCGGTCCAACGGGAGAATGTAACGTAAATAGGTCAAATTGGTACCAGTGGAACAATGACTGGACACTCTTAAAGTATCTTCGAGAGCAAAATGGCGTACCTTCGATCCAAGGTTGGGGTAATCCTGACAATGTAGCTGGTGTTAATACCACAGATGCACTGTTTGAGTGGTTCTATGGTAGGAATGGTGCAGTAAAAGCAGCACTTCCCCGCTATCTTTCATACGAACAGTCGTATGATTCGCAGTTTATGTACTATCTGTATGATACATCGTTCCCATGGAACGGTCCAATCTACGGAATTAACTTCAGTTTGAGTGATGCAGCGTGTTGCCCTAACGATACTGACTATTCAGGGTGCCCTGTCTGCGTTCCTGTACCTGTAGAATACAGTAGATTCTATGAAATAAGGTCAGATTCGTGGGAAACACTCAAAACTAAGATGTCTCTATCCGACATGAAGTCGAAAAATGTCAATGAATCGTTCTTAGTTGCGGATACTACCAGTACAAGAATACTATTTCGATACACAACTACCACAGGTTCCTTCTTTATAGGTGAACAAATCAACGGATGGGACATCACACAGGTCAGATACTTCGGTGATGAGCTAAAAGTTGGGTATATGGAGCTATCTGGTCAAGGAAATGAGTTCACATATCAGCAAGCATTCACTTCTACGGACTTAGGAGAGATCCAAGTACTTGCAGGATATGGTATTAAGGACAAAGGTGCGTTCTTTGGAGTGTATGAGTTCCCTAAAAAGATCACTTACTACCGTATTGAGATAGATCCATCACAATTAATCGCAAATCGTACCTTAGATACAGCAGAAATAAGAGCAAATATCAATTCTGAAGGACAAGTTGAGAGTATAGACATCATAAATGGTGGATTTGGGTATGCTGCACCGAAGATTGAGATCGAACAACCTGCAGTTTTGACCGAAAGATCCGCTAATGACAATGCAAGGAAGGTATTTCACAACATGGGAGGTTGGGATCAGACATTTGTGAACTCTCCGAACGACCCAGTTAACAATCCAGACGGTAGTAAGAACAATTTTGGTATGAAAGATATCAAAAAGAAGCAGTCTGCGGTTCTAGAAGAGGATATGAGTGAGTCATATCAGGAAAGAGAGAACTTAATGCCCTATGGTAAGGGTGCTGCACCAGGAGATGTACAGATAAAGGGTACAAACGAGACTATAAACACAGGAGCAAAGCAATTACGGAGAGCAAGTGGGGAAGGAAAAGGTAAAACTCCACTCAAAAAGGCAGTTTTAGAGATTGCACAGATCAATGAGGACGGATCTGTGATAGAAGTGCTCATAAAAGACCGTGGATCAGGTTATGATCCAGACCCAAACAATAGACCTAACGTTTATATCGTCGATACTGAGAAGGAATCGTATAAAATGCGTGGTCCTAACGTAAATTTATCGACAAAAACCTTTAAAGATAATATTAGAGCAGAGAATGGACTAAAAGAGAGCATCAAAGGGCGTGCAGATGCCTCAGATGATCAGATAGACCAGATGGATGACGGTATCATAGGCGGTTTTAACACTATGATGAACGGATTTACCACAAAGTACCCTACTGGTTACGTCAGAATCAAGGATTATGATGATGAGACTACGAATTTGTGCACAAACTTCCCCGCAAGTTGCATAAACATCGAATTTCCAAGGATATATGAGGACGCATTGTTTACTGCGGAGGATTTATCAGGTCCGATTAAGGCATCTCCACGTTTTAATGAGATGATGAACAACCAATACCCCGAAATGTTAAAGGGAGTGAGGATAACAGACGATAGAAGTGACGGATTCTCCGATTTATGGGGTTGGAACAACAAAGACAACTGTATTAAACTACCTCAACCTAAGTTATACACCGCTACACGTTTCTTTGACATACCTTGCCCCTATATTGAGTTAAATGAAGAGGGTAAACAGAGGGCATATGGGTACATGGTGTACAAATATTGTGCTTCCAAGGCAGAGAAGGCTAGTTTCAGGGTTTCGATGGCATTAGAGGGGCATACAGTTGGTCCTCAGGGGCAAGCTTTCATGAACTTCCTAAGGAATTTACCAGAACCCAATTTAACTTGGACTAGAGACTCAGGACCAGGTGGAAATAGCAAGTGTTGGCCATGTAAACGAGGTGATATTGAGGGTAGATGCTATCGTGACCCAAGTAATGCGTCTGATATTGTATTTGTACCTGTTGGAAGTGATGAAAACACTTATGATTACAACAGATCAGGATTTTCGGAGTATGAACAGTTTAAAACTTGGTTAGGTGACAATTTAACTACCCATGCACCAGGAACTCAGGTAGGTTGGATTGCTCATGAGGAAGATCCTGAGACTGGGCAGGAACTTGATGTACGATATTGGTACTATACGAATATAGGTGTAGCCATGCCCGTAAATGGAGTACCTCCTAATGAGTGTTGGGATACCTATCTCCGCCATGCTAGTAACCCTAATGGATGCTTAGATGTGTATTGCGGATATAACCCTGCAAACCCAGGTACCAATAAAACTGCATCTACGGGATATTGGGGAGTTGGGTATATTGCCAATCCTCCTTGTGCGGGAGGTTCCCTAGCACTTGACTTCGTATCTGACGCAGCAATTGCTATAAATCCGAAACTCGTGAGTGAGTTTGAGATACTATTAGGACCGTTTAACGGAACTATGACGGTACTGAACTATAATACTGGGTCAACTATCACCTATGGTGAATCTATTAAGAACTTTGGTAACCCATACTTCAGTGAATGTGACCTTGTATTCGGAAACATGACCAATTTAACCAATCCTGGTACTCTAATAGATAATACTAAGCGGATTAACCCTGCGTCACACGATCCTTCCGATGAGGATAGGGATGAATACGACAAGGAGTTTATAATACCTGACACACATTATTCTGCAGACTAGATTATGGCATACGGATTTCTATTACCTGTAGCACCGATTACGGGATTGCCTTGCTCTGGGCACGGAATTTGTATTCCGTCTACGGTTCATTGTGTCATGGGGTGTTCGGGACCTCCTCCCATGTACCCCATTAAGATTAAACAATGGACATGTTGGTGGCCACCTCTTCCTTTGATACCCTTTGGTCCGCTACATCCACTGAAGGCAACAGTACTAACGAACTTCTTACCAACTATGACATTTGGTGACAGGTTCATTAATCACCCCTCACCGTGTACTAATATAGTAATACACATGTGTCCGTGTGGTAAAGCGGTGTGCCCGATACCAACTCCGTATCCATGTTCCCTATTGACCATAGAAGATGGTGGTATAGGTCACACTAGAATCCTCATTGCACAATCTAAGACTGTCTTTTGCTACAAACTCCCTATAGGTCGAATATTCGATCCTCTGGGTATTGGATTTCCTGGTTTTTCTTGGCCATGTTCTTCAGTGGTTGCATATGGTAGTCCTAATGTGCTATCATCATAGAAACACTCAAAGGAGATTATGGCAGTTTACATCGCAGGGAATTTAAAAGAGACTAAACCAAAGAAGACCAGACAAGGGTCATCGATGAATACAAAGTACTCTGCAACTTCCCGTAATGGAGCAAAGAAGAAATATAGAGGACAAGGAAAGTGAGCTATCAGGCATTGCCAAAGTACTTACATATAAAAGATAGCCCTGTCTCAGGACAGGGCATTTTTGCCTCACAGGATATTCCTGAAAATTTGTTACTTGGGATGTCCCATATTGTTGTAGATGAAGAGATAATCAGAACACCCCTAGGAGGGTTTATAAATCACAGTGAAAAACCTAACTGTAGGAAGTGGTCAGAAGGTTCGAAGTACTATATGAAGACCATTAAACCCATTAAAAAAGGTGAAGAATTGTTTTTAAAGTATACTTTCTACAAAGTGCTATAAATAATCCAGATAACTGTTATAAACAATTAAATAATGGCAGGCTACAGATTTAGGTCTGAGAAGTTCTTTAGTAGAGGTTTTAAGGATTTTGCAATTTCCTTTAAGTCAAATCCTAATACTAGGGACTTTAGTGCTGTCAAAAATGAGAATGCAATTAAGCAATCTGTTCGTAATTTAATACTTACTCAGTTTGGTGAAAGACCTTATCAGTATGACATTGGATCTAGAGTAGCAGGACTACTCTTCGAACCCTTTGATGTCTTTCTTGCAGAAGATCTTCGTGATGAAATAGAAAATACGATTAAACGATTAGAACCCAGAGTGGCGGTTAAGCAAATAAGCGTTAACCAATCATTAGATGATAATGAGTTAGACGTTGGAATCGAATATTCTATAATTGGTCAGAATATTACACAAACAGTTGAGTTCATCCTAGAGAGAACCTAACATGCCAGCTACCCCATCAGAATTAACCTCTCTGGATTTCTTTGAGATAAAAGAGTCCATTAAGTCGTATTTGCGTACTCGTGATGAGTTTACCGATTATGACTTTGAGGGATCGGCTGCTTCATACTTAATAGACATACTTGCCTACAACACATACTACACTTCATTTAATGCTAACATGAGCATGAATGAAGCGTTTCTTGAGTCAGCAACGGTAAGGGATAATATTGTAAGAATAGCAAAGCAGCTTGGTTATACCCCTCGTTCCATTAAAGCATCAAAAGCGTGCGTCAGAATGGCAATTCAGACTGCACTGATTCCAGGTGGACAATCATACCCAGACACAGTAACTATCAGAAAGGGTGATGTCTACATTTCTAGTAACACAAATGACACCTACACTTATTGTTTACTAGATGATGTAACTGTATCAGTTGACCAAAACAATGGTATAGCAAGTTTTACTAAGGTTATTATTCATCAGGGTAATTTACTTAGATTTACATACACAGTTGATGACACTAAAAAGCAAGAGTTTGTAATACCTGCTGAATCAGTCGATACTGAACTTTTGACTGTTTCTGTTAAACCTTCAGAACAGTCTGTAGAGCTTGATGAGTATTCATTGTCTACAAACGTGGTAGATTTAACATCTACATCAAGAAACTACTTCCTAGAGGAGACTGAAGACCTTAGATACAAGGTAATCTTCGGTGATGGGGTTCTAGGACGTAAATTGATTGATAATGAGTTCATTATATTAGAGTATGTAAGTACTGCAGGAACCGAAGCAAACGGATGTACTAAGTTCTCCTTTATTGGACAAGCAGTAGACTCCCAAGGTCGTGCTATACCTCCTTCTAGCATGTCTCTAGCGACCATAGACAGCAGTCAAGATGGTACTGACAGGGAATCAGCGTTGGCAGTCAAATTCCGTGCTCCTAGGCAGTTCTCAACGCAGTCTAGGGCAGTTACAGAAGACGATTATGCTTATATCGTTTCTACTCTGTATCCTCAAGCAGCAGCAGTTACCGCATATGGTGGTGAGAAGTTAAATCCTCCTATTTACGGTAAGGTTTATATTGCTGTTAGGTCAAAATCAGGTGTTAACCTTAATACTACCACAAAGGTTCGTATTAAGAACCAATTACTGAAGTATTCGATGGCATCTATCGAACCAGTAATCGTTGACCCAAGAATATTCTATATTACACCTAAAGTTTATCCTTTCTATAACGGTAACGAAACTTCTAGATCGTCAAATGAACTAGGTACTGAAATTCTCAAGTCTATTGACCAGTATAACGGTCAGAATCGTGAAAATAGGTTTAACAATAGATTAGAGAAATCTAAATTTAACTCAATGGTTGATGCTTCAGACGATGCTATTTCTGGAACCAGTACTCAACTTACTATGGGTCAAAATTTAGACCAATTTACATTTGGAAACGTATTTACCCAATGTTTAGACTTTGGTAACCCAATTACGAACCCAAGTGACTTAGGTGGAAACGATGCAGGAGACTCCACATGCCCTCCTAAGTATAGTGCAGTTAAATCTGGTAAGTTCTACGCTACAGGGTACACAGAGAACCTTGCAGACCTCTTAGCGGACGGATCTACTGCAGGTGGTGGTACCGCTTCGTCAGATGCATCAGAAGCAGTATATGCCTCAGGTACTAGAACAACTGAAGTGTTAGTACCAGTTAATATTCGTGATGATGGAAAAGGAAATCTTCTATTAGTTGCCACTCGTAACGAAAAAGAAGTAATTCTTAATAACAGCATAGGAACCGTTGATTATCAAAACGGTATAGTTTGTGTAGGACCTTTAGATGTTGCTGATACATCTGATGGCACTCCAAGAATTCCTGTTGTTGTATACCCAGACTCAGATTCGATTACAATTCCACCAGGAGTTGATCCTACAATCTTTAACCCTGAAGTTTACCCAATTGATTTCATTACTAACCCAACAACTGTTCCAACATTTGATCCTAATAACTTTGGTGGATGGAACTACGGTGGAACCCCAATAAATATCATCAGTTACCCAATCGATGCTTTCGAGTATCCAGAAGTCGAATCCTGTTTCTAATTAGATGCAAACTCTAAGTTCTGTTAATATATCTGATAGAGTCGAAGGTCAGTTACCTGACTTTATCAAACACGAAGACGAGCAATTTGTCTCGTTTCTTTTTGAGTACTATAAATCTCAAGAGAAGACAGGTCGTCCGTACGACTTATTAAACAATATATTAGATTACCTTGACATTGACCAATATGATCAAAAAGTGCTCGCATCTAGCACTACTTTGATTAAGGACGTTGATGCTACAAATAGTTTAATAGAAGTTGAGTCAATTGATGGATTCATGGATCGTGATGGATCTGTGATGATTGATAATGAGGTAATTTACTACCAAAATACGGTTCGTGGTCCTGATGCTATTCTAACTCCAGGATTATCACTAGAAGAATTTAATAAGAAGAGACAAGAACTAGAAAGTCCATTTTTAGACTTTGATGATGTCACTACAACCTTTCCACTCAAGTTCTTAGGTACTCCAGTCTCACCTGTCTCAGCAGAGCACTTAGCAGTCATAGTCTACAATCAGAGTATGATCCCTAATGTGGATTATACGATTAGTGGTACTAATATTACCTTTACTACTGCTCCTAGAACTAGAATCGGTACTGATGTAGTTGGTTCTACTAGAATCCTTTATTACATTGGTTTTGCTGATTCTGTAATTAAAGAATTGGTCTTCCCTGCTGTTGCTGATCTAGCAGGTCAAGATTCTATGACCATTAGTTATGATAATCTTCCATATTCTCCAATTTCAGAGATTGGTCTTATCATTAACCGTAATGGTCTTCTATTAAGACCATATATTGACTATGTGTTGACTGATAACAACACTAGAATCAAATATTTTGTAAATATCACTCCACAGGATGTTTTTCATATTCGTTCTATCGAATATGTTTCACCTTCTGTTGGATCAGGTGCTAAAGCGGTTACTCGTGTTGGTCTAAATGGTCAAATCGAAGAAATTCAGGTCAAAGATGGTGGTAAGAGATATGAACTAAATTTTGCACCTAAAGTTACCGTTACATCAGTAGGTACAGGTGAAGGTGCTGCTGCAAGAACCCTAGTCGCAGGTATTAAGGACATTCAGTTGATCAACGGTGGTCAAGGTTACACTTCTTATAACCCTCCTAAGGTTAAAATCACTGAACCTAGTGATATGACCAATGGTTCAGGTGCAAAAGCAGAAATCACTGTTAATGATACAACTGGACAAGTAGATAGTATAAAAGTTACAAATTCTGGTTCAGGCTACGATTTTATACCCGCTATTTCCTTTGTTAACCCAAGTGGTGCTATAATAAGTGACCCAACTATTGACTCGGAGGGACGTTTAAATGCTGGATCTATTAGTATTACTGATGGTGGTATCGGCTATAGTAATCCTCCTGTCATCTACATCGACAAAGCCCCTACTGATGGCGTTGACGCTGTTGCTGAGTGTACTGTTTCTCCAGATGGCGAAATTGTTGCTGTTACTATTACAAACAGAGGAAGGGGTTACCTCACTCCACCAAGAGCTAGAGTTGTACAACCAATTGGTGCACAGGTTCTTGATGTAACCGTAGCAAATGGAAGTGTTACTAACATTAATCTATTAACTGGTGGTACTGGTTATACTGATGCACCTTCTGTATACATTGTAGATGATCGTAAAGGATCACTAGGAGAAGCAATTGGTGGTACTGGTGCTGAAGCAGCAGCAACCGTTTTTAATGGTGTTATTACAGATATTAATATTATAAACTTTGGTACAGGTTACTCTACAACTGAACCTCCCACAGTTTACATCGCAGAACCCTTGGCAGCACAGGCATCTTGCGACGTTGGATTTGGAGAAGTAACTGGATTTAGTATTTTATCTACTGGTAAGGAATATCAACCATCTTCATTACAAGGATGTGCTAGAGGTGTATCTGAAATTGTTGATTTTGATAAATTTGGTAATCAGATCTTTGCTAAGGAGGAACAACTAAGGCAAAGTGACCATGCAACTGGTGCAGTTGTACATAACCTTGATGCACAGATTATTACACAGGTATTTGACAAGTTCCGTCGTCAATATATGCCTACAATCAATATTGACTACACTCAAGTCAATCCGATTCAGGTAATTAAGACAATTAAGGACTTCTACCTTTCTAAAGGTACGAAAACTGCTGCTCAATACCTCTTTAAGATTCTATTTGGTGAAGAAGTTGATATATTCTATCCTAGAGATGAATTAATCAAACCTTCTGATGCTTCTTGGGTTGTTGACACCATTTTGCGTGCAAAATTGATTTCTGGTGATCCTGCAGATTTAGGAAATGCTCAATTAGTCCAATATGCAGATCCTGTTGACCAAAACATCAAAGATGCTAACGTTTTGATCGAAAACGTCATTTCTATTATTGAGGGAACTGACGTAATCTATGAATTAGCAATATCTGAAGAAACACTCACTGGTGAGTTTAAGATTCCTTATAAAACCAACCTTGTAGAACCATTATCAACTACAGGTAACATAATTACGGTTGATAGTACGATTGGGTGGCCAGAAAAGAACGGTACTATCATTATTGATGATGAAGAGACTGTTCAGTACAAAGAAAAGTCACTAAACCAGTTTATTGAGTGTACTAGGTCTCAAAATGGTGTTGTAGAGGATTGGGATCCTGGTACAATCATTCATTCTGATATTTTTGTCTATGTTAACCGTGGATTGTCAACTGAAGTCAAGTTAAGAGTACTTGGTATTGCTGAAGCGGGTACTACTGAATTAGAAGACAGTGGATCTTACTATTTGCCTGGAGATAAGTTAAATGTTGCTGCTCTAGGTTCATCTGGTGAAGATGAGAGACTCCAATCATGGCTATACAACGTTAAGAAGCTAATTAGCGTTACTTCCATCAATCCTGGTGGTCTTAACAACCAAACTGCTACTGTTGTCTGCTCTAACCCACATGGTTTGCTTGTAGAAGACCAAGTTACCATTTATGGTGCAAACCCTGCTGTTTATAATGGTACTTTTGAGGTTACTGCTCGTTTAGACGACTTTACCTTCTCATACAGCATTCCTACCCCAATGGACATTGTTCCACAGGGTAATATACTTCTTTCTGTTGACCTTAATAGAGGAAAGTCAACTGAAACCACTATTGATGAAGTAATTTCGTTATTTACCTCTAATATACAGAACGCATTCTTTAATACTAACTACGTTTACGTTGCAGCGTCTGGATTGCCCAACTATAAGGTAGGTCCTTTCCAAGGGTCTGCAATGATTCCAGGAAACCAAAGAAAACTACTTCGTTTCCCTAGAATTGTCGAAACTATCTCTACAAGAACAGAAGTTGGTGCAAACTATCCAATTGGTGCTTGGGTTAACGGTGTTTCTGCTTGGTCTTACAAATCTAGTGAATTTGTTACCTTTGGTCCTTTAACTACTGTTAATATCACTAATGAAGGTGTAGATTATGATGCAGGATCAAGACCTACCTTAGAAATCACTGGTGGTGGCGGTACAGGTGCTGCAGCGACTGTAACTGTTAATGGATCACTAGATTCAGTCGAAGTTACTGCAGAAGGTACTGGATATACTGAACAACCACTAATTTCTATCGTTGGAGGTGGTGGTAGCGGTGCAACTGCTCAAGCGGTTGTTACTAATGGTAGAGTAACAAGAATTCTTGTAGAAAACCCAGGTGTCGGATATACCTCACAACCAACTATATCAATTACTGGTGGAAAAGGTTCTGGAGCACTTGCAACTGCTTCTGTAAGAGGTCCAATCAGTGCAGTTACATTATCTAACCCAGGTGTCGGATATACCTCTACACCGACCATAAAACTTAATTCTGGTGAAGGAGCACTAGCACAACCTATCGTTATTAACGGTAGAATCGTATCTATCGCTATTATTAACTCTGGTGATGCTTATACATCAGCACCTAAGGTTTATGTCAATGGTGATGGATTTGGTGCTCAAGCAACTGCTGTTATTGGTACTTTAGGAGAAGATAAGGGTAAAGTTATCTCAGTATCCATTACTAACAAGGGTGTTGGATATACACAAGGAATGACAACTGTTAGATTAGAAGCAGTTGGTCAATTAGCAACATTTACTGCAGATGTCTTCCAGTGGAACAAAAATATAGAATATCAGTTAGATCCTGATCCTGCTAACCCTACAGCACAAAATACTGATGGATCTCTTAAGAGAAAGTATGATATAGCAAGAGGATACGTCTTTACTGGTTTTAATAACCAATATGGTGGTGAATATGCTCACGTTTCCGATCCTAAGGAATTACGTTATGTAATTGGTGATAACGTCTTCTTAAATCCAGAAACTAACCGTTTCCAAGAAGTTCCTTCTAACATTAGTCACTCTCCTATCATTGGATGGGCATTTGATGGTAATCCCATCTATGGTCCTTATGGATACATTGATCCTACTGATCAGAACAGTGGTATGAGAAGAATGCGTTCTTCTTACACTTTAAAGACAGAAATTGTAGAAGATATAGATACAAACCCAGATCCTGCTCGTATTGATGGTCCTGCACTGGAAACATATCCACCAGGATACTTTGTAAACGATTATAAGTACACATTCCAACAAGGTGACCTAGATGCTTATAATGGACGTTTCTGTAAGACTCCAGACTATCCTGCAGGTACATATGCATACTTTATAACCATTGATGAGTCAGATGCAGGTTTACCAGTCTTCCCATACATCATTGGTCCTAGTTTTAACTCAGTTGTTGATACATGGAACTTATCACAAACTGCAACACAAGAAAACATCCCTCAAGACGTTGCAAGATTCAGAGATCCATATGTAAACGTTGATATTGATATTGAGCGTCAACCAAACCAACAGGCAGACTCATTTGTGACTGAAAGAGAAGGTGATCTTCTTATCTTCGAAATTGAGGACTTAGATGGTGATGCAATCATATCTCCTGCTGAAATTGCAACGTTGCAAGCAATAACAGAAGAAGCAGCACTACAGATCTATGATTACTTCCCTAGAGTATCAGCAGAGTCAAGAGTTGATATTGAGGTTGATACAACCACTAAATTCGAGTCTGCACAGATTGATGGATTCGTTGTTGAGAACGCAGGTATTTCTTATCAGGTTGATGACACTTTATTCTTCGATAACACAGGTACAGACGGGTTCGGAGCTTCTGCCATTATTGAGTCGGTCCAGGGCCGAGACATTGCTGCATATACAAAGGAAGTCATTAATGACATCCCATACGGTAAAATCACCACTGCTACAGACCATGAACTTATCGCACAAGACGAAATTATTGTTAACAGTCGAGTTATTACTGATAATACTAACAAGCGTTACTATATGTCAGTTGTTACTGGTATTGAGACTATTACAGTAACACAATCGGGTATTGGTTACAATACACAGATTCCACCGTCTTATGAGATCATTACCTCTTCTGGACAAGACGTTAACTTTAATATTGTTCTAGATGAGACAACTGGTAAGGTTGGAAGCGTTAATATCGTTAATAGTGGTTTTGGATACGATGTAGACGCTCCTCCACAGATTAGAGTCTCTCATCCACAACAATACAAGAAAACTTACTATTGGTTATCTGAATATTACGAAGATACCGATAAAATCCAAATATTCGATTCTCAGATAACCACAGACCGTTATATCTACATTTGTGGTGAATTAACTCAAGTTAATGGTGATTCTTCTGCATTCCTTGCTAAATTTACTGATTTGGGTGTTTTAGTTTGGGATAGAACACTTTTACCTTCTGCATCCAATAAAGTTGCTCGTTGGAAGTCAATGTACCTTGATGAGACTTCTGAAGAGAATGAATTGATCTATATTATCGGTGAAACCGAATCTCAGTCAACTGCGACTTATAATCCCGATATTTTAGTTGCTAAGTACGAATCTGGGTTTAATAATGCAAATGCACCTGAAGGTATTGTCAGATGGCAAAAAGAGATCGCAGGTGTCTCTGGATCTGCTAGAAGAGACTATGCAGGTGATATTCACCTAGATGATGAGCAAAGAGTCTATATTTGCGGTTGGACTGATACTAACTCTCCAGATCCTAACGATATCTGGGTTATGCAACTTAATAACCTAGGTGACGTTGTAGAGAAGCGTAAATTTGCTTCTGATGACGAAGGTGAGTCAATGAACCAACTTAAGTTCATTGGAAACAATAAAATGCTTTGGACTGGTGTTGATGCTGATAATAATGACTTATTATTCGGTGAAATGGAGTACGATGGTGCAAACATCGAACTTAACTATACTAAGAGACTTGCTATAGCAGGTGGTAGTGTACAGAGACCACAGTTCATTCTTGATGAGTGGAACGATCTATTCTTCATATGTGATATGTGGAATGGAACTAAGAATTATGGTATAGCATTCTTTAAGATACCTATTGATCAACTTTCTACCAATCCTGCAGCAGGTCCAACATACGAGTTTTCTAAGATTATTGCTCCTAGTGGCAATTTCGAAGCAGTTAAACATGCAGGTATCAATTTAGATGTCTTTGGTAATGTAAGTGTCGTTGCTGATCTGAAATATTGGGATAATGATCGTCAGATCGTTGCAATGAACTTTAAGTATGATGGAAGTCTTCTTAAGAGTACTAATATCGAAGATACTGATGATATTGGTATGTCAGCATGGAGTCACCAAGTAGATAACTCTGGTGATGTTATTATTCCATGTAATAAGCAACTTCCAGTACAGACATATGTTGCTCGTTTTGAGAATGAGAATGATTTAGATGAAGATAGCACAAAACAAGCACTTGTAACTACAAGTTTCTCAAATGCTGCATATGCTATTCATAATACCTCAGAATTTAAGTTTGGTGCAGGTGCTCTGAAGTTCTCTGGTGGTCCTGCTTATATGAAGGCAGCAGGAGCTGGAATAACAACTAATTGGACTGTATCTTCATGGTCTTACATGGAACCATCTCATGCTTCGAACAATCCGAAGGTTGAGATGTTTACTATTGATGATGCAACTGGCAATAGTCTTGTTGTTACTGTTGATGGTAATGCTTCTAGTCCTAATCTAGGTAAGATTGAGATGACCATTGCACCTCAGGGTGGTGGTGGATCTACTACTGCATCAGTTGGTAGTACATATTGGACTGCGATGGGGTCATCTTCATTCCATCATTGGGCAATAGTTAAGGAAGAACCAACCTTAGGTTCATATAAGTATTCTGTTTACTTTGATGGTGCACAGGTTTGTACTGCAACTGTAGTAACAAATATTGGTCTTAATGATGTATATGTTGGTGCTAATAAGACAACACCTGCTACAGGTAACTGCTTATTGGGTACTATTGATGATTTTGTTATTGATCCTAATTCAGTATGGAGTGGAACATTTACTCTTCCTACTGAACGTTATAGAATCACTTCTACTGACTCTAGAGTTAACATTATTAAGTTTGATCGTCAGCATGATAAGAGAGGTGACTATAGTGCATTCTCTGAAACTACTCATACTAAAGCACTTAAGTTTACAGAAACATCAGGGGTTAACATTAATACTTTAAGTAATCCTGTTGTAACAGTATGGACTCAAGGTTCATCTGGTTTACAGATTCTTGACTACTCTGATGTTATATCACAACTTGCACCAGGTAGTTACAACTTTACAAGTGCTAGTCATACATTTGCATCTAAGACTTCTACAATACCTTCACCACTTGGTAGAAAAGTTAAGGTAACTGCAGTTCCTATGGCGAAGTTCTACGTCAGAGATGCAGGATTCCAGAAGATTGACTTAGTTAAGGAATTTACATTTAACCAAGATATTAAATTTACTAAAGGAACAATTCTACAGCAGACAAATGAGAATGGTATTGTTCAGGGATTTGGTACTATTGTTGAGGTTCCAACTGGTACAATAGACACACCTGGTGTTGGTAATAAGTATAAGGTTGGTAAGATATATGGTACATTTAGTAATGATACTACTGATCTATATCAAAATGATATTGGTGAGGAGAATACTATTGATGATGTTGTATTCGAACAAGCAAGAACACAAGATCAGTGGGTAACAAGTAAAGCATATACAGTTGATACACAGGTTTACAACGCAGGTAAGATATACAAAGCAACTAACAATGCTACATCTGGTGTTACTGCACCTACTCATGAGATTGGTATAGTAACCGATGGTGGTGTTTTATGGCAGTTTATTAGTGTTGCTGGTCCTATAGAAGTTGATCTAATAGAACATGCTTGGCCAAAACCAACTATACCTTTATGGAGTCCTAGTAAGTCATTCTCATTAAATGATGAAGTCTACTGGGGAAGACAGAGATATAAGTGTACTACTGCAGGTGTTTCTAGTACTGTTGCACCTACACATACTTCTGGTACTGCAACTGATGGTACTGTAGTTTGGACATGGGAGCAACAGTATGATGCATTATCACAATATGCTAGGTTCAGACCTTATGATCCTGGTGATTATAGAGTTAAGATTCTTGAGGTATATCCTGGATCTGATTTCATAGTTGGTGATGTAATTTCGCTTGGTGGTAGTGTAACGGCAGGGCCAAAGACAGATTTTCCTAAAATTGGTCAAATTAATGGCGTAACTACAGTTAAGAAAATAGAATTAGTAGTTACTCTTAATAAGGATATTATTCGCACAGGAGAGACTAGGACTGATCTTATATACTGTAATGCTCTTAGTGCACATAGATTTAGTGCAGGAGATATCCTCTTTGTTGAGGGATTCCAGGGCACACAGTTTGATGGATCATTCTTCGTAGAAGAAGTCTTCTCATCAAGAGACTTTACTTATAGAATGAGGGCAACTGCTTTATCTGATCCTTTATTTGATAATTCTGCTATTGCTAGTGTTAAGATATCATCTAAGCACCCAACTCTAATGTTGGTAAGAAACCACTCTTATATCTTTGATATGAGTGATGCTTCTAACCGAGACTACTACTTATCATTCTCTCAAGATAACCAGTTTAAACTAGAATACTCATTTAACGTTATCGAACGTGAAGGAATTCCTGGTGAATCTTCTGCTACTGAAGTTCCTATAGTTAAGTTTACAGTTGGTGGTGAAGTAACTAACATCACATACTACTTTGATCCTAGTAGAACACTATCTACTAACTCTCCAGTTGGTTCTGAGTCCTTTATTGATGTTATTAAGACTCCTTATGATGGTACATTTAATATTGCTGCGATTATTAGTGATACTGAGTTCAGATTCCCATTAGAGCATGAACCAGAATTTAATACTGCAATGATTGGATTGGATGATCAGGATAAACCTAATTCATACTATTCCACAACTTCTAAGAAAGCGATTGGACCTATTAACACAATTAAGTTGATCTCTCCAGGTGGATTCTATAAGAAACTACCAATTATTTCAGAGGTTGCATCTGATCGTAAGATTGAGAAGATAAGAATTACTAACGGTGGTACTGAATATGCACCTGGCGTATATACACAGGTTCCTATTATAGGTGATGGTGAAGGTGGTTTAGCTAACATCACAGTTACTATTGATGCTGAGACTGATTCAGGAACAATCAGTGATGTTGCTCTTATTGATCCTGGTTCTGGATACACAACTGGTGTTATCGATGTAGATGGTATACCAGGAATTCTTGGACCTACACTTTCTGGTTCTGGTGCAGAATTAACTGTTGTTATACCTGCTGAAGGTACAGGTGCTTCTATATTCTTAACTGGTACACAGATTGGTAAGATTAAAACTCTTAAGAACAATGAATTTGGTTATGGTTACTCTCATGACTATACTCTACGTCCTGAGATTGCATTCCCAGTTAACTTACAACTCTTTAATACCTCAATACTATCACAGATCAAGATAACCAATCCAGGTGCTGGCTATACATCTGCTCCTGTTGTTGTAATCGAAGGTGGTGGTGGAACTGGTGCTAATGCTGAGGCAGTTGTTAAAAACAATAGACTGTCTGAGATCATCGTTAAGGATCCAGGTGCAGGATA
>MDTD01169564.1_pt1 | contig 26240 bp, 19 predicted proteins | sample 811221 | NCBI WGS metagenome assembly MDTD01 (sample SAMN05326646, study PRJNA326480) | marine metagenome | isolation source: seawater | place: Pacific Ocean: South West | collected 2011 | reverse complement strand
GAGCCTCAACGGGGTTATCCCGACCATCCCAAACAAAGCTCACTTTAAGCTCGGGAACTGATAGGTCGCCGAGGTCGAGTTTAAGAGCCTCACGGGATGATGTTTCAAAATCAGGTAGACCTACGGGCCACATCATTCGATAGGCAAAGTCCACATCGAGGAACGCCTTTGTTGCCAGGGCTGACCGAAAACCGATTCCCGAACGCAGACCTCGGTTGTGGTAGCCATCTCGCAACTCTTCCATCCACGTTCCGTAGAGGCGTAAATCCAGATTCCGATGAAGGAATCCAGGGCTGTCGTAACGCAAGGTCCCGTTCCCGTAGATTCCCAGGGGATCGTCCGTTTCGCCGTCAAAGAGCCAGCCATAAGCGACTCGCCCACTCAATGATAGGTGATGTGTAGGGGCAAAGAGATCCCGAAATTCGCTAGAGATGCTAACGTGTCCATCGAGCCGGCCGATGTCGGCACTGACTCCGACTCCGACCCGACCCTTGTGGGCGGGAGACTCTTGCAAGTGAACATGAAGATTCACATCAGGTGAGAGGGTACGTTTGACAATCTTCCCCTCCGCATCCACATGCCCCGGCCGAAACGTTCCACCTAGGTCCGGTGGCAAAGCGCCAATCAGGAATTCATTGTCTACATCGTCCTTAATCCGCACGACGTTAAAACTACCCAAATCAAGTAGGGCCATCTGAGCCCTGGCTCGAATGGCATGGTCGTAGGGCTCGCCCACCTTAAGCCCCATTCGCCTTAAAATGGTCGCCTCTGGAATCTTCTTCGCCCCATGAATGGTGATACTACCGACGCGGGTCCGTGGACCTGGATCGATGTAGTAAATCCAATGAATGGTCCTCTTTTTCTTATGGATGAACAGGCGACTAAAGGTCTCCGCATGTCCGTAGCCGTTCGCCCGCATGTAGTCACTGATCGTGATGCGCTGAAGGCGCCAATTCTGAATATCGTCAACGAGGTCTCCCCTTTTGAAAGGGACAAGATCTTCAACGCCATCTCTAAGCTCTTGAGGCGCACCCTCCACCTTCACCGAGCCGATGCGGTAACGCTCTCCTTCGGTGATCTTCCAGGTAATCACCACCTCTTGGGCGGCCTCATCCTTGTCGAGCGCCGGACCTTCGACCGTGGCGTCCAGATAGCCTCTAGTCTTCCAGTAGGCGAGTACACGGCGCTTGTCTTCCTGTGCTCGATATACGTTGTAGTTCTGTGCGGGGATGAGGAAGTTCCCAGCCCGCATGCCCAGTTTCACAGGAAGATCACCCAACCCGACAGTGGCTCCATCAAAGACGACGTCTGTTACACCATAGGGGGTGTGACCGGGCACGGCGGGCCGCGGTGTCTGACAAGCGGCAACACACACGATAAGCGCGCAAAGGGCCGTAAACCGGGAGGGGAAGTTCTGCATGCGTCAGGCAGTCTTGCACGCCTGAGCGTGCCCGAAAAGATTGAAGGGGCGAAATGGCTCGTTATGGGCCTTAAAAACCTCTTCTAGTCACTAATTCCACCTGGATAGCCGTAGCTTACCGCGCTGTTAAAGCCATAGGCCGTCAGACCAAAGGGCTGACTTCCTTCGATGGTGTGGATTCCGTCGCTGAGTTCCACATAGGCAAAATTCCAAAGCCCGCCACCGAACGACTGAAAGTCTGCGGCAGGTACTGGATTACCATCGACGCTGACGGTCTCACCGACAGGGGCCATGACGGTGATCCAATTTTCGTCGTAATCGGGCGGAACCATCAACACATAGCTGTCGCGAAAGCGCTCGGTGGGCACACTCATGATCATGCTGGGATCACCCGTATGATCTTGGGTCGCACCTTGGCTCACAAGATATTGGGCGACCTGAATCAACCCATCAGCCTTCACTTCAAAGCTCTCCATTGTGACGACTTCGATCCATGCGCCTCGCTTGGCGAGAAACACACCATCCGCACCCTCTTGAGGCGGAATCGTCGTGATGGTCACCCCCGGCTCTGCTGCCTGAATTCGCCAATGCTCTACGTCACCTCCACGAGGTTTAGTCTTCACAGCCAACGCCTCGGTTCCGAGTAGCTTTGAGGGCATCAACTGCTCTTCCAGGTGGTCAGCGCAACATGCACCATCACCATTTGGCTCTTTACCGAGTACGGCCTCTTCGTGACCTGTGAAAACAGCAATCGGCTTGTTTGCGCTCACCGTCGACCCGCTCAAATCCACCGGAGATGCGAAGGTCTCAGCAATCGCCTCAATGTTGAGCACCTCACCTTGATTCAGGGTCACAGTTTGCAATCCACCTGGCGGCATGGCCTTGAACTTCCCGTTAAGCCCCTCCGCGACCTTCGTCGTCACGTTCACAGTGACCTGGGTATCGTCGCTCACCGCAACAATGGTGAAGTAGCCATTTTGGTCATTCTGAGCCGGGAATCCCGGGATTTGAACAAGGCTTAAAGGGGATGTTGGCCAACTCAAGATGACGTAATCGCTACCCAGCATTGGCTCAGGTAAGAGTAAGGACGCATCGTTTGAGAAGACATTATCCCACGGGTTGAATTGGTGGACGAGTACTGGCCTGGAGCTCGATAGCTTGATGGCGGAGTGGGTGATTCCTGTCCCTTGGACATTGATCACGGGCATCGTGATAATCTTCGATTCGCCCGCCTTCACCGTCTTATCGACCAAGTTTACAGGGTAGTTTGCTGGCCCCTCAAACGAGAGAATTGCATCCATCTCATTCGGATTCGACACAACGACTGCGTAGGGCAAATCCTCGGGGGTCGGATTGAGGGTAGGATCTGGGTAGTTCGGCAAATCGACGGTCCAAAAGTCGCATCCGACATGGGAGCCGAATTTCGGGTCGACTTGACAGCTTGAGCCACAATTTCCGCCGGAGCAGTACTCGCCTTCCCCGCACTCCACCACGTCTAGGAATGCCGTGCCATCATCGTTGCACTGCTTTTTCGCGCTCAGACCTTCGCAGTAGCTCTTGCCTGGCTCGCAAAGATTTGGAAGACACTCGCCTCCCAGGCATTTGTAGCCCGCCGTGCATGGGACGATAATGTAGCCAGTCGTGCCATCGTCGGCTGCAGCACATTCTCGAATCGCGGTCTCAGACGCACAGCCAGCAGCCTCGCCTATGGTGCATTCGACGGGATTCGAACACTGACCTTCGATGCAGATGGCCGGTGGCATGCAGCTGTCGCATTGATCCGGTGGCATCGTATCCACACTGACATCCGACAGCGCTGCATCTGGCAGCGTACCACCATCGTTCAAAACGGTGTCAGACGGATTTGTCGTCACGTCCGTTACCGATTGTCCCGCATCGCCGCCGGACGTGTTGCCTTCTTCTGTGTCTGAGCATGCCCCCATGCTCATCGACAGCACTACACACAGTATCAGTCGAGTTTTCATGGCCGGGAGAGTATGCGATCGTGGGCCTTGCCTCCAAGCATCGTATGCTCGACACTGGCTATGCACGTCGAATAGGCAGCGGGATTTTACTTCAAGAAAGCATTCTACATGTGATTGCCACGTCGAACTTTCCATATTAGCGTCAAACGTACCAACCAAGGTGTTTGCATGTCCCTTCTAACACAAAGTCGATGGCACCATACCCACCAAATGCTAGGCTCCATGGCCTTTTTGGGCTTGATTGGCCTCGGTGGGCCGGCAGCCTGCCACAAAGAGGTTAAAGCCCCATCTGAAGCACCCTCTGGACCCATCAAGATTCGCGCCTCATCACCACCACAAAAGGAACCCCAAACAGAGGCCAAATTCCTGGCCTCGAAGTGTGAGTCGGGAGATGCCAAATCCTGCGGTAAACTAGGAATAGTCTATGACTTCGGCCAAGGTGTGAAGCAAGACTATAAGATGTCAGCGAAGTATTATGCATTGGCCTGTGAAGGTGGGGTTTGGGCGGCATGCAACAATCTTGCGATTCAGCATGATCGGGGACTAGGAGTACCCAAAAATCTAGCCCATGCCGCATCTCTCTACGGGAAAGCCTGCGCATCCTCGGAGATTCTCACACGGAAGGACGCATGCTTTAACCTCGCGCTCATGTACCGAAAGGGACTCGGGGTGACACAAAGTAATGCGGAGGCGGCGCGTTTGTACCTGAAAGCCTGCCAGGCATCCAGCCCGTTGGGATGCTTTAATCTCGGCATTCTTTACGAGGGTGGTGAGGGGGTTCAAAAAGACATCAAGCAAGCCATGAAGTTGTACAAAAAAGCCTGTGCTGACTCCCATCTCAATGGTTGTAATAACCTCGCCTTGCTGATGAAGGACACAGCGGCGGCGGCCGGACTTTTCCAAACAACTTGCGACAAGGGTCATGCCCAAAGTTGCGCGAACCTGGCCCGGCGATTTCGCACAGGTGACGGCGTCAAACAAGATCCCACTCAAAGTCTGGGCTATTACCAAAAGGCATGTGCGACGGGGCACAAATGGGCCTGTTTTGACCTGGGCGAAATGTACGAAAAAGGTGAAGGGGTCTCCCAAGATATCCCAGGCGCCAAATCACTCTACGACAAAGCCTGCGTCGCCGGGCTAGAGAAAGCCTGCAGTTCATCTCAGCGACTGGCTAAGCCATAGTTTTTCGACTACCTGCTCTGGCCGTTTGCCTGCTCAATGCTTCAAGGTTAGCGTGTACGAACGTTCGTGGGGTTGTGTATGACAGAGAAGTCAAAGTCGGTCGGGCAAAAACTCAGCATGGTCCGACTGGTAATCGGCGTGGTCTTGGCCCTGCTCGTGCTCCTGCCATCAATTCCCACGATCTACCGGGCAATGACAAATCCCAAGGCCGATTCTTGGGAGGAGGGCTCTGTGCCCGTTAAGGCTCCTTCTTCGCACGCTTCCCAGCGCCCCATAACCGACAAAGTGATGTCTTACGGCTCAGCATGTGATGGTGGAGATACGGGCGCATGTTACGAGTTAGGTGTTCTCTACGACCTAGGCAGAGGGACTTCGAAAGACCCTGTACGCTCCGCCAAATATTACCAGAAGGCATGCGACAAGGGTGCATTTCCCGCTTGCATTAATCTCGCGGTCCAATACGACGAAGGCCGAGGTGTCGCGAAAGATCCAGCTCGCACGGCGTCCTTATACAAAAAGGCCTGTTCGTCCAACGATAAGCGCGCTCGAAAAGATGCGTGTTTCAGCCTTGCTCTGATGCATGCCGGAGGCTTGGGAATCCCAAAGGATACCACAAAGGCTGTGTCGTCCTACTCGCGGGCATGCGACGCGTCACATCCCGTCGGTTGCTTTAAACTCGCTCAGCATTACGACCTGGCTGAAAGCGCCTCTTACGATCCTGAAAAAGCAGTTCGACTTTACCAGGCTGCATGCAAGGGCTCGTTCTGGGAGGGGTGCACCCACCATGCACTCGCCCTTGAACACGGACGTGGGGTCTCGAAGGACTTAGCTCAAGCAGCTGGAATGTTTCAATACGCATGCGAAAAAGAGGAACCAAAGGCCTGTATGAACATCGGTCGACTATTTCGCTATAAACACCCTGGCCAAAGCGTGGGGTATTTCCAGAAGGCCTGTGCAAATGGACAACATCAGGCCTGTTTGGACCTGGGCGAGATGTACGAACAAGGTGAGGGAGTCCCTGAAGATATCCCAGGCGCCAAATCACTCTACGACAAAGCCTGTGTCGCCGGGCTCGAAAAAGCGTGCATATCAGCCAAACGATTACGTGGGCAGTAGAGCCTTCTAGTGACTCGATTGCTCCAACTGGGCCAAGCGCGAGGTCACGTCGGTAAGTCGGTCTTTCACCCGCTCTAGGAGGGGCAGAAGAAGCTTGGCTGAGAGGTGGGGTTTTTCCCGCAAAATCTGGTGGAAGCGATCTCGGCTGAGGGCGAAGAGACGGCACTGATCGATGGCTGTCACCGTGGCTGTTCGTCGGCTATCGCCAACTAACCCCAATTCTCCGAATTGTCCGCCAGGGCCGATATCGACCAGGTGTGTTTGCCCCAAGCTGACCCGAACATTGCCTTCGATGACGACGTAGAAATGGTCCCCATTTTCGCCTTCGCGGACAATTACCTGTCCGGGCTCGACACTGATGTCCTCCAGATAAGGCGCAATAACCATTCGGTCCGCTTCCATCATGTCCGTGAAGAGGAAGACACTTCGGAAGGTACTGATGATGTCAGTTTCTGCCAGGTCTGTATCGTCTTCCGCCTCCGCAACTTCCATCGTGATGACGCTGACGTTATCTGGGGCACCTTCCACAAGACTGGTTCGGACCAGATCTTTGGTCGCATCAGCCAGGGGTTTGCTGTGAAGGATCTCGCAGATCCGCTGGTCTTCAACACACCGGGTCAATCCGTCTGAGCAAAGGAGGAGGACGTCTCCTGGCCTAAGCCAGACTTCTGCAAACTCCATCTCAATTTGCGTCGATTGTCCCAAGGCCTGTGTAAGCACCAATTTATGAGGACTGGCCTCGTATTCATCATCGGTGATGAGACCACGGGTAAGCTGGGCCATAGCAACCGTATGGTCGTTGGTCAGCACCCAAAGCTCTTCGTTCCGCAAGAGATAGGCCCGGGCATTTCCAACATGCGCCAAGTAGGCGCACTCTCCAACGAGGGTAGCGCAGATCATCGAGGAAGCGAGGTTTGCATTATCAAGCTCGTCTTCCATTGTCAGAAGCTTTCGATGGACCTCGTTGAATACGTCTTCGAAAAAAGCTCCCACATCCAAGCGGTTCTCGGATGAATGCGTATCTGCAACGCTTCGAACCTTCTTATAAAGAGCACGTGTGTGAGATCGCATGATCTCCAACGCCGCCTCTTGCGCCTCGGTTCCGCCCGCGCCGTCTACAACAACGTAAAGAGGTACATCGGGGATCTGGAGGACGCCGTCCTCGTTTTCCTCTTTGCGCCTTCCTCGGTGGGTGAGCGCTCTAGCCTCTTTGATCTTCATCGTGTCTCCAACGAACCTGCTCTAGGGAATCTACTCGCTCTTTTTTTCGATGACAACGGCATGGCGATCGATTGGGCCTGATCTTTTTTTAAAAAGGTCTTCATTGCCAACCGCCTCGAACCATTGCATCATCACGCCCTCGAATCGTTCCGAGGGAGACGACATGCGATTGTTCAGCAGCACGAAAATTCTAGTTACAGCGCTCTTTTTGCTTCTCGCCCCAATGGCGACACATGCGATCGCAGCGGAGCAAGATCAAGCTGCTGCAACGGCAACTGCAGCTCCGGCCGACCAAGCACAGAGCGGAGATGACGCGAAAGCCGACGCCCATGACGACCACGGCAAAAAGAAGTCTTTCCCACTCGGTGCCGTATCCTTCGCGTTCATCGTCTTGGGCATCATCATGGCCCCTGCCTACCACCGTCTCAACGTAGGTGGTGACTTCACCGGCTCGATCAGCTCGAAAGAAGAAAGCAGCGGCCACTAGGAAGACGTCCATGCTGGTCGCTCGCGACCTCCACGCCGTTCGTGGCGACCGGTCCCTCTTCAGAGGCCTGAACCTGTACTGCGAATCCGGCGAAATCGTCGCTGTCCACGGGCGAAGTGGATCGGGGAAGACCACCCTACTGCGGATCTTGGCTGCGCTTGATGACGCCGACGATGGGACTATTCACTTGGACGGGCGCGACCCCGACCAATGGGGTTGGCCAGCCTTCAGACGTGCACTCTGCTTCGTCCATCAGCAGGCGGTGGTGGGTGAAGGTTCGATCCGTGAGGTATTGAACTATCCATTCACCCTGGGAGTCGCTGGACAAGCGACCTTGAATGAGGTCGACGCCACAGAGCTTCTCCAAAGATTGAACCTTCTCAAGACACTCGACACGGAAGCGAGAACCTTAAGTCAGGGCGAAAAACAACGTCTCGCGTTAATCCGAGCCCTTTTGCCCCAGCCCAAAGTTCTTCTTCTCGACGAACCAACAAGCGCGTTGGATGAAGAGAGCCGTGATGCGGTGGAGAATCTCCTGAAAGAGAAAGCCGCCGCGGGATTGAGTATTTTGCTGGTTACCCACGATAAGGCGCAGGCAGCAAGACTGTGTGATCGGGTGATCGAACTTCAGGATTCGGGGAGCCAATCAATCGGTCAGGAGGCCGACCGTGGTTGAATCCCAGCAGGCGATCTCCCTCGGCGTAGTGGACCTCGTTATCGCGGGTGGCCTCGTCTTCATCGCCGGATCAATCAGCATCGCGCTAAGGCTTGGTCTTCATAAAACGCTCGCTGTGGCCACTGTTCGAACGGTCGTTCAGCTCATCATGCTGGGGTTTATCCTTCGCTGGCTTTTTTCCATCGATGACCCCGTTATCCTCTCTTTGGTCTTAGGGGCGATGATGACATCGGCGGGTTTTGCCGCTGTCGCCCGCAGTGAACGGGGATTCGCGGGGGTCCATGCGCGCGCCATTTTGACCCTCTTTATCACCGGAACGCTGACAACGTTTACGGTGACCGGCGTCGTAATCGGGGTCGAGCCCTGGCACGATCCGCAATACGTGATTCCACTGATGGGCATGGTCCTTGGTAATTCACTCACCGGCATCAGCCTTTGCTTGGACAGCCTTCTCGAACGACTCTCAGAGCGTGCTGACGAGGTCGAGATGGCCCTGAGCTTCGGAGCGACCGCCCGCGAAGCCATCGCTGAACCCATGCGTCATGCGACCCGCCGGGGGATGATTCCCATCATCAACGCCATGATGATCGTTGGCATCGTCTCACTTCCAGGTGTTATGACCGGCCAAATTCTAGCCGGTGCGGATCCGATGGAAGCCGTTAAATACCAACTCGTCGTGATGTTCATGCTCGCCGCCTCCAACGCGATCGGCTGTGTTCTCTTGAGCCTCTTTGTCTTTAAGAAACTATTCAACGAGAAGCACCAGCTACGGCAAGCACTCATCGTTCGCCGCGGGAAGTAGTAGCAGAGACTAGCTGTGGCAACAGGCTAAGAACTCGTGGGGATCATGGGAGCAGATGATCTGCACATCCGCGTCAGGATCGTTTGCCAGCTCCCGAAGTCTGCGTCTGTTGTGATCCGTTTGTGCCTGATCCCAACCATTGAAGCGGTCGATAACCTTTTCATAAAGCGGCGGAGACTCGGGAGGTTCCTTCAGAGTACTCCGGTGAACGTAGGCATCCCCAGCGTGAAAAAGCCATCCATGCTCGCGTTGAACAGCGACGCCGCAGTGTCCTTCAGAATGGCCTGGAAGAGGCACTAGGAGGACCTCAGGCGGTAAACCGACAAGCTGCCTGACGGCATCAAACCCAAAGAAGGTCTCACCCTCGAGGTCATAAACCTCAAGATTTGGCCGATGCGCCCACTGAACCGCACGATAACGCGAGCGATCGCGACCTTGAAGGGGCTTGGTAATGAGCCGGGATTCCGGCCGATAGAGGTGAAGTCTCGCGTCAGGAAAGTCGGAAAGACCTCCGGCGTGATCCATGTCCAGATGAGTCACCACAATATGCCGCACGTCTCGGGGTCTGAACCCAAGGCGACGCACCTGAGCAATCGCTGTCTCATCGGGGTCCAAGACGGCGCCTAAAACACGTTTATTGAGACGGCCCAGGCGTCGGGCTGGCTTCGTCACGTCCTCATGACCCAGTCCAGTATCCACCAAGACCAACCCGTCCGAGGTTTCGATGAGTAGGCAATGACAGACGAGTTTGCCCGCAAAATCGCCGTCACGATTACCTGTGAGCCACCGTCCAAGAGGCGGACATAAGGTTGCACAATTAAGGTGATGGACGTTGATTGAGTACTCCTCCTGAGCTGCAATGACAGCTTAATTCGTTTTAACCGAGGTGTGCAGTACAATGCGAATTGAGGTGAACTATCGAGATGCGCGAGCCCCTTCCAAGCCCTGACGTAATCGCCAAACTTCCAAACGATGGCGGCGATACATTCAATCGCTTGGTCTTCGAGCGAAGTCCGTATTTGAGGCGACACGCGCGAAATCCAATCAAGTGGTACGCCTGGGGAAAAGAAGCACTGGAGCTAGCTCGAGCCGAAGATAAGCCAATCTTTCTGTCGATAGGATATGCAACCTGCCACTGGTGCGATGTCATGGAGCGGGAGAGCTTTGAGAGCCCCATGGTGGCCAAGTTACTGAACGGTAGGTACATCCCCATCAAGGTCGACCGGGAGGAGAGACCCGATCTGGACCGCCTCTATATGCCAGCCACAGAGGTCCTAACAGGCCATGTAGGCTGGCCAAACTCCCTTTGGTTGACCCCCGACGGCCAGCCCTTCTATGCCGGGGCATACTTCCCAACCCAGGATGATCAAGCAGGTGGAACCAAGCGTATCGGCCTAGTCACACTCCTCGACCGGTTGGCTAGTTTTTGGGAGACCAGACGCGACGCAGCCGCCGAGCAAGCTCAGCGAGTCGTCGAGGCGATGGCCCAGCACCGCCAAACCACCATGGCGGGCAGTGGGAAACCTGCTCCCGAGTTACTCGATATTTGGTTCGAGAACATCTTGGCCGCTCAGGATCATGCGAACGGAGGCTTTCGCACCACGGGTCCAAAATTCCCACCTCATACGACCCTAAGACTGCTCCTCGCCGAGGCAAAGAATGAGTTTGCTACCGAGCTTGCAGACTATGAAGCGATGCTAGAAGAGAGCGGCCAGGAACCTGATGAGGAAAATCCGTTCCAACCCAGCGGTGGTGAAGCCTGGAAGGCCTTGACCAAGGCGCTGGACGCGATGGCCCAGGGAGGGATTTACGATCACGTAGGTGGCGGATTTCATCGTTACTCAACGGATGCGGCATGGCTGGTGCCACGGTTTGAAAAACTACTCTCCGACAATGCACAATTGGCGGCGATTTATGCCGACGCTTACCGTCTTGGCAACCTCCCGCGTCATGCACGCGTGGCACGCAGTGTTGCGCAGTGGATGATCCGCGAATTGCGTGATGTCGATGAAGGATTTCAGAGCGCAGTCGAGGCAGATGCAGAAGGCGAAAACGGAATCTATTACGCCTGGGAGAAGCAGGAAATCATGGCTTCTCTCGGCCCTACTGATGGCCCCTTGTATTGCGAAATCTACGGTGTGAAGGACGAGGGGAATTGGCTCGATCCGGCGACCGGGCTCAGGCGCGCCACCAATATTTTACACCTGCAACGAAGCCTTGAGGACGAAGCCACGATGCGGGGCGAAGATCCCGCACGATTCGTTCCCAGGATACTTGGCCTGAACAAGCGCATGCACGAGACCCGCTCGAACCGGCTGCCACCAACTCGTGATACCAAAGTGCTCTCGGCCTGGAACGGTCTTGCGGTAAGTGCCTTAGCCAAAGTGGGTTCGGCGCTCGAGGTTGAGGGCTTCATCGAATCAGCCAGACTCGCCGGCTCGTTTGTCACACGAAAATTAATTGAGGCAGACAAATTCTACGCTGTCTTCACGTCAGGCGAAGCCTACACAAACGCCACCTTGGACGATTATGCCTTTGTGGCACAGGCCATGCTGGACCTGCATGAAGCGACCCGCGCCAAGCGCTGGCTCGAGAGCGCGAGACGGTTAGCGGATTGGATGATAGAGCGTTTTTACTCGGATGATGACGGTTTCTACTTCACGTCCCATGAGCATGAAGAACTCTTAGTTCGCTTTGCGGACCCACTGGATGGATCGACTCCTTCTGGAAATGGTGTCGCAAGCTCCGTGCTTTTGCGTTTGGGTCGAATTGACCGCAACAAGAAGTACATTCGAGTCGCTGAGTCTACATTGAACCATTTCGGTGACCTGATGCGTCAGCGACCACGAGTGACAGAGAGCATGTTGGAAGCCTTGGGACACCTGCGCGAACTCGAAAAGGCCCGAAGCGAAAGTGAACAGGAGACCTTTCCTCGAGGTGATATTCAGCTCGCTCTCGAGCCCATCCAATTGAGTGCCTACATCTCTACTCGGGCCACAAGCCCTGGCCAACGCATCTACGTTGCCGTGCGAATCGTCATCGCGTCGCAATTTCACCTTCCAGCCTTCGAGGGAGCCGGGGAAGCATCAACGCCAACCAAATTGGTACTGACCGATGAATCATCCTTCAAAGTGGATACGCTAGAAGCCTCCCCACCGGAAAAACGAATGGTGGGAGGAGAGGCCTTGATGCTGCATTCGGATGATTTGTGGATCTGCGCCACGATCGATGCGACCGCCGGTATCCCGGAGGACCGGTACAAACTCGCCTTCGAACTACAGTTTCGAGCGCGTGATGACGAACACTCGCTGGAGAAGCAAACTCTGGCCTTCTCATTGCCGATCGCGTTGGAAGATGGGGCCCCAAAAGGGATCAACCGACATAAAGAGATCTTCGACCGTTTTTTCTGGGAGTATCGGCAGCGCTAGTTGCAGGCGGGTCTTGTGATTAACAAAGGCACACTGACCTCCATTGCCCTTGCAATTCCGGGCCACAACGTAGAAAACGTTCTATACCTAATACGTTACGCCATATGAGTGGTGCTTAAAAGGTTTTGCGCTGCTCATCAGGCCCTGAATGGCACCTGCTTGGAACATGTCCACAAACGAAGAGAATCTAACTGCCCTGCGCGATAGCATCGATAAGGCTTTAGCGGACGAACGCTTTGATGAAGCGGCCATGGGCCTGATTGATCTCGCAGAGCAAGCGCCTAGCGATGACGAACGCGCTGATGCTATCTCCAAAGCAGCAAGTCTCTTCGAAGACAAACTAGGCGATGCAGAACAAGCCGGTGTTTTAAGGGGCGTTCTTGCAGAACTCCTAGAAGAGTCGGAGCAATTCGCGAAAGCCGCTGAAGTATTGGAACGGTTGGTGACGCAGGGAGTCGATGTCGTCGACCGTCTTGAACACCTTGCTGGGCTCTACGCTGAATTAGAGAACTGGGACAAACTGGTTGAAACATACAATCGACTGATTGAGTTGGCTGAGGGCGAAGACGCCAAGATCACTATCTATCGCCAGCGGGCGTTGATTGAAAAGGAAGCGCTCGGTCAGCACGAAGAGGCGCTCAAGACCCAAGAGGCCATTCTGTCCTTGGCCCCAGACGACGAGGAGGCATTCAATGCCATCATCGCGGGTTACGAGGATGCATCTCGATGGCAGGATCTGCAGAAACTCTACGAGGCACGCGCTGCAAGCGATGCCGAGGCCAAGACAGAATGGCTCAAAAAGGCTGCTGATGCGGCAGAGAAAGGTGGCGGAGATTCATCCGAGAAGAACCGGCTTCTGGCAGCCATTTTGGAGCAAAGCCCAGACGACACTCAGGCGTTTGAGGCATTGGAAGACCAAGCACGGAAGAATGGTGATTGGACTTCTTTGAGCGACCTTCTGGTGAAGCGTGCCGATGCCAAAGAGGAGGTGATTGCCAAGTTGGATTTGCTGGTCGAAGCAGGGCAAGTCCAAGAGGGTCCCGCAAACAATCCAGGAGGAGCGATTCCTTACTACGAGCGTGCGCTGCGGGTTAAGAAAGACCACCTACCAGCGATCGACGGGCTCCTATCCGCTCTGAACGCCACCGAACAGTACGAACTCGCGTCGAAGGTTTACGAGCTAAAGCTCCACCTTTCTGGCGGAGAAACACAAGAGATCGACGCGCGCCTGGCGATGGCGCACTTAAAGCTCAACAAGCTCAAAGATCGCTCGCAGGCGATGGAGATTTACGAGCAAACACTGCAGATCGACCCGGATTGCCGTGAGGCACTGATTGCCCTCGGATTGGACTTCCTCGAGCAGGAGGCTTGGATCGAGGCAACGCCGCTCCTGGAACGCGCGTTGGGCGGCTTTGAGGCCGACGTTGATCCAACCCTAAGAGCGAGTGTCTTGACCGGAATCGGTCGCTGCTCGTTTGAGACTTACAACGAGGAGAGAGCCAAGGATACCTACGACGCAGCCCTCCAGATCGGGCCGCTTGAAACGCAAGATCTTGTTCGCCTCGCTGACCTTTGCTTCAGGAATGAAGAAAACACGCGAGCTCAGGATCTCTATCAACAGGTTCTCGATCGCAGCGACGAGAATCTTGATTCCAAGGCGCTCAGACAAGTGAAGATGCGGCTGGGAGAATGCGCAGCAAAACTGGGTTTGACCGGACTGGCAATGGATTACATCGCAGAGATGGGCGAGGAATCCTCGGAGGATATTGAGGACCTGGAGCGCATGGTGCAGGTTCACGCGACAAGCGAGAATTGGACAGGAGTAATCGCCAGTACCAAGCAACTTCTCGCGAAGCGTACCCAAGACATCGAAAGATTTCAGGACAAACTTGTCATTGGTGATGCTTACCTTCAGGGACTCAAGGACGCTGAGAAAGCAGTAGAGGCCTACGAGGAAGCACTCCAGTTAGGCACGTTCTCAAGAGCGCCGCTTCTGAGCCTGGTGCAAATTCACGCGGACCAAGGACGCTTTGAGGAAACGCTCACATACCTCCAACAACTCGCTGATTTGGAGGAAACACACGACAAAAAATCCAAATGGCTCATGAGTATGGCCTCTGTTGTTCAGGACAGTCTCAATGACTTGCCCAGAGCAGCAAAAATGTACGAGCAGATTTTGGACCAAGACAGTTCCAGGCTTGAGGCCTTCGAAGCGTTGGTCGGAATCTTGAGTCAGACCTCCGACGTTCGTACGTTGGAAGCAGCGTACAAACAGATGATTGAACGCCTTCAGAGCCAGTCTACTCACTCCCCGGACAAGAAAGTTCTTTTCATGCTCTACCGGAACTTGGGTGAACTCTACTACCAAGAACTCAAGGACCGTCCCCAAGCAATCCAAGCCTTCGAAAACGCCCTTTTACATCACGGTGCGCACGAAGCAACGCGCGAAAAGTTGGCAAGACTTTGCGTGCGCACCCCTGAATACCTAGAACGCGCGCAGTTTCATTACAGGCTACTGATTTCGCACTACCCGAAAAACTTCACGGCCTACCATAGCCTGTCGGCTATTTGGGCAAGCCAGGGCAACCTCGATGGCTCGTGGCGCATTGCGGGTCTTCTAACGCTCTTCAACAATGCAATGGACGCTGAGAAGCGACTTTATGAGAAACACGTAAGCTCCAAACCGATTTCAACGGCCTACCATATCGACGATGAAGGATGGCTAAACCACGTTCGGGCACGTGAGCAGAAGACTGCACTAACCGACGTGTTTCGTCTCATTTGTCCCATCATCAGCGGTAGCTTCTTTCACCAGAATGCTAAGGCGCTGGGCTTGGGGAAGAAGCAAGAACTCACCAAGACGACTCACCCTGCGTTAGCAAGCACCGCAGAATCAACAGCGCGGCTGCTTGGAATTCCTACGCCAGCGCTCTACCTCAACGGCGATAGTCCGGTGGCTGTCACTCAGGCAGCAGAGGGCTCACTCACCGTGTCAGAAGCGTTCTCAAAAGAAACTCAGGAAAAGCTCATCGCCTACCAGATGGCGCGTCAGATGACGTATCTTCGACCCGAACACTTTCTGGCGCGTCATTTTGACCCTCATGCACTCCAGGGGCTTTATATGGCAGCAGGGTGCGCTGTGAATCCAGACTTTGCTGTACGAGTCCACCAGAGTCTACCTGCCGACCAGGCCAACCAAGCGGTTCACTTCATTCAGGAAGCCGCGTTGTTACTCAAGCAACAGCTCAAACCGGCTGATAGTGAGGCTCTCAAGAAGGCCATCGCCGAGGTAGAGACGAATTTCGGAACGCGTACGATCGAAGAGTGGCGACGCGGTGTTGAATTAACAGCAACGTTTGCATCGCTTATTGCCGTAGGTGACATTCTACTCGTCGGAACAACGATCATGGAAGACGCTGTCGCTCTCTCCACGTTGACCAATGCAGAGAAAATGCAAGCGACAGTGGGCTATGGATTAAGCGAACGCTACACGCAGCTAAGAGCCTTAATGCAGGTCGGCGTTGGCAACACAACCGAGGGCTAACACCCTCCGTCTGCGTCATCGACGACATCACCCAATCGTGTCTCCACTAAGATCGGCGCGTAGGGAGACATCTTCCATCGCTCTGAAACCTCACGCAGTTCGCCCGCGGCATCCAAGTCAACCATCGAAAGCAAGATGGTGTGTTGGCGGATCTGGATCCCCACGCTCTCTATCTCCATTTCTGTCGATATCGGGATACGACCCCGTCGAACGATATCTCCACCCTGAGTTGTCCAGATGTCCAAGTGACGACTTGTCTTGCAAGACGATCTGGAACACAGACTCTCTTCGACCAGCACGATCGCCTCATTGTGGCCATCACGATCCAGGTCCCCCTGATCATGAGCGCTGATTATAAGTTCATGAAGACCACCCTCAAGATCACGCCCTGGCAAGGATGCTCGACCTTGATAGGCCCCGTAGACCAACTGAACCTCTTTGCCGAGTAGATCTGATGGGTAGCCATAACGTGTTGGCGAGAATCGATTCGCAAGAGCGGTATTTGCATCGCTGTGTCCTGAATGTGCATCCGAGACATACTTAGCGTCTACGCCAGTCATTGCATTGGCCTCGGCGCCCAAAACAATCGTCGCCGCGACTGGTAACCATGCAAAGCATAAAAAGGTAACAACCTTGTTGAACTTCATCGGAATCCTCCTTGTCGTTGCACATCAGAAAAGCAAGCTCCGTGCCACCCGAACACGCCAATAATTTCAACCCTTTACAGGTTTCCTCTCGAAGCAAGTGTGTCGCAAAGGCCACGACATGCGGGACAGTTGACACAAAAGTTCATCAAAACGGGTTGTTAGCATCTTGTTTGACACGTGATTCCTTGGTAGAAGTCGCCCTGCGTTCGACCCGAGATCACTTTTGACGACGAAACACAAACGATCTCCAAACGAGCGTTTCACTAGTGGAGAGCACGATGGGAACCGCAAAAATAAGCGCCAATGGACATGAACTAGAACTTCCTCTCGTTGAAGGATCAGAGGGCGAAGTCGGCATTGATATCACGAAACTGAGGGCCACATCGGGTCTCATTACGGTCGACCCGGGCTACGGCAACACCGGCTCGTGTCAAAGCGGAATTACCTTCATCAACGGCGAACAGGGAGTTCTTCGTTACCGAGGCTATCCAATCGAGGAACTCGCGGCGAAGCTCGAATTCCCAGATGTCGCCTATCTCCTCATCTACGGTGAGCTTCCAAACGAAGAGCAACAACACTCCTTCCGTGAAAACCTCGTCTACCACTCGCTGATTCACGAGGACATGAAGAAGTTCTTCGAGGGCTATGCGCCGGGTGCGCACCCGATGGCGATTCTCTCCTCGATGATTGTGAGTATGTCGACCTATTACCCAGAGTCGAACAAGAACGTTGATCTCAACATCGTCCGTCTTCTCAGCAAGGCCGCGACTATCGCCGCATTCGCTTATAAGAAATCGATCGGACAGCCCTTCATTTACCCGCAGAACTCTCTGTCTTACACAGGGAACTTCCTGCGGATGATGTTCGCGGTACCCGCCGAACCCTACGAGGTTTCGCCGGTTCTTGAAAAAGCGCTCAACATGCTGCTCATCCTGCACGCAGACCACGAGCAGAATTGCTCGACGTCGACGGTTCGGATGGTGGGTTCCAGTGGCGCAAACATCTATGCATCGCTGGCCGCAGGTATCTGCGCTCTGTGGGGACCGCTCCATGGGGGAGCCAACCAGAAGGTCATCGAGATGCTCGAGATGATCGCAAACGATGGCTGCGACTACAAAAAGTACGTCGAAATGGCCAAGGATAAGTCCTCGGGCTTTAAGCTGATGGGCTTCGGTCACCGCGTCTACAAGAACTTCGATCCACGGGCACGGATTCTGAAGGCAGCCGCTGACGAGGTGCTCGATGAGCTGGGTGTAAGCGATCCGCTCCTCGACATCGCGAAGAACCTGGAAGAGGTTGCCCTCAACGACGAATTCTTCGTGAAGCGACGGCTTTACCCGAACGTAGACTTCTACAGTGGTATTATCTACCGAGCCATGGGCATACCGACCGATATGTTCACGGTCATGTTCGCACTGGGACGTCTACCGGGCTGGATTGCGAACTGGAAGGAAATCCGGGACGATGAAACGACACGGATCCACCGACCGCGCCAAATCTACACAGGCTCTAACGAGCGGTCCATCGACGACTAGGCGACCGAGCGGCACATCACGATGTCGCCCCGGTACAAATAAAGCGTAAACTCGCCTTCAGCCGCGGGAACCACGGCACTTTGGCCTCGGCGAATATTGACCGCGCCACGCTCGCTCTCTAGCCGCGCTTGCCCTCGCACGCATGTCAAGGTCAGCATGGTCCCAAAGGGCTGGAAACTCCGTTGTCCGGAACCAGACCATGCCTCCGTCACGAAGGTTGGACATTCGATGACAACGTGCCGATCGAATTCCCATTCTTCTTGAGGAAGCCGGATAGGCTCGAAACGAGCCTCATCTGCGAGGGACACTTCATCTTTTCCACGGTAGGTCGCCACGTCTAGCGATCGCTCTAAGTGGAGTGGACGAGGCTCTCCTGCAGGATCTAAGACCCCGTTGGCATCATAGCGACGATTCCAATCCCAAAATCGATACGTGACCCCTCGACAACCCGGCGTGATCGTCTGAGGTTCCAGTAAGGTCACACCGCGTCCAATTGCATGGGGCATTCCAGCATCGATATAGAACGCGTCACCGACCTTCACTTCGACGAAGTTCATCAGCTCATCGAGCTTACCACCTGTCTCAATACAGTTTTGAACCTGGGCACGCCCAATTCCTGGCTTAAACCCTAAATAGAGACCAGCTCCTGGCTCGGCATCCAAGACCAGCCATCCCTCCGGTTTACCGGACTCTCCAGGCTCGAGTATCGGATCACCATGTTCTGGGTGTACTTGCACCGAAAGATTGTCAGCAGCATCCAGTAGCTTCACCAAGAGAGGGGTCTGACCACCAAATCGGTGAGCCACTGACTCCCCGAGCCATGCTTTGGGATCGTCCGAAATAGCCTCACTTAAAAGTCGACCAGATTGCGCCAGGCGGCTTGGAAAGCTGGGTTCGACCGAGATCTCCCAACTTTCTCCCACGCGCTCCCACGACGTCGGTAGATCCCATGTCGCCTTAAAATGACCACGGATCTTCGTCCCACCCCAAGGCGTTCGACTTGGGGGAGTGAAATTATCGATGGTAAGAAGTTCGGTCTTAACGGTCACCTAGCGATCCTTTTCCACGCAACTTATGTTGTCCGACTTTGGACGTTAGATCGGCGCCTATCGTGGCGCAAGTCTACGTGATATGACATTGAGTGCGCGGTTTATCGTAATCACAGTGCCCACCCTGCGAGATTGGATTGAATTCCCAAAGCTTTCCAAAGATTGAACTTCACAGGCACCTGGAAGGTGCGCTGCGACTGGGTACGATCATCGAACTAGCTGCCCAACACGGACGCGAACTTCCCGCCCGGACCGCGAAGGAACTCGCTCCGTATGCCCAAGTTCTTCAACCGATGGACAGCCTTCAGGCGGTTCTGGATGCATTTGACCTCTTTCAACACACGTTTCTGACGGAAGACGCCGTTGAGCGAATTGCATATGAGGCTGTGGAAGATGCAGCAAATGACGGCATCAAGATCGTCGAGTTACGATTCAGTCCAGACTTTATGGCCCGACCCGCGAATTTAGATTGGGACTTGATGATGGAGGCAATGCTACGAGGCGTGCGTCGCGGCGAAGCCGCGACCGACGTCTGCGTCGGACTTATCGCGATCGTAAGCCGATCCTATGGCGTCCAATCTGCCCATGACACTGCCGCATTTGCTCTCAATTGGCGCCACGAACTGGCCGGTTTCGACTTAGCCGATACTGAAAACGCAGTCCCGGTACAGGAGTTGGCGCGAGCAATCGAACCGGTGCATGAAGCAGGACTTCCGCTGACGGTACATAGTGGCGAGAACACCCCTTCTAGTCATATTCGAGAATCGATTGACATCCTTGGTGCCAAACGGATCGGACATGGTGTTTCATTAATCGAGGACGACGCGCTGATCGAGCAATGCATCAAACAGGATGTTCACATCGAAGCCTGCCCAACGAGCAATCTGAGAACCCATGCGGTTTCATCGCTATCGGTTCATCCGGCTCTCCCGCTCTTGAAGCGTGGTGTTAGTGTCTCAATCAATTCGGATGATCCCGGCCTCTTCGCCATTACGCTTTCACACGAGTTCGATGTGGCTCAAAGGGACCTAAGATTCAACGATAACGACCTCAAAAAGGCCACCCGTTGCGCGCTCGAAGCCTCTTTTGTGACGGAAGCCCAAAAAGCGGCATACCGCGAGAAGTTCGGTGAGTGGCTCTCGTTATCCCGGCTTGACACCAACACCGACTAGGCTCTGCCCCCCCCATGGCAGGAAACGGTCCACTTTGCGAAGCCAAGGCGTAAGGGTATCCACAGCTTTAATTTGGACGCGGTTGAACGTGCGCTGACGCAACACCTTTCCGCCGATAAACCATCCAGGTACCGAGAAGCGATTAAACTCCAAAACCTCCTGAACACGAAACCCTGCGCTCCGAAGCGACTCGGTAAGGTGCTCTTTGGTGTAGCGCTCTCGATGGTCAAGCGCCTCATCCAACGTGCCATAAAGGGCTGGGTCCTGGGGTACGAGAACAACCACGCGTCCTCCAGGCTCGAGGCTATCCCAAAGGTGCTTAAGGGCAGCAATCTCATCCGGAACATGCTCGAGAACATTGACAATAAGTGCTGTATCGAAGCCACCTTCCAGCTCCGCAAAGTCAGCAGAATCAGTCACGTCGATATGGCGGACACTGAGGTACGGTTTTCCGATCGCGTATGAGCGCAGGTACCGCAGATAGTTTGGATTGATATCACTTGCAACGTACTTGTCGCGCGGGATGAATTGGTTGGTAAGCGTACCAATGCCGCTCCCAATCTCTAGCACCTTCTTGCCAACGTAAGGTCGCAAGAAATCGCCCATCCAGATGTTGAATTGGTGGGCTCGCTCCATCTCGCTCAAGATCCGCGAGCCATACTCATCGTGTTGGTACATATCGTCCACAATGGCGTATTTGGCCATGGCGGTAAGCGCTAGGATTCCATCCTTAACTCCGATTTTCTTCCCCTCCTGATAGGTTCGAGGATTGTAGCGAATCGGGGCTTCGAAGATTCGTGCACGACGTTTTCCGAGCTTAAATGCGAGTTCTACTTCGATTCGAAAATCATTACTTCTAAGCGGAATGGACTTGAGTAACGGCGTACGAACAGCCTTATAGCAGGTCTCGAGGTCTGTTAGATCGAGATCGGTGATCCAATTGGAGACACCTGTCAGCGTTCGATTCATCCAAGAGTGCCGAAACTTCAGCGTTCGTCGGTACGGTGCTGTCATATAGCGCGACCCGAATACCGCGTCGGCTCCTTCCTTTAAGAAGGGAACTAACAACCCGAGAATATCCTCCGGATTGTACTCTAGATCCGCATCGTGGCAGACCGTGACATCGCCGGTCGAGTGCTCGATGGCCGTCCGAAGTGCTCCACCCTTCCCTTTGTTCTCCTTGTGCCGAATCAAACGCATTCGAGGTTCGTTCGCAGCTAACTTCTCGAGAACCTCACTCGTTCCGTCAGTTGAGCAATCGTCCACCACAATCAGTTCTAACTTGTGAATGAGATCGCTCTCTAGAGCTAACACCCTCTTGAGACTTGCCTCTACAACGTGCCGTTCGTTGTAGACCGGAGTTAACACCGTCAGAGACAGAGATGTTCGACCTCGTAACTCGATCGGCTTGTTAACCACGCCTTCTGCGTTCTCGCTCTTGGCACCCATGCTCATTCCGCCTGTCGTTTGTAAATGATCCCCACGCGGGGCGGACTGTAGCACGGCGACTTGGGGCCCAAAAGTAAAGTCTTTGTCTGAGTGGGGTTGATGAGACCACTCAATTGACCTTGGTTCAGCCTAGGTGTAGGCATCTTCTATGGGGAATATGGACGAGGAACCTTCCGAGGGGAACGACGGCTCGGATTCGCATAGAGTCGTTCTGGTCGGCATCCTAATTGCTGTGAGCTTGGGTGTTTGGATCCAATATGAGCCCTATTCCTTCCTCAGACGCGATGCGTCCTTCTACGCCACCATCACGCGTGGCTTGGCTGAGCGCGGCTCACTACGGGCAGAGTCCCTACAACCGACAAGCTGGTATCGAGGTGATCATCCGCTTTACCAAGAGTTGGACGCCAGTTGGAGTAACGTCTCCGTCGGAGTCGACGGAGAATGGTATCCTAAACACTCCTTTGTCATGTCGGCGATTGCTGTGCCCTTCTATCAACTCTTTGGCGTTGACGGCCTGCTTATCTTCAACATTCTGGGAATCGTCGCACTCCTCTTTTGCGCCTACTTACTCGCCCTTCCACTGGTGCGAGGTCCCCCCCTGATACTGGCACTGATCCTAATCGGTACCGGAACAACATTCATCGATCAGACCTACCTCTTTAGTTCGGACGTCTTCAGCGCCGCTGTGGTAATGGTCGCCTTCGTCGCATTACATCGAAGGGCTTGCTTTTGGTCCGGTTTCTTATTCGGGCTCGCCCTGTGGGCTCGACCGACCCTTGTGATACTGATTGCGCCTGTCGCGTCCGTTATGTCGTACCGCATCCTAAAAATACCTGAGGTGCGTCGAGTAGCGGTGGGTATGATTCCCCCCATCTTTGCGGGCGCACTCGCCAATTGGGTGATGTTTGGAGCCCCTTGGATATCCGGCTATGACCGCATACTGGTCGTCCACAACGGCGTTCAAATGCTGGAGACGGCTAAAGACTTATTCACTCTATCTTGGAGCCAGGGTCTTGAGCGGATGTTTATCCAACCACAGGCCGGTTTCTGGACCAACGCGCCGGCTGCCTTGCTTGGGATTCTCGGCCTCGCCAGCCTCGTTCGCTTCAGCAAACGTAAAACTGTCGCCCTCTTCTTGGCCGTCACTGGATACGTGATTTTCTTTGCCACCTACAGCTACTCCCACCCTCGATTCTTCCTTGCATGGATGGGATTGTTGGCCGCACCGCTCGCACTCCTGCTTGATGACGTGGCCGAACTGCTCCGATTTCCTCAATTCAACGAAAGAAAACCATCCGCAAAACTCCAATGGCTCGTTCTCGGATTGCTCGTAGGTGTGTTTGCACTATGGCAATTAGGCGTGGGAACCGCGGATTCAAACACACTGACGTCTCGGATCACCGAAGCCAAGGTCATGCGCGATGATATCCCATGTGATTACTACAATATGCGCCATGCTCGATGGGAGTGTTCGAAGATCGAAAGAAACCTCTGGGAATACACCGGACTTGCACTGGACGAGAACGATTGTGTGTTCGGTGGAAATAAAGAAGACATGGTCTTCTTCCACCCTCCGCTTCCCGGCTCCACGAAGACGCTCACCTTCCCAATTGGTCTGGAGGACCGCGTCTTACGGCTCACCTACGGACTCGCCGACAGCGCTGCAAATCACAACACATGCTTGAACGTCCATGTCGACAGTCGTCCAACCGCTCGCCTTTGCACCGAAAGACAAGGCGTCTTGATGACCAAAGATATCGACGTTCAAGGAGCATCCTCCATAACGTTTAGGGCTACCGGCCGACTAGGCGGAAGGCGCCACCTGTGTCTTGAAGGTCGCTTCATGGAGTAGGTAGGTTTAAGTGACGGGTTAGAAATCACGTCAGAGGAACCTATAGAGCGGGTACAAACAGACACCTCCATGCTCGAGAGAACACTATGAAGATGCGACATAGCCTATTGGCCATTATAATCATCTTGGCGTTGGGATGCCTCTTATCCGCCTGCCAATCTGCTCCAACCATGCGTAGCAGCATTTCAGATGCCTTTGCCGAAAAGATCAACGTTGCGAAGGTGAAGACCTTATGCAAGATGCCGCCGGGTACACCGATTACGGCGAAGTATGTGTTTCTTGGATGCAATCCAGACCAAATCCCCGTTGTCCTGGATCTAGTTTGCCAGGAACAAAAAACGATCACGAAGGCCTGTGCATACCAACTTGAAGCCTTCTTACCGCGAGAGAAAACGGCCAAGGCTAATCCTTAGCCTGCGACCGCGCAGACCTCGTCAAAGAAGACGTCGACATCGCCGTGCGTTAGGGCTGGATTCAAGAAGACCACGCGAACGATAGTCTCGCCGTGGACATCGCCATACCCAACCATGATACGTCCCTCTGCATGGAGCTTCGAGCATATCTCTTTGCTGCATGACTCAAGTACTCGGAAGCACACGTTGAGTGACTCTGGTTCGATCGCGAGTTCCAGACGTGGGTTGGAAGCAATGACTTTCACGGCATGGTCCACCAACTTGCGGCACGCACGCAATCGCTCTGCATGACCTGTATCCCCATGGTATTGCCAGCCTGCCCAGACCTTGAGTACATCGTTTCGACGACCGCACTGAATAGAACGAGTTCCTGGATTCAAACGTTCCGTATCCTCTTGGAAGAGATAATCAGCCTGTTCGCTGAACTGATCGCTTAACACGCGTGGATCGCGCGTTAAGAGCACCGATGAGGTTAATGGAACTCCCATCATTTTATGAGCATCCCAGGTGATCGAATCTGCGCGCCCACTGCCTTCAAAGAGATGCTTCGTCTCGGGACATAGGATCAATGACCCGCCCCACGCACCATCGAGATGCAGCCAAAGATCATAACGTTCGCATATGTCCGCAAGAGGCGGTATCGGGTCAAAGGCCCCTTCAACCGTCGTTCCTAGGGTCGCATTAACCATCGTTGGCAAGAAACCCATATCGAGATCTCGACGTATGGCTTGTTCTAACGCGTCAGGACGCATTCGAGCTTGGTTGTCGACAGAGACCTTCACCACATTATCGCGTCCTAGCCCCGCCATATTCGCACCCTTACGAATGGAATAATGGCTTACAGCACTCGAATAGATGCGATGTCTCCGACCAGACATCCCCTCTTCGCGCGCGTTTTGTTCGGCCACGTTACGAGCCATCACGATGGCCGTAAGATTTGAGAGCGATCCACCCGGCGAAAAGATACCACCTGGCTTCTCATAACCCATCAAAGCTCCCATCTTCTTGACCAAGAGATCTTCAATCAGCACATGAGGACCAGCCACCTTGTAGGTGTACATGGAGTTGTTGACCAAGGGCACCAACATATCGCCTAAAACAGACGCCCAATCCCGGCCACCAAAGAGTTGATTGAAAAAGCGGGGAGTCGACGTGGTCGGCGACGCCAATAAAAGCCGTGTCAGTCGATTCGCGAGTTCATCCAATCCAATTCCATGTTCAGGAAGGGATAAATTTAACTCCTCAACACAAGACGCCGGGTTGGGGTTGATCCGAACCGGCTCGCGCTCTTCCGACCTTAAAACGTCCTTCACGACAGTCCGAAGTGCACCCAAGAAGTCGTTTTCCTCGATTGGCTTGCTCATCAAAGGCCTCGCGCTTGCTCAGAACCTCCTCCTTGTAACAGAACGAGAGAGTACCGACACCATCTTCTTGCAACGCAAGGCGACGCGTTGACGTAGACTTGGCTGGTGCTACATTCGGCGCCACACTTCACGGAGGCGAGGCAATGATACGGACTTTTCTGGCCCTTGTAGGACTCTTTGCGCTTGGTTTTGGGGGTTGCGCAACGCATGCACCTCATCAAGGCACCCCCGTGCCTCAGCTTGAGCAGCCCACGCTTCCCGCCGGTAATTTTGTCGATCTGACACCTCATAAAGAAGGAATTGCCAGCATCATCAAGGAAATGACGTCCAACAAACGGGCGTATGCCAAGATGGTCGAACTATGCGACGGCATCGGACACCGCTTGACCGGTTCGAAGAATCTGGAAAAAGCCGTTCAATGGGCCGTCGACCTGATGAAAAAAGAGGGACATGAGAACGTCGGCACTGAAGAAGTGATGGTGAGGCGATGGGTGCGTGGCAAGGAGTCGGTGACCTTGCTCCTTCCACGTGAAGTACCCCTCATCATGCTGGGACTTGGTAATTCGATTGGTACCCCACCCGAGGGCATCGAAGCCGACGTGATCGTCGTGAAGGACGAAGCTGAACTCAAAGCCGCCGGAGACAAGGTGGCAGGCAAGATCGTCCTCTTTAACAACCCGATGCCACCTTGGACTCGAGAGAAAGGCGCCCACTACGGACACACCGTCCGTTTCCGTGTGCATGGACCGAAAATGGCCGCAGACTTAGGGGCCGTCGCTGTTCTTGTTCGCTCGGTCACGGCACACAGTCTTGCAACACCTCACACTGGAACGCTTTATTACGGCGACGCTAAGAATAAGATTCCAGGTGCAGCTCTCACCACCGAAGACGCCGAGAT
>MDTD01051267.1_pt1 | contig 26241 bp, 27 predicted proteins | sample 811221 | NCBI WGS metagenome assembly MDTD01 (sample SAMN05326646, study PRJNA326480) | marine metagenome | isolation source: seawater | place: Pacific Ocean: South West | collected 2011 | reverse complement strand
TTGAGTTTGCAACAATAGTGTAATCAGTATGTGATATTTCACAAAAATTTTTTTCCATAAAATTTAATTGCAGCGATAATTTATCCTTATGCCAATAATCATCTGCATCTAAAAATGCAATATATTTTCCAAGTGAAACTTTGATTGCTACATTTCTAGAGTACCCAGCTCCAATATTTGATTTATTAATAATTATTCTCAATTTAACACTTTTGAAATTTTTTTTAATAAAATGTAAATCTGATAAATCTTGATCATCATAAATTAATAAAATTTCGAAGTTTTTAAAACTTTGGTTGAACACACTTGTTAATGTTTTTTTTATATAATTTCTCTTTTTATAATAAGGAATTATTACTGAAATTTTTGGTTTTTTTTTCATATCTATAAAAAATTTATATTATGTCTAATTAAATATAAAAAATAAACTAAAATAAAAAATGAATAAATTTTTTCTAAAAAAAATTTATTTTCAAAAAACCTTTTGATAATTTTTTGATCTAGTAGAAATATAATAAGAAAAATAAGTAATGGATCATAATATTTCATATAAATAGTGAATTGAAGATTATATAAAAATAAAATTATTAATATTAATAAAACTTTACTAAAGTCTTTGTTAATTTTAAATATTATGTATAAACTAATAAAAGAAACTAAAAAAAATAGAATATTATTTCCAAAAACTAAATTAGATATTTTAAAAAATATACCACCACCAAAATAATTTGTATGAGGATAATCAAATATAAATATTAAAAAGCAAAAAGTTATTAAAAAAAATACACTTTTTGTGTAATTCAGACTTGTTAATTTGATATAAAAATCCTGAATTCTCAGGAAAGGTAAAAGATACAAAAATATTATGGACGAAATAATCAATACTTTATTCGAAAAATTTAATGTATCATAAACTGATAGACTAAAACCATCTGGTAATCCAATTACATGTATACCATCCCTGAAAAATAAAAATAGAGTAGCTGGTATTGAACAAACAAATAGAAATATAAATAAATTAATTTTTGAATAATTAATATTTTTATTTTTCAAAATTTCCAGTAAGTAATAAAAAGCAAAAACACAAAATGTATAATTTAAATAAGATGCAAAAATTAATGATGAAAAACAATAATAAATCTCTCTAGAGTTATTAGTTTTTTTTGATAATAAGAAAAAATATATTGAAAGTAAAAAAAATATATTACTCCATAAAATTGGATATGGCCAAATTGCTGTCGATCTTACTGTCGGTGATAAAAAAACAATACATGATAAAAGTTTTAATTTATTATTGTCAACATTATTAAAATTTAATTTTAATGTTTTATAAAATAAAATAGAAAGAATAAGAGAGGATAGTGTATTTAAATATCTTATTTGCTCTAAACTAATTAATTTATTAATAAAAGATAATATAATATAAAATATCGGTGAATTTCTGACAGGATAATCATCGTATCCATAAACTAATAATCCATTAAATAAATCATCACTAAATAAATCAATAAATTCTAAATGAAATCTATAGTCATTTTCACTCCCACCTAATGTATCTTCATTTAGATAAAAACCGATTAATATTGATATATAAAATATTACGAAAATATAATTTTTCTTAAGAAGCATACTTTAATAAAAAACTAATTTATTTTAAAAAATTTTGATTTTTCTATTGTTTTTTTAAATTCATAATTATAATTGTTTAATTCTAAATCATTTTGAGTATCTGCAATTTTATATTTTTTAATACTAGTAATTTTTTTGCGAAACAAATAAGCTTTTAAGGTTTCAATCATGATTTGAACCGCATACTTAAATCCATTTACATAAGAAATTTCATCCCCATAAAAAGTTGGAATTGATATTTCTTTAATTTTTAGGTTATTTAATATTAATTGAATAATTATCTCTGTATCAAAACTATAACCATCTGAGTTTTTTTGAAAGAAAATTTTTTTTAAAGACTCTACTCTGTAAGCTCTATAACCAGAGTGAAATTCCGATAATTTAACATCTAAAAGTAAATTTTGAGCAAAAGTTAAAATTTTATTTCCTACAAATTTATATAAAGGCATGCCACCTTTTAAAGCTGATCCTTTTTTTAACATTCTTGAGCCAAAAACGGCAGATATTTTTTCTTTTTCTTCGAACTTATTTAGTATATCTGGTAAATATTCTGGAGCATACTGTCCATCTCCATGTAATAAAACAACGTAGTCAAAATTGTTTAAAATAGAATAATAATAACCAATTTTTTGATTACCTCCATATCCTAAATTTTTATAAAGGGAAATTATATTATATTTAAAATGCCTAGTAACAAATTTTTTTGTTTCCTCAAGAGTTTTGTCTTTAGATTTGTCATTGGCTACCAATATTTCTATATCATAATACTCACTTAAATTTTGAGGAATTCTCTCTAATGTCTTAAGTATAAATTTTTCATGATTATAACATACTACATAAATAAGACATTTTTTTTTCATCGAAGAATTTATATACTATAGTAATTAATTATAAATTAATTATTTATGAACAAAAAATTTTTATCCTTAGAAACTTTTAGAGGATTTTCTGCTCTAATGATTGCTGCAATTCACTTTGATGTAAATTCACCATTAGTAAACCACAGTTTAGCTAGTGGCTATTTTGTTCATTTTTTTTTTTACTTTAAGTGGTTTTGTAATTTATCACAATTATAAAGATAAAATTCAAAATTTAGATGTTTTAAAGAGTTTCATAATAAAAAGATTTTGGAGATTATATCCTTTGCACTTATTTTTTTTAATAATATTTCTTTTTATTGAAATTCTTAAATTTTACTTAAATAAAATATACGGGCTAGAAGCTAACAACCAGGCTTTCAGTCAAAATAATACTTTTGCTTTTACATCAAATTTTTTTTTAGTTCACACTTTTTTAACAAAATATACTTTTAATACACCAAGCTGGTCAATCTCAGCAGAATTTTTAACTTATATAATTTTTGCAATTTTTGTTCTATTCAATAAAAAAACTTTACCAATTATTTTAGCTGCTTTGGTGGCTCTCATGTTTAGATTAAATCAAGAATCTTATTTTGGTGCATCAAGTTCTGGGTATTTATCATTAGTTGATTGCGTATATTGCTTTTTTTGTGGAATAATTTCTTATAAAATTTACGAAAAAATTAAAAAAAAAAAATTTTTTTCAAAATATCAAAATTATTTATCCTTACTATCTATATTACTAATGTTCATCACATTAATCTATCTAAGTGGAAAGACATTGATTATGCTTCCAATTATATTTGGAATGACAATATTTTTTTCTTGTGAAACTCACCAAGAGTCAATTTTAGGTAAATTTTTGCTTAATAAATTTTTTTTGTTTTTAGGTAAAATTAGTTATTCAATTTATATGAGTCATCTATTTGTATTTTGGATGATTACTCAATTTTGTAGATTTATATTAAAATTTGAGACTCAATTAGAAGCTGAAACAGGATTTACTAAAATTATCTTAAGTACATTTCAAGCAAATTTAATTGTAATATTTTCTTATACAATTACGATAATTTTTTCATATTTTTTGCATAAATTTTTAGAAAATAACTATTTTTATTTACGTTCATAAAGATATACAAATTTAATAATTTTAGAAATAATTTTTTTAACTTGAGAAATGCTTAAGTTTGGATAAATAGGCAATCTTGTCAAACCGTTGTATATTAACTCTGTATTTTTGAGCTTAATTTTTGAAAACTTTTTGCCATTAAAAGATAAATGTAAAGGAAAATAATGAAAAAAACATTCAACTCCCTCATTAAGCATATATTTTTCAAACTTGAGCCTTATATTTTTTTTAAAAAAGATTATAGGAAAAATATGATACGAAAACTCTGAATTGTTTAAATTATATGCTGGTAAAAAAAATAAATTCTGTTTTAAATTTTCTAAATATTTTTTATATAAATTCCAAATTTTTTTTCTTTTTGATTTAATTTTATGCAAGGATAAAATTTGAGAATAAATAATTGCAGAAGTAATTTCTGTAGCTCGTATTTCTGAACCCATCCCTTTCCAAGAATAATAACCTTTTTTTCCAATAAAACTCCTATCTGTTCCTTTATCACAATATATAGTTGCTTTTTTGATCAATTTAGAATTATTAACAGATAAAGCTCCACCTTGACCGGCAGGAAAATTTTTAGTTTCATGAAAACTAAATGCTCCTAAATCTCCAATTGTTCCTAAAAATTTATTTTTATATTTAGAGTAAATCGAATGAGCACAATCCTCGATCAAATAAAGATTATATTTTTTTTTTAAGTTCAAAAGTTGATTAATGTTATCAGAATAACCATTATAATGAACTACCAATATAGCTTTGGTTTTTTTTGTAATTTTTCTTTCAACATCTTTGGGATCTAAATTTAAGGTATTCAAATCTACATCAGCAAAAACTGGTTTAGCTGAATTTAACAAAATTGAGTTAGCGCTAGATGTGAAAGTATATGAAGGAACAATAACTTCATCTCCATATCCAATATTACAAATAGAAATACAAGCCTCTAAAGCACTAGTGCAACTTTGAGTAAGAAATATTTTTTTAGAACTTAATAATTTTTCTAAATGTTTTTCACAAATATCTCTAAAATTACCATCAGTTAATTTATTACTTTTTAAAACTAGATTTATATTTTTTTTTATACTTTTTGGATAAAATGGTATGTTAAATTTAATTGTCATATTATTTTATTAATCTTAAAATAAACACCATCAATGATGTAATAAAAAAATCAAAATTAAAAACAAGTTTTTTATTATTTGATATCTTATAAGCATACATAAATGAGTTTTTTCGTCTAATCCACCAATTATAATTAAATCTTTTATATTTTAGTGACTCACCAAAATTCTCATAATATGTTAAAGCTTTATTTAATTGGAAAAATTTATCCCTTTTATAAAAAGAATAAACACCCAATCTAAATCCTAGCCACAAGTCACTATACTCTTTTTTATAACTCTTTGTTTTTTTTAAATATTCAAAAAAAAAAGGCTTTCTAAAATTTATACAACTTTCTGGCGCGAGGTAAGGCCAGAAACTAAATGGTGAATTTGTAAGATTTTTTTTTTTATGTTTTTTATTAATGATTAAATTTTGTACAAATGATATTTTCTTATATTTTAAAAATATGCTAATTATTTCTCTTGCTTTATCTTTATGAATATAATCATCGCTATCTAATAAACTTACAATTGATCCTTTACTTTTTTTAATAAGAAATTCATAAGAATTTGCAGCATCAAAAGCTGGTATCATAAATTTTTTTTGTTTATTTTCATAAAATTTAATTTTTTTATTAAATCTAAATTTTTTTTTCAGATTTTTGATAGAATTTTCTGATTTATCATCGAATACTAAAATTTCAAAATTTTTATAAGTTTGTTTCAGGCATGAATCAATGGATCTTGGTAAAAGATTTGTATTATTATAGTTTATAATTAGGAAAGAAATTAAAGGATTGCTTTTAACCATCATAGAAATATATATATATTTAGTTTCACTTAGACAAATTATTTTTTATGCCAAAGGAATTAATCATTTTCATGCCTTCTATTGAAGGTGGAGGAGTAGAAAAAAATTTATTTATAATTAGTAAATATTTATCAAATTATATTAAAAACATCTCAATTATTACTTTGTCAAAAAAGTATAAAAAAAAATTCAGCAAAAAAATTAATTTTTTGACTTTAGAGAATGATTTTTGGGATAATCTTGGTAGAAGAAAAAAATTTATAATTTCTTTAATAATTTTATTTATTGAAATTATTAAAAAAAAAAGGAATGTTCTTGTATTTTGTTTTCAAGGGAATATTTATTGTACGCTTGTTTGTAAAATACTTGGAATTAAAATTATAGTAAGATCAAATTCAGCTCCTGATGGATGGTCACAGAGTTTTATAAAATTTATCTTTTTTAAATATATTTTCAAGTTAGCAGACAAAATTATAGTAAATAGCTATGATTTTAAAAAAAATTTTAGAAAAAAATTCAAAATTAATACTGAATGTATTTATAATCCTTTAAATACAAGAGAAATAATAAACAAATCAAAAAATAAAACAAATTTAAGATTTCCTAAAACGAACCTAAAAATAATAAATATTGGACGTTTCACAGATCAAAAAGATCAAATTACATTACTAAAAGCTATTAATCTTATTAAAGATAAAGTTGATTTATTTTTATACGTTGTTGGTAAAGGTATTGAAAAAAATAATTTAGAAAAATACATAAAAAAAAACAATTTAAAAAAAAATGTTAAAATTATTAATTTTCTAAATAACCCTTTCTGTTTATTAAAAAAATCAGAGTTGTTTGTACTTAGCTCAATTTATGAGGGATTACCAAACGTTTTGCTTGAATCAATAGTTCTTAAAAAATATATAATATCATCAAATTGTCCAACTGGTCCAAGAGAAATATTATTAAATGGAAAAGGTGGATCGCTTTTTAAACCAAAGAATTATAGGCAGCTTGCTAGTCTAATTTATAATTATTCTTTAAAAAGAAAAAAATATAAAAAAAAGATTGATTACGCTTATAAAAGTTTAAATAGATTTGATTATAAGATTAATCTTGATAAATATTTAAGAGTTGTGAAAGAACTAATATAAAGTTTCTAAAAAATTTGATAATTTTTTTGCATGTCTGAATAATGTATAATTAAGAGATTTCTTTTTTGCATTTAATATTTTTAATTTTATTGCATCGGAATCTAAATTTTGAAGAGCGTAATTTACTTTCTTAGAAAAATCTTCTGAAAAATTTTTCTTAAATAACAGTCCACAATTCTCATCTTCACCGATAAATTCTATTGGGCCGCTTGGCACTTTTGAGCAAACTAATAGTTTTCCACATGCTGCTGCTTCAACAATTACAAAACCAGGGTCTTCCCACTCTGACGCTAAAAGGAATAATTTACAATTATATATGTATTTAAAAATATTTTCTTTATATCCACCAAGAATGACTTTATCCTCTAAATTCAATTTTTTTATTTTGTTGTAAAGATTTTTTTTTTGCTCACCTGAACCTATAATCAGTAATTTTAAATCTTTATTTTTAGTTAAAAGATTAAATGAATTTATTAAAAAAGAAAAATTTTTTTGGTAAGTTAATCTTCCTGCAGATAACAAATAAGTATTTTTTTTTATATCAAAAAGATTATCTCTTTTAAACTTATTAATTTTATTAATCTCAATAATTGGATCTTCTAACAATATAATATTTTTTCCTTTAAATATTTTTTCATTTTGAAGCAATTTAATTGTATTTTTTGTTGGAGAAAATACAGTAGATATATTTTTAGAAAATAAGCTCCAAAAAAATTTTCTAAATAAGTTTAGTTTTGGAAAGCCTGAAATTCTAAGGATAAATTTTGTACTTTGTTTTGAAAATTTGGAAAGTATAAAAACTGGTATAACAATTAGATGTAAAATAAAATAATCGGGCTTATTTTGTTTAATTAAGCGATAAAGAGGAAAAATTGCTAGTAAGCTAAAAGCTATATAAAATAATCTACTTTTAATAAAACCATTAATAGGGAATTTTATTTTTAAGTTTAATAAATTAATTAATTTAATATTTTTACTTTTTAATTCTTCTTTAAAATAATCCCATTCACCAAAACAATTTATAATAATTGGCTCAAAGTTTTTTGAGTATTTTTGAAGAGAATATGCTGAATTAAGAACCGCTTTACAAGTCGCAACTTGATGGTTTATATGAGGGCTCCAATAAAATATTTTTTTCATTTATTTAATATTTTGACTTATCAAACCATGCGATTGTTTGATCAAAGCCAGAATAAATATCTGTTAAATTTTTGCATTTAGTTATTTTTAAAATTTTTTTATTACATCCATGAGTTTTAAGCACATCAGCTTTTTGCAAAATTGTTTTTTTTAATTTTTTAAAATTCTTTTTTTTAATTAAATAATTTATTGCTTTCATTAAATCGATAGGTTTGTTGGAGCAAATATTAAAATAATCAAATTTTTTTGTTTGCTTAAAACTTTTACTTAAAAGAAATAACATTTTTATTACATCATCTATGTAAGTGAAATCTCTTTGATGTTTGCCAAAATTATTTATTAAAAATGTTTCATTATTTTTTATATTTTGAAGCAATTTTAAGGTTAACATATCTGGTCTTCCCCATGGACCATAAACTGTAAAAAACCTTAAACCAATCATTGGAATTTTATAAATTTCAGAATAAAATTTTGCTAATTCTTCATTAAATTTTTTAGTTAAGCCATAAATATTTTTTGGATTAAGTTTTGTTGTTTCTTTAATAGGAAATTTTCTTACATCACCATAAACAGAACTGGAAGATGCAAAATAAAAAATCTTAGGTTTATTATTTTTACAAATCTCTAATATATTGCTGAAGGCTAAAATATTATCATCAATATATTTTTGTGGATCTGTAATTGAGAATCTAACACCTGGTTGTGCAGCAAGATGAAAGATCAAGTCATATTTTGTTTTACGAAAAAAATCTACAACTTTTTTTTTTTTTAAATCAATCTTGTTAAATTTAAAGTTTTTATACTTTTTTAACTCAGTATTTCTATTATTCTTTAGTTTAGTTGAATAATAACTATTCAGATTATCTATGCCATGTACAATATAATTTTCATTTAAAAATTTTCTGCATAAATGAAAACCGATGAAACCTGCAGATCCTGTTATTAAAACTTTTTTCATTAAATATTTTGGTTAATAAACTCTAATATTTTATTAGCTCGACCTTTCCAAGTGAATTTTTTTGCCGTTATAAAAGCATTTTTACTAAGAATTTTTTTTAAATTTGAATCATTCATCGAATGTATAATCTTATTACTCCATTCAACTAAACTTAAATTATTACAGATCAAACAATTATAATTATTCTTTAATATTTTTTGTATGTTCTCATTTTTCGAGGAAATTATTACTTTGCTAGAAGCTAAATAATCAAACATTTTTAATGGAGACATATAATCTGCTAAATTTGCTGATCGATGATTTCCAAAAACTTTTTTGTCATAGGGCATTAAGATTATAGGATGATTTCTTAATATTTTAGGTATTTTTGAATATTCTACGTATCCCATAATCTTAAGATTATTAATTTTTTCTGTCTGATCTATTAATTTTTTTTGAGCAGTTTTAACATCTCCATATACAAAAAATTCTAAATTCTTATTTTTTTTGGCTAATTGAAATATGAATTCGAACCCCTTCCCTTTATGTAAGCTACCAGTATAAATACATGAATTTTTTATTTCTTTAAAATTTTTATTCTTGTATTGATTAAAATCTCTTATATCTACACCATCTCCTGCTATTAGAATTTTTTTTTTATTAGGTATCAAAAAGATTTTTTTTAAATTTTTAGAAATAAAAATAAAGTTAACATATTTAAATATTTTTTTTTTAAAAACGTTGTATAAAAACGCAGTCAATCCTGAATTTTCTTGATGTATCTCCAAAAAATTATTTTTATTTAACAAGGAAAAAAATAAAGAACATAAAACACTTCTACTATAAATTAGTGAATTATTAATTTTATTTTTTATTTTTATAAAGAAAATTAATCTAGATAAAAAATTCAGATTCTTATTTTTTTTAAAAACAGCCTCAATATTAAAAGAGTTTTTTAAAAGATGATTTTTCTTTATTTGAGTAAATGAAGTTTTTGATTTTGATATTACATGAAGGGTTACATCTATGCCTAATTCTGAAAAAGCATCGCACATTTTTAATACTTGATGTTTATATGCAGATTTGGAATCTAAATTTATTTCAGCTATATAAGAAATTTTTTTGTTATTAATAAACATTTTTAGTATAATCTATAATTTTCTAATAATGCAAAAAGACAATTTTAGCTATGATAACATTTTTTTACCAAGTAAAAATACTTTGTTTGGTGGTATAAGAAAAAATAAAATTAAACAAGATTTCTCTATAAGTGTAATAACTGTTGTTTTAAATGACAAAGATAATATTGAAGAGACTATTAAGTCTGTAATAAGTCAAAAAGTTAATCTTGAATTTATAATAATCGATGGTGGTTCAACTGATGGAACACTAGAAATAATTAAAAAATACGATAATTTTATAAATCTATGGATTTCAGAAAAAGACAAAGGAATATATGACGCTATGAATAAAGGTATAATCTACTCAACGGGAAATTTCATAGGAATGATTAATAGCGGTGATTTATTTTCACCAAATGGATTAGAAATTATTCAAAATTATATTAATAAACATAAAAATCTTGATTTTATCTTTGGTACTGTTCATAAAAAATTTTTAAAATATAAATTTAATCCTTCTAAAATTGTTTGGTCTTTTGATTTTTACCCAAGTCATTCAACTGGGTTTTTCATTAAAAATCAGACTCAAAAAAAATTAGGATTATATGATATCAACTTTAGGTTATCTGCTGATCACGAATTTTTCTATAGGTTAATAAATAAAAAATTTAAAGGCACTTCAACTTTAAAAAACGAACTTGTTGGTATATTTAGGAAGGTTAACAGATCTTTCTCAAGTACATTTTCAGCAGAGGAACATTTAAATGAAGAAATTAATATTCGATTGAAACATTTACAAAATAGATTAATTATAATTTTAGTTATTTTAAATAATTTTATAAAAAAATTTTTTAAAAAAAAAAAATATAGGATTTCTCTAAATTTTTTATTAAATAAAATTTATTATGTTTTCAAACAAGCTAAAAACACTTAACAAAATTCTTAATCTTCGTAGAACAAAAGCTTTTAGACTAATCGATGATAGTCAAATTGAGAAAGTAATTAATTATTTTAAACCTACATTAACTAATCATAAATTAATAAGAATTGGTGAAAAAAATGATGGTGGTTATTTAATACCCGATATACTTAAAGAAATTAAATATTGTTTTTCAGCTGGTGTAGGACATACAAATGAATTTGAAACAGATTTAAATAAATACAAAATAAAATCTTTTTTAGCTGATTACAGTATTGACAAATCTATTCGAAATTTACATGAGTTTGATTTTTTAAAGAAATTTATAGCTTCATTTGATGATGAAATATCAAAAAATATAAATTCATGGATATTTGAAAAAATATCACAAAAAGAATTGAATAAAACTATTTTAAAATTAGATGTGGAAGGTTCAGAATATGAAATATTAAGTTCTTTAGATGAAAGAATTCTTCAAGAACTCAAAATTATAATAATTGAGTTTCATGGTCTAGAGATGATCGGTGATGAAAATACAAATAAAATTTTAATTTCAATTTTAAGAAAAATATCAAAATATTTTTATGTAGCACATATTCATCCTAATAACTGTTGTGGGACTCACTATATATCAAAATTTAAAGTACCATCAGCTTTAGAAGTTACTTACATAAATAAAAAAAATGCTGAAAGAAAAGATGGTTTTTGCACTATACCAAATGAATTAGACTCAAAAAATGTTCAAAAGAAAAGTGACATTATACTTTCAGATTATTGGATTAAATAATATGTTTTTTATATAATTCTTTGGTTATATATATAGCATCAAAATAAAGCTTATTATTTTCAAATACATTTGGTCTTCTGTCTAATGCAATTAGTCTATAGCTTCCATTTTTTAATATTTTTTCAATATTATAAAAAGATGTGTATTTATCATAATAATTCCCAAGTATTAACTCTACTTCAATTATATCTATTTTGTTTTCTTTTAATAATTTAGTTGAACCTAATAAAACATTTTCCTCATATCCCTGAGTATCAATTTTTAACAGGTTTATTCTCTGCAAATTATTGTGTTCAGCAAAATTATCTAATGTATTTATTGAAACTTTAATTTCACCCTTTTTTTTTTCATCAGAATTATTAATCATATTAAAACTATTTAGTTCATCATTGTTATATTCAAAAAATAAAGATTCGCTTTTTTCTGCACCTAAAGCAATGTTATAAAGATAACAATTATTCTTGTTTTGAAATTTACCTTTTAAAATTTTGAAAGACTCACTACTAGGTTCAAATGAATAAATTACAGGATTTTGAAATTTTAAAAATCGCTCTATTGATTGACCTTTATTAGCTCCAACATCAATAATTATACTGTTATCATTTAATATTTTTTTATAAATATCATCAAATTCTTTAAATTTTTTATTTTTTATTTTAGTTATTCTATAACCAAAATTAAAAAATATTTTTTGTATAAGTTTTTTTATAAGTTTCATTAAAACTTTTTAAGATCAATAGCATCATCAAATTCATTCCATTTTTTTAAAATTTGATCACAATATAAACTTATACCGCTCTTAATCAGTAAGTTAAAGAAACTTGTCATATCTATCTTTAAAAATTTTTTTGGATTTCTTTTCAAATTTGAGAAATAAAATTTTTTAATTATTTTTAATTTTTCTTTATTTATTTTTGAAATACCAACATATCTTGCATCTATATTTTTTATGGATTTTGTTTTTTTTCCAAGCTCAACTATTTTATTATCTATAATTTTTAAAGTTTCAGAGTCTGTATCTAATTTACCTTTTTTTCCCCAGACTTTTTTCCATTTTTTATCAATCAAAGTAACAAAAGAATTTTTGTTTTTTCTTAATTTAAGAATATTTTTATAATCAAAACTTAAATCAGAATAACTTATAATTAAATCTTCATTTATAAATTTTATAGCATTCATTAAAGTGAAAACCATATTAGTAGAACTATATCTTTTGTTATACGTGTATATAGGTCCTTTGCCAATTTCTTTTTTTATTAAATCATCTTTATATCCAGTCGCAAATATTATTTGTTTTTTTTTAAAACCAGTTTTTCTAAAATTTAAAAATATATTAGTTAATAAACTTTTTTGATTCTTTTTTTTTATTAATGATTTTGGATAATCGATTAACATTCTGGTGCCTTTTCCAGCACATAAAATTATAACTTTCATGAAAAAAATTTTATTATCTTGCTTAATTCTTTGTAATTTTTATTTCTCTCAGGATGCCACATATAAAATAAATTATTTTTTTTATAAGAATATAATTCAACATTACTATCTTCATCTTGAGCAATTATTTTAAAATTTTTTTTGTATTTTACCTTTATTGAATAGGAATGATAACTATTTACTTTCTCTATATTTTTGTAATTAAGAAATTTAGTATTAAATTTAACATTATGTCTAGTTCGCATATGATTTTTAACTCTTGTTAATTTGAAATTTTTAATTTTTGCAAATAATTGAGCACCTCTACAAATACCCAATATTGGAATATTCTCATTAAGTGCTATTTTGATTAATTTTTTTTCTAAATTGTCTCTTTGAATTGAAACATAGTTTTTTTTTCCAACATCTGATCCACCAGTTAAAATTAATAATTTTTTTTTATTTTTAAATAAATTTAATAATTTTAAAAAATCATTAATTTCAGAATTTAACATTATGTAATTTAAATCGTTTTGTTTAAAAAAGTTAATCCAGTAATGATCTATAAAATTAATGTAAGTTTTAAAATATTTTTTTATATTGGGTGTTACAAATATTTGCATTAATTAAAAAAATTAATTTTTTGTAATTTACAATCAATTTCTATATTTTTTTCTTTTTTCAAACTTTCAAACAGTTCATCACCTACACCTATAATTGCAGGAAGTTGCTTTTCTTCACATCTGATTGACATATGTGAATTTACACCACCATATTTTGTAATCAAACCTCTAATTTTATAAGAAAATATCCAATCATAACCTGGGTCCGCATTTTCTATTAATATAATTTTATTATTCAAATCAATTAATGAGTCTTTTTTTTGATCTATATTCAAAATATTAGATTTAACTTTTTTTTCTGAAATAAAATTTGGTCTTGTCATTAATATTGAAGAAACAAAAAAATCATTACTTGACTGTATCAAATATGAAAGTTTTGATGCTCTATTATTTAATGAAGAGAAATTATTATTTTGTAAATCTTGAATATCAATTTTTTTATTTAAATTTTTTAATAAAAGTGAGAAATTTATATTCTCTAAATTTATTTTTTTATTAAAATTTATTTTTTTTATCAACTCAATGATATCACTTAAAGTTCTTGTAAAAATAAATTTTGAATTTTCTCTTAGTCTCATTGAATTGATCATAAATCTAAATAGTGTATCTATATTTATTTGATCAAATTTGTTACTTAAGATTTTTTTAACCTTATTTAGTTCTGATTTATTAATGCCTTCAATAACTTTTTTTTTCTCATTAATATTTAATATTTTATCAATTTTTGATCCTATTTTATAACTTTTAATCTTAGAATTGTACCTTTTAGATTTAATATCATATGAGCCAGGTCGTAAATGATAGTAAAGGTTATCAAAATAAGTTAAGTTAATTTTATTTAATTTGAGTTTTTTCTTATCTTTAACGTAATCATTACTAACAGTACTAATATTGCTTAAAATTTTATTATAAGTATTAATTGAAATAATTTTTTCTTTTAACATTGAGATCAATATTGTTTTTCCTATGAAAGCATACCGCGCAAATTTTGCAAAAGGAATTATACCCAAAGGTTCTAGTTTTTTTGATAAAATTTTAAGGTTTTCTTTTATACTTTTCTGACTAAGTTTTTTTGATTGGTATTTTGATCTTGTATCTTCAAGATTTTTAAGTTTTAAATTTAAATTTTTAACATCATTCTCAAAATTATTTATTAAATCTCTAGTATGATTTAGAAATTTATCATATAAATAATTCTTTTCTTTATTTGATAAAAATTTATATTTATCAATTCTTTTATCAATGCCAAAATAAAAACAATTCAAAACTAAATCAAATTCTATTTTATCATGCAGAAAAGGTTTATTTTTGATTTCTTTTAACCAATTAGATACTAGTCTATTTCTTAAATTTTTATTTACATCAGAAGGTATTAAAGAATCAAAACTTAAGTTTAAATTTATATATGGTTTACCCAAAAAATTTTCCATAAGTTCTTTAGGTTTACCGAATCCATAATTCATTTTTTTTCTAGCAATAAACCAAGCTTTTTTTGTTATAAAATAGTTATATAAAGAATAAGATAAATAATCTGGTTGAACTCCTATCATTTCTGCGGGGTTCCAATCTGACATGCAGGAAAAAATTAAATCTTTTTGACTTTTAAATTTTTTTTTTAATTTATCGTATTTTTCTTTATTTAATTTAAGATTTCTCTCAAATTCTCTGCCATTAAATTTAATCCATTTTATTTTTTCACTTATAGGTCTAATTTGTAGTATGTTGATTTCATTTTTTTTATTTATCGAAAACTCAATATCCAATCTCATATTTAAATAAATTTGTTCAATTTCTTTAAATGTAATTATAAGTTTTTTAAAATTATTATTTCTTATTCTTTGATGATGATTTTTATGAATATATAATACTCTAAAACTATCTTTATTACCCGAAGTAACACTTTCTGTAGATTTTGAAATATCATCATAATTGATCGTGTAATATGGTGAACCATCACTGATACAAAAGTTTGTCATCACGCCACTACAGATATTGTTAATAACAAAATTTTGAATTAATATTTGATTTTTATCTAAGTTTTTTTTATTAAAATTAGTATATTGTCTTATTAATAAATTAACATATTTTGTAATTTCTATATTGTTATTTTTAATTTTCAGATAACTTTCAAATTTTCCAGCCAATGAGTTTTTAGACGTATCTTCACCAATAAATGAGGACCTAATACACAAATATTGAGATAATTTTGATTTTATTTCACTTATTATTTTTTTTTTATCTCTATTCCACTCAAATACAGAAAAAAAATAAAAATTAGGAATACTAAATGATTTAAATTTTATATTATTTAATTCATTAAGATTGTGTGCTTTAGAAACAAATTTTACTTTTTTCATTTAGCGTGTTTAGATTTAATTATTGTGAGATGTTTTAAAAGTGGGTGTATTACATAATAATCCCTATAAAAACTTTTTTTATTTTTTACATTTTTTTGTATTTTACTATTATTTATTAATTTTAAAGTTTGAATAAGAGTTTCTGATCTAAACAATGGGTCGTAATAATGATCTAACTTATTAAAATCAATGTTGTGAGAATTATATTTTTTTTTTAATAAAATTTTACCACTATCTAAATGTTTGTTCAAAAATATTGAGGTATATGTAATTTTATTTTTTATTAAATATTCATAATAATGCGTAGTACTGCCCTTAAAAAAAGGTAAATCACCTGGATGAATGTGTATTATTTTTTTTTTATTTCTAAAAAACTCCTCTGGTAAAATTTGACCATAATTTCCAGCAAATATAAAATATTTCAAATTAGATTTTAAGAAATTATTAATTAATAAGTTTTTTTTATTATCTATCTGAACTATATTGGTCTTCTTTTTAAAAAAACTATAAACATCTATTTTTTTTTTTATTTCAAACTTGTGTTTTTGATTAATTTTTTTTGTTATTTTATTGTTAGGAAAGTCTATTATAATAGATGGGATAAAATCATGTGTCTTTAATTTGTCTAAATAATAATATGATCTTATATTTTTTGAAAAAAGAAGACCAAATTTAAAATTTAATTTTTTCATCAATTTTTATTGTATTACACAAATAATTTAAAATATCTTTCTCAATCATAAAAATATAATCAACTTTGCTGTTCAAATTATTTTTGGATTTTCTTAATAAATATAAAATATAATCATTTAATTTTAAAAGTGTATTTAAATAAATTAAATTAATATTTTTTTTAATTTGAATTCCAGAAAAATAAGATAATTCAATATAATCATTTAAAGATATTTCTTTTTTTTTAATAAAGATTTTTTTCTTTTTTTCAAAAGATAATAATAAAGATAAATTTGATTTAGATAGTTTTATTAATTTTGATTTATAAAAAATTTTTTTTTCTTTAGATAATAGCCTTCTAGATAATTTAAAATTATTTATAAAATTTTTCCCGTAATAATTACTATACATGTACATTGATCTATTTTTTGAATAATCTAATTTATGGTAGTTATACATTTTGAGTTATTTAGATTAATTTTGATATTTCTTTATTGTTTAGATAATGTTGATTATCTAAAGAATTATAAGAAAAATTTTTACCAGAATTTTTTGTTCTAAATTTTTTTGAATAATTATTTTTAATTTTATCAAAATTATTTTTTGATAAAATTAAATAATATTTTCCTATATCAATTACATTTTCAGAGTCAAATTTTGAGATTAATTCTTCATGAATTTTTTCACCTGGTCTTATACCAATAAATTTTATTTTTTTTTTTCTATTTAGCACACGGCAAATTTGAGTAATTCTAATTGATGGAAGTTTGGGTACAAAAATTTCTCCTCCTTGTTGATTTTTTAATGCAAACATGACTGTCTTTACTCCATCTTCAAGTGTAATTAAAAATCTTGTCATTTCTTTATGGGTAACTGGAAAATGATCATGATTGTTGTCATTTGATATTTCTTTAAACTTTGGAATCACAGATCCTCTACTTGAAATTACATTTCCATATCTTACAACAGAAAACTTATATTCTGATCTTCCTGCGTAATCATTTGCTGCAATAAATAATTTATCTGCACAGAGTTTGGTAGCTCCATAAAGATTAACTGGTGCAACAGCTTTGTCAGTTGATAAGGCTACTACTTTTCTAACATTTTTATCTATACAAGCTTCTATAATATTTTGAGAACCAACAATATTTGTTTTAATGAACTCTGTTGGATTATATTCAGCAGCTGGGACCTGTTTAAGCGCAGCTGCATGTATTAAAATATCTACATTATTAAAAGCTCTTAATAGTCTTTCTTTATCTCTAATATCACCTAAAAAAAATCTTACCTTTCTATTATTCAAAAAAGGTTTTTTCAGGGACATCTCGTATTGTTTAAGTTCATCTCTACTAAATATTATTAGTTTCTTTATATTCTTAAAATTTTTTAAAATATATTCACAAAATTTAGAACCAAATGAACCTGTTCCTCCTGTGACAAGTACAGTTTTTCCGTTAAACATATTTTAATAGGTATATTAAATACAAATTTAAATCAAATTAAAGTTTTATATTTTTTTGAATTAAATAATTTTTTTTTAATTATTTTTGCATTCTTTAAAAAATCTTTTTTTGACAAATTATTTTCTAAATACATATAGCAACTCTTTGGTTTTTTATACGGTATATCAACACCAACTACATTATTAATTTTTTTCTTTAGAGCATTTTTATATAAATTTTTATAATCTCTCTTAAGTAAATTATCAATTTTAGCACTTATATGTATTTCATAAAATTTTCTAAACTTTTTTCTAACAACTTTTCTAAATTTCAATGATGTTATGTTAGCACAAACAATTATATCTATTTTTTGATTTGATAAGTATTCAACTAAATTTATTAGTCTTTTTGCATTTACATCTCTATCTTTTTTTGTATAGCCTAAGTCATAATTATTAATTTTCCTTAATGCATCTCCATCAATTAAAATTAATTTTTTTGATAACAGCGCGTGTAATTTTTTTGCAATAGTAGTTTTTCCAACTCCTGAAATCCCTGTAAACCAAATTATCATAAAAAACTTTTTATTTTTTTGTATATTAAAGATGAAATAAGTTTATTTCCTTTATAATTTAAATGACCACCATACAAGTCATCGAAATAATATGTTTCAATATTTTTTATTTTTAACATTGCATTTGTTAAATCAAATATATTGATTTTTGAATTATTTGATATCGAATTAAAAAACTTCGTTGAGTTTATGTTTTTTCGATTTATTTTTAAGTCAAACAATTGAGGAATAACAAAGAAAAATACATTTTTTTTTTTTTTTGAAAGATAGTTATTAATTTCACTTATTATTTTTTTAAGCAAAATATTATAATTTTCATCTGCATACAAACTTTGAGCTTCCAAGAGGTTATTTTCAACTATAACACTAAATGCCTTTTCATGAAAAATTTGTTTATTAAAAAAAAATTTTAGGATTAAAAAATAAAATATTAACATATTTTTTTTTGCATTTTTAAAAAAAGATAAAGTATATGGAAATTTGAATTTATTTTTTTTAAATTTTTTTTCAAAAAAAATATCTTTTTTCTTTAGCAAACTAATTTTTTGATTAATTCTGTTTTTGTTTATTTTTGAAATATGTTTTTTATATAAAATAATTTTTTTATTTTTTAACTCAAATTTTGGCTTGAATCCAAGTATATTTCCGAATTCTAAAAAATGTTTCCAATAAGAATGAATTCTCGAAATTGTTTCAGGAACAAAAATAATAATAACATTTTTAGTGTTAAAAATTTCTTTTTTTTTTTTCTTTAATTTTAGTAAGACTTGATCTAATCCATAATTTCCAACACCAAAATTTGTAATTTTAAATTTTGTTTTATTTTCTAAATAATGTTGAATTGTTTGATCATCTTGGCTGCATCGGCAAAATGCGTATGAATCTCCAAAAAAAGTAATTTTATTATTTTTGTAATTATTCCCAGTTAATCTTGAGCCTTTTTTGTCAAAGTTATATTCAAATTTTATCTTTTTATCCTTAATTACGATCTCTGTGTTTTTTTTATTTTTTTTATTATCCCAGCCTAAATTTTTTTCAAAAATTTCTGTATTATACTTATTTATTATATAATTTGAAAATTCAGGATTTTCATCATTTTTATCAATTAGCCACTGAAAGTTTTTTTTTAATAATTTAAATAAAATGTAAATGAATATTTCTATTATTACGATTACTGATAAAAATTTAAATATCAAAATAAACATATGCACTTAAATTTTTATTAATATAATTTATCTCCTGTAAACTAAGTCTTTTTTTATAATTAAATAAATTTCTTTTAGAATTTAAATAATTAAAATTAGTTTCTATATCTTTTATATTTAAAAATTTATTTATTTTTTTTTTTGAAATATCATGTTTTAATATAAAATCTTCAAATTTCACTTGTAAGACTTTTTTTTCTTGATTTTTTTTTCTAAATTTTTGCATTTCTTTAAACCACTTTACAAATAATTTAATATTATTACCTGGATAAGATAATGACTTTCTAATTTTCATACTTGAAAAAATACCTTTTGGATCTCTTATTACCTGTATAACCTTTGAATTTTCAAAATATTTATTTACCGACTCTGGATCCCAAAAATTTGCGCCTTGGTCTATCACAATATTTTTTTTTTTTTGAGGGATTATGTAGATTAATTACTTTATTTATAAAATCTTTGGTATAAATTAAAAATTCCTTTTCAGAAACTGGGGTTACCATATTATAAAAATTAGTATCTTGTGCGAATTTTTGCTTATTATAATTTTGTATTTTCCATTTAATTTTATCAATTTTTTTCATCTGAATTCTATAATGCTGAGGTAGTCCGTAATAAGACAATCTGACAATTTTTTTTAAATATTTTGAAAATTCTAAAAAAAAAAATTTATGGTAAATCATTTTTTTTGTATTTACATCTTTTAAATTTTTAAGATTATTAATATAAAAACAAAACTGTTGATATGCATAAGCAGCATTATTAATGCTAAAATTCTTATAAAAACTTTTATATAAATGTTCAACTCCAAAAGGATCATGTAAAATTCTAAATTCATAGTCTTGTTTATAGTCGACATCTTTTTTAAATGGACTTACAAAGTCTTTTCGTGATAACAAATAGTCTGAAATGGCTCCTGCTCCACTTAAGCCTGCACTTGTCACAATAGCTACTTTCATTTCATTAACAATTTACGAAAAAAATTTTTAATTGAGAGATTTCTATATTTAATTTTTTTACTTATTTTCAATTCAGAATTTGAATTTTTTTTTATTTTGCATAAGCCAGACAATGTAAAGTCAAAACATACTGAAATATTGTCCATGTTTGCATTTAGAACATTTAAAATCTCATAAAATGTCTCATAATTGTTTATTTCTGAATTAAAGTTATCTCTTACACTATCTTTAGCGTAAAGTAGCCAGCTTATGTCGTCTATAAAAATATGACCATTTTCTTTTAAATCATTAAAGTATAAATAAATTATCTTGCTTACATGTTTTGCGTTATGAAAACTGTCTATATATATTAAATCAAATTCACTTCCTGAAATATTTATTATTTTCTCATAATTATCATCACTGCAATGAATAAATTTCCAGTTTTTTGAATGTGATACATTAGAACAATCATCAATGTCCACTGAGTAAAGCTTTCCATTTTTTTTTTCACAATATTCCAGAAAATATTTCGTTGATATGCCATGCCTTACGCCAAGTTCAAGAATTTTTGGCTCTTCTAATTTGTTTAAAATTCCAGACATATTTTCTTTTAATTTTCCTAAATAATCTATCTTTGAATTCATAAAAATAATTTTTTATCTTACTAAATCTATAAAATTTTTCTGTAAATTAATTTTCCAAAGCTCTTTTGAATTAATCAAATAATTAATTATCCTAGCTGATTTTCCATTTCCAAAAAAGCTCTTTTTAATCATCTTTGATTTTTTAATTTCTTTTATAGTATTAAGAATTATTTTCTGATTAAAATCTACATTTTTTATTAATTTATTTTTTTTTATTCTATTTTTTTGCCTGTTGCCTATATTAATAGTTGGTACGTTATAGTAAGGTGCCTCAATTATACCGCAACTTGAATTACCAATTATAAAATCTGAATTTTTTAACAAAGTTAAAAAATACTCAAATCTAATTGAGGGAAAAATTTTAAATTTTTTATTTCTTTTTAATTTAAAGATTTCTTTGAATATGATGTTAGCTCCCAAGTCATTATTGGGGTATGTAATAACAAAATTTTTTTTTGTTTTTTTTAATGCTTCAAAAAAAATTCTTGAATGGTTTTCAAGTTTATTTATTTCTGTAGTCACAGGATGAAATATTGCTATTGCAAATCTTTCAAATTTTATTCCATATCTTTTTTTAACTTTAGACAATTCTGGAAGATTCTCACTTTTAATAAGATCTATATCTGGTGATCCAGTAACAAATATACTTTTTTTGTTTTCTCCCATTTGTATTAGTCTTTTTTTTGCAATTTTATTTGAGGTAAAATGAATATGTGAAAGTTTTGATATGGCGTGTCTTAACATTTCATCTACCGTTCCGCTAACTTCACCTCCCTCTATATGAATAATTCTTATGTTATTTAATACTGATGAGATCGCACACCCCAACGGTTCAACCCTATCCCCATGCAAAATAACTAAATCTGGCTTATTTTCATCTATAAATCTTGAAAAACCTCTAATTGTGTTAATTAAAATTTTGTTCATTGATGAATTTTTTTTTTGATTTTTAAAAATTACTAAATTTTTAATTTTATCTTTTTTAATTTCTTTAATTGTATGACCATATAATTTTAAATTATGCATGCCAGTCACAAATACTTTAGTAGTAAAATTTTTATTTTTTTGTATTTTTAATATTATAGATTTTAATTTTCCATAATCTGCTCTTGTAGAAGTGACAATTACAATTTTTTTTTTAGTACACATCTTTTTTTTGTAAAAGTTTATTTGCAAATATATTTCTTTTTGCAATTTTATTGTAAAGTTTTTCCAAATTAGCAGCTGGAAAATAACCTGTACCAGGCCTTTTCACTGTTAAATTATTTTTTGAAAATTTTTCTCCTTTATAAATTAATTTTTTTGAAACAACCGAATGAAAGGCGAATTTACGAGTAATGTTTTCCTCTTTTAAAATATTTTTATTATTCCTAATAGATAAATGATAAATATTAATAAATTCTAAAATTTTTTTTAAATCTTCCTTATCCATTGAACAGGAAATATCAGGTCCATATATCTTTTTATTTTCTGTAAAATGTTTCTCTATTATGGTGGCGCCTAATGTTATTGCTATTTTACTTAAATGAGTTCCTATAGTATGATCAGAGTATCCAACTAAAGATTTTTTAAAAATATTTTTTAACTGTCTTATTCTGTTAATACGGGAGATTTTATAAGGAGTAGGATATAGGTTTACACAATGCATTAGAACATGTTTAATTTTGTGATTATTTAATATTTTTACAGTTTTTCTTACACTTTCTATTGAATTCATTCCAGTACTAACGATCATTGGTTTTTTAAAAGAGCAAATGTATTTAATTAAAGGTAAATTATTGCATTCTCCAGAACCAACTTTAAAAATTTTAATATTATTTTCATTTAACCACTTAGCAGCTTTAAAAGAAAAAGGTGTTGCGATATATATCAATTTTTTTTTTTCAATATATTTTTTTAACTTTAATTCATCATCCAATGATAATGAATTTTTTTCTATTACTTTGTAAATTGACAAATTAGAATTACCAGGCTTAATACTTTTAGCCTCAATTGACATCTCTTCCTCAGGTATATGTATTTGTACCTTTACGGCCTCAGCACCAGTTGACTTTATCTTATCCACAATTTTTTTTGCTTTTGTAAGAGAACCAAAATGATTTATACCTATTTCAGCTACCACAAGTGGTTTTGATTTATTAGAAATGATTCTTCTATCAATTTTTATTTTCATTTTTAAATAATTTATAAATTTTGTCTGAAATAGATTTTGAATCTAGTTTGTGGTATTTTAGCACTTCATTGGTATTACCACATTTTGGAAATTCTTTAACACCTAACTTAATTATATTTTTATTATTCAATAATTTATTTACAGCAAGTTTAGATATTAAATTATCAGCTAATCCCCCAACTTCATTATGATCATCTATCACTAAAATATATTTAAAATTTTTAATCTTTCTTTTTAACCAATTCATATTAAAAAAATTAATAGAAGATAAATTTGTTATATTACATTCAATTTTTTTTCTTCTTAATATAAAGTTTGCTGCAATAACCTCGTTAATTATATATTGTCCGTAACAAAAAATTAAAACATCTTTACCTTTAATTAAGTCGTATCCAAATCCTTTTTTAAAAGTAATATTTTTTGCATACTTTAAAATTTGTTTTGGTGGCGGTCCTATATTTAATCTAATAGCCGAACTAAATTTCTCATTATAAATGCAATTTTTTAGAATTTGCGACGTTTCTACAAAGTTTAAAGGATGATAAATTTTGAAATTAGGTATTGAAGAAAGTGCCGATATATCTCTTAAGCTTTGGTGAGATTTACCTGCCCCCGCAGGTAATAATCCTGAATATAAGTTCAAATAAATAATCTTGGTATTCTCGGTGGCATTATTGTAAATTTGTTCATTAGCTCTAGCAGTCATAAATGATGCAAAAGAATTTACTACTGGCAATAAACCAGTTAAAGCTAAGGTACCAGCCATTGAAACCATATCTTGTTCTGCTATTCCATTTTGAATAAATCTCTTAGGAAATTTTTGTGCAAACTGATAGAGCCCTAAGTCATCAGCTAAATCAGCATCGAGTACAACAATTTTTTTATTTATCTTTGCAAATTTAATGAGACTCTTTGTTAAAGAAAAAGTAATCCAATCATCTTTATTCATTAATTTATTCAATGTATATCAATAGAAATGTTTTTATTAGTATATGTGTAGTAATTTTTTTTAGCAAAAAAATCAAATTTTAAATGATTTCTGTTAATTTTTTTCTTTATATGATTGATTATTGAATTTATCATTTTGTTGTAAACTTTATCTGAAGGTGCTCCAGAGTGCCAAGTATAAAACTTGTTTTTTTTCATAAAAGATACATGTTCTATCAATTCAACTCCTTTTCCTTTTATTGTATCTGCAATTAAAAGTTTAGGTTTATTTTTGATTTTTTTAAATTTATTAAAGACTTTATCAAGTTCTGCAAATGAATGTCCATTACATCTATCAACGTGCCAGCCAAACGATCGTATTTTCTTTTTTAGATTCTTTAAATCTATTACATCTTTTATAAACTTGCTGCTTTGAATTTTATTATGATCAATTATAACCACAATATCATTTAACTTTTGATGAGCAGTAGTTTGCAGAGACTCAAAAATTTGACCTTCTTGAAATTCACCATCTCCAGTTAAAACAAAAGTAGAACCTTTTTTATTCAAATATTTTTTTGACCACGCAAAACCTTTTGCTTTCGAAATACCCATTCCTAATGAACCTGTATTAGTTTCAATTGATTTAATACTTACATCTGGGTGTCCATCTAAACCATTTAAGCGCCTAAGCATTGTAAACTGTTTTAATTTTAAAATTCCAAGTGAGTACAAAACACTATACATGGCAGGAACATCATGTCCTTTCGAAGAAAAAAAAATATCTCTGTTCAAATCTTTTTTATAGAATTTTTTTTTATCAATTAAAAAAAATTGTATCCACACAAAGATATCCATAGCACTCATACTTGTTCCTATATGTCCGGACCCAGCTAGTTTAATTATTGATAGTGTATTTATTCTACAAAAATCTGAAATCAATTCTGCCTTTTTAAATTTGCTTATTTTTAAACTTAAAATTTCATCAAATAATTTTTTTTTAAATATTATCATAAATTTTTTGGTTTTGACCAATCTATATTAATTTCTGGAATGATTTTCACTTCTTTTTTAAACCAAAAAAATTTTCCAGAAGGTCCAGTTTTTTTTAAGTGAATCAATCTTTTAACACTTGAAAAACATAATTTTGGAGATAACGGATTTTTTGGAAACATTTTAGTTTTGCATGGTCCTGGACTTAAGGTATTAATTTTTATGTTAAAATTTGAAATTTCATTATTTAAAGATTTTGCTAGTGTATTGAGAGCTGCCTTTGAAGCACTATATAAAGTGTAAAATTTAGAACAATTAATAGAACCAGCTGAAGAAATATTTATTATTCTACCAAAGTTATTTTTTTTCATTTCTGGTAAACATTCTCTGATTAAATGAATTGGTGCATACAAATTTGTTTGAAAAATATCGTCAATTTTGTGTTTAGTTAATTTTTCAATATTTCCTGTTGTGCATACTCCAGCATTATTAATCAAAATATCTATTCTACCATATCTTGTTAAAATTTTTTTTATATTCTTCTTTATATCGTTTTCATTTTTTAAATTTATTTTCAAGACAAAAACATTTTTTTTTTTTGAAAAGGTTTTCTTTAATTTGACTATATTTCTTGCACAAAAAACTAAGGAATAATCTTCCTCAGAAAATAGTTTTGCTAGCTCGAAACCAATTCCTGATGAACAT